>SXGT01057993.1_pt1 | contig 14406 bp, 17 predicted proteins | sample 3176221 | NCBI WGS metagenome assembly SXGT01 (sample SAMN11356862, study PRJNA531348) | freshwater metagenome | isolation source: freshwater sample F1-120 | place: China: Fuxian Lake, Yuxi | collected 2017-12-25
CCATAAACTAGAATTTTTTTCATGAGCGCTCCGTCCACGAGGGATGTGCATATTTTTCTTTGACAAGTTCTTCCGTGCGTTGAATTTCGGATGCAGACAATTCTCCGCACTCGAACTGGATACCCAACTCCGCCTCAAACCCGCGGACGAAAGCCTGGGCTGCCCGTTCCCAATCGATTCCTACGCCGAGAACGGATTCGACGGTCGTCGCCCGAGAGAGTAATCTTTCTTTTGCATTTTGTCTCGCGGATTCATCTTTGAAGACCAGCGCATCGCAAATGCGAGTCAGGTCTCCGGTCAATGGAAGTGAGCCGTGTTGCAGCACGCCTTCCTTCTTCCGTGCTTGTGCCGAGCCGATGAGCTTTTTCCCATCGACGGTGATTTCATAAGTGGATGGCACTTCAAAGCAGACGGGGTTTAAGTTCTGCTGGGTATGCCCATCTTCATGTTCTTTCATTTCAACTGGCACGCTCAACTCGCGCACCGCATGGAGCAATGCCTGCGCCAGACGGTTATAGGATTCAAGTACGCCGCCCGCGAGGACAGGTTCGTCAGCAGAACCGGTCACAGAGTAGGTCAATTCGTCGGTGTGCAGAATCGCTCGTCCACCCGTCACGCGGCGAACGACTTCCCAGCCTTGAGCGTGGAGTCGTTCCATATCCACATCTTTGAACGATTGAGCATGCCCCAGTGAAAGGCAAGGCGGATTCCATGAGTACAAGCGCAGGGTTGATATTGATTCACCACGATGGATGTGTTCGAGAATGGCTTGGTCCGCAGCCATATTCCATGCCCCAGTGGATGGGGGAGTGTAAAGTAGTCGCCAGGTTGTCATAGGTAATTTTGTAGGGGCGAGATTACCTCGCCCCTACGGTTAAATTTTAGAAAATCTCTCATCCGCTTCTTCGATCGTCTTTTCGTCCGCGCTTTCCAACGGTGGGCGGACAGACCAATGCGGAAGTCCATGAACTTTGTGAAGCAAGCCTTTGAGGATAGGAGCAATCGGTGAATAGTTTTCAAGGAAATGTCGTTGTTCCGTAACCCTCGCTTGCACTTCCGACGGGTCTTTGCCTGCCTGATAGAGATCCCAAATTTCGCGCAAATTATCAGAGATGAGATTGGCAGGAGCGGTGATCGCACCTTGGGCATGATTCTTCAGCGCGTGATGGAAGTAAGAGTCAGTACCATTCAAGACGAGCAAATCTTTCCCAAAGCGTTGACCAAGCGCCTCAGCAAACGCCTCATCATGAGACGAATCCTTGATGCCTGCAAATTGATTCGGATATTTGGTCTTAAGACGCTCAAGCAGATCGAGTGAAAAACCAACGCCCGTCATTACAGGGATGTGGTAACCGAGTAGATGCTTTCCTTGTGGAACAGCATTTTCGATCAGTTCACTGAACCAGCGAAACAAACCTTCTTCACCAGCTTTCCGAAAATAATAAGGCGGCAGGACAACCGTCCCATCGTAGCCAAGTTCGAAAGCAAGCTTGGTCAACTCGATGGTTTCTGTCAGACTGGGCGTGCCCGTACCGACCAATAGCTTGAAATCGCGAATCTGGTGTTTGATCACTCGAATGGATCGTAGCAAGGCTTCACGTTCTCTTGGTGAGAAGGAAGGTCCTTCACCTGTGGTACCGAATAACAATGCGCCATGGCATCCGCGCCCGGCAAGGAAATGTAAAAACATCGCCAATGATTCAAAATCAAAGGCAGTATCGGGTTTGCCTTCCGTTCGCGGTTTAGCGAGATAAGGCGTTACTGCTGCAGCATATACACCTGCAAGGGGATGAAGGATTGTCATGAGTTTCCTGTAGGTTGTGAATTTTGACCCTGGTCAAAGGATAATGCTCTGATCTTACTCGTTTTCTTGAATGAATTGTTTTGCGGCCAACTCCGGCGGCTGAAGCGGCTGACCTTCTTCTTGGTACAAATAATGTTGGTGGTCCAACGTCCAAAGATACAGGTCGCCTTCGGTCTTATCGGGGAATTCATCAAGCAAGCCGCTTTCGCGAATGATGGTCACGATCGGCAGATAGACAGTATCGTACCAGTGCTCCACAGCTTCTTTTTCTGAAATATCTCGTTTGAAATCGAGACCCATAAAATAGCGATGAACGGCAATGTGTTCAAGCATGCGTGTGAAGCCATCTGGAATGTTGAGTTTGATATTCGCTTCTGGATGAATGGTATCCAGTCCGGTGCGTTCGAGGAAATCAACTTTCGAGCCGAGGATCTCCAGATCTTCCGGGCGAATATCTGGCGTGATGTTGATGCGTGTGGCACATTCGCGCACTTCGGCTTCGATATATTCCTGTCCCTTTTCACGGGCAACAGATACGCGATGATGACCATCCACAACGAAATACACCTGACCTACTTTGTACAACACAACTGGTGGTAAATGGATGTCTTCATAAAAAGCGCGATCGACCTTTTGCCAGCGGTTGGCAAGTTGATCTTCTTTTGGGAGGAAAGCGCGGTCGAACTCATGATACCGGTTCAGACTCCCCGCGATCTGGTCCACGCGGACGGTTTTCATGCCCCTGTAAATTGGTCCACCAATGCGGAGTTTTTCTTTTACATCATCATAGGATAACAATGTATTACGTTGACCGCGAAGGACGGAGAACACCTGATTGAGAAAAGATTTGAAACGCGCCCGGCTAAAATCTGCGCGTGTTCTTGATTCTAATTCGTCTGACATTTTTACTCGCTTTGCTGATAAATATGCTCTGTATTATATGGACCACAGTAATATGTAAGTTATTACAAGGTTAAAGTCTGATTAGATTTACTCGGTGTCCACAAGTCTGTAAGGATAGACGTTGATGATGTTGGTATGTCCGAGTATGGTTTTATTATCGGCAATATTATTCCGATAAAAGTGAGTATGTCCGTGAAAGTGAAAACGGGGTTTGGCAAAACGGATCAGCCAGTTCAGTGCTTTCAATCCATTGTGGGCAATGTCGGTATCGTCGTGGATGCCAAATGGAGGGGAGTGGCTGATGAGGATATCCAAGGCGCGCCCATACCTAATGCGGTTCATCAACAACCTTGGGATCATTTTGTACACTCGTATGAACGCTTCATTTTGAGTGTATTGATTAGAACCATCGGGTCGGTAGCGGATCGATCCGCCAAAACCACCGATCAAAGTATTTTTGTAGTAAACAACCTGAAGGTCCAGGTTTGAACCGCCTTCTGCTCGAGACCGGAGGTCGCGCGGGTCAAAGTTTGGGTCATGATTTCCAGGCACATAGAACAAGGGTTTGCTCAGAACGGTGAGCAGATACTCAAGATAGTTATAAGGCAGGTCACCGCATCCAAGAATTAGGTCAACACCCTTAAAGTGCCCGCTGGAAGCCAACGAATAAACACGGTCTACCACCTGATCGCTTACTGCCAAAATCTTCACAGGTGCTCATTGTGCCGTAGAAAACGCATCATTGCAAGCCCAAAACCTGTGTCCGACTCAAAATTGCATTCGCCAGAGGGCACAAATACCCTTATAATTCATTAAATTCGGAAAAAATATACAGATGGAAACGAGAAACATCACATCTCCCATTGGTCCATTTGGCTCGGGTTCAGGTTCTGGCTCCGGAGATCAGCCCGGCCGCCAACAGCTGTTGGCGGGTGTGACCCTTGTCAACCGCTATAACATCCAGGATGTTATTGGTATTGGTGGTATGGGGTCAGTTTATCGTGCACGCGATATGCATTTCCCAAATGTGGTGAAACTGGTGGCGGTCAAAGAAATGATCAATATGGCGCCCGACCCATTGGTGCGCCAGACAATTGTGCAGAATTTCGAGCGTGAAGCAAATCTGCTTGCCACACTCCATCATCCTTCCATTCCAAGAATTTACGATTACTTCTCGCATGATGACCGTTCGTACCTTGTCCTTGAATTCATTCAAGGCAGGGATCTTGAAACGGTCATAAACGAAGCGAATGGTTTTCTTGCAGAAGATCAGGTCATCAGCTGGGCGATCCAGCTTTGTGATGTATTGGAATATTTACACGGACATAAACCAGACCCGATCATTTTCCGTGATATGAAGCCCTCGAACGTGATGATCAATCAGAGTGGGGATGTGGTACTGGTGGACTTTGGCATTGCCAAAACCTTCCAAACAGGCATCAAAGGCACGATGATCGGAACTGAAGGCTATTCACCACCCGAACAATATCGTGGGGATGCCACGCCTCTCGCGGATGTGTATGCGCTCGGCGCCACCCTCCATCACTCACTGACTCGACGTGACCCGCGCCTTGAACCACCCTTTACCTTTGCCGAACGCCCGATTCGACGCATCAATTCGCATGTTACGGTGGAACTGGAAGCAGTGGTCAACACAGCACTGAATTACAACCCCACAGAACGTTTCCCAACTGCTTCGGCAATGAAAGAAGCGTTGATGAATGTGGCACGGAAAACGGGAACACTTTCGAAACTTACCTCTGCTTCTTTGCCGAACCCGATCAGCAGCGGCATCAAGCCCATATGGGACTTTAAGTGTGAGGATGAGATCCGGGGCGCGCCTGCGTTAAGTCAGGGTATGTTGTATATTGGTTGTTACGACAATAACCTATATGCTCTCAATGCTGCTGACGGAAAATTTCAATGGAAGTACCCCACGGATGGCGGCATTGTGTCACGTCCATTGGTGTTCGATAACAATGTATTTTTTTGCTCTGAAGACCAGCGTTTGCATGTGATCGGCGCTCGTACGGGCAAATTGTTGTGGACATATTACACTGAGGGTAGGATTTACTCCTCACCACGCATCTCAGATGGGCACATCTTTTTCGGTTCTGATGACCAGGATCTGCATGCCGTGAACGTCAATAGCGGCAGGGCAGTGTGGAAGTTTTCCACCGATGGACCCATCCATTCTACACCGCTGGTGGCGAACGATATGATCTACTTCGGAACAGAGGCCGGTTCGTTCTATGGTCTTGATTTCCGCGGCGCTCTAAAATGGCGTTTCGCTTCGAAACGCGGTATGACTTCATCACCCGTTCATAAAGGACAGGCAGTCTATACCGCCTCACTGGATGGTACGTTGTATTCCCTCGACGCGAAAAGCGGCTGGGCGATCTGGAAGTTCCGACTTGGAAAAGGTACCATTTCTTCACCTGCCATTGCAGATGATTTTTTATTCTTGGGTGCAGCCGATGGATTTGTGTACTGTGTGGATATTCGAACATCCAAAGAAGTCTGGCGATATAAGACTGACAACCAGGTAAGTAGTTCGCCAACGGTGTATAAAGACTCTGTTTATATCGGCTCTGTGGATGGTTCAATGTACTGCCTTGAATATCGCACAGGTCGACTGCGTTGGAGATTTGAAACGGGAAGTCCGATCACCGGTTCGCCGGTCGTTTTTGATGATATTGTTTATTTTGGTTCAACCGACCATCACGTCTATGCGTTGTTTGCTTAAAAGGAGAGCTTGTGGCTGATTTCTTCAAAAAATTATTTGGTTCCAAAGAGGAATCAACAAAACCAAGGCAGGTGGACTCTGTTACCACAGCTCCGCTTACCGACCAGCAGCTTCAATCCATCCTTTCAGGACAGGCGCCCAAATATGAAATCAAGCAGCTTGTGGCAGGCGTGGGGCAGTCTGTTGGTAAACAACGCGATCATAATGAAGACAGCGTCCTTGCACTGACGACCACGATCTCTGGAAGTTCCGAAAGCGTGCCCTTCGGTCTGTACATAGTTGCCGATGGCATGGGTGGACATCAGTTTGGTGAAGTGGCAAGTAATGCCGCTATTCGCATTGTTGGTGGAAATATTACCAAGAAATTCCATCCTTATTTATACAAGCTTCCCACGCAATCCTTGCAGGAATCCCTGCAAGAAGTGATGGAGTCTTCGATTTTGGAAGCACACCAACACATTCAGCGCGAAGCGCCGGGAAGTGGTACAACGGTAACAGCTGCTTTGGTGCTTGGACAACAGGTGACGATCGGTCATGTCGGTGATAGTCGTGCTTATGCCATCTATCCTGACGGCAGAATGGAAACACTTACCCGTGACCATTCTCTGGTCAAACGTCTTGAGGAACTTGGTCATTTAAGCAAAGACGAGGTTGAGACTTTCCCGCATCGTAATGTTTTGATCCGTGCCCTCGGACAAGGCGAAATTCTTGAAGCAGATATCTTTACTGTTCCATTCCCGCAGCCAGGGTACCTAATGATCTGTAGTGACGGCTTATGGGGTGTGGTAAATGAAAGGGATGTTGTTCGCATTATCAATGAAGCGCCGAATTTACATCGCGCCTGTCAAAGTATGGTAGAAGCTGCGAATGCAGCCGGGGGGCCGGATAACATTACAGTGATCCTTGCCCAACTTGTTGGATAACTTTTTCTCATGTCTGTTAGCCAGCCGGATCATTACTCCGTTCTTGGTGTTTTGCGAGATGCAACGCAAGAAGAGATAAAGCGTGCCTATGTTGAGGCTGCGCAGCGTTTGCATCCTGATAAGAACGTTGCAGCCGGTGAGACAGAACTTTTTTTGGGAATACAACAAGCATACGAAGTCCTTTCCAATCCCAAACGACGCAGCCAGTACGACTTAACCCTTCCTCCTGAGGTATACGAAAAAAATCAATTCATCCGGCATGAGATTTTATTCAGCCGTCCTAGCTTGGTCCAATTGAAAGAGGACCAGCTCTTATATGTGCTGTTGGAGATCGAACCCACACAAAAACAATCTGCCAGCCTGCCTACACCACCGCTAAACATATGTCTTGTTCTTGATCGTTCCACGTCCATGCAGGGCGAAAAGATGGACACCTTGAAAGCCACGGCTGTCCAATTGATCCGAAATCTTCGCCCGCAGGATGTGCTTAGTATTGTCGCGTTCAGTGACCGTGCAGAGGTCATTGTCCCTGCTTCGATCAGCCTTGATAGGAGAAAACAGGAGGGGAGTATCCAGATGATCCAGCCTTCGGGCGGAACAGAGATATTCCAGGGGTTGGAAGCAGGATTGAAGGAAGTGCGTCGAACACTCGACCCATCCCGCGTCAATCACATCATTCTATTAACTGATGGAAATACCTATGGTGACGAGCAGGCTTGTTTAAATCTGGCGGAACAAGCGGCAGCCTATAATGTAGGTATTACAGGAATGGGGATTGGGCATGAATGGAACGATATCTTTTTAGATGCCTTGGCTGGTAAGACAGGCGGATCTTCTATCTATATTTCGCAACCCAAGGATATTGAGCGCTTCCTTGTTGATAAGTTCAAAGCCTTGATCAGTGTTTATGCCGATGAAGTAACACTTGAGTTCAGAGAACATGAACACATTCGGCTTAATTTTGCATTTCGTATTCAACCTGAAGGCAGCCTGATCGATTCGAAAACCCCGTTGCATCTGGGTCCAATTCTTCGTGATGTGCCATTGCATGTCCTGTTGGAATTTGTCGTCAGCCCGGAGGCATTGATCGGTGACCCTGTTCTGGTCTTGGATGGACTCTTGAAAGCTTCGATTACATCCAATCCGATTCCAAGTTCGCCCATTCGCCTCAAGCTGACCCGCAGCCTGCATCAAAATCCTTCAGCCGAACCTCCACCGACGCATGTTCTCAAGGCCCTTTCGCGATTGACCTTGTACCGTATGCAAGAACGGGCGCAAGCAGCAGCGAGTGAAGGACGCTTTGATGTGGCAGCCAAACAATTACAAAATCTGGCAACTCATTTACTTTCTCAAGGAGAACACGCCGTAGCAAAGACCGCATTGTTGGAAGCTCAAAATTTGGAGAATCGTCAGTCTTGGAGCGATTCAGGGAGTAAGGATATAAAATACAAAACTCGAGCGCTGTTATTGGGCAGTGGCAAGGAGAAAAAATCATGATAATCTGTTCCAATTGCAAACATGCAAACATGACAGGCGCAATGTTCTGTGCGGAATGCGGTGCCCAGCTGATAGGCAGGGATACATTGATCACCCAGACCATCGCTACTGACAAATTAAAAAAGGCAAGCAAGCCAATTTCTGGCGAACTTACCCAACCCGTCGAAGGGAGCGATGCCTGGGCGAATTTGCACCTTCTCGATACCGGGCAGGTCTTGCCTCTTTCTTCTCGTAATGAATTCACCATGGGACGAATCAGTGAAGGGCAGCCGATCATGCCCGATATCGACCTTTCCCCATATCAGGCTTATGCTGCCGGGGTATCGCGATTGCACGCAGTCATTAAGAAAAGCGGGCCATCCGTTATTTTTATGGATCTTGGCTCTGCCAATGGTACCTTTCTGAACGGTGTACGTCTTTCGCCAAATACAGAACTTTTCATAAATCATGGCGATATCATTTCTCTGGGTAAGATGAGAATTCAAGTATTGATCGAGAAATAGCAACGAATTGAATTGAAAGGAGAGCAAACGGAAATGTCATATACCGTTATATTGCACATTGCAAATGAAGCATCAGTGATAGGAGAAGTGGATGATCTCCCCAAGGCGGCAGATACCATCATTACTATTGCGAATCCGCGCCAAAAAGATGGCAAGGACTTGCACTACCTTGATGAACGAGTTTCAAAAGTGATCTGGCCTTTGGTAAAGGTAAGCTTCATTGAGATCCTTGGCGACTCTGAAGAGGAAAAGATCATCGGTTTTGTGAGGGAATAATATGGCAGATATGGATAGACGCCGCATCCTCGTTGTGGATGATGAAGAGCGCATGGTGCGCTTCATTCGCATGAACCTTGAACACGATGGCTTTCAGGTGGGAGAGGCGTTCAATGGTAAACAGGCGATCCAAAAGATCCGCGACTTTACCCCCGACCTCATCCTGCTTGATGTGATGATGCCGGATATTGATGGTTTTGACGTGCTTGAAACCATCCGCGATTTCAGTAATGTGCCGGTCATTATGCTCACCGCCAAAGGCGAAGAAGATGACCGGGTACGCGGACTAGAGCATGGCGCCGATGATTACATCACCAAGCCGTTCAGCCCGCGTGAACTGGTCAGTCGTATCAAAGCTGTGCTGCGCCGGACGGAAGGCACCAGCGGGTCCATGCATGGACTGATCGAGATCGACAAACGCCTCAAGATCGACTTTGAACGCCGTGAGATCTGGCTTGAAGGCAAGCTTGTTAAACTTCGCCCAACCGAATATCGTTTGCTTTATCACCTAGTCCAAAATGCAGGTTGGGTGGTTTCGCACGACCAATTGCTCCAAAAGGTATGGGGCTATGAATACCGCGACGAGCCGCATTACGTCCGCTTATACATCAACTACCTGCGTCAGAAACTGGAAAAAGACCCTGCCAATCCGGTTTACATCCTCACCGAGCGTGGGGTAGGGTACCGCTTCGTAGATTTCAAGCGCAGCAAGGAATAATAAATGACTGAACAGAAACCCGAGAGTAAATTCGTCACCGTTGCAAAAATGGTTGGGGTGTGTATTGTTTGCTTTGGCTTAATCTATGGCATTGTGACCCTGGTGACCGCCCTGACCTCCTAGTTCTTCCTCTAACAAAACGAATACAAAACGCTTGCGTTTTTTTAACGCAGGCGTTTTAAATTAACAGGCGTAAGACAAATTCTATTACCTAAAAGGAGGTACCTATGTCAAACATTATTCGTTGGGAGCCCGCTCGTGAGATGATGACCCTGCGCGAAGCCATGGATCGCCTCTTCGACGATGCGTTCACCCGCCCGCTCAGCCTTACTGGCAACAACTGGTCCATTCCTGCCGTGGATATGTACCAGACCGATGATGAGGTCGTGGTGAAGGCAGCTCTGCCTGGCATCAAAGCCGATGAAGTTCAGATCAACGTCACTGGTGAAGTGCTCACAATCAAGGGTGAAACCAAGCAGGAGAACGAGACCAAAGAAAAGGCTTATCACCTGCGCGAACAACGCTGGGGCGCTTTCGAACGTTCGATCGTTCTGCCTACCGAAGTCGTGGCAGACAAAGCCAAGGCAGACTTCGAAAATGGCGTTCTGACCATCACGCTCCCCAAAGCGGAAGAGGTCAAACCCAAGACCATCAACATCAAGACCAAATAAACCTGCCTGACCCAAAAACAGGAGCCGACCGCTCGGCTCCTGTTTTTGTTATCATAGCGGGATATAGGAGACGCAAACCCATGCCCCAAGCCTTTTCTTCGCTCCGCATCAATGCAAACCGAATGCTGGATGCCTTCACTCAATTAGCTGCCATCGGTTCAACAGGTGATGGCGGTGTCAACCGCACCACATTTAGCGAGGCACATCTGGCTGCTCGCAAATGGTTCCGTGAGCATATCCAACAAAGCGGACTGGATTTTCAGACCGATGGGGCAGGGAATCACTCCGCAGTTTTACCGTGCGATGACCCGAATGCGCCTACGCTAATTCTCGGCTCGCACCTGGATTCTGTTCCCAAGGGCGGTCGCTTCGATGGAGCCTTGGGTGTGATGGCGGCGCTTGAGGTGTTGAAAACGGTTCGAGAAAGCGGCATCAAACTCAAGGTCCAGTTAGAGGCGATGGACTTTACCGACGAGGAAGGCACACACTTGAGTCTCTTTGGGAGCAGTGCCATCTCTGGGCATCTGCTTCCCGATGCATTGAAAAATCCTTATAGTGGACGGGAAAATTTCACAGCCGGGTTGGCGCGTGCCGGTTTGACCGAAGAAGGTTTGTTTACGGCGAAGCGTTCAAAGGAATCTTTGGCTGGATATTTAGAGTTGCACATCGAGCAAGGCAAGCGTCTGGAAAAGCGAGGCATCAATATTGGGATCGTCTCGGCGATTGTTGGTTATGGTTCGTATCGCATGGCATACATTGGGCGTGCAGACCATGCCGGGTCGGCGGCGATGGAAGATCGTTTGGATGCGGGGCAGGGTGTGTCGGCGTTTATCTTGGAAGCGCGTCAACTCGTGATGAAGGATTTCCCGAATTGCGTGGCAAATGTCGGCAAGATCGAGTTTTCGCCGGGAGCTTCGAATATTGTCCCTGCCCGGGCAGACTTTTTGCTCGAATTCCGTTCGCCCGATGAAAAACAATTGGATGCATTGGATAAAGCTTTGATGATTTTGGCGCGGGAAAAAGCAGAACAATTTGGCTTGCAAGTGACTGCCGAGCCGCTGGGCAAACATACGCCCAATTTGATGAGTTCAGAAATTCAGGATGCCTTCAAAGCCGCTTGTGATGATTTGAGTTTGTCGAACGTAGTTATTCCATCAGGAGCTATCCACGATGCCCAATCACTGGTGGATATTTGCTCGGTGGGTATGATCTTTGTGCCTTCTGTAAATGGGACAAGTCATTCGCCATTTGAATTCACGGAATGGCAGGATTGTGTCAACGGGGCGAATGTGCTTTTGCATGCCGCACTACGGCTTGGAAGCGAGTAAAATAAATCTCTGAAAAACACGGGTGAGCGAAGGCTCGATTTATCGAACGACCCCGTTTATTCGTTTCACTTGCGGCAAACACAGGACCTTTCATGAAAAATTTTGATCCAAAATATAACTCGATCCCCAAGACCGAAATCCACTGTCACCTCGAAGGCGCGATCCGCACGCAGACCATCATCGACGTAGCACGCGATCAGGGCGTATCTCTGCCTTCCTATGAAGTGGGGGAGTTGGATAAGCATGTCAAAGTGCTCGACCAAATGAAAGATCTGCAAGCCGTGTTGGATGCCTTTGATATTTTCCAGCGCACGATCACTTCGCCCGAGGTTTTTGAGCGGATTTCCTGGGAACTCTTTGAAGATTGTGCCAAACAAAATATAAAGCTCTTCGAAGTGCGCTTCTCACCTGATTGGGCTTTCCATGGATACAACCTTGATTGGGATGCCTGCTTAGAAGGACTGCTTCGCGCACAAGACCGCGCTGAAAAAGAATTCGACATGGCGATCGGCATCATCGCCATCACATCTCGCGGCATGGGTGCCGAGTCTTGCGTCAAAACTGTGGATTGGGCGATCAAACATAAGAACCACATTCAAGCTGTTGACCTTGCCGATGGCGAAAAGCTTTACCCAGCAAAAGATTTCATCAAGCCTATCCTAAAAGCCAAGGATGCAGGTCTGAAAGTGACCATCCACTCCGGTGAAGATACACCGGCATCGTATGTTATCGACACCATCAAGAACTTCCAACCCGATAGAATTGGACACGGCATTCACAGCATCGAAGATATGAAAGCTGTAGAAATGCTAATCGAGAAGGGAATCACGCTTGAGGTGAATCCCTGGTCGAATTATTTGACCAATGGAGTCCCAACGATCGAGACGCATCCTCTCAAAAAACTATTTGACCATGGTGTGCGTGTAACCATTAACTCAGATGATCCTGAAGTTCTTGAAACAAACGTCAACAATGAATATCGTATTGCACATGAAATTCTCGGTATGAGTATGGAAGATATCCATGCATGTAACCGTTTTGCCTTTGAATCGTCATTCATCGACCCTGCCAAGACCAAACCGATCTGGAATAGGTATTTTGCCCAAAATTCAAATTGACCGAATCAGAACCCTTAGGGTAAAATAATGCGCTGTCCAACTCAAAAATACTCATCCCATTGGGGATCGTGTAATTATCTTTTCAACGAATAAAAGGAAGAACGTAGAATGACCAAGCGAACGTACCAACCCAAGATCCGCCGCCGCGTGCGTGTGCACGGTTTCCGCGCCCGCATGGCCACTGCCAACGGACGCGACGTCCTTAAGCGCCGCCGCTTGAAGGGCCGCCATAAACTTACTGTTAAAGCCAACGAACACGTCAAGAAGACGCGTTGGTAATCTCCAGCGAGGAGAATCAATAAGAGGCGCGGGTGCAGAAAAGATTTAGACTGTCCCGATCCGAAGATTTCAAGCGGGTGCGGCGAACAGGCAAGTCCTATGCCCATCCGCTTGTTGTGTTAGTTGCACAAGCCAGTGAAACAAAGGAACACTTAAAGGTTGGTATCACAGCAGGGAAGACAACGGGAACTGCCGTCCACCGCAATCGCGCAAAACGATTGCTGCGCGAAGCCATGCGGACGCTCATTCCCTCCATCGCCTCTGGCTGGGACCTGATCCTGATCGCCCGACCTGCGCTTGTGAACGCCACCCTGAACGACACCCGCTCCGCGTTGACCAACCTCCTCAAACGCGCTAAACTGCTCATTGCAGACGAATCCTCCGGATGACCCAAGACCCTGAAGAGCAATTCATCTTGCACGACTATTCCCATGAACCGCGCTTGCGAGACATGCCGCGGACGCTTGGGAATCTTCCGCGTATATTGGTCTTGTCTGTCATTCGTTTGTATCAAATGATCATCTCTCCCGGTTTGCCTGCCAATACTTGCCGTTTTTATCCATCCTGCTCTCATTATGGATATCAGGCAGTGTATAAGCATGGTGCGCTCAAGGGATCATTCATGGCAGTCTGGCGTGTTTTGCGCTGCAACCCTTTCAACCCTGGCGGGTATGATCCTGTCCCATAGCGATACAACTTTCACAGTGAAGGCCGGTCCTTTGCTGTTTTCAGGAGTACATCCAACTTGACTATGAAAAAAATAAATTTTGTAATTTTGCTTGCGCTTGGTGCAGTTTTGCTGAGCGCCTGTACTGGTGGACGCGCCGCCCTCGTTAATACGTGGGCGGGTCTTACCGCTGACGGTGAACAAGCCTATCTTTCTTCCGGTTCCCACGTCTATGCCGTGGATGTGCAGACCGGCAAGGAAGTGTGGCGTTATCCCGAAGAGACAGACAACAACATTATTTTCTATGCAAACCCTGTTCTCACTAGTGATGGTCAACTGTTGGTTGGTAGTGAAGGCAACAACCACGAGTTGGTTAGCATCAATCCCGAAACGGGAAAAGATAATTGGGCAGAACCATTCATGGATGCCAAGGGGAAATGGGTGGCTTCTCCACTCGTCTTCAACGACACGGTTTATGCCCCCAATTCCGATGGTTTCCTGTACATTCTAAACCTCGATGGTGAGTCGGCTGCCGACCCCATTGACTTGGGCGGTTCGCTCTGGTCCACCCCTGTGACAGATGGAACCTACATTTATGTCACATCGCTTGACCATCACCTTCACATCATCGATCCTGCGGATGGAACCATCGTCAGCACCATTGATCTTGGTGGGGCATCCCCCAGCAGCCCGGTAGTGGGTGAGGGCGGAGTGTACATTGGTTCATTCGCTTCCAATATTGAATTTGTTACCTCCAATGGCGATCATGAAGTTCTGGCAACGGCTTCGAATTGGATCTGGGGAACCCCTGCGCTCGATAATGGCACACTCTACTATGCCGATCTCAATGGTGTTCTCTACTCCCTCAATGTTGCTTCCGGCAGCCAGAATTGGGATGAAGTGAAACCAGATGGTCCTATTGTGGCGAATCCTTTGGTGGTTGGCGATGTCATCTACTATGTGACCGAAGAAG
>SXGT01448727.1_pt1 | contig 14405 bp, 10 predicted proteins | sample 3176221 | NCBI WGS metagenome assembly SXGT01 (sample SAMN11356862, study PRJNA531348) | freshwater metagenome | isolation source: freshwater sample F1-120 | place: China: Fuxian Lake, Yuxi | collected 2017-12-25
ACAGACAGGCGCGGCAGTTCTTCATCAGCCAGACGACCGCCGAGCAGCAGCACATCGCCATGGCGCTTACCTTCGAACTGTCGAAGGTGGAAACGCCGGTCATCCGAGAGCGCGTGGTCTCCCACCTACTCAACATCGATGAGGGGCTCGCCGAGACGGTGGCCGAGAAGCTCGGCATCAAGAAGCTGCCGACGAAGGCGGATGCGGCGGTCGAGCCGCGCGACGACCTGCCCGCCTCGGACGCGCTTTCGATCGTCAAGAATGGGCCCGGCAGCTTCCATGGCCGCAAGGTGGGCGTGCTCGTCAGCGACGGATGCGACGGGGCGTTGGTCAAGAAGCTCGAAGCCGCACTCAAGAAGGAAGGTGCAATGATGGAGATCGTCGCGCCGAAGGTCGGCGGCGTCGAAGCCGCGGATGGCAGTGTCATCCCCGGCAAACAGATGATCGACGGCGGGCCATCGGTGCTCTACGACGCGGTCGCGATCATTGTCAGCTCCGAAGGCGCCGAACAGCTTGCCAAGGAAGCCACGGCACGGGACTTCGTCGCCGACGCCTTCGCCCACTGCAAGTTCATTGCCCACGTGGAAGCAGCGCAGCCTCTGCTCGAAAAGGCCGGCGTCGAACCCGACGAAGGGATCATGCCGCTCGGTGCCGCTGCCGACATCACCGCCTTCATCCAAAGCTGCCGCAAGCTGCGGCTGTGGGCGCGGGAGCCGAAGGTCAAGCTGTAGGGGGCGCCGGCAAAGGTCTTGTTCACGGCCTGCCGGCTTTTGATTGCCTGCATGTCTGCGCCGACATGCAGGCAATCCTTCCGCACGGTACCCAGCGGCCGCGCGGACGATCTCCGAGTAGAGCCACCTATGATGGGTCATGAATTGCGACCGAACGCCGGCATATGTGCAAAATATGGCAAGGCCACTTCCCCACAAGCAACACGGGAGTGGACGGCAGACATTCTGTAGCCCGACGTGAAGGTCGAAAGCCTTGCACTTAACATGACGTTGATACGACCCGCTTAGGAACTTATTGCGCCTCTGCCGGTGCCTGCGTCCGCTTGCGCAATTCAGATTTTAGTACCTTGCCTACGCCGCTTTTCGGTAGCTCTGCCGTTTCGATGTAGTAGCGCGGGCGTTTGAAGGCCGCGATGCGAGACCGGCACCACGCGTCCAGACTATCAGGATCGAAACCATCACCCTCCGGTACGATGAATGCGAGGACCACCTCCCCCCATTCTGGATCCGGCTTGCCGATGACGGCAACTTCTGAAACATCACCATGTTGGAGAAGCACCTCTTCGACCTCGCGCGGATATATATTCGAGCCACCGGAGATTATGACATCCTTAGACCGGTCGGTGAGCGTCAAAAATCCATCTTCGTCCAGAAAGCCGAGATCGCCAGTGTGCAGCCATCCGTCTTGCAAGGTGGCATCCGTTGCCTCCTGGTTGCGCCAGTAGCCCTGCATGACGGTGGGGCCCTGCACCACGACCTCGCCCGTCTGGCCTTGCGGAACTGTTCGCCCGTCGCTGTCGACGACGGCGATCTGCACGCAGGCCTGCGGGTAACCGACGGACGCCAGGCGCTCTCGCCAACGCGGTGCAGCTCGATCCCCGATAACGTCACGCGGCAAGACTGTGATCGTCATCGGCGACTCTCCCTGGCCAAAGATCTGCACGAACTTCGGGCCAAAAACATTCAGGGCTCGCTCGATATCAGCCAAGTACATGGGACCGCCGCCATATACGACCGTGCGGATGCCATCAGGACAGAACCCGTCGAACTGGTCGGCCGCCTCGACCAGCCGTCGCACCATGGTAGGCACCGCAAAGAAGGATAGATTGCCAACCCGCTCAGCAAGGTCGAGAATCTCAGGGGCAGAGAACCCGCCCGAAACCGGTATGAGATGTCGAGCGCCCGCGCGAACGTGAGCGAATGAATAGAGCCCGGCCCCGTGCGACATCGGTCCGGCATAAAGGCTCACGACCGACTGGTCGGGATTGTCTACGTCCAGAGCATAGGTGGTCGACATGGCGACCAGGTTTCCATGGCTGAGTTGGACTCCCTTTGGCCTGCCCGTCGTGCCGGAGGTGAAGAATAACCAGGCAAGATCGTCATCATGCCGATGCAACGGCACATCCGGGCCTTCCGGTTGCTTGATGGCCTGCTCGCACAAATCGACGATTTGCACCTCCGCAAGCTTGTGTGGCACAGCGGCGTTGACTGTCAGGGTACCTGATGAAGAGACCAGAAGTTTTGCATCCGCGTTGGCGGCAATCCATAGCACCTCGTCGTCATGCAACTTCGGATTGACCGGCACGATGACTGCACCAGCCCACAGGATGCCGTACATCGCTTTGAGATAATCAACACTGTTCGATGCGAAGAGAACCACCCGGTCGCCGGGGTGGACATCAAACCTGCAAGATAACGCCCCCGCAATGCGTGCCGCGTCCGCCGCAAAGTCCGCGTAGCTCGCAACCACGCGCTCGCCCGACTGAAGGGCCGGTGACAGTGGCGCCCGCCGGGCTGCCGCACACAGCCAGCTACTGATGTTCATTTGTAAGTCCTCCCAAGGGCGCCGACAAAGCACGGCTCGCCCCGGATTCGTGCGTTGCGGGAACCGCGGCCGCTGAACAGGCTGGCTGCCTCATGGTCTGCCGGGGCATCATCTCATGGTGTGCGGCAGAACCAGTGCAACGGCCGGCACGAATATGAGGATTGCAAGCCTAACCGCATCGGCGGCAAGGAAGGGGACGATACCGCGATAGATCGCTGACAGCGGGATATCTGGCCGTATCGACCGGATAATGAAGAGATTCATGCCAATCGGTGGCGAAATCATCCCCACCTCGATAGCAACCGCGACAATGATACCGAACCAGATGAGATCGAACCCCATGCCCGCCACGATCGGAGCGAAGAGGGGAACGGTCAGCAGCATCAAGGCAAGGCTGTCAAAGACGCAGCCAAGCACAAGATAGATCAACACGATCACCACGATCGCGCCATACGGTGGGATGCCGCTCATGGTCACGATGTCCACCAGCGCCTGGGCAAGCCCTGAATAGATCATCACGTTCGACAGGAGTGTCGCGCCGATCAGGACGAACAGCAGAGCGGCAGTCAATGCTACAGCCTCGTAGGCGCTGCCAATGATGTCGGAAAGGCTTAGATCGCGCCGAAGCAGGCCGATCAGCAAGGCTCCGACAACGCCGATCGCCGCCGCTTCGGTGGCACTGAAGACCCCGCCATAGATGCCCCCGACGACAAGGAAGAAAAGTAGAGCGACGGGCCAGATGCCTCCCAGTGCCGTCCAGCGCGACGGCAGCGACGAGATGTCGGGATCAGGTGCCTTATGCGGCTGCACCCTGACTGTTATTGCAATGGCGATGATGTATAGGACGGCGCCGAGCAAGCCGGGCAGAATGCCGGCCATGAACAAGTCACCTATGCTTTGCTCGGTCATCTCACCGTAAATCACGAGAAGGATGCTGGGGGGGATCAGTATGCCCAGCGTACCGCCTGCTGCTACCGAACCAGCAGACAGACCGTCATCGTAATTGAAGCGCTTCATCTGCGGCAGGGTAACCGACCCCATCGTGGCAGCTGTCGCCAGACTTGACCCGCAAACAGCACCAAATCCCGCGCAGCCTGCAATTGTGGACATCGCAAGTCCACCACGCAAACGCCCCAGAAAGGCAGCAGACGCGTCAAACAGCGCTCCTACGATACCGGCTCGGGAGATGAGATTTGCCATGAACAGAAAGAGCGGCAAGACCGCGAGCGTATAGCTGTGGGCAATGTCGAATGCGGTCTGGGCAACCATCACGCCAGCCGCCTTCGGACCGATGATGAAGAAAAGCCCAAGAAAGCCCGACAGGCCTAGCGAGACGGCCAGCGGCACGCCGAAACCGAGCAGTAGAAATACAGCCAGGAACGAGAGGACTGCGACGAGCATCAACGACCCCTCCTAATTGCTGCCCAGGCGTGCACAAGAAACGCCATTGCCGCGATCGCAAATGCAGCAGCAGCAGCCCAGGCCGCATAATGGAGCGGGAGCCCCAGTGAGAATGTCCGATCTCCATATTTCATGAGCCGCGCAGCGAAATCGAAGCCATACCAGGCGAAAAGCGCCATTAGCGCTGCCGAGACGAGATTGACCAAGAAAGCGGAGGCAGACTTCAACCTGCCGACGAAACGCCGCGAGACGATGTCGACCACGATGTGATCGTTTCTCCACGAAGCGATCGGCAGGGCTGCGAAAAAGATGATCGACATAAGGAACTTCACCACCTCGCCACTCCAGGATATGGGGCGAATGAAAAAATACCGGGCTACAACGTCTGCAGTCATGACGCCGCACAGCAGGAAAAGCGCCGCTACGGAAATCGTGCCGCAAATGGCGGCCAGAGCTCCGGCCTCGCCTGTCGACTGCTTATGTGAGCCTGAAACAGCAGGCTGCCGGCCGGCTGTTTCAGGCTTGCGCTTCTCGCGAGCAAGGCTTTGCATCACCCTTACTTTGCCGTCGACAATTCGCGCAGGCGCGAAAGCGCGGCCGCACCGTCGACATTCTTCTCGGTGGCGAGCTTGATCCAGTCCGCTTCCAGAGCTTGAAGTCGGGCCTGGATCTCATCGAGCATTTCACCTGAAGCAGTAAAGCGGTCGACGCCGTTCTTTTCCATCAGGGAGATCGAACTGGCGTCTGCCTTGTCCCAGGCTTGACCACCCATCCGCGCAAGCGCTTCACCCGATACGGACCAGATCGCTTCGCGGTCTTCCTCCGACAGCTCGTCCCACTTGTCCTGGTTCATGATGATATAGACCGCAGCGTTGTAAGCGCCGTCGGGGACCATGAATTGACCCTTGATGACATCGCCGAGCTTGTAGGATTCATAGGCCTCGTGGGTGAAGAACGCACCATCGACCACGTTGCGGGCCAGCATCTCGGACACTTCGCTTGACGGCGCACTGACCGCCGCAGCACCCAGCGCCTCTGCCACGCGCAAGGGTATTTCGCCACCAACGCGGAATTTCTTGCCGGAGAATTCCTCGATCGTTTTGGGAGGCGCTCCGGTTGTGTAGATCGTGCCGGGACCTGTCGCATAGACCGCCAGAACCTTCACGCCGCGGAATTCGTCGGCGGCGTCGAAAAACTCCTCGTGGACTTTCCAGTAGGCGACCGAAAGGTTCTCGGCATTGTCGCCCAGAAACGGGAGGTCGAGGGCTTGGGTCAGGGCGAAGCGGCCGGGCGTATAAGCCGGGACACCCCACGCAATGTCGGCACCGCCGCTTTCGACGAGGTCAAACATGCGCGGCGGCGCGGCAAGCGTCGAAGGCAGCATTTCCACGCGCACCCGCCCCTGTGTCACCTCCTCGACTTTTGCCGCCCAAGGGACAAACACGTCGACGGTCTGACCGTGCGTCGTGGGAAGAAAATTATTGAACGTCAGGACGGTTTCGGCGGTAGCCGGAGATGCCAGTACGGCCGCAACGACCGTGGCTGCGCATAGTGCTCCTCTGTAGCCCATATCGAGTCCTCCCTCTTGTTAGGCACGGCGAACATGACAAACAAACGAAAAAGTTGCAATAGGAAATCTTTTCATTTAGAAATCAATTTATGAACACACTTCCCCTTCCGCTGGTTGAGACTGTCGTCGGCCCCACCCCTGGCCCGACGCTGACAATTTCGATCCTGATGCATGGAGATGAGGTCTGCGGCCTGGCAGCACGAGACTTCCTGTTAGGGCCGGAACTTCGGTTGAAGCGGGGACGTGTTCACGTGGCAACCCTTAACAGGGAAGCCTGCGAAGCCGACGGCGGTCCGCGCCGGTTCGTCAATGCAGACCTTAATCGTCTATGGGGCGATCAGGAGCTACCTGATAGCTACGAAGGCAAGCGCATCGCCGAGATACGGCCGCTATTCCTGCAATCCGACGCCATCCTCGATATTCATTCGATGCCCGAGGATGCCGCCACTTTCTCGCTGGTGTCGGAGGAGCGACCGGCATCCTTAGCCGTGGCGCGACTGCTGTGCCCGGCGATAAGCCGTATCGTCGTGGCTCCGGCACCTGCTAACCGCGGCCGTGCTCTATTTCAGACAACAAGGCTGCCATTGTCGGTTCCCATCGTGGTCGTCGAATGTGGAAAGCACGGCTCCAGCGAATCCGATGTGACTGCGCGCGCGGCAGTGGCGGCTCTTTTGGCTGGTTTTGATATGCTCGAGACAAAAGACGCTGCCGCTTCGTTGCCGGAGAGCCGATATTATCGGATTGAGCGCGAGCATAAGTCCGAGCATGGCGATGTCTCCTTCATCGGCGCCATAGACCAATTCGATCCACTGCCAACCGATCGGCCATTCGCGTTCGATGGCACCAATCCCATTCTCGCAAAGCCGGGGCAAAGCCTGCTTCTCAAGCGCCCCACGCGGAAACCCGGCGATGAGGCGTTTGCTCTCGTTCGGGAGCTAACAGCCGATGAAATCAGCACATTATTTTCCTTGCATTTGTAAATCATTTCTGTTTGAAATTAATGTCAACTGACAGCGGAGAAAGATCATGGGCGTACCCGTGGAACTCGAAATCCGGCAGTCTTACGATAATCCCGTAGGCACCGACGGCATCCCCTTCATCGAATTCAGCGCGATCGATCCGAAGCCGATCGCAAATGTGCTGACGCAGTCGGGATTTGAGGAAATCGCAAAGCACCGCACCAGATCCATCACGTTCTGGCGTCAAGGGAACATCGACGTACTCCTCAACAACGACCCCTCGACCTACGGATACGGTTTCGCGGAGCGTCACGGACCTTGCATCTCCGCGATCTCGTTTCGGGTAGCCGATGTCGAACTTGGTCGCGACCGCGCCATCGAGAACGGTATCGTCGTCTATGACGGTGACCGCGGCGAATTGCCGGTCGATACGCTTGCGATGGACGGCATCGGTCACAGCCTTCTGTACCTGATGACCCCCGAACAAGAGGGGCGCATCAAGGCTGACGAGTTCGTTCCCCACCAAGACTCGTCGCTGCGTGAAGTAGCGGGAGCAGGCTTCTTCGAGATCGACCACCTCACGCACAACGTGATGGAAGGCAACATGAACCGATGGGCCGACTTTTATCGAAATGCCTTCAACTTCCGCGAGGTCTTTTATCTCGACACCAAGGGGGAAAAGACGGGCCTGCGCACGCGCGCCATGAAGAGCCCCTGCAATCGCATCTGTATCCCCGTCAATGAGCCGACAGATAAGGAATCGCAGGTTCAGGAATACATCGACCAGTACAAGGGCGAGGGTGTGCAGCACCTTGCCTTCCTGAGTGATGACCTGAACGCATCCATCGAACAGATCGCCGGCAACGGCATTCCGTTCATGAATATCCCGGATTCCTACTATGCAGGTATCGAAGATCGAATGCCCGGTCACGGCCAGGATGTCCAACGGCTGCGTACGAACGGCATTCTCATCGACGGCGACCGGGAGGCGGACGGCAAGTGGGGCATTCTCCTCCAACTCTTTTCGAAGAATCTGATCGGGCCGATCTTTTTCGAATTCATTCAGCGCAAGGGTAATGACGGGTTCGGCAACAACAATGCCAAGGCCCTGTTTGAAGCCATCGAGCGCGACCAGATCGAGCGAGGCGTCGTCAGAAAATGAAGCTGGCGACCCTCAGAGATGGTTCGCGGGATGGAAGGCTCGTTCTGGTGAGCCGTGATCTCCGGCAGGCAGTTGTGCCGCCCGGGGGTCCCGCCACTGTTCAGGCGCTCCTTGATGACTGGGAGCGCCATAGCGGCTATCTCGAGACTATTGCGCGCGAGCTCGAAGCCGGTCAAATCGCGGCCGCGTTTCCCTTCGACCCCAACGCGTTGCTCGCCCCTTTGCCCCGTGCCTACCAGTGGCTCGATGCGAGCGGCTATCTAAATCACGTCGCGCTGGTTCGCCGCGCCCGTGGCGCCGACATGCCAGAGGACCTGTACCGGGATCCCATCATGTACCAGGGTGTTTCGGACGGCTTTCTAGCGCCACTTGAATCGATCCCGGTCATCAGTGAAGACGGCTGGGGAACCGACTTCGAGGCAGAGGTCGTGGCTGTACTCGGCGACTGCCCCATGGACGCAGATCGCCAAACCGCGATGAGCGCCATTCGTCTGATAGGGCTTGTGAACGATGTGTCCTTGCGGGGACTCATTCCTGATGAGCTCAGAAAAGGGTTTGGCTTTGTCCACGGCAAGCCGCGCAGCGCACTCTCCCCGGTACTCGTTACTCCAGACGAGCTCGGAGACGCCTGGGACGGAACGAAGGTTTCGCTGCCACTGGTCGTCCACCTGAACGGAACGCTGTTTGGTAGCCCCAACGCCGGAGTCGATCTGGATTTCGACTTTGCCGCGCTCATCATGCATGCGTCCAAGACGCGGCCACTCGCAGCCGGCACGCTCTTGGGCTCGGGTACGGTGTCCAATGTGGATCCTGCTACCGGATGCTGTTGCCTCGTCGAACGCCGCGTTCGCGAAATCATCGAGTTTGGCGCTGCCACTACGCCCTACCTGCGCTTCGGTGACCGTGTCGAAATCGAAATGCGTGACACAAGCGGCGGCTCGATCTTCGGCAAGATCGACCAGGTTGTGGCGCCCCATCGAGCCTCGCAGGCCCATCCATGATCACCCGCCCTGCAATGCCCTGGCACTCGGTGGAAATGGCCCGCAGCGCAGCGCGAAGCGTCCTGCCGCGCGCGATTTTTGACTTCATCGACGGCGGCGCCGATGGCGAAGCTGCCCTCCGAGGCAACTTGGAACAGTTCGAGGCGTACCGCCTCGTTCCTCGGGTTGGCTTGGATGTCTCCGGACGCGAGCAATCCGCCGTCCTGTTTGGCCAGCGTTATGACTCGCCACTCGGGATCGGCCCGACCGGGCTGGCCGGATTGGCAAGGCCAAAGGCTGAGCTGATGCTCATGCAGGCTGCCGAGGCCATGAACGTCCCGTTCACTCTTTCGACCGTTTCATCAACCTCCATAGAAGAGATCGGCGATGCTGCGCGCCGACCCCACTGGTTCCAGCTTTATATCCTCCGCGACCGGGCCATGTCCATAAGGCTCATGGAGCGGGCTGCAAAAGCGGGTTTCGATACCCTCGTCGTGACAATGGATTGCCCTGTGGGAGCGCATCGCGAGAGAGATCTAGCCAATGCGTTTTCCCTCCCCTATCGCCCATCCCCCGCCGCCGTTATCGACACCTTGCGCCACATGCCGTGGCTTTTGCGCCTTGCTCTCAACGGCGCACCACAGCCGGTCAACATGGTGGAAGCAGCCGGCTCGACCGGAGCTTTGTCGCTGCTCGCGTTCATGGATAGTCAACTCGATCCGGCCGTTACCTGGCAGGACGTACGCGACCTGCGTCGACGCTGGAAAGGGGCTCTGGTCATCAAGGGAGTTCTGTCGCCAGACGATGTGGAGGAAGCGGTCAACGTCGGAGCGGACGGCATTGTCGTTTCGAACCACGGGGGGCGGCAGCTCGGAGCGGCAGCCTCGCCGCTCTACCAGCTTCCCGCGATCGCAGATCGGGCGAAAGACCGCCTGACAGTTCTATACGACAGCGGCGTTCGTCGGGGCATGGATGCAGTCAGGGCCTTGGCGCTTGGTGCCGACGGAATCCTGGTAGGCCGCCCCACGCTGTTCGGAGTCGCGGCTGGCGGCATGGACGGCGCAAGACGGATTCTTGAAATCTTCAGAGCCGACATTGATCGCACGATGGCATTGGTAGGCGCTCGTACACTTGCCGATATAGACGCGCGCTCCGTCGTAACAAATCAGCCCATGCAGACTGTTGGTCGCCCATTCGGGTGCCCCGCGATCGCGGTCAACCGGCAGATTTCGAACAGCATCTTGGAGGGTCAGAATGGGCAGCTCGCATAACTTCACTTTCCCCCGAATCGAGGGCAAATCATCTCGCCAGGCACACGCGGATCTGCCTGAGGGCACTTTCGAGCGAGAGCTCGGCCGTGAGGGCTTTTTCGGCCCGGCAACGATGATGTACCATCGCAATCCGCCGACTGGATGGACGCAGTGGACCGGCCCGCTTCGTCCGCGAGCATTCGATCTGACAAGATTATCCGAGTTCGGCAAGACCGTGTGGGACGCCCCCGTGGTGGTCTCTAACGCGTTTGTTCGCATGCGCATCTTCAAGATCGAGGAAGACATGCGCTACCTCGCTCGCAACGGCGACGGGGACGAACTTCTTTTTGTCCACGAAGGCGCGGGACATCTCTATTGCGACTATGGACACCTGGAGGTCACGCGGGGCGACTATATCGTCATTCCGCGCTCGACGATGTGGCGATTCGAGATCACCTCGCCGATGACACTCCTCCTCGTGGAGTCTACCAACGGATCGATCAAGGCACCCGATCGTGGAATGCTTGGCCGTCATGCACTCTACGACGAGGCACTATTCGACACCCCGAAGATAGACGAGGCCTTCGCCGATCAACGGGACGCAGGCTGGGACGTTCTGATCTGGCGGAGAAATGCCCTTTCCAGCGTCCGCTATCCGTTTAATCCGCTGGACGCAGTGGGCTGGCATGGGGATCTTGCACCGGTTCGCCTCAACATCAAAGACATTCGGCCTGTTTCCTCCCATCGGTACCATCTGCCACCGTCGGCACACACCACCTGGGTCGGCAATCGGTTTGTGATCTGTACCTTTGTCCCTCGCCCCTTTGAAACGGATCCGGCGGTCCTGAAGGTCCCATTCTTCCACAACAACGACGATTTCGATGAAGTGGTCTTCTACCACGACGGTGATTTCTTCTCCCGTGACAACATTCACCCCGGCATGGTGACTTGGCATCCCTGCGGTTTCACCCACGGCCCCCATCCCAAGGCGTTGCAAGCCATGTACAAGCCAAAGAATGACTTCACGAAGGAGTATGCGGTCATGCTCGACACGCGTGACGGGCTCGATTCGAGCCCGCAATCCGATGGCGTAGAGTTCGCCGACTATGCCGAGAGCTGGAGAACGTCCGGGCCTGTCGTCCCGCCTTCGATTCCCGACGCGTGACGCGCTGTAAACTGGAATCGCATTTTGCTAGGAGAGATCGTGAATGATTGCATGAACGGGAGCTGCGAATGGCCGGCAAGCGCATCGCCACAACAGATACTGAAGCCGATCTGCACAACGGAGCACTCCGCTTGATGTTGGAATACTGGCTTCCCTATCAGCTATCGTTCGTGGCCAATCGCGTTTCGCAGGCGCTCGAGGCGATCTACCGCAGTGAATATGGGATGACTGTGGCCTCGTGGCGCGTCATGGCAGTGCTTGGATTCCGGGCTCCGCTCTCCGGACGCGAGGTCGCCGAACTGGCCGCAATGGATCAGGTTCAGGTTACGCGCGCGATCAACCATCTGAGGACGCTCGGGTTTGTGACGAGGCGCACCGATCGGGGGGATCGCCGAAAGGCGCTGCTCGGCCTGACCGCGAAAGGACAGGAAGTTTACCTGCAAATCATACCGCGGGCCCAGGAGATAGAAAATCAGCTTCTGGCGTCGATGTCGTCCGCAGAAATCGAAGGGTTGCGCGATGCCGCGGCCCGTCTTGTTGAAAACGCGAAGGGGCTCCCCTGAACCTGGTGAGTGCAGGGACTGGAGTGGTCAAGAGCCGCGCCACCAAGCCCCCATTCGGTCAATGGCGCCAGGTGCGTTACACGTCCAGACGGCCGCGTGAGTGGTGCTCAGTGTCGCTCGACATCGACGGAATCCAGATTCAGCCTGGGGAAAAGCTCATCAGGCAACGAGGATATGATGCCCCGGCAGCGCTCGTACTCAGCCTCTGACGGCAGGATCATCTGGGCTTCTCGACACAGGACTTCATGGATCGATCGATTCGTATCACCATCGAAATTGTACTCGTAGTCGTTGGTTGCGAAGCGCAACTTCTCCTAAACGCTCTGGCGTGCGAACGAACCTGTCGGAGAAGTACCGGCCTTCCCTCGCCTGCTTCAGAAAGCTCATTGCAGAAACAGCCTCAAGGCGCGTCCGGCTTCACCGCCCAACTATTGGATGACCGACAGCGGCGGTCGAGATGCCACGCCTGCAGCGCCAGTCGAAGAGTGCGCCCTTCACCCGTTGGCGATGCCTAGAACCGCCTGGCGAGTTCCAGGCCGATCGCGTGTTCCTGCGTGTCGTTTCCGAGCGCCGTGCGGTAGTCGAAGCCCAGTGTCCAGGCCTGCGGGAGCTCGGCGTCGAGCGACAGGCCCAGCGTCACATAGCTTCGGTTGGATGCTTCGATATCCAGCCAGTAGGGCAATCGATCCATGTCGATGTAGCCCATGCTGATCCGGCTCGATCCCGCGAAATCGTGCGTGTACTCAACGCGCGCGCCCGGGGTGAGTGTGCCCCAGCCCGTCTTGAAGGCGTATTTGGCGCGAAGGCCGATGACGCCGGATACCGTATCGATGCTCTGGTCTCCATAGCGCAGCCCGAAGTCGCCTCCGCCTTCTTCGGTGAAGCCGTCGAGCCAGGTACGGGACATCTCGACGCGCCCATAGGGCGAGACCAGCCAGGCCTGGTCGCGGAACTCGTAGGCCGCGGTCAGCGAACCGAACAACTGGTGTCCCGAGCGCGTGCCGTTGGCGAAGTCACCGGTCGCGGTGACAAACCGTCTGCTGTCGAAATCGAGCCAGCTTCCACCAATGAGGCCATCCAGGAAGAAATTGTCGAGCGGCTTGTAACTGCCGTAGACAGCCGCGCTGTAGGCACGGCCAGTGCTCTGCGTGCCGTTGGCGCCGACATCTGTTCGATCACGGCCGAAGCCGACACCGAAGCCGCCGATGAACTTCTTCGAGAACCGATAGTCGATCCCGGCGCTGACCCCGACCATCGTGTGATCGAGGGCAAGTCCGCCATCGTCGCTCTCGCCGAAATTGACGTAACCGCCGGTCCAGACCGCGAAGGGTCCGAGATCCGGTCCTCCACCGTTGCCGGATGCGGACGAAGTGGCCTTCTCATCCGAGGCGAATGCGCCGCTTGTAGACCCGCCGGCATCATGCGGCGCATAGCCGAGGACACCCGGTTTCTCATGGGCCCGTTCGACAAGCTGCTGGATTTCGCGGTCGCCGCGGCTTTCTTCCGCATTGTAGCCGAGGCGCAGATTCATGCTGTTCGTGCGCCGGTCTCCTTCGTCATGCAATTGTTCCAGCCGGTCGTTGAAGTTGCGCGTCTGCACCTGCGCGAAGCGCTTGGCGGCATCGACCTGGGCGGTCAGCAGTCCGACCACCTCCGGGTCCTGCGCAGGGTCGGGCCGGCCGACGATGGTGAACGCGATCGTTCCGGGTGCCGACGTTCCGGCGGCGTTGGAAAGCGTGAAGCGCAGATCGGCTTCACCCGCGTAGGTGGCGCTCGCGGCGAAGATCAGTTGGTAGGTCTGGCCGTCGCGCTCGATGCGGGCCGTGCCGGCCTCGGCATTGGATAGATCGACGATCGCGGCCCCCGTGAACGGGCCTCCTGTGGCGCCCTCGGCAAGGTCTACGGATGCCGTGTCGCCCGCATCGACTTCGATTGTGCGGGAGATTACCGTCGGCACGGGGTGCGCCCGCTCGACCGTGACCGTATAGGTTCGGGTCGTGGTGCCATCTTCGGCGGTGACTCCGACCTGAATCGCCGTTGAGCCGACAGACAAGGCAATCGCCTGACTGGCGCTGCCGGACGCCACACTTTGCCCGTTGACGGTAATCGTCGCTTCAGCGTCATCGGCTGTCGGCGTCAGTGCAATGCTATCGACGGCGTTGGCAACGCCAATCGCATAGTCGAAACTGCCGGCGTCGAACGCGGGATCGAGCGTACCGACACTCGGCACCAGATTCGCCAATCTCGCATTGGAAGACGCCGCGCGGGTGACAGCGGCGGTATAGGCACGGGTGGTCGTACCGTCCGCGGCAGTGACGACGACCTGAATTGTGGTCGACCCGACTGCCAGCGCGATCTGCTGGCTGGCGCTGCCGGAAGCGACCGTTTGCCCGTCAACGGCGATCGTCGCTGTGGCCTCCGTCGCGGTCGGCGTCAGCGTGATGCTGTCCGTCCCGTTGTCGACGGCAACGGCATAATCCGTCGTTGCCGGATCAAATACGGGATCGAGTGAGCCGGCGCTCGGCACAAGGCCTGCTAGCGTCGCATCGGTGGAAGCAGCGCGAGTGACTGTGACCGTATAAGTTTGCGTCGTCGTGCCGTCATGCGCAGTCACCACCACCGGGATCGCCGTCGTGCCGACCGCCAGCGTAAGCGCCTGGCTGGCGCTGCCGGACGCAACAGCCTGTCCGTCAACGGCGATCGTTGCTGTGGCCTCCGTCGCGGTCGGCGTCAGCGTGATGCTGTCCGTCCCGTTGTCGACGGCAACGGCATAATCCGTCGTTGCCGGATCAAATACGG
>SXGT01541622.1_pt1 | contig 14403 bp, 7 predicted proteins | sample 3176221 | NCBI WGS metagenome assembly SXGT01 (sample SAMN11356862, study PRJNA531348) | freshwater metagenome | isolation source: freshwater sample F1-120 | place: China: Fuxian Lake, Yuxi | collected 2017-12-25
ACTAGCCCGTCCGCAACTAGCCCGTCCGCAACTAGCCCGTCCGCAACTAGCCCGTCCGCAACTAGCCCGTCCGCAACTAGCCCGTCCGCAACTAGCCCGTCCGCTACTAGGCAATTGGCAATGCGAACCACGAGTTCGCCCAGGTAGGTCCTCGCATGATCCCCGGACTCGGAAAAGCATCGCTCACGATTGGCAGCCACCCACAATGCGACGTCGTCGTGCACGGACACGGCGTCGCCCCCGACCACGCGCGGCTCCTCAATCAGGGCGGCAAGCTCGTGTTCGTTCAGGGCAACCTGGCGCCCACCAGCGTCGGCGGGCGCAACCTGGCTCCCGGCGAGCAGGTCCCGTTCGACTTTCGCCAGCAGTTCCGGCTCGGCGAGGCGACGCTGCCCCTCGACCACCCGGCGATCACCCTGAGCCTGATGTGCGCGGGCCAGCTCGCGCCGGCGCCCGGCCGTGTCGTCATCGGCCGCGATCCGGCGCAGGTGCACGTCGCGCTCGCGCACCCGAGCGTCTCGAGCATGCACTGCACGGTCGCGCTCGACCGCATGGTGGTGACCGACCACGGCTCGACCAGCGGCACCTACGTCGGCGGCCAGCGCATCGAGGCGAACCAGCCGATCCCGCTCTCGCACGGAGCCAGCATCTTCCTCGGTCCCGTCCCGGTGCAGGGCTCGCTCCTCATGCAGCTCGGCCACGCGCTGGCCCAGGGCGGCGCCTCCGCGAGCGCCCAGGTGAGCCCGCCCCCGGGCCAGGGCCAGCACGCCGGCCCCGCAAATCAAGGGCCCGCCGGCGCCGCAAACCAAGGGCCCGCCGCGCAGGCCGCCGGTGATTCCGCGACGCCGCGCAAACACAAGACGATGTTCGGCCAGCTCGACTTCTCGCAGGGCGGCAAGGCCGTGCGCACCATCGGCCGCACGCCCGACAACGACATCCCGGTCACGCACCCCCAGGTGTCGAGCCGCCACGCCGACGTCGAGCAGCTCGGCGGCAAGCTCTACGTGACCGATCGCGCTAGCGCCAACGGCACGTTCGTCCGCGGCCATCGCATCCCCGCCGGCCAGAAGGTCGAAATCGGGAGCGGCGAGAAGATCTACATCGGCCCGATGCCGCTTCAGCTCGTGATGAACGCGAGCGGCGCGGTCGAGGTCTTCAACGAGGCCGCCGAGGCGCGCTGGGCCGGGCGCCCGCTCTACGACATCGAGGCATGGCAGCTCAAGCTCGAGGTCCCAGACCGCGACGACAAGACCCGCATGAAGGTGCTGCTGGACGACGTCTCCTTCAAGGCGCTGCCCGGCGACATGATCGCGCTGATGGGCCCGAGCGGCGCCGGCAAGACGACGCTCCTCTTGACGCTGAACGGCTACCTGCCGCCGAGCGACGGCCGCGTGCGCATCAACGGCGAAGACCTCTACAGCATCTTCGATCTCCTGCGCGGCTCGATCGGCTACGTGCCGCAAGACGACCTCGTGCACGCCGAGCTCACGGTGTTCGAGGCCGTGCGCTACAGCGCGAAGCTCCGCCTGCCGCCCGACTACTCGAACGCGGACATCGACGCGCGCGTCCAGCAGACCCTGAGGGATCTCGGCCTCGACTCGGTCGCCCACCTCGAGATCGGCGCCCCCGAAAAGAAGGTCCTCTCGGGCGGCCAGCGCAAGCGCGTCAACATCGCGCTCGAGCTCGTCACCGATCCGGTCATCCTCTACCTCGATGAGCCCACCTCGGGCCTCGCCGCCGACGACGCCGCCGCGCTCATCACGCTCCTGAGCGATCTGGCGAAGGCCACCGGCAAGACGATCATCATGACGATCCACCAGCCGGCGAAGGACGAGTACGAGAAGTTCACGCACGCGCTCATCCTCGGTTACGGCGGCGTCCCGATGTTCTTCGGGCCCACGATCCCCGACAGCTACAAGTTCTTCAGCGGCTACCAGCGACGCAACGGCGCCTACGTCGAGCCGCAGGCGAGCGAGCTGGTCGACAACCCGCGCGACCTGTTCGGCAACATCGCCGAGCGCGAGGTGCCGATTCACAAGCACCTCCTCGCGCAGAACCCGAACGCCACGCGCGCCGCCGCGCGCAACCAGGGGGCGATGCTCTGGCGGCAAGAGTTTTTCTCGAACACGAACCCGATCTACCAGCGCATGTACTCGGGCCGCCGGTCGATCGGCGCCGAGGAGGGGCAGCGCGGCGTACCGGACACGCGCACGTCGTCGAGCGGCCAGTTCGCGCTCCTCCTGTCGCGCTACTTCAAGACCAAGGTGCGCGACGTCAGCGGCACCGCGATCATGCTGGCGCAGGCCCCCATCATCGGCGTGCTGCTCGCCGTCGTGTTCGGCGGGCAAGCCGACGCCGCGCCAGGGTGGTGCCTCGGAGCCCTCCACGAGCTCGCTACTCGCAACCAGGAGAAGGGCGCCGGCAACGTCTTCGATTCGCTCGCCACGACCCAGGATCACACCTGCGCGATGTTCTTCTTGGTCGTGAGCTCGGTGTGGTTCGGGACCTCGAATGCGGCGCGCGAGATCGTCCGCGAGCGCTCGATCTACCTGCGCGAGCGGATGGTGAACCTCGGTCTCTTCAATTACGTGTTCAGCAAGTTCGCGCTGCTCTGCATATTTTGCATCGTGCAGTGCACCATGCTGCTCGGCATCGTGTTCTTCACGCTTGGCTTCCACGGCGGCATGAACGCCTTCTTCATGGAGCTCGCGGCGCTCGTCGCGACGTCGGTCACGGCCGTGGCCCTCGGCCTGCTCTTGTCGACGCTCGTCTCCTCTTCCGAAGCAGCGATGGCGCTCACGCCGATCGCGCTCATCCCGCAGGTCGTCCTCGGTGGCCTGATGGTCCCGGCGACGACGATCCCGAAGCTCAGCGCCCTCATGTACTCGATCCCCGCTCGCTGGGGCTTCGAGGCCGCGATCGTTTCCGAGCGCCTGGCCATCGCGAACCACAAGGCCTGGCTCATCGACCTCAAGGCACCCGGCAAATCGAGCGCCGCGGACTTCATTCAGAATGGCAAGTTCGAGTGCGCGACGGCGCAGCTCGCGAGCGACTCGCTCAACGGCGCGTGGTCGTTCACCACCCACGAGCAGATCTACCTGCCCTACGCGGCCCTCGGCGGCATGACCGCGTTGATCCTCGTGGCGATCCTCGTGACGCTGAAGCGCCGCGATCGTATCTGAGGCAACCGCTGTCGCGCGCTCGGCACGTCCGCAACACCGAAGACTCACGCCTCCGAAACGCGAGCTTCATGCGCCGCTTCGCTTCCGCACCCCGCCGCGCATTGGGCCGCGCATTGGGCCGCGCATTGGGCCGCGCATTGGGCCGCGCATTGGGCCGCGCATTGGGCCGCGCATTGGGCCGCGCATTGGGCCGCGCATTGGGCCTCCCATTGGGCCTCCCATTGGGACTCTCGCTCGCGCTCGCGCCGACCGCCGCCTTCGCGCAGTCGAGTGGCGCCGCCGCCGCCGAGCCGCGCTTCGACGACAAGGGGCGCCCGATCCCGAGCGCGCCCGAGACCCCGAAAGGTGGCGCACAAGAGGGCGCGCCGCCGGCCGGCGTCACCTTGCCCGAGCCCCAGAATCACCCGCAGCCCGCCTATACCGACGAGGCGAAGGCCAAGGGCGTCGAGGGTTCGGTCGTGCTGCGGCTGACGATCGACGAAGCCGGCAAGGTCGCGCGGGCGTTGGTCGAGTCCGGGCTCGGCCACGGCCTCGACGAGGCGGCGCTCGCGGCAGCCAAGGAGCTCGTCTTCACCCCGGCCCGCCGCAACGACAAGCCGTTTCGCGCGACCGTCCGCTACCGCTTCGACTTCAGGCTCGAGGAGCGCATCGTCGAGGTCGCGCGCGCGCTCGGCGAACTGCGCGGGACGGTGCGGATCCAAGGCGAGGAAGAGCCGCTCGTGGGAGCGAAGCTCGTGCTCACCGAGGCGACCGCGTCCGCGGACGTCTACGCACCGCCGATCACGCGCGAGCTCACGGCTGGGGCCGACGGCAGCTTCGCGTTCGGCGCGCTCCCGGCCGGCGACTACCGCATCGCGGTCACGGCCCCGGGGTTCGATGAGCTCGTCGTGCGCGAGTCGATCAAGGAAGAGACCGAGAGCGTCGCCACCTACCGGCTCGTGCGCACCGCCGTGCCGGGCACGATCGAGATCCTCGTGACCGATGAGGCGCCGCCGCGCGAGGTCACACGCCGCACCATCGAGAAGCGCGAAATCGAGAGAATTCCCGGCACCAACGGCGATGCCCTGCGCTCCCTGCAGAGCTTGCCGGGGGTCGCGCGGCCGCCGGGGATCTTGGGGGCGCTCCTCGTGCGCGGCTCGGGACCCACGGACACGCAGACCTTCGTCGACGGCACCTTCGTCCCGCTCATCTACCACTTCGGCGGCCTCACGAGCGTCGTCCCCACCGAGCTCCTGAGTCGCATTGATTTCTACCCGGGCAACTACAGCGCCCGCTACGGCCGCGCCATGGGCGGCATCGTCGACGCGGGCCTGCGCTCGCCGCGCACCGACGGCCTCCACGGCCTCGCGCAGGCGGATCTCATCGACGCGCGCGCCATGCTCGAGGGGCCCATCCCCGACACCGGCGGCGACTTCAGCTTCGCGGTCGCCGGGCGCCGCAGCTACGTCGACGCGTGGCTCGGCCCCGTGCTCGAAGAGGCGGGCGCGGGCGTCACGCAGGCTCCTGTCTATTACGACTACCAGCTCGTCCTCGACGGCAAGCCGCGGCGCGGTCACAAGCTGCGCGCGTCGTTCTACGGCTCCGACGACCGGCTCGATTTGCTGGTGCACGATCCGGCGCCGAACGAGCCGGCCCTGAGCGGCGATGTGTCGCTCGCGACCTCCTTCCAGCGCGCGGCGATCTCTTACGACGTCGACCTCAAGGGCGGCGATCGCGTCGAGTCGATGGTGTCGTTCGGGCGCGAGAGCATCCAGTTTTCGCTGTCGCAGTTCTTCTTTCGCGTGCAGGCGCTCACCCTGTTCGCGCGCGCCGAGTACCAGACCCAGCTCTCGCCCACGGCCACGATGAACGCGGGCCTCGACCTCTTCTCGGGCGGCTTCGACGTGGCGCTGCGACTGCCCGCCCCGCCCCAGCCCGGCCAGCCCCCGAATCAGCCCTTCTCGACGCGCTCGCTCGAGTCGTACAGCGAGCGAACCTACGCCATGTTGCCGGGCGCTTACGTCGAGCTCGAGCTCCGCCCCAACGAGCGCACGCGCATCGTCCCGGGCGTTCGCATGGACTACTACCAGCTGAACCATGCCCTCGACGTGAGTCCGCGCCTCAACGCACGCTACGTCCTCAAGGACACCTTCCCGCGCACGACCCTGAAAGGTGGCGCCGGCGTGTTCTTTCAGCCGCCGCAGATCCAGGAGCTCCGCCCGCCGTTCGGCTCGCCGAGCGTCGCCTCGAACCGCGCCATCCACTACGGCCTCGGCGCCGAGCAGGAGGTCACGCAACAGGTCGACGTCACGCTCGAGGGCTTCGCCAAGCAGCTCGACCACCTCGTCGTCTCGCACGCGTCGCCCGACGGCCGCGTCGCCTTCGCGAACGACGGCGCCGGCTATGCGGTCGGCGGCGAGCTCCTCGTCAAGTACAAGCCCGACGAGCGCTTCTTCGGCTGGCTCTCTTATACGCTCTCGCGCTCCGCGAGACGGGACGGCCCCGACGCCCCCCTGCACCTCGTACCGTGGGATCAGACGCACATCCTCACGGTGCTCGGGAGCTACCGCCTCGGCGATGGCTGGGAGCTCGGCGCGCGCTTCCGCCTCGTCAGCGGGAACCTCGTCACGCCGAACGTCTGCGACGCGACCAGCGACACCTGCGATCCGAACCGCATCGGCGGGCTCTTCCACGGCGCGAGCGGCGCCTACACGCCCATCCCCTCGGCCGAGATCTTCAGCGAGCGGCTGCCGTATTTCCACCAGCTCGATCTGCGCGTCGACAAGTCTTGGCAGCTCGAGGACTTCAAAGTGAGCGCCTATCTCGACGTTCAAAACGCCTATAACCAAGGCAACGTGGAGGCGATCCTCTACAACTTCAACTACACGCGAAGGCAATTCGTGACGGGCCTGCCCATCATTCCGAGCCTCGGCGTTCGGGGGGATTTCTGACATGAACCGCGCGACCTCCCCCGCACCCGTTCGCGCCAACACCCCTCCGTCGCGCCGTGGCGTGCGCGCGCTTCTCGCTTTTGCGGCTGCGCTCGCGCTCGCCATGAGCTGCTCGCCAGGCTTCGAGCCGCCGAGCAAGGTGACGGGCCTACGCGTCCTGGCCATCACGACCGATCGCCCCTACGCGCGCGGCGGCGACGAGGTCACACTGGCGATGACCGTGACCGATGGACTGGCGAGTAGGCTGGCCAATGAGAAGGCCAATGGGACGGCCAGTGGCGGCGGCGGTGCGGGCGGCGCTGGCATGGGCGGCGCTGCGGGCGGCGGTGGCTCTGGAATGGCCGAAGGCGCGCCGCGGCCGCTTCAGATCCTCTGGCTCGGCGGCTGCTTCGATCCGCCGGGCGACCAGTATTTCCTCTGCTTCGAGCAGCTCGCGGCGCTGTTCGCAGATCTCGGGCGAGGCGGGCTTCCGCCGGCGGGCCTCGTGTCGCTAGCGACCACGGACCCAGCCAGCGACGGCGTCCCCGACGCCCACACGTTCACGCTGCTGCTGCCCGAGGACATCGTGACGAGGCGCCCGAAGCCAAGCACGGGCCCGCACTACGGCATCGCCTACGTCTTCTTCGCCGCCTGCGCCGGGACGCTCGTGCCCGCAGCGCCCGCGCAGCTCGGCAGCGCCGTGCCGGAGTTTCCGCTCGCGTGCCTCGACGCCGACGGCAACCCACAAGGGGCCGAGAGCTTCGTGCCCGGCTATACGCAAATCTACGCCTTCGCCGACGAGCGCGAGAACCTGAACCCGCCGACTGACGGGCTCGAGCTCGACGATGTGGCCTTGTCCAGCGACCCGAGCCTCGCCGTCGTGGTTCCGCGCTGCACAGTCACGGAGGCCGAGCGCCGAAGTGCCTCGTGCAGCCGCGAGCAGCCGCTCGACGCGTGCACGAAGCACCGCATCGACGCGCTCGTGCCCGACGTCGCGGAGCTCGTTCCCGACGGCAAGGACGAGAGCGGCAAGCTGCTGCGCGAGACCATCTGGGTCGACTACTTCGCCGACGGCGGCGACTTCGACACGCAGATCAAGCTCGTGAGCGATGCGCGCGTCGGCTACCTCGACGAGCACGGGACCGAGTGGACGCCGCCGAGCGAGCCCGGCCTCTACAGCCTCTGGGCGGTGACGCGCGATCAGCGCGGCGGCTCGAGCGTCGTCCGCGGCTTCGTGCGCGTCGAGTAGGCGCGCGGGACGCGATGGAGAGCCACCTCGCGTGGCGAGCCGCATCGCGAGCACGGGTCCACGCTTGCAGGGCCGGCGTATCATCGGACATCCACGCTTGGCCATGGTTGCCGGGCAGGCGCCACGGCAGTATGAGAAACTGCCTGGCACTCCCCTCACGCACTCAGGAAACTCCTTGCCCCCTCCGCAACCAGCACAAGTCGATTCGTATCCGGCGCCCTTCGTGGGCGGCTGGTACGCGTTCGCACACGACGAGGAGCTTCGTCCGGGCGCGGTGATGGGTTTCGAGATCGACGGCGAGAAGCTCGTCGCGTTCCGGTCAGCCACTCAGCCTCACGAAGTGAGCGTGCTCGATCGGCACTGCCCGCATCTCGGCGCGGATCTGAGCCAGGGTCAGGTCACGGACGGTTGTCTCGAGTGCCCGTTTCACAAGTGGCGTTTCGGCTGCGACGGACAGGTAAATTCGATTCCCTATAGCAAAGCGCCGCTCCGCCTCGGCCTCCGCGCGCGTCGCTGGTGGAGCACCAATTTTCACGGAGTGTTGTGCGTTTACATCGATGCAAACAGAGACCGCCGGCGAGCGCCGCCTCCCTATCCGCTGCGGCGCTTTGCCAACATCGATGACGGGCGCGCGGTGCTGCGCGGACGGCGTGATGGTGGCTTGTGTCGGCTTCACATTGCCGAGCTCGCCGAGAACAGCGCGGACGTGCCGCACTTTCAGTATCTCCACGGGCACATGAATTTGCCATTCACCCGGCTCCGCATCCCGGGAGTGACCATCTCCCACGATGTCGAGTGGTTTCGCGACCCCGACCAGGCGGAGTTCGCCGGCTTCCGTGACCACGCCGTGCTTCACCTGCTTGGCCGCCGGTTCGAAGGCACCAAGGCGACGGCCGAGGTGCGCTTTTTCGGACCGGGCAGCGTCATGCAGTTCGGCTTCACCTTCCCGAAGCTTGGCGACATGGTGCTGTTTCAGACCCACACTCCCGAAGTGCCGGGCGATCCGATGATGCATCGCGTGCGCTTCCGCTGGTTCGCCGACCGCACCGTTCCGCGCGCACTCGTTAGCTACGTGGTCGGCTCGTGGATGTCGCAGCTCCAGGCCGATCTCGACATCTGGGCGAACAAGTTCTATCGCGCCCGGCCGATGTTGATGCCCGAGGAAAGCCAGTTGCTCGAGATGCGCCGCTGGTACAAACAGTTCTACCCGGACGCCACGACTCAACGCGCCGATCCGGTTGCCCCTCGCGCCGATGCGTAGGCCGCGGCTCTGTCGTCGGCAGAGCTGCGATGCCGTCGTCCGCGGCTACGTGCGCGTCGAGTAGTCGCGCGGGCGGCTCGAGCTGGGCCACGCTCGAGAACGACGGCACGATTCGCATCAACGGCAGCTCCGTCCGCAAGTTCGAGTCCGACGGCACGGTCCGCGAGCGCGGCAGCTCCATTGGGACCATCGAGTCCGGCGGCACCATTCGCAAGAGCGGCTCGAGCTGGGGCAGCGCCTCGAGCTGCTGCGGCGATCACGGCAGCAAGCGAGCAAGCGCGCGGTCGCGGCGGTGCTCGTGTTCTCTTCGGACTTCTTCGACTGACCCGCACGGCCTTCACGTCGACCACACGACGCGGTGAGCTTCGGCCCCCCTCGCCCATCGGCACTTCGCCACTCAGCCGCTCGGAGCCAGGGTCGCGAGGACCCGCACCGCGCGCTGGCGCTCCTCGTCACCGCGCGCGTCGAGCTCTTTGGCCTGGCTACGCAGCTTGCGTACCTCGTCCTCGCCGGCGAGCAGCCGCGCGACCCACTCGTTCGCAGCCACGCCCTTCGCGTTTACGGTGGCGCGCGCGTCGTCACGCAGCCGCGCCTGATCGCCGAGCCGCTCGTCGAGCTCGCCTCGCGCCTTCATGGCTGCCTGATAGCTCGCCTCCGAGCGGCCCATCGCCTGCGCCGCCGACGCGAGGGTCGCGCGCTGTGTGCTCGCGAGCGCGGCGAGCTCGGACCACGCCGCGAGCTTTTTGGCGGCGAGCAGTGAAGGCACGTGAAAGCGCACGAGCCCCTCCTTCACGGCGAGGACCTGTTCTTTTTCGCTGCGCCCGTCGATCGCGAACACCGCCATCGTCCTTCCGCTCTCGTCGTCGTGTGCCAGCTCGTCCGCGCCAGTGACGGCCGCGTTATTCACGTACGAGAGGCCGAGGTAGAGCCTGCGCTTCACGGCGCTCTTGTTCGAGAGCGAGAAGGTCTCGTGCGTGTCGCGCAGGTAGTGTTCCTCGAGCCGGCCGCGCCGAAACGCGAAGGCCCGCGTCGCCTCCTCGCTCGTCGAGGCCGCGCGGGAGAGCTCGACGTCGAGGTCATTGCCAAATCGAACGACGCGACTCTCGCCCGGCTTCGTACGCAACAGCACGCTCTCGCCCGCGAACCCGCCGCCCTCGAACACCGCGATCGTCCCCTCCGGCAAGGTCGCCTTGCCGCCGTGCTCGAAGAACAAGGCGCTCCGCGCGCTCACGCCCACGCTGTCGAAATAGGCCACGCGCTCGATCACGATGGCCTCGTCGTAGAACGGCAAGAGGGCCGAGCCGTGCGCGCGCAGCTCGACGTCGTCCGCGAGCTCGTAGCGAAATAGCGCACCCTCTTCGACCCTCTCCGCGCCGCTCACCTGAGCGAGGTTGCCGACCGAGAGGAGCGAGCTCTCGCCCGCGCCGAGCTGAGCTGCGCCAGCGCCGTGGCCCACCGTGCCGATGCTCCCGAGGCCGATCCCTTCGCCGCGTCCGCCGCCGCCCTCGCCATAGCCCGAGAGACCGAGCCCGCCAGTCTGCCACATCTCGTCGGGCGTCTCCGCGCGCAGCTGCGGCACCGTCGGCAGATCGCGCGTCGGCGTCACGAGCTCGCGGTACGCGTAGCGCGGCGCGGCGAGCGGGAACAAGAACGAGTCCGGCTGACCATTGACGAGCTCCACGCGCACGCCCTTCCAGTCCTCGTCGGTGTCGTTGTGCACGAGCGCCCATCCCATGAGCCGTCCCGCGGGCTTTCCGGCGTCGAGCACGACCCGATAGCTCGCGCGCCACAGCGGGGCCTCGGTGACGTAGCCGAGCGTCACCTCCGCGCCCGGCGTACCGCGAACGGTCACGTCGCGGCGGGCTCGCGTCGCTCCCTCGCCGAGCGCGTCGAGCGCCGCGGCGAGCCGCGCCCGATGCGCGGGATCTCTCGGCCTCACGCTCTTCACGCCGTCGAGCGACACCTCGCTGAGCTCGCCGTCGTCCTTCATCACGAGCACCCGACCGAGCCGCCTCGTCGCGCACACGCGCGTCGCGCCTTGCGCCGCTCCCGCGCTGGCCGTGCCCTCGAGCGACGCGAGCCGCACGTCGCTGCACGACTCCACCGGCTCGTCCGCGCTCGGCTCGACCACGTCGACGACGCGCCCGTCGATGAGGCCCACGTCGGTGTGCACCGCGACCGCCGCGCCCTTCAGGCTCTTCAGCATCGCGGCGAGGCGCAGCGCGTCGCCCGAACCTGGCGGCAGCCCCGCGAGCGAGCGCGCCATCTCGCGACTCACGCGGCTCTCGAGCTCGATCGAGGTGACGCTCGCCTTGCCGTCCTTCGACATCACGACGAGCGTCTTGAGCACGTCGTCGAGCTGGCCCGCGTTGACTGGCAAGCTCACGCGCGCCTCCCTCTTGCCGAGCGTCCCCTTCCGCTCGAAGTAGCCAATCCCCGTCTCGTAGAGGCGCACGCGCTCGAGCGGCAACGTCGCGGCCGCCGCCACGCTCGCACCGAGGACACACCACGAAATCACGCCCGCCATCGCCACTCTTCGCATGGATCCCTCGCTTCCTGCGCGAAGCCACGCATCCCCACCCGGCCTCGCACCTCGAGCACCGACACGGCCGCGGCGCCGTGGTTCCCGCCACCTTGCACGCGCGCGCGGGGAATTCGTGCGCTCGCCCCTCGTGTGTGGCGCCCGCATCGCCGTGGCCGCACCGGCATCTCCTGGGATGCCTCGCTCGAGCGCCTCGCTAGAACGCCATGCGGTAGCCGACGCCCGACGCCACGAGGTCGACGAACCGCAGCGCATCGAGCTCTTTGGCGAGGATCTTCATCGTCTGATCGTGCATCGCGACCTCGGCATAGAGCCCGTGCCGCTCGAACGCCCCGCCGGGCTCTGGCAGGTAGTCGACCGCGAGCCCGACCTGGCCCAGGAACATCCACGCGGTCTTGGCGTAGTAGTCCTCCGAGTAGGGCTCGGGGAGCCGCGTGAAGAAGTTGTCGCCGACGGCGTAGAGCGCGCCGCCGCCGAGGTACACGGGGACGAAGCGAAACGCGCGGTAGCGCAGAGCGATGGGCCGGATCGAGCCGCGCATCCAGAGATTGTGTACGTCGAGCGCGGCGATGGCCGCGGGCGTGAAGCCGTACCCGACCGACAAGTTGATGACGTCGTCGAACACCGAATACCCGAAGCCCGCGCCGAGGGCACCGAGGTAGCTGCCCGTGTGCGCCACGGCGAAGTCCGGCACGTACCAGCCGAGGCGATCGGGGTCGCGCTCGGAGTACGGCGACGGCACCTCGAACGCCGCCGCGCCGCCCGAGGCGAGCCAAATGGGCATGAGCGAGCATGCCGCGAGCGCCGCGGCGAAGACGAGCGGGCGCGGACAGCGGCTGCGGCACTTCGGGCTCATAAGACGTCTCCTCCACCGAGCGGACTGGGTTCGATGACGATCGGCGGCACGGGCGCCGGCACGCAGTCGCCCAGGGTGCAGTGCTCGACCGTGAGGCCGCGATCGCGGAAATCGATCACGCTGTAGTCTCCGCCCTCGAAGGTCGACGTGGACAGGGTGAGCGTCGGCCCGCTCCGTCTGAGGTAGCGCTGCGCGATGTGCCCGTGAATCACGAGCTCGATCCGGTGCCGCCGGAAGAGCTCCGTCAAGTATGCGCTCGTGTCGCCCCCGTCGAAGTCGTCGACGGCGTAGGGCACCTGATGGGTAAACAGGATGACCCGCTCCGCCGCCCGGACGCTCTCGAGGGCGGCCTCGAGCCACGGCCGATTGGGCACCTGGCCGTCGAACTCGAGCGCGTTCGCGTTGAAGCCGATGAAGACGAATGGCCCATAGCGAAACAGGTAATCGAGCGGGCCGAACATCTCGTCATAGATCTCTTTGCCGTTCGACAGCGCGTCGTGATTGCCAATCACCGGGAAGTACGGAGCCGAGAGCTCGTCGAGGCGCCGCTTCGTCGCTTCGTACTCGAACAGGAGGCCCTGGTTCGTCATGTCCCCCGTGTGAACGACGAGCTCTGGCGCTCTCGCGTTGATGAATGGGAACGCCGCGTCCATATCCCGGTAGGAGTGGTGGGTGTCGCCGAGCGCCACGACGCGGATCGCGGTAGGAGCGCCGCTGAGGCGGGCGAGGTTCTTCCCGATGGTCCCCTCGTCCTCCTCTTCGACGTCGGCCGAGAACGGCGTCGCCTCGAAACACCCGCCGAGACCGAAGAGCATCGCGAGCGCACCCACGCACGAGGGCCAACCCATGGCGCGAGCAGGTTGCAAGCCTGGGACCACCGCCCCAACGCGGCGCGTTTCACGCTGGAAACTACAGCACGTCGAGCGCGTAGCCGTGATCCGCGTACGACCGGGTCGCGACGTCCTTGCGCAGCTCGTCGTCGTTGTCGTCGAGGCCGGTCACGTTGCGCGCGAGGCGCTCTCGCGCGTCGCTCGCGAACACGCGCGTGTACTCGACGTGGCGCCAGGCGCCCTCGGTGCCGTGGCGCTCGATCGCCTGCGTCGCGCGCGAGAGGCACGCGGCGAGCGCGTAGAGATCGATGGCGATATCGGCGATGCGCCGCTGGACGAACTGGCGCTCGGCGATGTCGCGCCCGTGCTTGCGGAGCTTGTTCTCGACCTGCCGCGCGAGGTGCGCGACGTGGTCCTCGAGCAGCACCGCCTCGCGGCTCAGCATGGGATGCACGCGCGTGAGCCGCTCTTGCCCGAGCACCGTCTTCACTTTGCGGGCGGCGAAGTCGGCGAGCAGGCCAAAGCCCTTGATGGGCTCGCGCATCGCCTTCGCGACCTCGGCGAGCTCCTTGCCCGGCCCCTGCATGCCGCTCAGCGCGATGAAGCAGCGCAGGATCTCGTTCGTGCCCTCGAAGATGAGGTTGATGCGCGCGTCACGGAGCATCCGCTCGTACGGGTACTCCTTCATGTAGCCGATCCCCGCCGCGATCTGCAGCGTCTCGTTCACGACCCACCAGAGCGACTCCGAGCCAAACACTTTGCAGATGGCGCTCTCGAGCGAGTACTCGGCCACGTCCGCGTCGATGAGCCCCGTCGTGAGGTAGGTCATCGACTCGAGCGCGTAGGTGCGCGCGAGCATGCCGGCGATCTTGTCCTTGATGAGGCCGAACTCGCCGATCGTGCGGTTGAAGGCACGCCGCTCATTGCAACGCTCGATCGCCAACCGAAGCAGCGTCTTGCTCGAGCCGACGCAGCCGGCGGCGAGCCCGAGCCGCCCGTTGTTGAGCACGCCCATGGCGACCTTGAACCCGCGGCCCGGCTCACCGATCACGTTCTCGACAGGCACCTTCACGTCGTCGAAGTAGACCGTGGTCGTCGACGAGCCGCAGATCCCGAGCTTCTCCTCGTTGGTGCCGGTGCGCAGCCCCTCCCCGCGCTCCACGATGAACGCGGTGATCCCGGGTTTTTTCCCTTCGCCGAGCTCGGTCGTGCGCGCGAACACCGTGAAGACGTCGGCGTAACCGCCGTTCGTGATCCAGATCTGCGAGCCGTTGAGGACGAAGTGACTGCCGTCGGCGGCGAGCTCGGCGCGCGTCTCGATCGCCGCGGCGTCGGAGCCTGCGCCCGGCTCGGTGAGCGCGAAGGCCGCGACCTTGGCGCCGGTCGCGAGCTCGGGCAGGTAGCGCGCCTTCTGCGCCTCGGTGCCGAACAACAAGATGGCCTTGAGGCCGATCGACTGGTGCGCGCCGAGCGTGACGGCCATCGCCGAGTCGTGGCTCGCCACCTCTTGCATCACGCGGCTGTAGGCCGAGGCCGAGAGCCCGAGCCCGCCGTGCGCTTCGGGGATCTGCAGG
>SXGT01084407.1_pt1 | contig 14402 bp, 14 predicted proteins | sample 3176221 | NCBI WGS metagenome assembly SXGT01 (sample SAMN11356862, study PRJNA531348) | freshwater metagenome | isolation source: freshwater sample F1-120 | place: China: Fuxian Lake, Yuxi | collected 2017-12-25
AAACACGGCGCGAACGGCGGAGCGCGGACGGCTCCCGTGAAAATCGGGGAGACAGTCGCCCAAGCGGCGTTTTTCTTGTCTCCAGCCGCTCCGACAAGCCTTGGCCTCGTCGTAACGTGGGAGTTTTGAAAGAGCGTCATGATTTTGATTTATTCCCGTTGCTCACATAGAAATACGGTTCAGTTCAGTAAATCATGATTCATCGGGCTGGCAAACGCCTCCGTTTTTTTGACATAAAACTGCTTTATTCGACTTCGCTTGGACTCCATGGCCTTTGGGTTGACTGGCAGACGGTTGGCCGGCGGATTCATAAGCCGTGGATTCGCTCGTGACCGACATTGTGGACAGCCGCGGCTGCAATCGCCGAAGATGGAAGCACTCAACGTTTCAGGCGATCTGGCTCCGGTTTCTTCAAATAATGCTGAGGCGACACGCCCATGAATGAATGAAACGTCGTGTTGAAATGACTCAGACTATCGAATCCCGCCGCCAACGCTACTTCCGTCACATTGTGGCCCGGTTCACTCAGCAGCGCTAACGCGCGATGAATGCGATATCCTTGCAGAAACTTCATCCACGACAGACCCGTTGCCGCTTTGAACAGGATTCTGAGCCGCGCCTCGCTCACTCCAGAGGCTTTTGCCAGTTGTTCGGCATACACCGGTTGCGAGTAATTATTCCGCAAATAATTCAAAGCCTTGGCGATCGCCCTCCAATCAATCTCAGGCGTTTCGTCGCGCAGTGAGACGCCGTTTGACTCTTCCCAGCGCAGGATGCAGACAATCAATTCCCCAAAAAGGCTTCGTAATCTTATCTCCCGGCCATACTTTCGCCCTTCAAATTCAGAAACCATCTGTTCGAATAAACTGGCAATGCCCGGGATCATGCGGGGCGGCGGTCGGATCAACCGGGTGGCCTGCGTCTGTTTGCTGGTGAACCGACGCAAGGCTCGCACCCCGTCCTCCGTTGGTGTCATATCAATCAGAACGCTGGGCAGAAAGTACACGGCAATGTATTTTTGTGGCCGGGACAGGACCCGCGACGTATGCGGAATTCCAGGCCCCACCAATTCCAAATCACCGGGCAGCCGCAAAGCCTCCTCGTTCCCCACCAAGCTCATGGACTTGGATTCAACGGTGATGCTGATTTCGCAATAGGGATGACGCTCGTATAAGATGGGCGAGCCGACCGGCTCGATCGCCCTTTTTACCCAGATGGGACTCTGCTCAGTCAGTGGTTGGCGCGTCTCCATCACATCCAGCAACCAAGCCAACTCCGTTGATTTGATACGATGTGTTTTGATCGAACTCATAAAAACCTTGTTGTTCCGGTTTTTACCTTTGGAGGGTGGCGTTGCCATGCTACCGGTCAACGAAAATAGATCTCAACCGCAAAATATTGTCATGCTGCTTTGGCTCTCCTGGTGGAATCTTATCCTCTGTCTGCGCCCAGCTTTCAGCCGCTCTGATTGAGCTGACCATGTTCACTGGAAATGCGATGTTCACCCCACGATGAACATGGCGCTGCCAATGAACGCAGTGCTTTTTCAGCGGCAGGGCTTGGCACGACTAAAAGCGCTGCTGGAGGAGGTGTCTTTCGCCAAGACCGTCAAAGTCCTGCCCCAGTCCAAACACGACTGGGACGCCGAGCTGGACGTGCGAACGGCGGCGGGTGCGACCCGGTTGCTGGTGGACTGCAAACGCCGGAGTGAGCCGCGTTTTCTGCGCGAGCCGCTGCGCGGTTTGACCTGGCGCGCATCCGGCATCCCCGGCTCGGCGTTGAGGCGCGGCGCGGGCGCGCTTTTCGGCGTGGCCTGGGGTTCGGTTTATGTTTCCGTCGGCTCGACGCTCGGCGCGACGAGCGCGTTCTTCGTGGGCCGGTATCTCGCCCGCAACGCCATCGCCCGCAAGATTGAAGGCAGCGAGCGTTTCGCTGCGATTGACAAAGCCGTGGCGAACGAGGGCTGGAAAATCGTCGACCTGACGTGGCTCTCGCCGGTGTTTCGGTTCACTGGCGAAAACCGCGTCGGGTGAGCGCACGCGCACCGCCGGCGAATGGGTGCTTTACGGCGTCGGACTGCTGGCCACCGTCGTTGTGATCGTGTTCGTCACGCGCATCGCCAAACAGGCGCTGGCAAAGAAAATCGCGGAATGAAGCACACCATAAAGCGAAAACGCGCAACTCTGCCGGGCAGATTCCAAGGAACGGTTTGGCAGATTTGCCCCAAACTGAGGGTGTTGCCGCTATTGGCAGGTTGATCTCCAGAGAGCGGTTTGGGACAGTTGCAGCATGATATCGCGCGAAGAGTCCATTACGCTCCTGTCACTCTACGCCGGAGGGGCGAGCTGGTCACGGCACTGCTTTGCGGTGGCCGAAGCCGCCGCGACGGTTGGGACGACCCTGGCGGCTCGGCGGGAGGTCAACGCTGAGTTTCTGTGGTCAGCGGCGTTGCTTCACGATATTGGCAGGCACTTCACTCACGACCCAGTCGGACACGGTGTTGCAGGCTACCACCTGCTCGTTCGGCTCGGGCACAAGCGTGAGGCGTTTGTGTGCGCCGCCCATGTCCTTTTCGGCCTCGACGCCTCCGAGGCGAGACTTGTGGGCCTCCCTGACCGGGATTTCATCCCCCTCACGATCGAGGAACGAATTGTGTCGCTCGTTGATTTGCTGATCGAAAACGACCAGCCCACGAACTTGGCACGCCGTATTGCTTCGCTTCGCCAGCGCAATGCCGGCAACGATTTTTTCCTGAGCAGGCTCGAGCGCGCCTGCAACCGAGCGGAATCGACGATGAGCGAGTTCAACGGATGTTTGGACGAGCCCATCGAGCAAATCGTCACTCGGACAGAGTGGTTTTCCCGACCAGCGCATCCAGCAGACGGCCAGGAGCGACAGCCAGACAACGGACAGGGCGGCAACCCTTGACGTGGCACTGGGCGTCGCTGGGCGACGGGCAGAATCATCCGGCGCTGGAATAAGCTGGCACGAGGGTGACTCTAAGCTAGTAGATGATTAAACAGGTTCTGAACTTGAACGTGGGAAAGCCCAGATGAAGACCGAACCTACCCAGCCGCCCGTCCAACCGTGGGACGCGCACAATCAAAAACTTGTTTCCAATGTTCATCCGGTGGATTGGAAAAATCCCACGCCCACGCCGCGTTACAACCTCGTTGTCAGTGGCGGCGGCACGGCGGGGCTGGTTTCCGCCGTTGACGCGGCGGGACTCGGCGCGAAGGTCGCGCTCATCGAGAAATATTTCATGGGCGGGGATTGCCTCAACGTCGGCTGCGTGCCGTCCAAAGCCATCATCCGTGCCGCACGCGCCGCGGCGGCGGAATATCGTGGGGCAGTCCCCTGGCTGCTCACTTTCGATACGTTGCCACCGCGTTCACCTCTGCCCAAGCCCTTGCGCTGGCAACCCGCCATCGCGTGGCTGTTGGGCGACGCACTTCCGGGCAAACGGCGTTGAATACCTGAATGCACTGACCGGCCACGTTGCGGGAGAAGATCTCAAACCCTCCGTTTCGCAGGCTGATGCCCGTTGGCAAAAGCTGGTTAATGTTGTCGCCAGCAGTTTTCCCCGCGCGAAATCCTAAGTGCAAAACTCCAGAGCCGGGCGGCGGGTGCAATGTGGAGCGCAGAGGGCAACAGGGCGAGCAAGACATTGACGCGCCGCCCGGCGACGTACAATCGAATCTGGATTCGCGCCCGCATCCTCCCATCGGCTGATCTGCTCCAGCGGCTTTGCGTCGGAATAAATGAGTGCATGTCAGCGTCCAGCGGTGCGAGCGCGGACGCTGGGCGGAAGTCGCGTGGACGCCAATAGGTCGCGACTCTGGATTGTCTGCGGAATGATTTGCGATTCGGATTATGCGCGAACATGGACTGGACATGGTCCCTGACAATTTGCGGCGACGGATTGGACAAAGACGTGTTTGCAGCCAGGTCGCGGACGTGGACTGTGCGCGGCCACGGACAAACTGCGGACATGGTCGCGGACTGGCTGCGGACGCGGTAATGAGGTGACCGCGCTTGCGGTCCTTGCGCGCACACCATGCGGACACGCCCCGGTCATCGTGATGCGTTGTGTGGAAATTGCCCTTACACTGCGCGGAGGCTGCCCGGCGAATGCCCGGATAGTCAACCGGACACTGCCGCGGCTGTTGCCCGGCGAATGCCCGAATAATACCCGGCTATTGCCCGCATAATTCACCGGATGCTGCGCGGACATGGCGCGGTTTGCGGCCTTACATTCATGTAAGGGGATGGTGTCATCAAAATGACCGGCTTTCACATTTCAGAAAGCCGCCCCCAATCAAGTTCGCCTGAACGTAGTAATTCACGCGCTCTTGTGCCGATGACCACGCACTGAACGGCTGGTTGGGAAATCGCAGCGGACGGAGCGGCTGTGAAGTCGGCGGGATTTTCAAACCGGCCGTTGTGTGCGCCGCCGCATGGGTTCGGATTGCTGGCGGCGCTTGGTCTGTCCGGTTTCCGCGCCGTTCAGGAAAGCCGGACAGTCAAAGCGCCCGGCATGTTACCAGATGAGTGGGACGAGCCATGCAACATCATCTTGCTTTCGCAGGTTGTGAACTGTCTTCGCTGGCGATCCCTTAGCCCGCATATTTCACACGGTTGTTTGAAGTGATTTGCGGGCGGGGATTTTCGGTTCAAAATGTGACTTCCACCTCCGTTTTTGGAAAAGGGTCCGGGGCGCTCGCCCGATCCTCCGTTTGCGCGCTCCCTTTTCCCGTTTTTGCGCCGGATTTGACGACACTGCTCCCGTTGGCCCAGCGGCGCTCCTCCGGGCCCCGCACTCCGGCCGCTGCAGGGCCCTACGTCGCTCCAGCCGCCACGCACCCCAACCGCCGCGCGCAGCGCCGATACAAGTCTTGCCGTGGAAAGGCCGAACTCAAGCGTACCCATACCCGGCGCACGCTCACCGTCACGCTGGCCGCCACTTTCAAGAGCCGCGTCCGAATCGTCCCCACGGTCGCCTGCGCCAGTGCGCTCCCGCGCAAGCCCACGCTCCGCAGCCGTTCCAACAGCAGATACGCCAGCGTCGCCAGCCAGAGCCGCAATTGGTTGCTCCCCAAGTGGGGCGTCGAGAGCCGGTCGGCGGACAAGTCCAGCGTCTGTTGCTTGAGCACGTTTTCCATCTCGCCGCGGCCGCAATACATTTCTTCGTAGAGCCGCGCGGCGCGCAAGCGTTGCCGGTCTTCGCCGCGAAAACCCTCCGCCGGCAGGTTGGTCACCACAAAGCGCGGGTTCTCGCCCGTCGCCATCACTTCGGCCTTGGCCACCACGCGGCGTTTTCGGCTCCAACTTTTGCGGGTCTGATATTCCAGGTCGGCAAACGCGCGGGCGCTCGGAGCGCCGGTCAGACAGCGCCGCGCACGGGCGGCGGCCAGGGTGGCAGGAATCATTTCCAGCAGGCGGGCATTGCCCGCCAGGCCCAGACAGTAATATACGACCTGCGGCTGGGTTTCGCACCAGGCCATGATTTCTTCTCGCGCAAAGGCGCTGTCGCCCCGCACGATGATCCGCGCCTGTTTGCAGCGCCGCCGGAGCGCCGCGATGATTTTCTCCAGCGCCGGCACGACGCCCGCCGCCGCGTCGCTGGCCCCGGGCCGGAGTTGCGCCCAGAGCGGCACGTCGCCCACAAAGGCGTAGAGCGGCAGGTAGCAATAGCCGTCGTAGTAGGCGCTGAAGTGCCGGCCTTCCTGCAACCCGTGGATCAGGTGGCCCATCGCGTCGAGGTCCACGATGAGTTCGCGCGCGTGTTTGTTCAGGCAGCGCACCCCCAACTCGAGCAGCGTGGCTTCGACCTGCGCGGGGTCGTGCGTGATCTTGTGCGTGCGGTCGTGGCGGTGATTGCCCAGTTCCAGGCGGCTGAGGGTGGCGCTGCCAGCCAGGGCCACGCCTGCGACGGCCGGGTGCAACCGGTCGCGGCCCAGCGGATCGGCCTTGTCGCAGGCGGCGGCCAGGAGCGGATCGTGCCGGAGTGTGTCGTGATCGTTGAGATCCTCATAGCCCAGCGCCAGACCGTGGACGCGTTGCGTGAGCAACTGGAGGAGCGTGTGATCGCAGTAGCGCGGGTCGCGCCGGTCGGTGAAGGCTTCGGCCAGCGTGCAGGTCAGGCCCAAGCCGCGATCAATCTGGCGCAGCAGCAGCGCCCCGCCGTCGCTGGAAAGATAGCCGCCGGAGAAATCGGCGACGACCTGCCGGACGCCGAGCGCTTGAAAGAGCAGCGGTTGGTGGTTACAGTCTGTCTGCGGAAGGGTGGTGCGGAGTGTTTTCATCGGGCTCAATAGAATCAAGCCTTCTGACGCGCCCGCCGCCCTTCCGTTCAACTCCTTTGTGAAAAATTTGGGTTAGCGGCTCGCAAGACATGCTCGATCTCGGAGCGCTTCATACTGTCGGAAAATGGCCTGCCGTTCGTCTGGTGTGAGGATGCCGCAGAAAGGACTCGATTGACGCAGGCGACGCGCTTCTTCCGAGCTGCTTTCCAACAAGGTCACCAGCGCGCCGACCGGGGAGTTCTCAATAATGCCCTTCCATTCCAAGGCGGCTTGCCGGCTGCTTTCGGAGTAATCGGGATTGGCCAGCCAGCGTTCGATGTTGGCCAGGGTGATTTGGACCAGCTTTGGGTTGGCGCGAATCTTCTTTGCGATGACGCGATCCATTTCGAGGCTGCGGTCATCCACAATTTCATGCCAAGTCTTGTTGCTGCGTCCGAAACTCATTGCGGCATGAATATAGCCGGGCGCCGCGTGGCGGGCAATCGGCATTCGTTCGGTGTGCCGCTGGCGAATTACGCCCATTTGGACATGGCGCGCGCGACCTGCTTGAAGTTGGTGATGCGCCATTTGGCTCCATCGCCGACCAGGGAGGCCCGGCGCTGTTCCCTCGCCGCAGCCTGCGGACTGCGGCGTGCCCGGCGGATCGCGGCCATCCGGTTTTCCCCTTCCTGCCTTTTCATTTCCTTGAAAGACATCTTTTTCACTTAACAGATCAATACCGCAATCCGCAATCGGAGGCAAATTCTTGGCTGCACTGAACGGCGTTTTGAAAATCGGAGCGGACGGAACGGCTGTGAGTCGCGGGATTTTCAAAACGACCGTTGAGTGCGCGACCTTCTTGGTTGCTGATCGCGGCGATTGGTCTGCACGGTTTGCGAGGCACGAGCAAGGCCGGGCAGTCAAAGCGCCGCAGGTCTTGCCGTTTTCCACCTGCGAGTTGCGAACCGGCTGGCTCCAAACGCAATTCTTCGCGACTCACTTTGTGTGGTCGGTGGGGAATGGATTCGGTGTATCAGATACACCCCGGCGGGTTCGGTTTTTGCCATCCTGTCCAGCATGACGGCGAATCAACGACCTCGCCCGGCGAAGTCTGTTTGCCTCCGCCGAATAATTGTGCCCAACGGACGCAACAGCATCGCGCACGTTACGTTACTGTCATTGGTCGAGGCGCGGACGGAGATTGTGCGTCACGCGCGCCGTAGTGTCCTGCCAACCGGATAATCTCGCACCGTATGTTTACTGTGGTCGCGCACAAAAATCTGGGGGATGCCGAGAGTTACTTCGACGAGCATCTGTCGCAGAACGATTATTACGCGGCGGGCGAAATCCGGCCCGGCCAGTGGATCGGCGCGGGCGCGGAACGGTTGGGATTAAACGGCGACGTCACGCGCGAACAATTTCACGCGCTGTGTGAAAATCAAAATCCCGAATCCGGCGAACGGCTGACGCAGCGGCAATTGAAGGAAGGTCAGCGCCGGGTATTTTATGATTTCACCTGTTCCGCGCCGAAATCAGTTTCGGTGCTGGCGGTGACACTGGCAGATGCACGGCTGGTGACGGCGCATGAGGAGGCCACGCGCATTGCGTTTCGCGAACTCGAAACCTTCGCTGCAACCAGAGTGCGAAAACAAGGCGGCCAAAATGATCGGATCACCGGCAATCTGGTCGCTGCGGCGTTCACCCACACGAGCAGCCGCGCGCTCGACCCGCAGTTGCACACGCACTTCACGGTGTTCAACGCCACGTTTGCTGACAACGAACGCACGTGGAAAGCCCTGCAAGCGGGCGGCATGTATGACGCCATCCGTTATGGCACGGCGGTCTATCGGAATGAGCTGACGAAGCGGGTGCAACAAATCGGCTACCGGATTCAACCGTCCAAACATGGCTTCCAGATTCAGGGCGTCAGCGATGAGGTGCTGAAACGCTTTTCCAAACGGTCGCAACAGCCTGATGCCGTGGTGCAGGAGTTGGAGCAGAAGCTGGGGCGCAAATTGTCGAACAATGCCATTTCCCATGCGGTGCATCAGAGCCGAGCGGAAAAGGTCAAAGGCATCTCGACGGGGGAAGTGCGGGATCGCCAGGTGGCGCAATTGCAGCCGGATGAATTACAGGCGCTGCAAAAACTCATGGCTTCGGTTCAACGCACGGATCTGCCCCACATCGCCGGCTTGGAGAATCAAACCCTGAATTACGCCGTCGCGCATCTGTTCGAGCGCATGTCGGTGGTGCCGGAGCATGAACTGTTGAACGTCGCGTTGTCGCAGCGTCCGGGTGAAATAGATTTGCCGACGTTGAAAGCGGCGGTGAAATATTCAGCGGACTTGATCAAGACCGAACGCGGATTGTCCACGCGGCAGATTTTGGCGACGGAACTGGATTTGATTCAGACGGTCAACGCGGCCTGTGACACGGTTGGGCCGCTGCACTACGACCACAAACCGGCGGACTGGCTGAGTGAGGATCAACAACGCGCCCTCTACCACATTCTGCGCACCAGTGACCGTATCACCGGCCTGCGTGGTCTGGCTGGCACCGGCAAGACCACGGCCCTGCGCGAGCTGGTCACCGCCTGCAAGGAAACCCGCGTTGAACCGCTGTTCTGTGCGCCAACAGCAGCGGCGACGGATGTTCTCCGCAAAGAAGGATTCGAGGCGGTGACGCTGCAAAGCCTGCTGCTAACGAAACCGCTATTGTCCGCCCGCCAGTTGGTTGTTTTGGATGAGGCCGGGGCGGTGGGGATTGACGACCTGAAGCGGCTGTTTGATCTGGCGCGTGAAGCTCGCATTATTCTTTCGGGCGACACCGGCCAGCACGCCTCGGTAGCGCGCGGTGATGCGTTGCGCATTTTGGAGCGGCATTCCAATTTCAAATCCGGTCAATTGACCACCATCCGGCGGCAACGCAAGGCCGAGTATCGCAAGGCGGTGGAACTGGCGGCACAGAAGCGGACCGATGAAGCGTTCGCTCAACTGGAACGAATGCAGGCCCTGACGGAGTTGCCGGACAGCAATCTGCACGATGCAGCGGCCAGGTCATATCTCAACGCACTATCGGACGGTAAAACAGCGCTGCTGGTCGCGCCGACTTGGAATGAAATCCAAGCGGTGACGGAGAAAGTCCGGGCCGCGCTGAAAACGTCCGGTCGGCTGACGGGTGAAGAGAAAGAGTTCCAAGTTTTCGATTCGCTTTCGTGGACAGAAGCACAGAAGCGGGATACGCGGCAATACCGTTCCGGCCTGGCGATTCGGTTTCACCAGCGAAAGGCTGGTTTCACCAAAGATGAAATCGTCACGGTAGTTGCCGTTGAAAGTGATTCGCTGAAAGTGAAACGCACTGACGGCACAGAAACTTTTGTCCCCTTGGGTCAATGCTCTGCCTTGTCCGCCCGCATGGATGTGGGGGAGCAACGGAAGGTGAAAATTGCCGCCGGCGACAAGTTGTTGCTGCAAGCCAACACTGCCCGCAAGCGGTTCATCAATGGTGAACTCGTCGAGGTGCGGGCGATTCAAGGTGATTCCGTGGTGCTGGCAGATGGCCGTGTGATTCCAGAACACTATCGCACGTTCACCCACGGCTACGCCGTTACCTCGCACGCCGCCCAGGGCAAGACCGTGGATGAAGTATTGGTCGTCGCATCATCACGTTCGTTGCCCGCCGTCAGCCAGCAACAATTTTACGTCAGCATTTCGCGCGGTCGCGAACGCTGTCAGGTTTTCACCGACGATTCGGAACTACTACGCTCGCACGTCACCCGCTCCAGCGCGCGGATGGCTGCCGTGGAAGTGGTGTCGCAAGTTCACCGGCAAACATTTCTCCAGCGCGTTTTGCAGCGCGGACATCGCTTTCTGAAACAGTTCCGCCAGCGCCTCGCGCAGCGGCAAACCTTGTCGCATGGCCTCTCCGGTCAATCAACCAAGCTGACAAATTATGAGCACCAACGCCAAACCACCCGCCGAATCAGCGTCTAACCCGCGGGATAATCCCTGTTATGGTTGTGATCCAACCGTGGCGACGCTCAACGTGCTGGCCGACGATGCACACAGTTATCAATTGCCTTACGCACAGTTCCTGTTTGCTGAACTGCTGCCCAATCCGGCGTTGGAAAAGACGGCGGATGCGCCGCCAGAAAAGTTGTTGATCCGTTTCGCTGCGGCCGAAGTTACGTTGCTGGGCAGCGGCCTCAAGTCCCTGGAACGGGCCATCCAGAAATATGAACTGAAATTTGTGCAGGCGGCGGACCGGCGTTATGCCGCCACTTGGAAAACCCACGTCGCCGCCGTCACCATCACTTTTGCCAAGGAGACGCCATGAGTGCTGAAATCAATGAAATCCTCACCCGGAGATCGGGCGACAGGCCAGGCCTGATTGCCGCCCCGGCCAAAGAATTGCTGAACCTGCGCCGATTGCCGGCGATGTTGAACATGGCGCAAACCGCCGTGCTGCTCGGACTGGCCGAGCACGACATCCCCGTGCTGGTGCGGGCCGGACTGCTCCAGCCGCTGGGCAATCCGCGCGCCAATGCCGTGAAGCATTTTGCCACCCTGCAAGTCATGGAACTGGCGGGTGAAATCACGCAACTCGACAAAATCCGCAACGCAGTCTATGAACATTGGCGCACCAAGAATGCCCACAAGACTCCCGCTGACACCAAACCGCGAGGATTGCACAAGGGCCAGCGGTGACATGTATTGGTGGCTGGCCCCATCGGACGATTCCAGGAATTGGCCGGACGATTATCGGAAGATTCCGGTCGCGCATCGGAAGATTATCGGAAGATTCATGAATGGGGCTTGGCATCTAAAAGAACATACTTTGAGGCACGCCCCTTGCCAGAGCGAACGAGGATTTTCAAATCAGCCAGCGCGAGCAGGTCGCGATTGGCGGTATCATACGTCACCTGCAAATTCTTAACCAGCCAGCCGCTGGCGACAGAACCGGACTTGAGCACTTCTGCTAACGCCTTTCGCTGCCGTTCATTCAACTGTGCCTCGATGGCCGGCGTCACCATGAGCCGGGTTTCCGGGACGCGGATACGATCCAGATTTTCGCCAGGGCCGGGGAACGCAACTTGAAAATAGCCGGTGTCCGTGCCGAGGAGCGGTTGATCCAAACCGTGATTGAGCATCTGGTCGCGCATCCGCCGGAAGCCGCTGCCGCGTTCCTCGATGCGATGAAAATAGGAGAGGCATTGCGCCAGCACCGGATTCCGGGAACAGGGGCGATACTTGCCCTTGCGAAGATTGGCCAAAGTGATTGGCGATGGCGGCAGTCCGGGGCTGGAGATGACTACCCGGTCGGCGAAAACTTCCAGCATGATTTTGCGCCCGGCGTCCTCGTATTGGCGGTGGGCGACGGCGTTGACCAGTGCTTCCCGCAACGCCTCGACGGGATATTCATCTAACCGAAGGCGATTGAGGCCCACGACGCGCATCGGATGCCGGGTGTTCCGGTCAATGAAGGCAATGGCGCGGTCAATCGCGGACGGCATCGGCCGGCGAATGTCCTCATGGTCGTGGGGATTGCCATCCGGCTCCGCGCCACGATACGCATCGGCCAGGATGCGGCACTGTGGAAATACGGCCGAAGGGTCTTTCGCCAGCAGCACGATGCCAGCGGCGGTGGCGTAATGTTCCCCGGCTTTCGGGTCATACCAGACCAAACCGCGCACGGATGCGCCCGCGAGCAGGTTGGCGGCGGAGATTTTTCCGGCGCCCCGGTTTTCCGCCGCCGCAATCAATTGGCGGACGACCTCGTGGTCGAGGTCAGACCACCGCACCCGTGTCAGCGGCTGCGACTCAAACGTGGAAGTGGCCTCGATGGTTTGCTGCGCAACTTCGTTCTCGTCGCTGGAAGGCGTGATGCCAAACTGTTCTTTCAGAAGTTTGACGAGGGCGGCCCGGACTTCTTTTTGCAGTTCGATGACATTGCCGAAGCGTTTGTATTTCGGGCCGTCGTCATCAAGTTCCTTGAGCAACGCTTCGGTGCCATCCTCGCGCTTCACTTTGCGGTCGCCCTTGATGAACGCGAGGACCGGCAGTTTCTTTTCCTTGGCCCGCCGGTATTCGGCGTGGGTGATGGACAGCTTGCCAACCAATGTGCCGTATTGAGCGGCCACGATGAGCAGATAAACGTGGCACCCATCAAGTGATTTCAAGCAGCCCTCCAACGCCCTATCCGGCGAGGCCGGCTCGCACTCGTAAAGAATCGGCGAGCAATGCGCCGACAAAAAAGGATCGGTGCTCAACAGGTTTTGGACGATGACCCGCTCATCTTCGAGTTCTTTCTGCACCGAGCTGACAAATATGTTCAGTTTCACATTCATGTGCGTGCTGCCAAAATGATACTCAAGTTTTGGCTCGCATCGCCAGAACTCTCCATTCAGGCCGTGCGCATCCCGCGAATTGTTCGACAGCGACTGGGTCAACCATCATCAGGATCGTCGTTCGGCGGTTCACAGAGCGGTGAAAACAAGTTGAACGGTTCGGGCGGCGGCGTGGGGCGTCCGATGGGTATATGAATCACGATGACTGGCGGAACATGAGGCAATTGTTCTCCCTTCAATAGCTTTCGCCGCAGTCCGCCACACAGCACCCACACGAGAAGCGGAATCACGGAATAGGCAAACCCCATAAAGAGGTAGAGTCCAAAGTCCTCAATCATGCCATCGAGGAAACTAAACACCGGATCAAGCGCTTGAACCGGATGCGTGCTCATACCGCCTCCTGCACTTGCGCCGCTGGTAAAGCGACTGGTTCACTCGTGGCGGTGGCCGTTGCCGCCGAGTTTAGTGCGGGCATCGGAATAATGTTCAACGCTGGCGCGGTCGGCGGCGGCGCACTCGGCGCGTTTCGTTTCTCGTATTGCTCCAGCGGCGGCAATTCCACTTGCGCCCGTTTGGCGTAAAAGCGCGCGAAAGTGGAGCTTTGATGCCCCAGCGTTTCCTGCGCGTAACGTTCGGGGTAGCCCGCAGCGCGGGCGCGTTCCGCCCATGAGTAGCGATAGGAGTGCAAACAGATGGACGGGATACCTGCTTCCTCACTGCGCTTTTTAATTCCCAACCGCTCCACACGCTCGGCAAACCGCGTCGCCCGGTCAGCGGACGAAAGCGTCGAATACTTCGGAAACAGCGGCCCGCTGGTGGGCAACCGTTTCAGAATCTCCGCCACTTCATCGCCAAAGCGCAACGTGCAAAGGCGTCCGGTCTTCTGGCGATTGTAAGTGATGGTGCGCGAATTCCAGTCCACGTCGTCGGCTTTCAAGTTCACCAAGTCAAACTGCGCCGCGCCGACATGCCAGAGCAGTTCAAGGAAGGCGCGGCGTTCAACATTCTTCTCCGCGTTCATCAACAACTGGTGTTCCTCCCATGTCACACCCCGCCGCTCTTTGAAGCGGAGCTTGGGCCATTGGTTGTAACCGATGATCGGCCATGCCAGCCAACCCAGCTTGAGCGCGAAGCTGTGAAAGCGATGAAGGAACATATTCGTGCAGGGCTTGCCGGAGTCCTTCAAAACTTTGTAGAGCGTCTCTGCTGTCGTGTGGATGAGCGGGAGATTGCGAATGGAATTGAACCCTGGCTCCTTGATAGCGCTCTCGTAGCGCTCGCGGGTTTTCTGGCTGCGTCCTTCCTTGGATTGCAGCAGGTAGTCCATGACGTCCTGCCAGGTGCGCGTGTTGGCGCGGGGATCACCTGCGGCCAAGTATGTCTTGGCCATTTGTTTGTTGAACGCAGGCTGGTAGGCCGCTTCGTTCCGTGCGTGCAACAGCCGATTGGCTTCAGCCTTGTCGCGGGTTCCGAGTGAGGATTGTTTTCCGGTGGTGGTGTTCTCGGCGTAGTAGCGACCGTTGCTGCGCCGGTAGAGTTTGAACTGCTGCTTCATAACATGTCTTTCTCTGTTATGAGGCTAAGCGGACTGGTTCACTCGCTGTTAGCGAGCAGCGGGAGAGTTAATTCCCGCTTAGGGCGGGCGAAATAATAACTTGAGCAAATGTTAGTTAACGGGGTTCGATGACATAGTTCCATTCCCCGTGGAACTTCGCTGGCGTGATATGGACGCGAGCCAGTTCATCGTCCGAGACGCTCACTCCAGTTTCATA
>SXGT01234773.1_pt1 | contig 14400 bp, 33 predicted proteins | sample 3176221 | NCBI WGS metagenome assembly SXGT01 (sample SAMN11356862, study PRJNA531348) | freshwater metagenome | isolation source: freshwater sample F1-120 | place: China: Fuxian Lake, Yuxi | collected 2017-12-25
ATATTTTTCTATTCCTTTTACTGCTTCTAATCGTGCTTGTTGTTCTATATCTTTTACTTCATGATAACCAAATCTAAAAATAGAAGATAATCTTTTAGCTACTCTGTCTATTGTGTCTAATACGTCTTTTTCTGTCATGTTTTCTGGTATTCTCACTTGCTAAAATCTCCTTTATATCTTTGTCTTCCTTCTTATCTAAATCCGCCTTGGTCTTCTCAAGAGAAACAGCATCTTCCTTAACTACGAGTTCACTATTAACAAAATTCATATTTTATCTCCTTTAAGTGTATGATATATAAGATTATACACATCATTTTTCACAATTACACCAAATGAGTAGAGAAAAACATGATTACTAATAATATTTCTGGATATTTGTCTCATCTAAACAATGTATATAATACCTTTATTAAAGACCTCCTCGATTTTTTTCCTCCTAACACCTTTGATGAAATTCTTTATCCAACCAAGGAATGTCAAGGTATAATATTAGTAGTATCTAAAGATATAACTGGATTAGAAAGAATAAGAAGAGAAGTTGTTAATCTCTTGTCTCGCTATCCAGACGTAAAAATCTTCAAAATAACGAAGAACAGGACTTGACAAATCCGCCCCCTGTTCTATATATAAGCAGGGGAGAAAGGGAAGGTGTGTAGATGAGTATCTTTTTAGGGATTTTGTCTTTAATCTTATTTATTGTTGCTGCTATTGGATGGGGGCATTATTTTAAGCTCAAAGAGTCATTGAAGGGTATAGTCGATACTGTTGCTACTATTAAGGAAATCTATATGACCACAGTATTCGCTGTATGGCAACATATAGAATACTTAGAGTTAGAGTATCCTGAAATATGTGAAGATAGTACGGTTAAAACTATGATTACTATTACCGGATGGACTACGGAGGAAGATGAAAACCAAGTAGATAACGCTAAGGAATAACATGACCACCACCATTTGTATACCTGCCCGTATAGAATCTACCCGTCTCCCCCGCAAAATGCTAACTGAAATAAATGGGACGCCCCTTGTCCTGCTTATGTTGGAGAAGGCTCTCAAGTCTAAGGCAGATTTAATTTATATAGTAACAGGCTCTCCCGTCATAGCTGATATTATACCTGATGAATATTTAGCATTTGATGAGATAATATCTACTTCTGGTACTCATCACATTGCAGATGCGGTTCAAAAGGGACTGGTGACGGGTGATACTATTGTTAATCTACAGGGTGATGAACCTCTATTTGAACTGGATAATCTGAATATCTTTATAGATTTTGCAAAGTATTATAAGCAGGACAGGTGTACGGCGATTAAGAGAAGTAAGGATGGGGTGGGGGTTTGGATGAAGGATGGGTGGGCGGTTGATTTTAAGAGGAATTCTGATTGGACCTATAAACATATAGGGATTTATTCATATCCGAGCGAGTTTCTTATGGAATATAAGCAGCCTGAGAGATTGGATTTGGAACAGGAATATTTTTTACCATTGAGGGCTATCGAAATGATATCAACATCTATTGGGGTTGATACACCTGATGATTTGAGGCGTGTAAGGTCTAAACTGAAAGGATAATATTATGGTTTATGTTGACATTCTGCGTTCCTGCTTACCCAATCCATCTTGGAAATATACCAAGTCTTGCCATTTATTCGCAGACTCAGAAGAGGAACTTCATGCGTTTGCCAAGAGACTTAATCTTAAGAGGGGTTGGTATCAACGTGTTAGCAGATTAAAACACTACGATTTAACTGAGTCTAAAAGAAAAAGAGCCATAAAGCTTGGAGCAGTTGAAGCAGATAGAGAGATAGTAGTAGCTCATATGGCACCAAGACTCATACTGGATTTTATTCCATAGGGTGGTCAGTTCTAAAGTAGGTACATAATAAGGTTAAATAGTACTGACCGTTGTGTTTGGACCACCATGCCATTTCTGTAAAAACTCTTAAGGACTTATTCATAATAGAAAAACCACCCCCCTCACAAATATGCATGACACTTTCGGGGGGGTGTTTGGCCGCAGCCCCCCCTGAATGGGGGGAGGAATCAAGGTAATAAATCTTTTTATATTTCTCATGATGGGCTTGTATTATGCCGATTAGTATAGTATAACAGAGGCATGGAAAAAATGAATAAGAAAAACTGGTTTCGGTCGAATGGTCTTTGTGGGGGATATATTTATATCTCTTTCACAATTGATGAAAAAGTTGTGAGGACTTCTGGATTTGCTTCCGTCGTACGTGCTAAACGTGAAATTGCAAAGTGGATGGAAATGGATTATTACTCTGTTAAATTAGGTGCTTATTAAATGACTCTTGAACAATTTGAAATGATGCTGGATTACACCCCACCAAATATCTACGTGGTAGAATGGGCTTTTAGCCTACGCTCCATGTATCTCCTGACAGGCATTGAAGCGTACAATATCATCGCTAATATCTTGTCAAAAATTCTTGAAGACTTTCCTACTATCTCTCGACAATCGCTCTGCAATACGCCAGTTGTAGAAAAAATTATTTCTCGCCTGCTATTGACAAACAACTAGATTATGGTATAATTGGGTATCGAAACAAATATCAATCATCAAGGAAAACAAAAATGGCTTCGCTTCTCACACAATCTGACCTTCGCTCTGTTGTTATCTTCCCTGGCATGGAATTGCCTATCAAGTATCGTGCTAAGGTTCGCCAGTGCCGAGTTGAGGAAGTGCAAATTGCAAAGGGTTATATTCGGGTGTTTGATATTGATATCAATGGTTATCGTACATTCAAGATGAAAGAGATTGGAAAATAAATAAGCTACAGCTTATTAAATCCGCATAGCTGTAACAACTTAATAGGTGATGATAGTATAGCATGTATCTGTTTATGACATCTTCCACACAATAGATGGAATTTATCTGGCTCTTTACTTGCTTCTCTTACTCTCTTTATGCGTGACCATCCATTAGATGTACGAGGATAATCAGAATTAGCATCATAGTATTTATGATGTAATTGTAATCTCTTCTCATCTTGACAATCACAACCAACACATCTACCGCCTAACTGTATCAATACTAACGCTCTTTCCTGCTTATATTTAGTGTAGTTATCTTTACTGTGTTGTCTGTCATAAGATTTTCTATCAAACATTGTTGATTCTCCTTTACTATATTATACACCAAACGAGGTATAAATAGTGAAGAAATCAGCCTACTATAACGGATAGAGACAGGAGAGTAAGGAGTGATGACCTTGACTCTCCCCCCTTTTCGGGTGGGTCGCGGCCCGCCCGCCCCCTGCATGAGGGGGTATGTTAATGTAATATCTAAACTAAAAGCGTATGCGGCCAGTACTGCATAGTACATGAACAACTCTTTAAGACTTCTTCGCCGAGCCGCTCCGCGAGCAAAAATATTTTCAAAATTATTCGCCTGCCCCTATTGCATTATCCGATTTACTTAGTAGAATGAAACCATCGAAAGCAAGTTACACTCTTTTCAAAGGAATCTGATTATGACCAATCTTCTCAACTTCGCCCGTCCTGAGTCCGTTCTGGCCTTTGGTGCTGACCTTGACCAGTGTTGGGGTGACGAAGATGCATTTTGGGATGACCGTGGTGTTAATCGGGATGGTATGCGGGGGAATGATTACGATTATTTGGACAAGGAATGGGAAGCGGAAATGGCTGATGCTGTTGCGGAATCCGAGTGGCATAAGTGGGATGTTATTTACGATGAGTTGGAAAACTCTTAAGGAGTTGGTGCCCCCCTTTCGGGGGGTGCCGGGCCTGCTGACCCCCATAAAGGGGGTAATCACTGTAATTGTTTATCACAAACTCTTTAAGACTTGTTCACTGATTGTAAAATTTGCCCCAAAACTATTTCCATAATTCCGTAAAAATAGTGGATTCCCCCATTGCAATCCGCCGATATTCTATGTATACTAAGGGCATGGAAAACATGATTACAAAAAAATGGCTTGACAACAAATAGGTTTATAGGGAGAATGAAATCATGTTAAGTGGTAATCTGCATCGTGAATTAATGCTTTTGAAAGATTACCATTCCAAGGGCATAATAGAGATAAGTGGTGGATGGGGCAAAAATCATAAGCTTCGTTTGAAATTGCGACAGCTTGGCTATCTTGAAAATACAGGTAAATCCTTTACATTTTTCCATTGTCGTTTAACTGCTAAAGGTTTGGTTTACCCTAATTAAATAACTCTTAAAGAGTTTGCCCCCTTTTCGGGTGGGGTCGCCCGGCCCGCCTCCCCTGATTTGGGGGTATTGTAAAACCTAATCTAAAAGCGTGTGCCGCCGAGCCGAGCAATTATTTTGACAATTATTTCAAATGGGGTATTGCATTATGCCGATTACGTGCTATACTTAGAGCATCATCACAACACTCTCTTGACAAGGAAAATGACCATGATTTTTGACAACGATTTCTTCAATGACGAAATGAGCGAAATGGAACAGGATTGCGGGGCTGGTGAACCTGACGAGGGCGGTTGTCCAGAAGATATGGAATACGAGGACGACGGCCAGCCCACAGAATACGAGGAATGGCAGGATTTGTACGGTGGAGACGATTGGGACCACGGACAATATGACAACGAATATTAATCGTTGGGCGATATGATATCTGAAATATAGATATCTCCCCCTTTTCGAGGGGAGTCAGCCGCGAAAACCCCCCTATTAGCAGGGTAAGGTCAAGCTTTTAATTCTTTTTATATTTATGGACTTCCCCTATTGCAATTGGTTGGAAAGGACGATAGAATACAGGCATGATTAAATTCGTCATATTCAAAACGCTGGTCAAGGGGCGTAAAATCCTTGGGGTGGAACGTATTGACGAGATTGAAGGAAGTCTTCAAGATTGTCGCAAGTATTGTGTAGCAAAAGGCTATGCTTACTTTTGCAATGACAAGATGATTACAAACGGAAAATTTGATATAAGGGTCATTTAGAATGAAAGCAAAAACTATTGTCGAAATTAGCGGGCGTTGTATCGAAACTATTCCCACTGGCACCGAATTTACCATTATTGCTTTTGTTCCTGATTATGCCTATGCTACTTGTCATGGTTTGGGTGTTTCCTCTGTTTGGAATTGGGAATATGAATTGATTAAGGATAAGGAATAAAATGAAAATCTTCATCTGCCCAATCTGCCATAAACCGCAGGAATGTTCTGATAAAGTTGGTGATACTTGTAAGGTATATCATAAAGATTGCCTTGATAAGGAACTAGAACCAACCCGCCAGATTCTTAAGGCCACTTTTGATTCACTTATTAAACATCAACAACAAACTGTTTTTGACATCTTAAGGAATAAATAACCCTCCTTTCGGGTGGGGTCGGCGGCCCGTGCCCCCCTGATTGAGGGGGTATGATAAGATTAAAATAATAATATTATTCCTATAGTACGATGCCTGAGATTCCGATATAATACTATATCGACAGGCAACACTTCACAACTCTTAAGGAAAACATGATGTTTACTGTAGAAATTCTTGATTGGTGCGAAATCGTGGCAACTGTACTTGCTGGCTTTGGTTTCCTATTATTTGGAGTGGACCTATTGACTTCTTGGCTCCGTGAGGTATAAGAGAAGTATGAGGCGGGTTTTACAAGGTTTTACCGCTAATGTAGAAAACCATTATTTGTTCGGGTCGTCTATTGGTAGGATACAACTATGAAACCCGGCGATAAAGTTTTTGTGGTATATGAGGGGAGTGGCGTCATTGTTGATATCTGCCCTGATTGTATCCACGTAAAGATTGATTCTGATGGCGTCATTGTTGCCGCCTCTCACACTCAAGTTTATCCATTGTAAAGGAAAAAAAATGGCAAAGTCCACCCGTACCGTCCGCGATTACAGCATCCACGGCAAAAGCCACTCGACTGGCAACCTTGCCCCAACGAAATACAACGTCAACCCGATTGTGCCGGAATTGTCGTTTAGCCCGCGTGCTATCCGTCGTCGTGCGAAAAAGGGAAAGTAAATCCTTGTTGTCCTGGGCCTGGGGCGGATTCTATCTTACTAGTGATAGAATAAGATGGTTCGATTCCATCAGGGACGCTTAGGCGGCGATGTAAAATCACTGAAGGGTGTAATAGCCTTAAGTTGTCGCCGTCTTTTAATTCATTCTTAAGGAACTCAACAATGTATCGTGTTGAATGGATGAAAAAAGGCGAAAAAACTATTTATTGGGATGGTTTCGCCCGCAAGGATTTGGCTTTCCGATTCATGGAAGAAAAACGGGGAGATGAGAATATTACCATGCTTTCCATTATCTCTCCTTTTGAACCTACTTTTTGGTTTTGACTTGACACTCCCCCTATTCGGGTGGGGAGCCGCCCCGCGACCCCCCGAAAGAGGGGTAATTACCTAAACAACTCCTTAAGACTTTATCATCACTGAGAATTATTCCTAAAATTATTTCCCGCCCCTATTGACCAGCCCGCCCCAGTTGCTATAATTGGGGAAGTGATAAGGTTACAAGGTTCAAAACAAAGGAATAAAGTTATGAAGAATTTTCAACTCCCTTCCCTGCCTGATTCTTGCTTTGGTCTGAGTTTGGGAACAACTCTTGAAGAATTTGATGGGAAGATGGAAAAATTTGATAATCGGGTGCTGTGGTTCGGTGATTATGGTGAGGGTTCGCGGGGTGGCGGAAAGTCTGACGAGAATGAAGTTGAGGAAGTTGTAAACAATTTGGCGGATACTTTGCATCCCGTCGTCAGTTCCGCAGCCCCCGGTTCCAAGGAACGAATCGAAGCGATGAAAGAATTTTACGCTGGCGGCGATGCCGAATCTGCTTTTGAAATCACTGATGAGGAAATTGAAGATAGGTTGGTATTAACTTTTGGCAAAATGTTGAGAAATGCGGAATCTGGTGGCAATTCCATTCGCGGTGGAAAGCAGGAACTTAAAAGGGAACGGCGACGAGTTTCTGAATAAGTATTAAATAGTTTGGGAACGGACTCCCCCTCTTTCGGGGGGCGGGGCCGAGCGAACCCCCTGAAAGTGGGGGTTGACAAATCGCTCATCTATGTTATAATACATAGGTGTAGTGGATGATGCCTTGAATTTCTATCTAATTAATAGTAGAATGGAGGTGTGCTGTGATAACATGGTGAGGAAAGCCCACCGATGGGGTGGTCTGTAGTCTGTGCTAATCCAAATACATTGGCCTGGGATGGCCTCAGCAAGTGAATTACCAATGAAAGAGGGACAGATATTCTGGTATGATGGGGCATATTGGATGGCTCATCAAATCATTAGGGAGCATAATCAATGCTTCACATGGCTTAAAGTTATCGTTAAATGGAGTTGTTTCGGACCTAGACCAAACTGGGCTAATGAAGATAGAACTTTTTTAATGTTCCGCAAGCCATTGACAAAAAAGACATTTAGGGTATAATAAGGAAATGAGAACGCAAGTAGCCACAACATTGGTGAAAGTGTTCTCAAGAGTATGTAAAGGCTTGCTACCTTTATTAAACTTGACACTAGACGTAGTGATTCGCCAATCAGTCGAATAAAAATACACTGATAGTCTGAAAGACAATAGTAGTCATCTAGCGGTTAAGATACCGGGCAACAGCCTGGGAACGTGGTGTTCGACTCCCACCTACTATTCTTTTTTATAAAATCAACTGGTGAATAACATGCTAATACTCAAAGGCAAGACACGTAAAGGCAAAAACAAAATTCATGAGCATGGGACAGAATGGGGCATTGTCGAAGTACGTCAAGCTGTAGCCTGTTTGAATGGTCCTGGGATGTTGATTCGTTCTTTATCTACAAATGATAAACGATGGATTGCACAGGAAAACGATATTGACTTTGCAATTATAGGAGTAAAATAACATGGAAGATTTGGGTGGTTAGATAATAAATCTATTAGCATGTAACTTCCTATGACAATTAGAACATAGGATTTTACATTTTGATATTTCATTAAGAATTGTTTTAATGGAATATCCTCTTTTCAAACTAGGAAGTTTATATTTCTTATCATCTGGATTAATATGATGGAAGTCTAGACAACAAGGGTCAGACTCTCCGCATTTAATACATGACCTAGTAGACTTATATTCTTCTATAAATTGTTTGAATTTAAGAGCAGATGATTTAGACCTTTCCTTATAAGGGTCTTTATTATTTTGATAATATTTTTGTTTCCTAATAGATTCACACTCTTTACATCTATGATTGGAATACCCTGATTTAGGTATAAAGAATTCATTATCTGATTTATCTTTTTCACACTCTCTACATTTCATAATTGTATTCCTTTACTATATTATACACCAAATTTAGTCAAATCCTGATTAAAATTTGACATAATAGTAGTATTAGGTGGTGCCAGCCCAACAGACCCCTCCAAAAGTGGGGGTTGACATATGAATCATATGGGGTATAATAGTATAAGCAGGAGAAGCAATGTTCCATCAACTATCACAATCCGAAATTGCAGATATCAACTACTCTATTGAGTCGGCTGAGGAAGGTCGTAGATGGTTGTTAAGATTACGTAGTCTGCATGATAATAAGGTCAAGTCAAATGAAGTTAAAATTGAAACAGAAAAAAGTGAAGGTAAGGTTATTTCTCGCCAGCAATGCTTGTCGGCTTAGTGGTGCTGGCACTCATCAGGATAAACGTGATAAGCGTTGTCGTACTAGAAATTCTCAATTAAGGAGAGCTTGTAATGAATGGTAATAAAATTATCTGTTATTTTTCTGGTTGGGCAGAACAAGATGCAGATGATGTTTTGTTGATTGACCCACATGGGGATAGTCCTGCAAAATCTGCGGCTCAATGGATTACAGAAAAAGGAAACATTGATGGGCTTATTTTAGATTCATTCAATGAATTTAATAAATATGCCACAGATGGCGAATTTGAAGAACTAAGGTTAGAAATTCAAAAAGAGGATAGCTAAAATGAACGAGTATCGTTGCACAAGGAACTCACCGTATGGATACAAATCAGGTGGTCATAAGGATTTGTCGGCTCGTCAAGGCCATTACGTTAATGCTGCTTCTGAAAAAGAAGCGATTAGGGAAATGATGAGGCGATACCCTCACGATATGATGGGGTTTACCGCTACGTTGTGGCGAAACTCTACCCGCGAGCTTGTTAATTAGGAATAATTCAATGGATAGACTTAACGAGTTATACACAAAACTTGGGGAATCTACTGGTCCGATTGATGAAAAACTTTTAGCTGAAATATGGAGATTAGAAGAATCTCTATATAAGAGAGTTGGACCACCAGAACCAGAACCAGAATTACTATATTGTAATCCTAGCTGTAATGGAATGGAGTGTTGGGAGTGTGCTGCTATTCGCGGCGGTTGTCCAGAAGATGTTTAACCATACCCTGAATTGGTGAATTAGGAATATATGAGAACCATTAAACAAATAGCACGATGGGCCAATGCTCATGGTATAAATGTTGAACGTCATAGCCGTACTAGAATTGATGTTTTTTGTAGTGGGTCGGTTGTTTGCTCTTGCGAAAACATCCAAGAAACCATAGATGCGGTATGGGAATTTATTAATGGGCATCATACCTGACCCTGCTAATGAGGGGGTAGCCCCGCCCCGGCCCCCCGAAAGAGGGGGTTGACAGAGTTTGAAAGTGTGCTAAAATACGGGAGTACAAAATACTCACACTTTTTCAAAATGAGGCTTACAATGGCTGCGAATCTTGACACTATGGCTTACTCTTTCACTGGTCACAATGTTTCTACTGCTGCTGGTGGAACTCCCTGGCATGGGGATGGCAATCCGGTCACTGACCCTGCTATCAAACGAAGTGCCAAGGAATTTATCAAATGTGCCCAAATGGATTGGGATGTTGATTGCTGCAATCTTGTCACTGAAGGGGACAATCTACCCGTTCCGAATCGTGCTGTATACCGTTACAAGAATGGGGTGAAAACCATTCTCAATGTAGTTGGTCCGAACTGGCAACCGTTGCAGAATATCAACGCTTTTGAATGGTTCCAACCGTGGCTTGATGCTGGACTGGCGGAATTTGAAACTGCTGGCAGTTTGTTTGATGGTCAAAGGGTTTGGGTTTTAGCAAAACTATCTCTTGACAATATCGACGTTGCCAAGGGTGATACGGTTATGCCTTATATCCTTTTGAGCAACACGCATGGGATTGGTGCGGTCAAGGGTGGTTTCAATCCTATTCGTGCGGTATGCTGGAATACTCTTTCGGCTGCCATCGCCAAGGGAGTAGGGAAAATGCTTCGCGTTCGCCATACTTCCAAACTGCAAAGCAATCTTGATACCATGCGGGATACCATGAATCTTGTGAAGCAAGATTTTGAGGCAACTGCCGCCCAGTATAAAGTACTAGCTGGAAAGGGTTTCAACGCTGCTGATGTTAAGAAATATGTCAAGACTTTGGTAGGTGTGGAAGATGTTGCCGATAACGAATTGCCTACCCGTACCGTGAATCGTATGGAAGGAATCATGAAACTTATCTTTGCGGGTAAGGGGCAGGACAATCCGGCTATTGCGAATACGTGGTGGGCTGCATACAACGGTTATAACGAATACTTGAACTATGTTGAAGGACGTTCTCAAGATAACCGTATGGATAACTTGTGGTTCGGTCAAGGAATTGGCAAGAACGCTGACGCCTTGCAACTCGCCTTGGATATGGCCGGGTAAGGCGTAAGCCTACCTAGCGTAAAAGTTGACAACGACTTTCCCCCTAGCGGGGGGTTGCGGCCCACCAATCCCCCTGATTGTGGGGGTTGTATTATTTTCAATATATGGTAAAATATACTGTATAAGGAGAATACTATGTTGTTCCATTCTGATGTGTATCTACCTGAACAAGTAGCGTCTCTTATTCCAAAATCAGTCATCAAAGTTGATGCTACTAGTCACGCCAAACAAGCGGCCAAGTCAGATAGATATGGAGAGTTTGAACTTCCTTCCTATATCAATTTGAAGTTTGCAAAAGTTTTTGAGATTGAGATTATCAATAATCGTTTGACAAAGTTTGCCGTCCGCGAACGATATGATAACCAATTTGATATTGTAATGGTAATCACAAGGGATTATAATATCAAAACGGCATGGCTGAATGAAAATACAGACCGTCACTTTACATTGGATAAGAACAAATACGAATCATCCTAATCGGGGGGTAATCCTCGGCCCGGCCCACCCATAAAGGGGGATTGACAGATTGGTTTGATATGATATAATGCATCCATAAGAGAATTGCACTGGACTCGGACCTCAGCTTACACCAACAATCGTGGCCCAAGAAGAGGACGATTAACCTAGCTAGGTGGCTGAATCCACAGCAATTTGATTATAGGTCAAGTTGGTTTTATTGGGATGGGCCTATTCTGACCAATAGGAACGGCGTGGTTTGTGTGCCCCAATACAACTTCTCTTTTGTCTTATCTAAACCATAAACATTGTCGGCCATAGTGGTAGCAAGTCAACTGTATCACAAGGAATCTAATTATGATGGGTGCATTGTATCAAAACAAGAAAGACTTGAAAGCATCTATTGGAAAAGGTCTTAGGTATATTGAAACTTCAATGTTTAGGAGCGAATACAAGCCTGATGGAAAGTTTTGTGTCATCGGTCCCTGTCCGTTTACTAATCGCAAGTGGTATGCGGAAGTGACGATGAAAGATGGGAAGATTGCCAAAGTTAGTTAATTGGCCGATATGATTGCGTATCCAAACTGCAATCTCCCCCTATTAAGGGGGTTCAGGCCCGCCCGTCCCCCCTGGCCGAGGGGGTTGACAATGCCTTATGCTATGCTATAATATACTTATCACCTATAAAGGAACCTAAGATGCTTAAGTTTAGTCGCGGAAACGCCAAGTTGGATAAGTTGGAGAAAAAAATTAAGGGTCAAGTCTGGACCTTTAGCCTGTTAAGTGGTCATTCATGCCCCTATGCCAAGGATTGCCATAGTCGGGCTATTGAATCGCCAAGTGGAAAGCTTTCTGTCCAAGATGGTCCCCATACTCAATTCCGCTGTTTTTCAGCAAGTCAAGAGGCATTTTTTAAGAATGTCTATACTAATCGGCGGCATAATTTTGAGATTATTAAATACTTCCTTGCGGAAATTGACGGAGTAAATAAGCTGGCGACAGCTATTGTAGGTCAGATTCCCAAAAAGTGCAGGGCTATGCGTATTCATGTTGGCGGCGACTTTTTCGCTCAACTGTATTTTGATGCGTGGCTTGCCGCCGCTAAACTTCGGCCTGATATCGTTTTCTATGCTTATACTAAGTCTCTACCATTTTGGGTCAAGCGGCTTTCCGATATTCCCGCGAATTTTGTCTTGACAGCAAGCTATGGTGGGTACAAGGATGAACTGATTGCTAAGTATAATTTGCGATATGCTAAAGTAGTATTTAGCAATTATGAAGCTAAGAAATTGAAACTTCCAATTGACCACGATGATTCTCATGCTTATAAGCCAGGGAATAGCTTTGCTTTGCTAGTTCATGGTGTTCAGCCCAAGGGAAGCAAGGCACGTAAGGCAATGGATAAGATGGGCGGGCTAGGTGGGAAGTCAAGTTATCAATAATAGGTGATGGGCTAATCCCCCTGACCGGGGGTGCGCACCGACCCAGCCCACCTGATTGGGGGGTACTCATAAGTGGTTGTACTATAAGGACTTAGATGCTCTTGACAATAACGCTAGTCGTGGTATAATGATGGAACAAGGAGACAAGAAAATGAGAAATGCTAAGAAAGTTTACAGGTGTGAGGGATTGGTAATCGACCTCAAAGATGGGGAACGTGTTGTTCTCTGTCAGACTGGTTATCAAGTTTTCACTCCATTTAGTATTGGAATGGAAACGGTATTTACGAATCAAAGAATTGTTGCTAATCGGTGGGCTAAGTCTCATGAAGGCCAGACCATCACTAGGAAACAAATTAAAAACCTATTAGAGGGTCTTGCTATTAGGTCAATCCGTCAGCCGAAAAAGTTGAGAATCGTTTGTTCTTAGGGGCTTGACATACCGCTATGTTGTGGTATAATGTATAAAGTGTGATTTACTTCATTTTGTTTCAAGGAGATTTGTTATGGCTACTGGTACTCGCGTTAGTGTTTCGGATGAGGCGTTTGTTAAGGCTTGCTTGGCTTCCAAGAATATCGCGGAAGTCTCTGTTGCTACTGGATTGGCGGAAACTACCGTCCAGCAACGGCGTGTTCGCTTGCGTAATAAGGGAGTGGTGCTGCCTGAGTTTACTCGCGGTGGCGGACGTAAGGCTACCCCTGCGGACCTTACCGCTATCAATGCTCTGATTGCCCAGTCTTTAGGCAAGTCTGATGAGGAACTGAGCAAGGAGAGTGCGGCTCTTGTCGCGGCTCATGCAGAGCGTACCGCCGAGGAAGTTGAACCTACCCCTCCGAAAGAGGGGGAAGATAAGTCGGCTGAATAGTTTATACCTTATCTGTACTCTAGCAGATAAGGGGTAAACCAATGTCTGTGGGTGGAACCTTAGCCATACTATTCATTTTATATATAATTTATCGAATAGTATGGAATTAAATTTGATTTAAGCTTCCCCCCATTCGGGGGGGTCGCGGCCCGGTGGTCCCCCTGGTCGAGGGGGTTGACAGGCTTTGCTCTTATGGTATAATGTGGGAGTACCTTGCAAGGAACCGTATGGCTCTCCAAGCCTCATGCGTTAAATGGAAATATGGATAGTGTAGATGGAAGTAGGTACACGATAAACCTTAACCCTTCCAGGTATAGTTTTAGTTGGTCTACCATGTTTAATAACCTTAATTAAAAATGTAGACGTTAGGCTTAGCATAATAGCCGAAGTATCAAAATGCCGCCGAAACTGCGATAAGACCGTTAATAATATCCTTACCCTTTAAGAGTCAACAACGTAAAATGATACGTTAAAGGGCGTCTTACAATGACGTTAAATGGTTATACGTATTGCCAATATATTGTTAGTGGTTGCCTATAAACAGGCCATAGGTTAGAACCCTATATGACCACGAATAATAGGAAACGTATTTGTTATTATTCAATTACTCTTGACAAACAGAAAGAACTTAGCCATGATAATTAACAAAGTTACTATCGGTTTCGTGGTTCAGAGTTTTGATACTGACACTCAAAGTTGGGTGTCACAAAAGTTTGTTGCTGGTGACGAAGTTAATTACGAGGATGAGTGTGGCGGTCCATCCGATGAAGTTGTTGGGCCTTATTTGCCGTTCGATATGGTTCAGCCTCTTGAGGCCGATACCACCCGAAAGTAGTATTGACAGACTCATCTATTGTGATATAATAAGACGAAAGGAAAATCAAATCATGATATTTCACATCTGGTATAAATCGAAGGAAGGTAAACTTGGCAAGTGGTTCGCAGTAATTG
>SXGT01322953.1_pt1 | contig 14400 bp, 11 predicted proteins | sample 3176221 | NCBI WGS metagenome assembly SXGT01 (sample SAMN11356862, study PRJNA531348) | freshwater metagenome | isolation source: freshwater sample F1-120 | place: China: Fuxian Lake, Yuxi | collected 2017-12-25
GCCCTCGATGCCCTCCTCGAGCTCGATGAAGGCGCCGTACTCGGTGATGTTCTTGATCACGCCCTTGACGACCTTGCCCTCCTCGAGCGTCTCGAGGGTCTTCGTCTTCTGCTCGTCTCGCTCGCGCTCGAGGAGCACGCGGCGCGAGAGGACGATGTTCCCGCGCTTCTTGTTGAACTTGATGACCTTGAACTGGTAGCTCTGCCCGATCAGCTTGTCGAGGTTGCGGATGGGCCGGAGGTCGACCTGCGATCCGGGGAGGAAGGCCTTCACGCCGCCCTTGATGGTGACCGAGAGTCCGCCCTTCACGCGCTGGCTGATGGTCCCGTCGATGAGCTCGTCGCGTTCGCACACGCTCGAGATCTCGTCCCAGACCTTCATCTTGTCGGCCTTCTCCTTGGAGAGCATGACGAGGCCGTCGTCGTTCTCGCGGGACTCGATGAAGACATCGATCTGATCGCCCGCCTTCACGGTCACGTTGCCGGTCGCGTCGGCGAACTCGGAGAGCGGGATCATCCCTTCGCTCTTGCCGCCGATGTCGATCACGACGTTGTCGCGCTGGACGGCGACGATGGTGCCTACGACGATCTCGCCCTCCTTGCCGAAGGCGCCGCCGGAGATGCTCGCCTCGAAGAGGGCCGCGAAGGAGTCGTCCATCGCGCTGGTGTGGGTTGTGGTCTCGGTCATGGTGTGTGTGAGGTGCCTCGTGGTGCCCCTCGTGATGGAGGGGTGCCTTTCTCCCGGTCCGGGGCCCGATGGCGCCCGGGGGGATGGGGGTCATACCCCAAGGAAAACAGCCCGTCAAAGGCGATCAGAGCGCCAGATCGGCCCCCGAGACCCCCGGGAGGGCGTCCATGAGCTGCGCCGGGAGGGGCATCGCGATGGTCACGTCGGCCCCGTTCCGTAGGACCCGGGCCTTCTCGAGGAACGCCCAGCGCGCCCCGCGCGCGCGAAGCACCTCGACGGCCTCCTCGATCTTGCGATGCGCCCACGCCACCTGATCGTCGCGTGCGTAGTCGAGCCTCACCACCAGGCCCTCGCGCCCGGGCTGGAGGAGCACCGAGAGGGCCACGAGGCCGTCCCCCACCTTCTCGAGCTGCCCCTTCCGCAAGGCCGGAACGTGCGCGACGAGCGCCGCCCCGTCGATCCGCACGGCGGCGAGGGCCACCCCGGGGAGGACGGGCTCGGGGCGCCTGCCCGGGTGAGCGATCACCGCGCGGGCGCGGGCCTGCGCCGCCCCCGTGACGAGGATCCAAGTCCGGGCGGTCACGTAGAGCGTCGCCGTTCCAGCCTCGGGGCCCGTCCTCTCGAGGCGGCGAAGACCCGCGACCGCCGCCTCGCTCGCCGGCCTGAACAGCGGCGCGCCGGTCGCGTCGGCGATCCGTTCCGGATCGCGATCCGCGCGCGCGCCCCGGATCACGATCGCTGCATCTTGCATGTTCCTGCGCCCGACGACGAGGATCTCCTCCGCGTCGTCGATGGCCTGCAGGAGCGAAAGATGGGAGGGCGCGCCGCGCGCGACGGCGGCACGCAGGGCGCTCTGGTAGAGGGGGCCGTACACGGGATCGCGGAGGATCGCCTGGGGGTGGAGGACGACCATCACCTCGGGCGTCCCGTCGTAGAGATCCTGCCAGCGCAGGAGCGGCTCGCGAGGGGCTACGACGGCCACCGGTGCGGGCGCCCCGCACGACACGCCGAGCACCGCGAGGACCAGCGCCAGCGCCGCGAGGACCGGCCGGGCCGACCCTGCCGCTGGCCCCTGCGTCATCGCGCCCACGCCCGAACGATCGCCAGCATGCGCTCGAGCACGTCGTCGAGCGACATGGAGGACGAGTCCACGAGGTGCGCGTCCTCGGCCCGACGGAGCGGCGCGATGGCGCGCCCCTCGTCCTGCCGATCGCGCGCGCGCACCTGGTCCAGCGTCTCCTCGTACGAGACCTCCTGCCCCTTCGCGACGAGCTCGTCGTAGCGCCGACGCGCCCGGGTCTCCGCGCTCGCGGTGAGGAAGAGCTTCACCTCGGCGTCGGGGAAGACGACCGTGCCGATGTCGCGCCCCTCGAGGACGACCCCACCCTCGGCGCCCGCGCGGCGCTGGATGTCGAGCAGAGCGGCGCGGACGCCGGGGTGCGCGGAGACGGTGCTCGCGCCGAGCGACATCTCGGGGGTCCGGATCGCCTCGGACACGTCCTCGCGGGCGTCCGCCGGACCGAGGAGCACCCGCACGCCGTTGGCGGGATCGCGATCGAGTCGCAGCTCGTCGCGTGAGACCATCCCGCGCGCGACATCGCCCACGGACTCGCCGTCCGACAGCGGGATCCCCCGGCGACTCGCGGCGAGCGCGACCGTCCGGTAGAGGGCGCCGGTGTCGACGAGCACGAACCCCAGCGCGTCGGCGACACGGCGTGCGATGGTGCTCTTCCCTGCCCCGGCGGGGCCGTCGATCGCGACGATGGGTCGGCTGCGGCTCATCGCGCCACTGTATCAGACCGCCCGCACGTTCGCGCCGAGCGCGCGCAGGGTTCCCGCGAAGCGAGGGAAGCTCGTCGCGACGCAGGCGGCGTCCCTCACGACGGACGGGCCGCGCGCGAGAAGGCCCAGGATCGCCGCGGTCATGGCGATGCGGTGGTCGCCGCGACTGTCGATCTCGGCCGGCTCGAGGGGAGCCGCTCGCCCCGAGATCTCGAGGCCATCGGGGAGCTCATCGCACGTCACGCCGAACGCGCGGAGGACGCCCGCCATCGTGGCGATGCGATCGCTCTCCTTGACGCGGAGCTCGGCCGCGTCACGGATGACCGTCGTGCCGGAGGCGCGGGCCGCGAGCGCGCAGGCGATGGGGATCTCGTCCACGGCGCGCGGCACGAGCTCGCCCCCGATGCGCGCGGGCCGCAGGGGCGTGTATTCCACGTGGATGTGCCCGACCGGCTCGCCCGCCATGTCGCCCCGCGGCTCGACCGCGACCCGGCCGCCCATGTCGCGCGCGATCTCCACGAAGCCCGTCCGCGTGGGGTTCGAGCCGGCGTCGCGGACCGTGACGCGCGATCCGGGCACGAGGAGCCCCGCCGCGAGCACGAAGGCGGCGGCCGACAGATCCCCCGGGATCTCCACGTCGAGGGGAGGCATGACTCCGCTCCACCCCGACGGATCGAGCTCGACGACCGTGCCCACGGCACGAAGCGGCACGCCGAGCGCGAGCATCATGCGCTCGGTGTGATCGCGGGACAGGTGCGGCTCGTGCACGAAGGTCTTGCCGTGGGCGTACAGGCCCGAGAGGAGCAGCGCGCTCTTCACCTGCGCGCTCGCGACGTCGCTCGCGTGCTCGAGCTCGCGGAGGAACGTCCTCTCGGGGAGCGGGCCCACCGTGAGCGGCGCGGTGATGTCGTCCCTCGACGGGTGCGCCGCGCCCTCGATGGTCGCTCCGCGCGCGCGGAGCGGGCGCGCCACCCGCATCATGGGCCGCCTCGACAGCGACGCATCCCCCACGAGCGTCGTCGCGAACGGTTGCGCGGCGAGCAGTCCCGCGAGCAGCCGCATCGTCGTCCCGGAGTTCCCGCAGTCGAGCGGGCCCGCCGCCGCCTGGAGTCCGAAGAGGCCTCCGCCCACGACGGCCAGCTCGGCGTCGACCTCGTCGATCCCGATCCCCATCGCGCGCAGGGCACCCATCGTGGAGACGTTGTCCTCCCCGAAGGAGAACCGCCGGATGCGGGAGCGCCCCGTCGCGATCGCGGCGAGGAGGAGCGCGCGGTGCCCGATGCTCTTGTCCGAGGGCACCGGCACGCTGCCGACGAGGGGCCGCGTCGCCGGCTCGACCAGGAGATCCGTCACGCCGCCGACACTACGACGACCCGAAGGAGGCGACGACGAGCAACAGGGCGGCGAGGGCCATCGAGAGGGCGACCCCCCAGACCCCCAGCTTCTTGGTCTTCCCCCGACCACCGTGCTTGATGAGCGCCCAGCCGGCGAAGTTCGACCCGAATCCCACCGCGGCGAGCCCGGCCCACAGGACGTTCAGCCACGCCGTCCACCCCTCGTGAGCATGGGTGCGCCACGCGAACATCATGAAGAACGCCGCGTGTGCGATCCCGCCCGCCGCCGCGAGCGCGCCAACCGCCTTGTCCAGACCACCCTGCGCCATGAGACCTCCAGCGGGACAGCATGCGACCGCGACGCCCGCTTCTCAAGTGGTGGCGCCGCCTTCGCCCATGTAGGCTAACGTAGGCTACTGCAGCCGGGCGAGGATACCCCGGAGCGCCGCCTCGTCGACCCCGAACTTGAGCTGGGCGTCCGCCTTGTCGGCCTTGACCTCCAGGTTCCTGATCTGCGGCGCCCCCACGAGCGCCAGCATGTTCGTCATGCGGCCGGTGTTGTTGAGGTCCGCCACGGCTGCGCTCGCGAGGCGCTCGTCGGCGTAGCTGAGGCTCGCGGCCACGTTGAAGCCAGGCGCCTTGAAATCCGCGAGGACGCGCGCCGTCTTGAGGCCCTGCAGGAAGCCGAGCGAGATGAAGCCCTGGTTCCCCATCTGCGGCGCGGCCGCCACGTCCGCCGCGACGCCCACCGCCGCGCCGGGGCTCTCCATCGTCTGGATCATCCACGGGGGGATGTCGCGCGCGAGCCGGTTGTCGCGCACCCGATCGAGGGCGCGACGCATCCCGGCTTCCGTGCCGACGAGCGCGGCGCGCGGCGTCAGCACGGTGAAACCCACGTTGGACACCGTGTACACGTCGCGGCCCGCGTACTGCGAGGCGACCAGAGCACCCCCGCCCTTCGTCGGCCCGCGCGACGCCGCGAAGGCCTTCACCTTGGCCTCGTCGAAGCGCCCGACCAGCACGGCGACCACGTCGGCCCCTTGCAGCGAGTAGCTCGCGAAGACCACGCGATCGACGTCGCGCGAGGCCCGGAAGCCGGCCTCCTCTCCGATCGGAACGTTCTTCTCGACGAGCTGCGCGAGCTGCGCGCCCACGGTCGGGCTGGCGAAGAAGGTCTTGGCGTCGACGCTTCCGGCGACGAGCGCCTGGCCGGGGAGCAGCGCTACGGGATCGGCGTCGATCTCCTTCCTGACCTCGGCGGACGTCGCCTTGGCGTCCGGCTTGTTGCCCCCGCACGCGACCGCGCCGAACGTCAGGACCGAAACGGCGACCATCCTCGAAAGTCTCATCCTCGCACCCTCGCTCTCCGGGTGAGACGCTACCACGCCCCCCGTCGGTCGTGCGCGTGAACGTGCGCGCCCGCGTGCCTACGAAGCCTCGTACGATCCGAGGACCTTGAAGAACTTCGCCTGCCGCTTCACCTCCTCGAGGGCGCTCACCACGTTGCGGTCGGTCACGTGGCCGGCGACCTCGATGAAGAAGAGGTACTTCCACGCCTCGGTGGGGGTCGGGCGCGACTGGATCTTGGTGAGGTTGATGCCCTTCTCGGCGAAGCGCTGCAGGACCTGGTGGAGCGCGCCGGGGGCGTCCGCCACGCTGAACGCGATCGCGGTGACGTCGTCGCCCGTGCGGCTCGACGGGCGCGCACCGCAGATCGCATACCGGATCCGCTCGTCGCCTCCGTCGCGGATGTTGCGCCGCGCGACGTGGAGCTCGAACTGCCCGGCGAACGACTCGTCGCCGATTGCGGCGGCCCCGTGGTCCTCGACCGCCAGCTGGCACGCGACCATCGGGCTCCGCACGTCGATGACGCTCGCCTTCGGGAGCTCGGCCTCGAGGAAGCGCTCGACGAGCGCGTGATCCGCGGCGGTGGCGTACACCTTCTCGACGTCCGCGAAGTTGGCGGTGCGGCTCGCGAGCTGGAGGTTGTGCGCGACCTCGAAGCACGAGATGACGCGGAGCTCGCTCGCGATGAGGGCGCTGATCGTCGATTGCACGAGGCCGTCGGCGCGCGTCTCGAACGGCACGACCGCGAAGTCGGCGCGCTGCCGCTGGACCTCCTCGAACGCCGCGTGGACCGAGTCGAGGGCCACGACGCGCGCCGCCACGCCGAGTCGCATCCGCGCGGCCGCGTGCCCCGTGCCGCCCTCCTGCCCGACGACGGCGACGGTTGCGGGCATCTCCAGGGACAGCGAGCTCGCGAAGATCTCGCGGAAGATCTCGCGCAGCGCGGCGGGCGGCATGTCGCCGGAGCCGTGGCTCAGGAGGGCCGCGAGCTGACCCTCCGCGCCGGTCGGGAGGCTCGGCACGTCCTTGCGCAGGTCGCCGACCCTGCGCGCGACGCTCGCCCGCTTGTCGAGGAGGGCGACGAGCTGCATGTCGATCTTGGCCATGTCGGCCCGGAGGTCCTCGAGCTGCCGCTTCCGATCCATCGTCGTCGAGGGTAGCACACGGGGCGCGTGCTAACCTCTGGACCGATCGTGCCGCGCGACCCGGAGGCCCTCGAGCTCTTGCCTAAATACGAGGAGCTCCTCGCGCTGCGGCGCCTCCACGACGCGGGCGACGCGCAGGACCCACGCCCGCGGATGCGTGCGCTCGCTTCGCGCTTTCCGGGCGCGCTGCGGGAGCTGGACGCGCTGTCGACCCCCGAGCTCGAGCGGCGACGCGCCGAGGTCGCGATCGCGGCTACGGGCGCGGGGCCGACGCCGACCTGGATCGGAGTGACGGCCCGCTATCACGCGGACCTCGCGGGCGCGCTCGCCGATCGGAGATCGAGCGCGGTCCCGAGAGGGAGCGGTCGCGTGTCGATCGATGTCCTCGCGGCCATGGCGCGGCAGCTCGGTCGCCCGTTCGAGGAGATCGAGCGCATGGTGCGCGACGCCTCGGACGGGTGACCGGCATCACTCGCTCGGGCGCGGCGGAGGCTTCGGGTCGGCCTTCGGCTTCGGGTCGACCTTGGCCTCGCCCTTGTCCGCCTTGTCCGCCTTGTCCGCCTTGTCCGCGGCCGGGGTCGCGTCCTTCTTTCCCTCCGCGCTCGCGGCCTCGGGCTTCGCCTCCGCCGCGCCCTCCTTGGTCGCGGGCTTCGAGGAGTAAGCGTCGGCGTACCAGCCTCCCCCCTTCAGGATGAAGTTGCCGCCCGTGATCTGCCTCTTCGCCGTGCGCTGCGCGCACTTCGGGCAGTCCGGGACGGGGTCGGCCGTGATCTTCTGGATCTCCTCCCACTGATGGGCGCAGCTCGTGCACATGTACTCGTAGGTGGGCATGGCTCGTGAGGTACTGTCCGGGGCCCTGATCCGTCAACGTTTGTGCGCGAGAACGCCCTGGAGACACGTTTTGGGGTTGCGCTGGTGCCCCGTTCAGCGTAACGAATGAGCAGTGACGCCATGTGAAGTGACATGACGTCCTGTATATTGTCGTTCCAGGTTCGCATCACGTAGCAGCGCGTCGGGCGACGGGCTCCTGTCCATGGGGTCCGTCGAGGTGTAGAGCTTCGCCACGCCTCGTCCCGTCGGGTGCGACGCAACTCCAGGGTTGTCATGAAGATCAAGCGGCTCGAGCTCTGCGGGTTCAAATCGTTCGTCGACCGGACGGTCGTCAGCTTCGACGAGGAGGTGATGGGCATCGTCGGCCCCAACGGCTGCGGCAAGTCCAACATCGTGGACGCGATCCGCTGGGCCATGGGCGAGCAGAGCGCGAAGCACCTGCGCGGCCGAAGCATGGAAGACGTCATCTTCAACGGCTCCGAGTCGCGCCCCGGCGCGGACTTCGCCGAGGTCACGCTCACCTTCGACAACGACGATCCCGACAGCGTGCCCCCGGAGCACCGCGAGTACGCGCAGATCGCCGTCACGCGCCGCCTCCACCGATCGGGCGACAGCGAGTACCTGATCAACAAGACGCACGTCCGCCTGAAGGACGTGACCGATCTCTTCCTCGGCACGGGAGCGGGCACCAAGGCTTACGCGATCGTCGAGCAGGGGAAGATCGGCCTCATCGTGAGCGCCAAGCCGGAGGACCGGCGCATGCTCATCGAGGAGGCGGCCGGCATCACGCGCTTCAAGGCACGGAAGAAGCAGGCCGAGCGGAAGATGGAGCAGACCCAGCAGAACCTGCTCCGCGTGGGGGACATCGTATCGGAGATCGAGCGCAGCCTCGGCTCGTTGAAGCGCCAGGCGGCGAAGGCCGAGCGCTTCCTCGCGTACCGCGCGGAGCTCGAGGATCTGCGCCTGTACGAGGCCTCCCACCGCTTCCTCGAGATCGACGGATGGATCAAGTACGAGGGCGCCGAGGTCGAAGCGCACGGCGCCGTCCTCGCCGCGGCGAAGGCCGAGCTCGCGGGCCGCGAGGCCGGGATCGATCTCGTGCGGGAGGAGACCCTCCGGGCCGAGGGCGTGCTCGAGGCAGCGAGCAACGACAGCTTCGCCCGCGAGAACGACGTCCGCACCGTCGAGGCCTCGATGGACCGTGCACGCGATCGCAGGGTCGCGCTCTGCGAGCGCGAGGCCGCCGCCACCCAGGAGGCCGTGGAGCTCGAGGCCCAGCGCGCCGCGCTCTCCGACGAGCTCGCCCTCGTGCGGCGGGACCTCGGCGACCTGGCGCTCGAGGACGCCCTGGGGGCCGACGGGCTCGCGGCCGAGGAGGCCCACCTCGCGGAGGTCGCTCGCGGCCACGACGACGCGAGCCGCCAGGTCGACGAGGCGCGCGCCGCGATCGCGCAGGCGCAGACCGAGATCGCGAGCGCGGAGGCCAAGCTCGAGGGCTTCGAGCGCCGACGCGCCGAGACGGAGGCGCGGCACGAGAAGGTGACCTTCGAGCGCGAGGAGTTCGGCGAGCAGGCGCGCGAGCTGGCGCGGAAGGTCGTCGATCTCGGCCGGGGCATCGAGGAGCTGCGCGCGGGCAAGGTGACGAGCGCCGAGGAGAAGGCGCGCCTCGGGGAGCGGCTCTCCGTGCTGAAGCAGGAGATCATCGCGAGCGATCGCGCCGTCGACGACGCGAAGCACGAGGTGCAGAAGAAGCGCTCCCGCCTCCACGCGCTCACGGAGGTCGAGGCCCGGCTCGACGGCGTCGGGGCGGGCACGCGCGCGCTCGTGGCGACGCACGATCCGTGCGTGCTCGGGCTCGTGGCCGATCGGATCGAAGCCCCGCCGGAGCTCACCTACGCCCTCGCCGGCCTCCTCGGGCCGCGCCTGTCCGAGGTGATCGTGGACGATCAGGACCGCGCGGTGGAGCTGCTGCGGGCGCTCGCCGCGGGCAAGAAGGGCCGCGCGACGGTGCTGCCGCGCGCGCCGCGGTACGTCGCGGGGGCGCCGCTCCCCGAGCACGCCGACGATCCGGGCTTCATCGCCAGGCTGCGCGACGTGGTCGTCTTCGCGCCCGAGAACGAGGCCCTCGTGGCCAGCCTCGTGGGCGACGCGATCGTGGTCCGCGACGCGGACAGCGCCCGCCGGCTCGCGGGGCGCGTGCGCGCGGCGACGGTCACCCTCGATGGCACCGTATTCTGGCCCGACGGGCGTATCTCGGGCGGCACGGGCGACGAGCACGCGGCGGGAATGCTCGAGACGCGGCGCGAGATCCGCGAGCTCCACGTCGTCGTGGACGACCTGGATCGGATCGCGAGCCAGAGGCTCGCGGAGCACCAGGCGCTCCGCGGCGAGATCGGCGGCGTCCAGTCGGCGCTCGAGATCGCGCGCGAGAACCACCACGCGAGCGAGGTGTCCCTCGCCCACGCGACGCAGGCGCTGCGTGCCGCCGAGGCCCAGCACGAGTCCACGACGCGGCGCCTCGGCGCCCTCGCGGACGAGCTCCGCGAGCTCGACCTCGCCCTCTCCGAGGCGGCAGGCGATCGCGAGCGGGCGTCGGCCGTGCTCGACGCGGCGCGCGCCGTCCTCGACGAGCGCACGGTCGGCCTCGCCGCGCTCGAGGCGCACCTCGCCGCGTGGCGCGAGGACCTCGAGGGCGTGCGCGAGACGGTCCTCGAGCGCAAGATCAAGGTCGCCGGCGTCAAGGAGAAGCTCTCGGCCTCGGAGAAGGCCTCGGTCCGCCTCGAGCGGAGCACCGAGGAGCTCGCGGAGAGGCGACGACGCCTCGAGGACGAGATGGCGAGCGGCGCTGCCGAGATCGGCGAGCTCGTCGCCTCCCTGTTCAAGCTTGCCGAGTCCCTCCTCGTGGCGCGTGGCGTCGCGGCCTCGGCCCGCGCAACGCTGGCCGACGCGCGCGCCGCCTTCGAGGCGCTCCGCGAGTCCCTGTCCGAGCGCGAGTCGGGCCTGCGCGATGCGCGCGCGTCCGCCGAGCTGGCCCGCGAGGCGCTCGCGGCGCACGAGATGGCGCTCCGCGAGCGAACCCTCGCCCTCGAGCACCTCCTGACGACCGTGGCCGACGGTTTCCGCGGCCTGCGGCTCGAACGGGTCATCGGCGACCACCACCTGAAGCCGCCCCCGGACGAGGAGACGCGCGCCCGCATCGGAGAGCTCTCCAACCTCCTCGACCGCATGGGCAGCGTGAACCTCGACGCGATGCGCGAGCACGCCGAGGCCGAGGTCCGCCACACGGACTACGCCACCCAGAAGGCCGACCTCGACCAGGCCCTCCGCGATCTCGAGCGCGCGATCCAGCTCATGAACCGCGAGTCGCGCCGCATGTTCCGCGACACCTTCGACCTCGTGAACGCGCGCTTCCAGGAGATCTTCCCGCGCATGTTCCGCGGCGGCCGCGCGTCCCTCCACCTCACGAACCCCGAGGACATGCTCGAGACCGGCATCGAGATCATGGCCCAGCCGCCCGGCAAGAAGCTCTCGAGCATCGAGCTCATGAGCGGCGGCGAGAAGGCGCTCACGGCGGTGTCGCTCATCTTCGCGATCTTCCAGATCAAGCCGTCGCCGTTCTGCATCCTCGACGAGGTCGACGCCCCGCTCGACGAGGCCAACGTGGCCCGTTACAACGAGATGATCCGGACGATGACCGACCGGTCGCAGTTCATCCTGATCACCCACGTGAAGCGGACCATGCAGATGGTCGACACGCTGTACGGCGTCACGATGCAGGAGCCCGGCATCTCCCGCCTCGTCACCGTCAAGATGAGCGAGGGCGTCGAGAAGAAGAAGGGCCTCCGCGACACGACCGCCGGCGCGGTCGCGCCCGCAGAGGCGCAGGTGGCGTAGGCTCGCGACGAGCTACGAGCCCGCCCGGCTTCGCGCCTCGCCTTCGGATGGCTGCATCGGGCCTGAAGGTCTCCCCCGCGAGGAGCCTAGCCTCACCGACGGCGCCGGTCGTCTGGCGCGACGTCCGCCCGGAAAGGTAGAGTCGGGCACGTGCTGTTCAACTCGGTCGCGTTTTTCGCCTTCGCGGCGGCGTTCTTCGCGGCCTGGCCGATCGTGCGGAAACGGCGGACGGCGCGGCTCGCGACGATCGCGCTCGCGTCGCTGGTGTTCTATGGGTTCTGGGACCCGCGCTACGTCCTCGTGCTCCTCGGGACGGGGTTCGCGGATTTCTCGTTCGGACGGCTCATGGTGCGCTACCCGACGCGCAAGCGATGGCTGCTGTCCCTGTCGCTCGTCGTCAACCTGGGCGCGCTCGTCTCGTTCAAGTACGCGACGTTCTTCGCCGCGTCGCTCGACGGTCTGCTCGCCGCCCTCGGCGTGCCCGCGCACCTCGGCGCGTCCGTGCCCCCGTTCCTCGGCGTTCTCCCGCCGGGGATCAGCTTCTACACCTTCCAGTCGATGAGCTACACGATCGACGTGTACCGCGGGCGTCTAGAACCGACGCGAAGTCCTCTGCACTTCCTCGCGTTCATCTCGATGTTCCCACAGCTCGTCGCCGGCCCCATCGTGCGCGCCAGGGATCTCTTGCCCGCGCTCGAGCGGCCACCCACCGTCCCCTCGTCGGAGGCCCGCTTCGCGGCGCTCGGGCTCATCATCTTCGGCTACTTCAAGAAGGTCGTCATCGCGGACAACCTCGCCGGCTCGGTCGAGGCCGTGTACGGCGCGGCCGACGCGTCCTCGTTCCTGTACTGGACGGCGACGCTCATGTTCGCCTTCCAGATCTACTTCGACTTCTCGGGGTACTCGGACATCGCCCGCGGCCTCGCCGGGCTCATGGGCTACGAGTTCCCGCTCAACTTCGATCACCCCTACGCGTCCGGGAGCTTCCGCGAGCTCTGGCAACGGTGGCACATCTCGCTCTCCAGCTGGTTCCGCGACTACGTGTACATCCCGCTCGGGGGGAGCAAGCGCGCGCCGCTCCGCAACCTGTGGATCACGATGCTCCTCTCCGGGCTGTGGCACGGCGCGTCCTTCACGTTCCTCGCGTGGGGCGCGTGGCACGCGGCGATGCTCTCCCTCGAACGCGTCACGCGGTGGCCCGAGCGCCTGTCGACCTCGGCGCTCGGTCGGTTCGCGGCGACGTTGCTCGTGTTCCTCGCCACGCTCGTCGGCTGGGTGTTCTTCCGCGCGGGCACGATGGGGAAGGCGCTTCACGTCCTCCGTGCGATGCTCACGGCCATCCCCGTGATCGACCTCGGCGAGCTCTCGAGGCTCGGCGCCGTGGGTCCGACCATCTTCCTCCTCGCCGGAGCGATCGCCGAGTGGCTGTCCACGCGTGCGGACCGGGGAGGGTCACCGTCACGCCGCCCCGCCCCGGCGGCCCGCCGCGTGCTCCTTCCGGTGGGGCTGGCCTGCATGATCTGCGCGTCCATCTACCTGCGTGGCCCGGGCACCGCCTTCATCTACTTCCAGTTCTGACCCATGGGACCGTCACTCCGAACATTCCTCCTTGCGGTACCTCTCGTCCTCGTGGCGGGCGTTCTGCGCCCGAGGGAGCCCACGGTGCTCGAGAATCACGGCGTGCACCCGGCGCGCTTCTGGGTGCGGAAGGCCAGCGTGCGCGGCGAACTCGAGGTGGTGCTCGCGGGCGACTCGCGGGTGTTCCGTGGGCTCTCTCCTTCGGCGATGAAGGGTACCCTGGCCGGCCGGAGCGTCGCGAACCTGGGCTTCTCGGGGGCATGTCTCTGCGGCCGCTATCTCTCGTACGTCGAGGCCGCGCTCGACCCCCGCGCTCGAACGCCGCTCATCGTCCTCGGCATCACGCCCCACTCCCTGACGGCCCACGCGGCGAAGGACAACGGCTACGTCGCAGAGGCGCGGCGCTCGCGCTCCGAGGCGCTCGAACGCGCATACCTGACGCCCGCGATGGACTTCTTCGAACCCGTGACGATGAAGGCCGTCTCCAACGCGTGGACGGGCGCCGGCCGCCCCCCCACGCGTTACGTTCAGCGCTTCGCCGATGACGGCTGGGTCGCGTCCGACCTGGAGCCACCCGAGCCGGACGGCGCGCTGCGGGAATACGAGGCCGTGCTCGGCGCATCGCCGGTCGATCGCGGTCTCGTCGCCGCGCTCGTGGCGACGACCGCGCGCTGGGCGCAGCGTGGTGTGCGGGTGGTCGGCTTCCGTCCCCCGGTCTCCGCGCGGATGCGCGAGCTGGAGGATCGTCTCGGCGCGTTCGACGAGCCCGAGCTCCAGCGCCGCTTCGTGGGCGCGGGAGGCGAGTACCTGGTGTTCGATGACGCCGCGTATCCGACCTACGACGGGAGCCACGTGGGCGCGGCGGTGGCGCTCGCGCTTTCGCGGGACCTCGCCGCGCGGCTGGGTGGCGCACCCCGGGAGAGCGCGCCCGGGACGCCCTGAACGACCGCCGCTCCGGCGACGCGCTACCCCGCACGCGGGAAGACGCTAATGGAAGTCGCGGCTCATGTGGGGCAGCGCCTCGCCGCCGTCCGAGAAGGTGAGGCGGCGCGCGCGCTCCACGACGACGTGGACCACCCTGCCCTGCCGCTCGACCTTGCCCGTGACGTGGAGGAGGCCCGACGTCGTGGCGACGTGGCGGTGCGTCTCGAAGACCCTCGCCCAGAAGACGAGGTTCGTGAAGCCGTGCTCGTCCTCGAGCGTCGCGAAGACGACGCCGCTCGCCGTCCCTGGCCGCTGCCGGCAGATGACCATGCCCGCCACCTCGACGCGCGATCCGTGGGGCTGATCGGCGAGACCCTGCGAGGAGAGGACCCGCCTGGGCAGGCGCGAACGCACGAGCGCCATGGGGTGATCCGCCACCGAGAGCCCCGTCCGCTCGTAGTCGAGGACGAGCTGCTCCGTCCGGGTGAGCGGCGCGAAGAGGGCGGGGGCCGGGTCGATCTCCGCGCCGTCGAGGAGTCCCGGATCGGCGCGCGGCACGACCACCTTCCACAGCGCCTCGCGCCGGCTGTCCGCGAGGCCGTCGAGCGCGCCGGCCTCGGCGAGGAGGATCATCTCGTCTCTCGGGATCCGCGCGCGGGCCGCGAGATCGTCGGTGCTCGCGAACGGCGCCGACCGGCGCGCGTCCTCGATGCGACGCCCCGTCGCCTCCGGCAGCCCCTTCACCTGGCGGAGCCCGACGCGCACCTTCGCCTCGAGACAGGTCGTGTCCCACGCGCTCGCGATGACGCTCGGCGGCGAGGCGGTGACGCCGTGGCGGCGCGCGTCCTCCAGGATCGTCGCGGGAGAGTAGAAGCCCC
>SXGT01318750.1_pt1 | contig 14396 bp, 11 predicted proteins | sample 3176221 | NCBI WGS metagenome assembly SXGT01 (sample SAMN11356862, study PRJNA531348) | freshwater metagenome | isolation source: freshwater sample F1-120 | place: China: Fuxian Lake, Yuxi | collected 2017-12-25
GACCATCTGTCTATCGGTAAGTTTTACGGTATCGGTCCGGCGACTGAAAAGAAAATGCTGGCACTGGGCATTCAGACCGGCCACGATCTCAAACAGGCCCCCCTTTTGCTGCTACAACAACACTTCGGCAAAGCCGCAGCGCATTTCGCCGATATTGCACACGGCATAGACCAACGGTCCGTGAATGCTTATCGCCAACGCAAATCTGTGGGGGTAGAAACTACATTTACACGCGATATAGACGACCCGCATCTGGCGGTTCAACAACTGCAACAACTCTTTAAACAGGCGCTGGACAAACTGTCCGAGAAACAAATGGTTGCTTACAGCGTGACAATTAAAATCAAATATCACAATTTTGTCCAAATTACCCGAGGTCGAACTCTGAAACAAGCGGTTTCAGATACGCCGAACATGGCAAAACTGGTGACCGATTTATTGCCGGAAACGGACATGCCCCGGAATAAAATCCGCCTGTTAGGCGTCACTTTATCCGCGCTGCAACAGCAGGAGTCACATGGCTTTCAAGGACAAATGGATATATTTACTCACCTGTGATTTTTTCAAGGTTGAATTACCGGAGGTTTTGCAGCAGGATTTCAACCATGATAGGTGCTGGATGGTTTTTTCTGAATCCACTTCAACAGGATTCTGTATAAGGTTTCGGCCATCACGGGTTTGCTGATGAAATCGTCCATTCCGGCATCAGAACACCTCATGCGATCAATCTGAGTTGCGCTGGCTGTCACTGCAATTACCGGCAAATGTCGATATTTTTCCAACGCCTTGATACTGCGGGTAGCCTGACAGCCGTCCATGACAGGCATTTGCACGTCCATCAGAACACAATCATAAGAGCGCTGTTGAATCAACTCCAATGCCTGCTGTCCATGCGTGGCAATATCGACTTGAATCCCCAGTTTTTCCAATATATCCGTCACCAGCATTCTGTTGACTTCGTTGTCTTCAACCAACAATATCCGTGCACCTTTGAGATGTGTGATGGCGTGTTTGTCCAATGCCGATTGCACGGGTAAGGCCCTCAGGCGCACACTGGAAAAATCGCATATGCCCATTTTGACGGTAAAGCTAAACTGGGAGCCTTCATGCTCCCGGCTGACCAGATGAATGCCTCCTCCCATCTGCTCAATCAATTGTTTGGAAATCACCAAACCCAATCCGGTACCCCCATAATGCCGGCTGACACTACTATCGCCTTGACCAAATGCCTGAAATATACAGTTTTGCTGCGCCTGAGAGATGCCAACACCGGTATCGCTAACAATAAATTGCAGGCAGATTTGATCGGTGGTTCGGCTAAGTTCCGAAAAGGTCACGCTGACTTCTCCTTGATGGGTGAATTTAATCGCATTCCCAATTAAATTGATCAATACCTGTCGCAGACGTTGTGGGTCTCCCATCACAGGATTGCGGGAAGTCAGGCTGGGATACCTCAGTAGCAAACCTTTTTGAGCCGATAACGTGGACATGGTGGAAAACACCTGTTCCAGCATGTCTTCCAAAAGAAAGGGCATTGCATCCAAATGCATTCTGCCTGCCTCGATTTTGGAAAAATCCAGAATATCGTTGATGATGTTCATCAACGATCTCGAGGCGGTTTCTACCCGTTGTAAATAGGTGCGTTGTTTGACAGTCAACGTGCTGTTCAGACATAGTTCCACCAGGCCGACAATCGCATTCATCGGCGTACGGATCTCATGGCTCATATTTGCCAGAAAATCACTTTTGGCTTGATTGGCTGTCTCGGCTTCCTGTTTGGCGATTTCAAGTTCCCGTGTCCGGCTCAACACCTGATTTTCCAGATAATTTTCATTCGATTGAATATTGGAAAGCATGCTGTTAAACGCATCGGATAAATCTTTAATTTCGTCATTGCCCAAATATTCCGAGCGCCGGTTGTAATCGTGATCCTTTTCGATTTGTCTGGCCGTATCGGCCAATTGCAAGATCGGATCCAGCACGGAGCGCTGCAATCGCAGCACCAGTAATCCTGAAATACCCAAAGCCAGTAGCATAATACCGGCATTGATGGCCGTATTCCGCAGCAGAGCCATATAGGATTTGTGTAAATCGGCAGTTAAGATAATTTGCCCTATCACCCGGCCATCAATGCGAAAGATGGGGCGACTGATTTGGCGAATGGGGCTGAACCAGCCATAAAAATTGACATAATGCCCGGTTGCTGGTTTTGCGTAGCGAGCAAATTCATCGCCATTTTCTTTTAGAATCAATGCGTGAATAATATCCGGTGCATTATTTAAAGCACTTAGAATTTCCAAAGCGGTTTTATCATCATCAAACAACACGGCCACGCTGGCGTTTTGACCGATCATGTCTGCAGTGACCGCCAATTGTTGCCCTATGCTGTCATGCAGAACATTGTATTCGCGCACGGCCTGCGTCAGTGTGGCCATCAACAAGGTCAACGCAGCCATCGTTTGTAACGTTCTGGTAAGTTTGCGGGTGATGGATGTACGCCCCGGTTTGGTGGTGTTCATTCCAGGATCTCCGCCATGCGCAACAACTTTGAACTGAGCTTTAAGTTCGCCTGTTTGACCGAGTTCAAGTTCACCACCAGCTTTAGCTTGTTGTCGCGGAGCGTAAACTGAATCATGCCACCATGGATGGCAAAATCTTCTGCATCACTAACCAGTAAAATATGCTGATTGATAGACTGCTGTAACAGCGGTCTGGTTAACGTTGCGAGATTGGTTAATACCAATATGCGGCATTCGCCTATCGGTTGCTTGTCAGTCTGTAAAACCCGTATGTCCATGCCGTTGACTTTTTGGCCTACCAATGCAGGCAGATAATGTCGCAATGGGCTATCGCCTTCCACGCAGATGGAGGTAACCTTCATTTCCGGCCACTCGGTCAACTCAGCAAAATGAAACAGATAGGCAGTTTTAAGCTGATACTCATGCCGTTCGTTAATGTTTTCAGCAGCAAAAAGCATCGCACACCAGCATGCGCCAGATAATAACAGAAATGCTTTACGCCAAAATTTAGTCACGAATGGTCTCAAAACCGCCAGGAAAATTGAGCCATATAGCCTCGCTGAATTTGACTGGCTACCGGAATATAGAGTATGTCGCTGAATTCTGGATGTTGGTTGTCCAGTAAATTTTGTCCGCTGACGGACAGCTCAATGTCTTTATGCGGGTGCCAGCCCAGCCTTAAATCCAAAGTGAAATAGCCCGGTATTTTGCGCCGGTCAATGTATAGCTCATCCACATAACGCCCCCAGGCATCGAACTCGATATCGTCGGTCAAATTCATCAGAGAGCGCAGGGATAAATTATGTTGGGGATTGGCATTGGGCTCGGTTTCTTGATCCCGAAACCAGTTTGCATTTTGATCATAAATCGCGTTAAAACGATTCAGACTATACGAAGACTGGATACGCCAATCATGGCTGATGCGGTAATTTAGTGCCATTTCCAGGCCGTAGCTTTCAACTCGACGAAAATTGCTGACTGTGGCGTGCCGAATATTGCCATACACCGGGTCGAGGGTGTCCGCACCGGTAAATTGTGTTCCTTGCATGCGATCGTAAATGTTGTAAAACAGCGCCGTGTCTATATCTAGGTTAGTCGCAACCTGCCAGCGCCAGCCCAATTCATAGGCCAGCAGATTTTCGGTACGCATGTCCGGATTGGCCTTGGCATCGAAAAAACTATTTTGGCTAGGGAGGATGGGTTTAAATAAATGAATACTGTGCTGCGCCCGGTTCGGTAACACCACAGCTCGCGATATGGCTGCCCATACACTATGCTGTTTATTCGGAGTCCACAACAGGCGGGCATTGGGTTCGGTTTCCCAACCCGTAAAGGTGAAATGCTCGACGCGGTTACCCAGTATGAGCTTCAAATCATCCAGCAAATCGATTTGATCCTGTAAAAACACGCCGATATTGTGTTGCGTGAGTTCGTTGGGCTCAAATCCCAGCGTCAAGGAATTGTCAAAATGATCACTGATGTATTGATAATTCAGTCCCCACATCAGGTGTTGGCCTTGGAACTCCGGCAGATTGTGCTCAAAATCCAGCAGATAATGAGAACGACTCATTTCATTCATCGCCAGTAACCAATCGGTCTGGGTAAAGGCTGTGTTCAAATTCCAGCTGTGACCACTATCGGTCTGATGTTTCCAATTGCCCTGCAAACTGCCGGTGACACCATCTCGGCCAAAATCATTGTTTTGCCATAACGGTGGCTGGGGGGATGTCACACCTATAAAGTACCCACGTAAGCGATAACGGGACACATTGGCTTCCAGCATGAACTGATCGTGTTCACTAATTTGGCTGTCCAGCCTGAAATTGGCATTTTCCGCATCACCAGTATCGTGAGTATCATCTACGCCTTGTAAATCTATACTGGCATCTCGGAAAATGGTGTTGATGGTTCCTCGTAGATAGGTATTGTCGGAAACCTTTCCACCATAGCGGATTCCTCCAAAACCGCGTTCCTCCGTACCTCCACCACCATACAACAATCCACCTTGGGTATCCCGGGCTGAACGCGTGACAATGTTTATGGTACCGTTCACAGCATTCGCTCCCCATAAGCTACCGCTGGGACCGCGCAACACTTCGATACGCTCTATATCCTGCAATGCCGGATTATGCTGCCCCCAATAAACCCCACTCACCAACGGATCATAGATACTACGACCGTCTATCATCACCTGTAATTTATTGGCATACAGATCATTAAAACCGCGCGCGCTGACAGCCCAGTTCCAGGCATTGATTTTGGCGACATTAATACCCGGCACCATACGTAACACTTCGGCCAGACTGGTAACGCCGGATCGGCGTATATCCTCGGAAGTAATCACAAATGCCGCGGCCGGACTATTTTTCACCGACTGTTCCTGCCGAGCCAGACTGGATACATCCAGTTCGGTCAATTCTTCCCAACTCAGTGGCAATAGTTCGTTTGTCGGACTGTTATCATCGGCCGTTGCAACGAAATAGGGTAGATTCAGCAGTAAACTTAAAATCAGCGTTTTGCAGTAATTATCAGAAAAAACCATAGTTCAATTCCGCTAAGGAAATTCGATCCAAAAACTCAACGTAACCTCAAAGCCGGGTAACGTACTTTTAACGTATAAAATAATATAAATGGTATCTCTGCTCAGCGGACCGGTCAGGAATGGACCAAATCGCAGCAGGTTGCACTCCGTAAATCTGGTTGTTATCCAGAGGTATGGCTCAGCCAATCAAGAACCCCATAACCGGCAGCCCGGCCACTCGCCAGACAGCCTGTGAGCAAATATCCACCAGTAGGTGCTTCCCAATCCAGCATTTCGCCGCAACAAAATACGCCAGGACATTGATGCAGCATCAGACCAGAGTTCAATTCGGCAAAACTGACACCTCCGGCGCTACTGATGGCTTCTGTCAGGGGTCTGGTGGCTACGAGTTTAATTGGCAGCGCCTTGATCGCGAGGGCAAGCTGTGTCGGATTTTTCAGCGTTTCGGCAGATACGATCTCTCTTAGCAAGGCCACCTTGCTACCCTGCAGATGTAATTGTTTGCGTAATACATTGCTGACCGAATCCTTGGCGCGTTTTAAATTCAGTCTGGCTGCGACCGTTTCAAAATTCTGATTAGGTAGCAAATCCAGCGTTATCGTTGCGGAACCAGCAGCAGCAATTTGCTCCCGAAGCGTTGCGGACAGCGCGTATATCAATCCACCTTCCAGACCATAATCTGTCAGGATCATTTCTCCCTGCTGATTGAAATTACAGCCTTGAGAGTCTGCAAAATGCAGTCTGACAGGCTTTATCGGTTGTCCGGCAAAATGGCGACGCAGACAGTCACTCCAATTCACCTCAAAACCACAATTGGCAGGCTGCAAGGGCCTGACTTCAAGCCCGCGCGCCCGCATCCAGGGTACCCAGGCTCCGTTTGAGCCTAATTGTGGCCAACTGCCTCCGCCCAATGCCAAAACCAAAGTCTCGGCACTTACGCAGATTTCCCCATCCGGGGTGGTGAAAACGAGTCCACCTTGCGGCGTCCAGCCATTCCACCGATGGCGCATATGAAAGCGCACACCGTTACTACGCAGTCGGTGCAGCCAACTACGCAGTAATGGTGCGGCTTTCATGTCTGCAGGAAAAACCCGGCCGGAAGAACCGACGAAGGTTGCCACGCCTAACCCCTGCACCCATTTCCGCAAGGCTTCAGGTGGAAATGCGCGCAATATGGCTTCCAGTTGTTTGCATGGGCCTGCATAGCGCTGGATAAAACCATCGAACGGTTCGGCATGAGTGATATTCATGCCACCCTTTCCTGCCATTAAAAATTTGCGCCCGGCCGATGGCATGGCGTCGTAGACATCGATATCGATACCGGACTGACTCAAAACCTCGGCGGCCATAAGGCCAGACGGACCAGCGCCGATGATGGTTACGCGTTGATGTTCAGGATTCATGATCTGGTTAATTCGGTTAATAGCATGCGAATTCGCATAATCAAAAACTTAGGTATCTCAATCAACAAGATCGATTTCTCCACCCAGTACCAAGTGAAAAAGGGCCAAATGTTTTATCAATTCTTACTAACTAGAACCTAAGTCCAATTGACTCGCTATCGTTCAAAAACTATTGTTGCGAACCAATTTACCCAGCAGTAAACGCTTTTAAATCAAGGCGATCCAAAATTTTATGGTCGGCAATCAACGTATCCGGCTGAAATGTTGTCGTCATTTTTAACGAATAATCCTACTGAATATGGCGCCAACTAATATATTTGTAATCAATAACGACCAAAAACACGGACCTTATACACTGGAGGAAGTCCAGATTCGATTGCAATCGAAACAATTTCATCCCCATAATCTGGCTTGGTACGAAGGTATTACCGACTGGTTACCGCTTGCACAGCTGATAAATTTACCTATAGACCCGGTGACTCGCCCACGTCGAAGGCGACGACGAAAATCCCCCGGATTTTCCCGGGCTTCCTTTTTGATCGCCATCATTGGTCTTGGTCTTTGGGTGATCGTGTTTTTTCCAGCGGTTGCAATAAATAGTGGTAGCCCTTCCGCGAATTCGCCGGCAGCCATGGTCATCGGATTTCTGAATTATGTCACGATGGCGGCCAATGTGGCTGGTTTGCTTTTGGCCGGTGTTGCTTTCAACAGACCCCATTCCAACCAATCCATGGCGCTCTATGGTGCGATGCTCAATTCTTTGGAAATCCTGTTCGGTATATTTTTATTTCTCCTGGTGTAGTAGTCATTACACTTGAAAAAACTCTGTTTGTACCTTCCACGATTTGCGCACTAGCTTCAAAACTTGATACCAATCAAACCAATGTTCTGGCAGAAACGGCTTGCCGCTTAGAGAAAATAGTATGAAGCCGTATCATCAAAGCCGATAGAGTGGTTCCAGCTCTAAATCCGACTGTTTTGACTGAAATCTCGATTCGACTTTGAATCGACTGAAGGCATGCCATAATGCCTGCCCGCTCCAGTCTTCAGCAGCAGGTGCGTACAAGCATTGATTCAAGCGGCGAATTTCTGCTGCCAACGCCAAATCGCAACATTGGGCAATGGCATCCAAATTATCCACTGCAAACTGCTGCTTACCCCAGGCCAGCAATGCCATTTTGGCTGCTTGAGGCTGGCTCTGCAGACAGGCGGTCTTCAAGGTTTTGAATTCATCTTGCAGGGGCTTTTGAGGCGCTTTTTCAGGTTCCTGAGATTTTTTCAGGCCCCGATAGCGATAGAACCACAAGGCGTGCAACAACCAGCCCAATGCTAAGAAACCGGCTAGCCCCTGCCAAATCAACGGATTGGCTGCAGGCGATGGATCTGATGTCAGTGGCTCGGATTGAGTAGTCGGTGTCGCTATCACTGGCACTGGCGCAGGCGGTGTTGGCGCAGTCGCTGCAGTGCCTTTTGCGGTAATCCTGACTTCAGGCAAATGAGCCTGTTCCACCTGCTGTGTTTTGGTATTGAACCACTCGATACTCATACCAGGCAAGGTGTACTCGCCTGGCTTGCTGGCAATGTAAGCAATTTTCTCCTCGCGTATAGATTGCAATCCATCACTTAGTTTTTCTTCCTTCAACACCGGTTGATCCGGATAGGTTTTAATGCCATCAATGGCGACTTGTCCGGATAATTCAGGTAATTGACCCACCGTCGCACCTTTGACGGTTAAGGTCAGTGTGCGGGTCAATGGCTCGCCTACTGGGCTTTGTAGGCGATTATCCGACCAACTCTGCTGAAGCTCTAATGACTCGGCGCTTAACCAGGCTTTACCAGCAAAACTTGGTGGCGCCGGTTGTACATCCAAGGTAATCGCCCTCGAGGAAACCCGGTGCGTTTCGGTCATCTGACGAGTGAAAAAACCGTTAAATCGAGGGCGCTGGTTGCTGACCACCTCGGCCGTCAGGGTAAGTGGCGCAATCGTGATGCTGCCACTTTGTTGCGGAAAAATGGCATATCTGCGCTCTGTCACCCAATAATCCAGACCATTCAGTTGCGTGCTATAGGTGCTGTCCTCGCCCAGCTTTTCCACCACGGCATCCTTGACATCTGGCTCGTTCAGACTGGCCTGGCTGATCTGAACTCGTCGGAACAGTTTCAAGGTATAAAGTACCTGTGACTGAACATAAGGGTTCTCGGGCAAGGCCTGCACTTCCAGAAACACCTCTTCGCTGTGTGTAGTGGTCTGCGGAGCACTGCGCACGGTGATCTTGAGTGGCTGACTGCTATCGCTGCCAAATGCCACGGGGGGTATCAGCAATTCACCAGTCTGTTTGGCCATCACACTGACCATCCATTGTTCGTTACGGCTGGTTTTGCCGTTGATTAGGGACATGCTATTGCTGTGCTGCTGATTCAGGATGTCGAAATTGGCCTGCAACTCGGAGAAATCCGGATCATCATCCGGCGACTCGTTACTACTGAAGGTAATTTGAAACGACTCATTCAGGTTGACCGGATTCCGGTCAACGCTGACCTGGATGTCTGCAGCATTTACAAAAAAGGGCAGCAGCAAGCCACAGCCAAACAAAAACAGCCAGGCAAAAAAATTCATTTTAAGCATATGCACACTCGCACTTGATAAATGTCATGAATGTCATTCGATTACTCGGTTACCAATCCGGTCCATTATGCGGAGGTGGTTCTCGCTGTCCGTATTGATATTTGAATTTGCGTTTTAATAATCCCGTGGGCTGATCGGGAATACGACGCAGTAATTGTTCGTTCGCGCGTTGAGTCTCCTGTTGTTCAGGCGTGGCAGGTTCGGCTTGTTGCCGGGGTTGTTGCTCCTTCGGTTGGGCCTCATCCGCTTTCGACTCATCCGGTTTGGGCTGGGCCTTTTCCTGCGTTTTATCTTGGTTCTCAATGGGGGGCTGCTTTTCAGCCTGATGCTGTTTCGCATCTTCGGATGGTTCATCATTTTTAGACTGCTGATCCTGGCCCTGACTCTGCTTTTGCTGTTTGTCTTCGTTTTGTTGTTTGTCCTGCTCGGAAGGCTGCTGCTTTTGCTCCTGATTCTGATATTTTTGCTCAGAGGACTGATCTTGCTTGGATTGCTTTTGTTGTTCTTGCAGTTGCTTTTCCACCAACTCCTTATTGTGTTTGGCATCGACGTGGTTGGGATCGATTTTCAGGGCTTGCTGGTAGGCCGAAACCGCTTCCTGTAGCTGGCCGGACATGGCCAGTGCATTACCGCGATTGTAATGTCCGTCAGCACTTTGCGTGTCTTTCAAGGTTTCAGCAGCTGCCTGATATTGCCCCGCTTTGTATTGGGCAGCGGCGCGCCAGTCAGGATTGTCGAATTTTTCCGCCGCTTGCTGGTATTGTTGTTGCTGGAAAGCCTGCTGGGCAAGTTGATCCGGCGTTTGCCACAAGTGCTGCCAATCCAGGGCCTCAGCCGGTTTGGTTAGGGGCAAAAGACACACGATGGCCCACATCAACAGGCCCTTTCTGAACTGTAATGCTGCCCAAGGCAACACCAGCAGTAACAGCCACGGACCTTTTTCATCCCATTGTTGCAACAACAAATCGGTTTGCCCTGTTTTGTCGCTGTGACTGGCAGCATTAAACATTTCACCCAAACGTTCGATGTCGCTATCGTTATCCGTCGCCGGCTGAAAGAGACCTTTTCCGGCCGAAGCCAGGCTGGATAATTCGCCGGTATCAAGCCTGGCCACCACGATATTGCCCCGCTCATCCTTCAAAAATCCCCCACCGGGTTGCGGAATCGGCGCCCCGTCCTGGGTACCCAGCGCCAGCACCGACAAGCGGTAATCGCCCATGATTTCCTTGGCCTTGGAAACACTTTCAGCATCCGCACCATCAGTGATCAATAGTACGTGACCCTGCGCCAAACCGGCCTGGCGTAACAGGTCAACTGCTTTTTGCATGCCCGTCAAGGTATTACTACCCGGGCTGGGCATGATATCGGTGTTTAATGCCTCCAGCTGACTATTGATGGTTGCAGTATCGGTCGTCAGCGGTGTCACGGTGAAGGCATCGCCGCTATAGACCAGCAAGGCGGTTTGACCATCCTTGCGCTGTTTTAAAATGTCGCTGATTTTGAAGCGGGCGCGGCTGATGCGACTGGGTTTGACATCGGTGGCATCCATGGATTTGGATAAATCCAGCGCGATCACCAACGCTGAATCGTTGCGAAAGGCAGGTCCTGGCAAACGTTCCCAAGTCGGACCGGCCAAGGCCAGAATGCTCAGCAATGCTGCCAGTGCAGTTAACATCCAGCGCAGGGTATGACTTTGTGCCGGTTGTTCCTGCAGAATGAAAGGCAACAGTTCGGCGTCACAGACCTGCACCCAGTCACCGCGGCGATATTTATTTTTAATCAGCAAAAACAGCAATACGGTTGCCGGCAAAAGTGTCAGCAGACAGTAGGGTCTAAGGAAATGGAATTCGGCTGGCATCATACTCTCCTGAGCCGCATGGCGGCCAAGCAAGCCGTCAGTAACAAAGCCACACCGAGCGGCCAGTAATACAGCTCGGATTTGGGTCGAAAGTATTGTTTGTCTTTCTCGGTGGGTTCCAGTTGATCGAGGATGAGATAAATCTGTTCCAGTTCTTCGGTGTTACGGGCACGGAAATAGCGGCCACCGGTGGTGTCAGCAATGGTTTTGAGGGTTTTTTCGTCCAGATCGGCGGAAGGATTGACCCGGCGAGTGCCGAACAGGCTGCGGACCAGCATCTCATCCGCACCTATGCCTATGGTATAGATTTTCAGCTGATGGGCTGCCGCAAGCTCGGCAGCTTTCAAGGGTGTCAGTTCGCCTGCTGTATTCGCGCCATCGGTCAGCAATATCAATACCCGGCTATTGGCTTGTTCGTCTTTCAGGCGTTTGACAGCCAAACCGATGGCATCGCCTATCGATGTTTGCGGCTCGTCTTCCGTGATGCCGATAAAGGCCTCGCCCAACAGGTTTTCCACGGTTTTACGATCGAAAGTCAACGGCACGTGCAAATAAGCCTGGGTGCCGAATAAAATCAGTCCCAGCCGATCGCCTACCCGGCGCTGCACAAAATCGCTGACCACATATTTAGTGGCGGTCAGTCTGTCGTAATATTTGTCCTGGATGATGAAATCCTTCTCGTCCATGCTGCCCGAGACATCCACCGCCAGCATCAGGTCGCGACCGTTCACCGCCAGTTCCAGCGGTTCACCCAACCACTGCGGTCGGGTACAAGCAATCACCAAAAAAAACCAGGCAAAACTGGCCATTCTGAACAGTCCACGCTTTGGACTGGATGCTACACGCGGCTGGGAGGATGGTAATTCGTCCAAGAAAGGCACGATCAGGGCGGCCTGTTCCGTCTGTACATCCGCCGGTAACAACCAACGCAACAAAAAAGGCAAGGGCAACAGCAAGGCCAGCCAGGGCCAGGCAAAGTCCATCATGATTTTTTATCCTGTTGTTTCAGCCAGCGCTCGCATAAATTGATCAAGGCTTCAGTATCCAGATTGCCCGGCGCAACAGGTCGGTAATGCGCATCCGCCAAGCATTGACCGACACCCTGACTGAAGGGTCGATCGGGTAGCTTACGATCCAGATAATCCAGCCATTCCTGGCCGCGCAAGCCGGCAACGGCTGCACGGGAATCACAGCTGATGGCCATGCGCCGCATTAATGCCGATAATTCGGTCAGTGTTTGCAGATTGTCGTTGTGTCCGCGCAGGTTGTTCAGCATGCCGCGCGCAGTTTTAAGCGCGGTTTTGCGCCGCAAACGCCGGTAAAGCGAAAAAATGATCAGAAATAGCAAAATCAGCGCGATGGGTGTGAGCCACCAGCCGGGTGCCGGAGGCCACCAGCCGATCGCGTCAGGTAAATGGATGTCTTTTAAAGGTAATGATTCCATGGTGGTTCAATCAGACCCGATTTGAAAAACAGCGTATCGGTGGACAGCATCCATTGGAAATAAGGCTGTCAGTCAGTAAATTCAAGAGCTAGCGCCTGCGCCGTGTTTGAGCGTCCGCCAGAACGTCGAACGGGTTTTGCTGGGTGCTACAGCCCAACAGAGTCAGTCGGAATTTTTGACTGACTTGCTTTAACCGGTCTTGCCGATGCTGAAAACGTTGCCGATAATCCTGCAGCATGTCCTTATCTGCGCTATCGATGACAATGTCGCGTATCTTGTCGGTAAATCGATAACGTCCTTGATTGGGCAACTGACTTTCCAGCGGATCGAAAATGTGTATTAACACCACGTCACAGTGCCGGGACAATAAGGCCAGCTGGTTTTCACCTGCGCTGCCGAGACTGCGAAAATCGCTGATGATGTAAATCCGGCTGCCAGGCCGGGCATGATGCTGCAGTCTTTGTAATGCCTGGTCCAGCGTATTGTCATCCTGATTGGTATATCCGGGCTGCACCAGTGCGTTGAGGAACTGCAGTAAAGCGGCTTTACCGCTGCGCGGTTTTAGTTCCAGACAGCCCGCGGCGGCAAAAATCTGTCCGCCGATGCGGTCACCCTGCTGCAAAGCGGCCCAGGCCAGTAATGCAGCCAGTTTGGCAGCCTGCACGGATTTGAACACTCCACGGGTAGCAAAAGCCATCCCGGGACGATAATCCACCGAAATGAATAAAGGACGCTCCCGTTCTTCACGAAAAATTTTGCTGTGTGGCTTATCGGTGCGGGCGGTGACACGCCAATCCATGCGGCGTACGTCGTCTCCGGGCTGGTACAAGCGGGTCTCGGCATACGCCATACCCCGACCCTTGAAATGCGACAGGTAATTGCCACTTTGCGCTGCCCGGATATCATTCGGGCGCAGCCCCAAAACCGCTGCAGGCTTGGCCATATCGACCAGCGCTTTTAAGCTGACACTGACCCGCTCACTGCCTTCAGTCACCACAGCACTCATTGCCCCGGTTACCTGCTAGCCCATGGTATAACCGGGATAGTCGATATGCTGTTTACGGGTGCGCCGTCAATCAGCTTCCGGCTAATCGCCACGTAAACCAGGGTGTTGTGTGATTTATCCCATAGCCGCATCACCCGGGTTTCCTTGAACAGCAATGAGGTGCCTTCGGAAAAGACTTCCGCATTCTCATTCAAATCCTTGGGCAAAGAAATAGGCCCGGTTTGCTGACAGGATAAGGAAAACTGCGCCAGATCTTCCGCCAGTCCCAATGAACCGGAAATACCGCCAGTCCTGGCCTGACTGACATGGCAGGTCACACCGGGTATTTGAGGGTCGGAAAAAGCCTCCACACAGACCTTGTGATTGGCGCCCACCAATTTCCAGCTGGTGGTGACACAGCCGACGGTTTCGGCAAAAGCCGGTTGCGCCGCAGCCAAAAACAGTAACAAACTACAAAATGCATTTTTCATGATGGAAGCTTCCTTGAGTAAAGTGCGAATGAATACTGCGAGCCAAACGATCAAACACGTCCGGTTAGGGTACGGCAATTCTGGCAATCAATTGCCGAATGACCTCGTCACTGGTGATTCCTTCGGCCTCGGCTTCGTAGGACAGAATCAATCTCTGCCGCAATACGTCGTAGGCCAGGGCTTGAATGTCGCCCGGATCGACAAAATTGCGTTGTTGCAGCCAGGCCCGGGCCCGGGCACATCGATCCAGTGCAATACTGGCACGCGGACTGGCGCCGTACTCTATCCATTTGGCCAAATCCTGTCCGTATGCTCCCGGTGAGCGAGTCGCCAGCACAATCTGCAGTAAATACTGTTCCAGCGCTTCGGCCATGTAAATGTCCAGCACCTCACTCCGGGCGACAAATAAAGTTTGCTGGCTAATTTTGACTGTCTTGTCGCTCGAAGCGTGCATAGCTCCCTTGGCTTCTTCGCGCGCCAAGTGCAGAATGGCCCGCTCATGCATGGCGTTGGGATAGTCAATCTTGA
>SXGT01613384.1_pt1 | contig 14395 bp, 11 predicted proteins | sample 3176221 | NCBI WGS metagenome assembly SXGT01 (sample SAMN11356862, study PRJNA531348) | freshwater metagenome | isolation source: freshwater sample F1-120 | place: China: Fuxian Lake, Yuxi | collected 2017-12-25
TACGGTCTCACCAAGGGTCAGTTCTCAGCCACCGCCGAAGTTGGCTCCGTAAAGAAGGGCGGCAAGTACGTCAACCAGTTCATGCCGGTCGATATCTGCGCCCTCGCTATCGAAATGGGCTGCGGCTTCGTCGCGCGTTCCTTCTCCGGCGATACCCAACAAGTGCGCGCGCTGATCAAGGCCGCCATCGCCCACGAAGGCACCGCCGTCCTCGACATCATCTCGCCCTGCGTCACCTTCAACAATCACGAAGGCTCCACCAAGAGTGTCACCTACGCCCGCGAACACGAGGACCCGCTCCACGAGGTCGACTTCATCCCCCACTTCGCACCGATCCACGTCGACTATAAGGAAGGCGAAACGCTCGTCGTCGACATGCACGACGGTTCCAAGGTCACCCTGAAAAAACTTCACGCCGATCACGACCCGCGCAACAAGGACAAGGCGCTGCTCCTCCTCCACGAAGTCCAGCGCACCAGCCACTTCTACACCGGTCTGATCTACTTCAACGATGAAACCAAACCATTCGCTGAAGACTTGGGCCTGGTCGACGAGCCGCTCGCGACGCTGCCGACGGAAAAGACCCGGCCTTCGCGCTCCGTCTTCGACCAGATCATGGCGGGATACAAATAATCAGAATCGTACTGAGGTGTAAAACCAAACCGCTCCCAAGCGATGCTTGGGAGCGGTTTGGTTTTACAACATACTTCCATTAGCAACTTACGACGTCGCAATCATTCCCGCCGCAGCGTTCCCGCCAGATACTGTCGGTTCATCCGCGCGATGTTCTCCACCGAAATGTTCTTCGGGCAAGCCGCCTCGCAGAGGTAGTGATTCGAGCAATTGCCGAAACCTTCGGCGTCCATTTTTTCGACCATGTTGACCGCGCGCGTGTGTTTTTCGGGCGCGCCTTGCGGCAACAAGTTGAGATGACTCACTTTCGCGGAAACGAACAGCATCGCGCTCGCGTTCGGACATGCGGCAACGCATGCGCCGCAACCAATGCACGCCGCCGCGTCGAAGGCCTTGTCGGCATTCTGCTTCGGCACGAGGACCGAATGCGCCTCCGGCGCCGATCCCGATCGCACGGAAATATAGCCGCCCGCCTGCACAATCCGGTCAAAACCCGATCGATCGACAACGAGATCCTTGATCACCGGGAAACCCTTCGCACGGAAGGGTTCAATCACCAGCGTGTCGCCGTCCTTAAACTTCCGCATGTGAAGCTGGCACAGCGTCGTGCCGCCATCGGGCCCGTGTGCTTTGCCGTTCACCACCGCGCCACAGGACCCGCAGATCCCCTCGCGGCAATCGTGCTCGAACGCAATCGGGTCGCCGCCGTCCCGCTCAATCCCGGCGTTCACGACGTCGAGCATTTCAAGAAAAGACATCTCCGGGCTCACGTCCTTCATGACGAATTTCTGAAAAAAGCCCTTCGCCGAGGCGTTTTTCTGGCGCCAGACTTTCAGCGTGATTGTGAAGGTCTTGTCCGCGCTCACTTGTAGCTCCTTGTGCTCGGATGCACTTCCTCGAACATCAACGGCTCCTTGTGCATCCGAGGCTCCGCGTCCGCTCCGGCAAATTCCCATGCCGCGACGTAGCTGAAGTCCGCATCGTTGCGCAGCGCCTCGCCATCCGCCGTTTGGTATTCCTCGCGGAAGTGCCCGCCGCAGGATTCCTCCCGCTGCAATGCATCGCGCACCATCAATTCGGCAAACTCCAGGAAATCTGCCACGCGTCCCGCGCGCTCGAGCACCTGGTTCAATTCACCCTCGCTCCCTGTGACGGTCGCCTCACGCCAGAAGGCCTCGCGAATCTCGCGCACACGCCCGATCGCTTCCTGTAAACCCTCGCGCGTCCGGCCCATGCCGCATTTGTCCCACATGAGCAGCCCCAGCTCGCGATGGAACTCGTCGACCGTCTTCTTGCCCTTCAGCGCCAGCAGCGCATCCGTCTTCGCGCGCACTTCGGCCTCGACTTGCGCAAAGGCCGGGTCGTCCGTCGTCAACCGCGCCAGATGCGCCTGCGCAAGGTAATCGCCCAGCGTGTACGGAATCACGAAATATCCGTCCGCCAGCCCCTGCATCAGCGCGCTCGCGCCCAGCCGGTTTGCGCCGTGGTCCGAAAAATTCGCCTCGCCTAGCACAAACAGCCCCGGCACATTGCTCATCAGGTTGTAATCAACCCACAGCCCGCCCATCGTGTAATGCACCGCGGGATAAATCGCCATCGGTTCTTTGTACGGATCCGACGCGGCAATCTTCTCGTACATCTCAAAGAGGTTCCCGTAGCGCGACTCAACCACATCGTGGCCAAGCCGTTTGATCGCGTCGCGGAAATCGAGGTACACCGCCATACCCGTCGAGCCCACGCCATACCCCGCGTCGCAACGCTCCTTCGCGGCCCGCGACGCAACATCGCGCGGCACCAGATTTCCGAAGGCCGGATACCGCCGTTCCAGATAGTAGTCGCGCTCATCCTCAGGAATATCGTTCGGATGCCGCGGATCTCTCGCCTTCTTCGGCACCCAAATGCGCCCATCGTTGCGCAGGCTCTCGCTCATCAGGGTAAGTTTGGATTGATAGTCCCCGTGTACCGGGATGCACGTCGGATGGATCTGCGTGTAGCACGGGTTTGCAAAGAACGCGCCGCGCTTGTGGCAGCGCCAGGTCGCGGTCACGTTCGAGTTTTTCGCATTCGTCGACAGATAGAACACGTTGCCGTATCCGCCCGTCGCGATGCATACCGCGTCCGCCAGGTGCCGCTCGTAGCCGCCAGTTTTCAGGTTGCGCGTGATGATCCCCCGCGCGTGCCCGTCGACCACAACCAGATCCAAAAACTCCTGCCGCGCATGCATCGTCACGCCGCCGCGCGCGGTTTCTTTCATCAGCGCGCTGTACGCCCCCAGCAACAACTGCTGCCCCGTCTGACCGCGCGCATAGAAGGTCCGCGACACCTGCGCGCCGCCGAAGGATCGATTATCCAACAACCCGCTGTACTCGCGCGCAAAGGGCACGCCCTGTGCCACGCAGTGATCGATGATCGCCGTGCTGATTTCGGCAAGCCGGTATACGTTTGCCTCACGCGCACGATAATCCCCGCCCTTGATCGTGTCGTAAAACAGCCGCCACACGCTGTCGCCGTCGTTCTGATAATTCTTCGCGGCATTGATTCCGCCTTGCGCCGCTATGCTGTGCGCTCGGCGCGCGCTGTCGTGAAAGCAGAATGCGTGAACGTTGTACCCCAATTCCGACAGCGACGCGGCCGCCGAAGCACCTGCCAGTCCCGTCCCCACGACAATTACCTTGTACTTCCGCTTGTTCGCCGGATTCACCAGCTTGAGATGGTCACGGTGATGTGTCCACTTCTGCGCAAGCGGGCCGCCAGGCACGTGGGAGTTCAGCATCGCCTCAGATTCCCCACGGCGTCGGCATGACCATCACGTAAATCGGAATCATCGCGAACCCGAGCGCGACAAGACCTCCGATGACGAGGCTCGCATGCCGAATGAGCGGCGTAAACCGTGCATGATGAAATCCAAAAGTCTGAAACACGCTCTGAATCGCGTGGCTCAGGTGCATCCCCACGCACGACACCGCAATGATGTAAATCGGCACCCGAATCCATCCGATCGGATCCGTAAACTTGAAGGAATTCCACACGACTCCAAACAACCCAAGACTCTTCCCCGCATCGACCGCCGCTATCACCGACTGCGGCCCGGTCTTGCTTCCGAGAGTAAAATCGTAGAGGTGCAACAGCAAAAACGCCGCGATGAACAGGCCCGTATACTTCATCACCGCCGCGGCGAAAGCGCGATCACCCTTTGGGTCATCGACTTCATACGCCTGCGACCGCGCGGCGCGATTTTCCTTCACGAGCAGTAGCGTAAGCCACACATGCAGCACAAAAGCCGCGATCAATCCGAACCGCGCGACCCAGAGCAGCGCGCCCAGCTTGTGGATATTCTCCGAGTACTGGTTGAAGGTTTCCGGACCCGCATAAATCAGTAGGTTCCCGGACAGGTGGACCAGCACGAAACCGATCATGACCAAGCCAGTCAGCGCAATTACCTGCTTGCGGAAGATGGAGGAACCCAAAAACGCCTTGGAAGTCACGCTCATTTCAGTTCAGCCTGGGACTTTTGCGTAACCGCTCGCGCGGATGGTCACACTGGATAGACGAAGCCGCCGGGACTCATGTGACGCTGTCCCCCGACGCCTTGAGATAGGGATATTGTAGTCCGCACAACGGCGTAAACGCAACGCGGGCAGTAGCTTAACGCGAATTCCGCCCTGTGGAACGCATCGCGCTAAAATGAACGTATCGAGGAGATAACCTATGGCGACTCGAGTCACTCTAAAACCCGTCCCCGCTCAGGACTGGTCCCCGCGCCACGCCCGGCACCTCCTGAACCGCGCCGGTTTCGGGGTACCCGAGGATCGCATCGCGAAACTAGCCATGCTCACTCCGCAAGAAGCCGTCGCCGTCCTATTGCAGTATCGAGATACGCCAGACACTCTCGTCGCGCCCGACTTCCTGGTCACCTTCGCCGAGTATCAGGAGTTTCGCGAGCAAGTTCGCGATCTCCCAGAGGAGGAGCGCCGCCGTCTCACCAATGAAATGCAAGCGCGCGAACGCGCCGCGATCCTCCGGTTGCAAGGCTGGTGGTTCGAGCGCATGTGCGCAACACCGCGCCCGCTCCAGGAAAAAATGGCGCTCTTCTGGCACGGCCACTTCGCCACCTCGGCACAAAAAGTAAAGTCCTCGCAATCGAACTACCATCTGAACCATCTCTTCCGCGATCACGCCACCGGAAACTTCAAAGCGCTCACCACAGCCGTCGGCCAGTCCCCGGCCATGCTGCGCTATCTCGACAACGTGCAAAATGTGAAGGGCAGCCCGAACGAAAACTGGGCACGCGAACTCATGGAACTCTTCACCATGGGTGTCGGCCACTACACCGAGGACGACATCAAGAATTCCGCGCGCGCGTTCACCGGCTGGGGCACGGATGGCCAGGGCGCTTTCCGCTTCCGTGAAGATCAGCATGACTTTGGCGCCAAGACCTTTTTCGGAAAGACCGGTAACTTCGATGGCTGGGACATCATCAACATCATCTTCGAGCAGCCCGCCACCGCCGAGTACATCGCGGGCGAACTCTGGGCCTATCTTGCCTATGAATCGCCGGAACCGGAAATCATCCAGCCGCTCGCGGCCGTATTGCGTGAGAACAACTACGAAATCGCCCCACTCCTCAAAGCCATCTTCACCTCGAAAGCCTTCTATTCCGAAAAAGCGATGGGCACGCAAATCAAAAGCCCCGCTCAATTCCTCGTCCAACTCTCGAGTGACCTTGCCCTCGACTCTCCGCCCTACGTCGCCCTCGCACGCGCATCGGCCCAACTCGGGCAGAATCTCTTCTATCCACCCAACGTCTCCGGATGGGACGGAGGCCGGCAGTGGATCAATGCGAACACGCTCCTCACACGCTACAACATGTCGCGCTCCATCGTCGTCGCGGACTTCTTCGAGCCGGATGAGATGAGCATGATGGATATGCGCGCGATGCAAGGCGGCTCCATGGGCAAGGCCTATCAGAAACAGTTCAAGGCCGCCCTGGATGAAGCGCCTCCGGAGCAACGCAAAGAAGTCCGCGCGAAAATGGCCGAAGCGCCGACGCCTGAGGCCCGCCGCGCGATCCTTGAAGACACCATGATCAATCTCGAAGCCGGCCGCCGCTGGAACGTAAACGCCATCTTCGGCAATCTCAACTTCTCCACCGCCGGTGAATGCATCGATGCGCTTGCCAGCCGTTACCTGAATGCGCCGCTCGCACGCGATCAAAAGCAAGCGCTCCTCGCCGCGATCACACCCTCAGGCGACGCGGACGCTAAAGTGACGCCGGAAACAATCGCCACCGATGGAATGACCAGCGCCTTGCACCTCCTGTTCAGTCTGGCCGAATACCAACTCTGTTAAAGCGAGAAAGGGACCTCGACATGCACATCCTCACCCGCCGCAGCTTCATCAAGTCCGCCGCCGTGTTCTCCGCACTTGGCGTCGCCCCGCAATTCATCACGCGCACGGCCGAGGCCGCTGCACAGACAATCCGTGGCTTCAAGGACGATCGCGTGCTGGTCGTCGTTCAGCTCGGCGGCGGAAACGACGGGTTGAACACGCTCGTGCCGCACAGCAATGACGCCTACTACAACGCACGCCCCAAGCTCGGCCTCAAGGCTGACAGGCTCCTCAAGATTAGCGACGACATCGCACTCAACAGCCGCCTCGAAGGCCTCATGCGTCTCTACGACGACGGGAAACTGGGCATCATCCAGGGCGTCGGTTACCCAAACCCCGAGCGCTCGCATTTCCGCTCGATGGAAATCTGGCACACGGCCTCCGATTCCGATCAGTTCCTCAGCAGCGGCTGGATCGGCCGTTACTTTGATCACGAATGCTCCGGCACGGCGCGACCCCAGGCCGGTGTTGCCATCGGCAAGGAACGGCCACAGGCCTTCGATGGCGTGAAAGGTTTCGGCGTCGCCTTCGAGAATCCAAACAACTTCGGCTGGGAAGCGGGCGACGGCGCGGACAACGAGATCAACTTCGCAAAAGCCAATGCGCGCGATCTCCCCGTCGAAAGCGGCAGCAATCTGGACTTCCTGCGCCATGTCACCTCCGACGCGATCATGAGTTCAAAGGAAGTGCAGGACGCCTCGATGCACGCCGGCACAATGGAGGCTCCGCGCCGGCAGGCGCTCGGGCCGCAACTCGAAACCGTCGCCGCCCTCATCCGCGGCGATCTGCAAACGCGCATTTACTACGTCTCCGCCGGCGGCTTCGACACGCACGCCAACCAGCTCGGCCAGCACGATAACCTGCTCAAAGGCATCGGCGACGCGCTGCTCGCGTTCCAGCAGCGCCTCGACTCCGATGGCACGGCCGGCCGCGTCACCACGATGGTCTTCTCCGAATTCGGCCGCCGCGTAAAAGAAAACAAGTCCGGCGGCACGGATCACGGCACCGCCGCACCCATGTTCGTCCTCGGTAATAACGTCAAGCCCGGCCTGTATGGTTCCTATCCCAGCCTTACAACGCTGGACGGCGGCGATCTTATCCACACAGTGGACTTCCGCCAGATCTACTCTGCCGTGCTCAATGACTGGTTCGCAGTCGATCCAAAATCGGTCCTCGGCCAGGAGTTCACAAAGTTATCGGTGATCGCCTGAGCAGCGCCAACGAGTCCATCATCACGGCCGAACGTCTCTCCCTCCGGCTCATGTCAGAGGAATTCCTGACGCTCTGCCTAGATCAGCGAAAAGCAGATGCGGAAGCCATCTGCGGCTTCCACGTCCATCCCGAGTGGTATTCGCGCACAGATTTCATCCGCATGCGGCGCGATCAATACCGCTCTGATCCGAAATTTCAGAATTGGGGCGTGCGCGCCATGGTGTTGCATTCGTCACACCAGATGATCGGTTTTATCGGGTTCCACGAATCTCCCGATCCGCCGCATCTCCACGCCTACGCATCAAACGCCGTCGAGTTCGGATACACGGTTTTCCCGGAGTACCGGCAATCCGGTTTCGCAACAGAGGCCGTTCGCGGGTTGATGCGGTGGTGCATCGATCAGGGAAAAGTGGAGAATTTCATCGTCTCCATCTCACCGGGAAATGCCGCGTCCCAAGCAATTGCGCGACACTTCGGTTTCGTCAAAGTCGGCGAACACATGGACGAACAAGACGGATTGGAAGAGGTGCTCCGTCTCCCAGCGGCTCAATTTATCCGCAGCAGTGCCTAAATCTATCGCCGCATGCCTTCAGGCACGCCGTCCGGATACACTTCGGCGATCACGTCCTTGATATACTCAACCCGGTTCGCCGGTTTCGGATGGGTGCTCAGGAATTCCGGCGGACCATCCCCGCCGGCCTTATCGAGAATCTTCATCACGTCGATCATCGCGCGCGGGTCGTAACCGGCCATGCCCATCAGTTTTACACCCCACCGGTCCGCATCGAGTTCGTCGTCGCGCCCAAACTTCATATTCACCAGGCCAGCAACCATCTGCGCCATGCGCGCGGAATCGTAATCACCTGCCGCGACGCCCGCCGCACCGGCCAGTCCCTGGGTTAGCTCCTGCTTCGCAATCTGCTGAGCACTGTGCCGCGAAAGCACATGCCCAATCTCGTGCCCGAGCACACCCGCCAGTTCCGCCTGGGAGCCGAACTGCTTAAACAACGCTGCCGTGATGAACACCTGGCCGCCCGGCAACGCGAACGCGTTCACGGTCTGTTCGTCCGCCAGCAAGTGAAACTCGAAGGGATACGGTATCGACCGACCCTGCGCGCGTAAATCCGTTTCCAGCGCATTCAACAGTTCAGCACCCACCGTATCGACGGCTTTCTGCGCCTGCTCGTCGCCATGTTCTCCCCCGTGCTGCGCCATCATCTCCGGCCGCGCCTGCAGGCCAAGTGTGATCTCCTGGTCCGTCGTCAAGGCGACCCGTTGGCTCTCGCCCGTAATCGGGTTCGTGTCCGATCGCATCAGATAGCTGCCGATCGCGAACACCCCAATCAGCAGCGCCATGATCAGCCGTATATTGATCGGCGTCCGGCTGCGCTGGTAGCCCCCGTATCGTCGGAAACGCATCAGACTTCACTCCGCAGGGTTCGTTCCACTGTATATACCGCCGCACACGCGCGATATTCGATCAGGCAAGAATGTTCTTCACGACCTTGCCATGCACATCCGTCAAGCGGAAGTCGCGCCCCTGGAATTTGTACGTCAGCCGTTCGTGATCGATCCCGCACAGGTACAGCATCGTCGCGTGCAAATCGTGCACGTGCACCGGGTCAAGCGCCGCCGCATACCCCAGCTCATCCGTCGTGCCATGCGTAATGCCGCCCTTCACACCGCCACCCGCCAGAAAAATTGAGAATCCCCGGATGTGGTGGTCGCGTCCGTCGCCCTGCGCCATCGGCGTCCGGCCGAATTCACCGCCCCAAATCACCAACGTATCGTCCAGCATGCCGCGCTGCTTGAGGTCCTTGATCAGCGCCGCCGATCCTTGATCGACGTACCCCGCCGTCTCTTGCACACCCTTGAGCACACGCTCATGGTGGTCCCAGTCGCGGTGATACACCTGGATGAAGCGAACACCACGTTCCGCCAGCCGCCGCGCGAGCAAGCAATTCGCGCCGAAGCTCCCGTCCGCGCGCTCCGCGCCGTACATCTTGCGAATCGACTCCGGTTCGTCTGAAAAATCGACCAGCTCCGGCACGCTCGTCTGCATGCGAAACGCCAACTCGTATTGGCTGATCCGCGTTTCGATCTCCGGATCGTGCAAGGTACCGCCCAGTTGCTCGTTCATTGCGCGAATCGTATCGATCACGTCCCGCTGCTGCGCCTCAGACACTCCCGCGGGCCGGCTCAAATACGGCACGGGATCGCCCGAGGAGTCGAACTTCACACCCTGGAACCGGCTCGGCAAAAATCCGCTGTGCCATTGCCGCGCCGCGATCGGCTGCATCTGCCCGCCACCGCGCGAGGTCAACACGACAAAGCCCGGCAGATCGTCGTTCTCGCTTCCCAGCCCATAGGTGAACCACGATCCCATACTCGGCCGCCCGGAGATCGAACTCCCCGTATTCATAAATGTGTGCGCCGGATCGTGATTGATCTGTTCGGTCTGCATGGATCGAATAATGCAAATGTCGTCCGCGCAGGTCGCAATGTGCGGAAGCGCCTCGCTGATCTCCTGCCCCGACGTGCCATGCCGCGCAAATTTAAACTGCGGGCGGAAACATTTCAGTTTCTGGTCTTGCAATTGCGCGATTGGCTGACCCTTCGTAAATGATTCCGGCATCGGATCGCCGTCCAGCCGTTCAAGCTCGGGTTTGTAGTCGAATAACTCCAAGTGCGACGGTCCACCCGCCTGATACAAATGAATGATTCGTTTCGCCCGCGCAGGAAAATGCAGCGGATTCACCACGCCGGCCCAATGATCCGCCCCCGTCTCTGCCCGCGCCGCCGGATTCAGCAGCGACGCCAGCGCAAGCCCGCCGATGCCGCGCGCGGTCCGGCCAAAAAACTGCCGCCGCGTCAACTCAAGCTGATATCGCTCATACGGATTCATCGACAACGAACCTCAATACCGTGTAATCGCTTCTTGCGTGTTCAGCAGCACCCGCGCCACTTGCGTCCACGCCGCCAACTCCGCGTGATCCAATTCCTCGGGTGCGCGCCACTGCCCGATCGAAAGCAACGCCTCCGCTTCGCTCGTCGCCGTTCGGTATGTTTCCACCTGGCGCGCATGAAGCTCAGCCAAAATCCCAAGCTCCGCTTCCGTGGGCGGCCGCGACAGCGCCCGATTCGCAGCAAAAGCCACGCGAGATTCCGTCGAGTCACCGCCATACTCCATAATCTGCGCGGCAAATGCCCGTGCAGATTCCAGATAACTCGGATCATTCAACAACGCAAGGGCCTGCTGAGGCGTATTCGACACGGTCCGCGCCGCCGTACATTCCTCGCGCGTCGGCGCGTCAAACGCCAGCATGCTTGGATGCGGAAACGTCCGCTTCCAGAAGGTATAGACGCCGCGGCGATATTGCATCGATCCAGAATCCGCCTCATACGTGTGCGGCTTGCCGACGCTCAGATACGTGTCGCGGTAATACCCCTCCGGCTGATACGGCTTCGCGCTGCGCCCGCCCACTTCAGCAAGCATCAGTCCGCCGATCGTCAACGCATTGTCACGCACCATTTCCGCATCCAGCCGCCGCGGGTTCTGCCCCGCGAGTAAATGATTCGACGGATCACGCGCGATCGCCGCCTCGTCGCGTTGCGTCGATTGTTTGTATGTGTTTGATGTCACGATCAACCGAACGATATGTTTCACGTCCCATCCGCTGTCCATAAACTCGACCGCAAGCCAGTCGAGCAACTCCGGATGGCTCGGCCACCGGCCCTGTCGTCCAAGGTCGTCCACAATTGGCGCGAGTCCTTGCCCAAAGAACTGCGCCCACAGCCGGTTCACAAAAGTGCGCGCCGTTAGCGGATTGTCTCGCTCCACCAGCCATCGCGCCAGATCCATCCGTGTCGCCCTCGCGCCCGCCGTCTTCAACGGCGGCAGGAACTCCGGCGTGCCCGGCTCCACCACTTCCCCCGACTCATCCAGCCAGTTCCCGCGCGGCAATACGCGAATCTCGCGCGGCGCAACGGTCTTCGTCACCAGAGTCGAACGAACCGTCGTCTTGTACTTCCGCACCTCGTCCCGAATTGCCTTTAGCCGATCGTCCTTAAACTTTTTCTCTTCGTCTGTTGTCGCCGACGCCTTGCCAACCTCTGCACGGCGCTCTTCGAACTCCGCCAGTCGTTTCTCTTCTTCCGCCGTCGGGAAGTAGATCACCGGCGCATACGCCGTCCCGCCGTGATCGTACTTCCCCACTTCTTCGATATCGGCAAAAAAAGCTCCGAACTGATAAAAATTCTTCGTCGTGATCGGGTCGAATTTGTGATCGTGACACTCCGCGCAGCCTAGCGTCGCACCCATCCAGACAGAACCCAGATTCCGCACGCGATCCGCCATGTACTTCGCGAGATATTCCTTCGGCTGCGCGCCACCCTCGGACGTGATCTGGTTCAGCCGGTTGTAGCCCGACGCGATTTGTTGCTCGCTGGTCGGCTCGGGAAACTGATCGCCCGCGATCTGCTCGATCGTGAACTGGTCAAAGGGTTTGTTGTCGTTGAACGCCGCAATCACATAGTCACGGTAGGGACTCATGTCCCGCGGATCGTCGGAGTGATACCCCGTCGTGTCGGCATAGCGCACGACATCCAGCCACCCCATCGCCATGCGCTCGCCATAATGTGGCGACGCCAACAACCGATCCACCGCCGCGTCGTACCGCTCCTCCGCCGGCGCCCATTCGTATGCGTCGACCTCAGTCTGCGTCGGCGGCAATCCAATCAAATCGAAAGACACCCGCCGCAACAATCGAATCGGATCGGCCTCCGGCGCAGGTTCCAGGCCCCCGGCGTCCAAACGCGCAAGAACGAAGCGGTCGATAGGATTCTGCGACCAGTCTTTCCGCGACGCCTTCGGCAACGGCTCACGCTTCGGCTCGATATACGCCCAATGCGGCTCGTACACCGCCCCCTCGTCGATCCAGCGCGCAAGAATCGCCTTCTGTTCCTCGGTCAAAAACTTCCCCGAATCCGGTGGCGGCATGTGGTCGTCCGCGTCCTCCGTATGAATGCGAAGGACAACCTCGCTTTCCTCCGGGAACTTGGTGTCAATCGCGAAGTACCCCCCGCGGTCCTCCGTGGCCGACTCGCGCACGTCCAGCCGCAACTTGCTCTTCCGCGCGTTCGCGTCCGGCCCGTGGCACTTGAAACAGTTCTCGGAAAGAATCGGCCGGACGTCGCGATTGAAGGAAAGTTTGTCGTCGGCCGTTGCGACGCCGGAAAGAAGAAAAAGAAACCCCACCGGTATGCACCCGGCAAACCAGACTTGATGAATCGATCCGAGAGGCATCACTTCGCTCCTCCCACGATTATACAAACTACAAATAGGCTTCCTGTAAATCCTGAAAAATCCTGTCAATCCTGTCGATTCTCTTACTTCTTTTTCGAAGCCATTAGGTTGATTAACAAATTCCGCTCGCGCGCATCCGCGCTGTCCCGAATCGCGTCGCGCAGCACGCCCATCTCCACAGGGCTGAAGGCCTTCTTCGACGCTGCCGCCAGTTCCTTCCAGGAAAACCGTAGAATCGCGCCGCCGTATACCGTCTCCACCGTCGCCGTCCGCTCCGCGCTCGGCGCAAATAACTGCACCTCGCCTAACACCTCCGGTGCTTCCAAATACCGCACCTCGCCGTTCGCCCGCGTGACCTTCACCGCGCCTTCGAGAATGAAAAGGCCCTCGTCCGTATTCTTCTCGCCCAGCCTGAACAACACATCCCCGGACCGCGCCTCGGTCGATTGCGCGATGCCCAACACCAAGCTCACAAAGCGTGAACGCATCCGATCGGGGAGCGCGGTAACCAAGGGTGTTTCGGCTAAAGTTTTTGCGATCCGTTTCGCTTCCATCACGACTCCCTAATTTCGAAAATCAGTACGTCACAGGCTTTAACAGTAAGCCTGATCAAACGCCCAAGCGCGTCGACAACGCTGCAATTGCCGTCGTCTGTACTGCACCATTCCAGGTTGCAGCAGATGTCTTCCAAATTCTCATACGACTCGACTTCGCCATCTTCGAAAATCACGCGTATAGGGAACTCTGGAGTCGACATGAATTGGTTCGAGTCTCACGTATTCCGTCGGTATTCGCCACCTACCTCAAACAGCGCCTTCGTGATCTGCCCCATCGAACACACGCGGACCGCTTCCATCAGCGCATCAAAGGTGTTCCCACCCGTCAACGCCGCCTCAGTAAGTTTCTTGAGTGCAACCGGCGCTTCAGTCTTGTGTTGCGCCTGAAATTCACGCAGGCGCCGTAGCTGGTTCTGCTTTTCGTCGTCCGTGCCGCGGCGAAGTTCGATCTTGTCCATCTGTTCGTCGTGGTCCACGTGCGGATTCTGGAAAGTGTTCACACCAATGATCGGGTACTCGCCCGAACTCTTCAGCGACTCATAATAGTGCGACTCTTCCTGAATTTTCCCGCGCTGATATCCGCGCTCCATCGCGCCGAGCACGCCGCCCCGCTCGGACAAACTCTCGAACTCGCGCAGAATCGCTTCCTCGGTCAGCTCGGTCAGTTCCTCGATGATGAACGACCCTTGCAGCATGTTCTCGTTCTTGTACAGGCCGTATTCCTTGTCGATGATCATCTGGATCGCGAGCGCGCGCCGCACAGACTCATCCGTCGGCGTCGTGATCGCCTCGTCGTACGAATTCGTATGCAGCGAGTTACAGTTGTCGTACAGCGCCGTCAGGGCCTGCAACGTCGTACGGATGTCGTTGAAGTCGATCTCCTGCGCGTGCAGCGACCGTCCGCTGGTCTGCACGTGCAGCTTGAACTTCTGCGAGCGCTCGTTCGCACCATACATATCGCGCATCGCCACAGACCAAATCCGCCGCGACGCGCGATTAAGCACCGCGTACTCCGGGTCCATCCCGTTCGAATAGAAGAACGAGAAGTTCGGCACGAAGTCATCCACCTTCATCCCGAGCGCACGGTAGTACTCGACAAACGTGAATCCATTCGCCAGCGTGAACGCCGCCTGCGTAATCGGGTTACACCCCGCCTCGGCCATGTGGTAACCGCTGATGGACACGGAATAGAAATTCCGCACCTCGTGCGAAATAAAGTAGCTCTGGATATCCGCCATCATGCGAAGCGCGAAATCGATCGCAAAGATGCACGTATTCTGCGCATGGTCTTCCTTCAAGA
>SXGT01012870.1_pt1 | contig 14394 bp, 15 predicted proteins | sample 3176221 | NCBI WGS metagenome assembly SXGT01 (sample SAMN11356862, study PRJNA531348) | freshwater metagenome | isolation source: freshwater sample F1-120 | place: China: Fuxian Lake, Yuxi | collected 2017-12-25
GGTGCACTGTTTGCGTACATGTATCAACGTACCGAGTCGGTGTACCCCGGCATGATTCTGCATTTTGCTGTCAATGCCATGGGTGCGATGGTTTTGCTCTTTGCAAATCAAGCAGGTATTTTTTAATTTACGGATTACGCATTACATATTTCGTAATGCGTAATCCGTAAGAACAGTTTATTCTCTCGTGATCAATCGCACTTGATTATCGTAGAAGAAATAATCCCATGCCCAGTTGAACATCACGATAATGCGGTTGCGAAAACCAATGATGCGGTAGATGTGCAGGAAGACCCAGATCACCCAGGCAATGAATCCGCTGAACGAGATGCCGAAGATGCGGGCGACGGCGGCGTTGCGTCCCACCGTGGCGAGCAGACCAGGATCTTTGTAGTGGAACGCTTTGGGTTCCTTTCCTTCCATCATGAGACGAATATTCTTCGCTGTGGCTTGACCTTGCTGAATTGCCACAGTAGAAAGCATCGGCAAGGGTTGCCCATTCCCGTTGACGAGAAAAGCGGCGTCACCGATCACAAAGGCTTCAGGAAACTGAGACAGGCTCAACGTTGGGGTGACGCGAACGCGACCCATGCTGGCTTTCTCGGCTGGCACGGTTTCAATGATCTCGGCAGCTTTTGCGCCCGCCGTCCAAACAAGCGTTTGACTCTCAATCACTGAACCGTCTCCCAAGGTTACACGCTGACCGTTGAAATCCTGCATCTTGGTGTTCAAGCGCACATCCACTTTTTTATTTCTTAAAAGCCGCAGCGTTGCCTGACGCAGTTCATCGGGATATGGCGCGATCAAATGCGGACCCGCCTCCAGCAAAATCACCTGTGCCTCGGTCAAATTCAAGCGTGGAAAATCCTTGCGCATCACATGTGTGATGAGTTCTGCCAACGCGCCTGCCGTTTCAACGCCGGTGGGACCTCCCCCCACAATGACGAAGGTAAGCATGGCTTTGCGCTTTTCGGGGTCAGCTTCGTGGCTGGCTTGCTCGAACATAGAAAGCAGGTGATTGCGCGTGGTGACGGCGGTCTCAAGATCTTTGAGCTGCAAGCCATGTTTTTCGAGCATATCAAAACCGAAGAAGTTCGTGCGCGCACCCGCCGCAATGACGAGATAATCATATGCGATCACTGAGCCGTTCATCTTCACAAATTTTTCGTCGAAGTTGATCTCGGTCACTTCGCCCATTTGGAAGGCGAGGTTTTTCTGTCGACGAAAGATGGTGCGCACGGGTTGGGCGATCTGCGAAGGCAACAAACCAGCGATCGCCACCTGATACAAGAGCGGCTGAAAGAGATGATGGTTGTTCTTATCGATAAGGGTGATGCGAACTGGCGCTTTGGCAAGTCCGCGGGCGGTTTCGAGCCCCGCAAAGCCAGCGCCAATAATAACGATATGGGGCTTTTGGTTGGTATTCATGTTTTCCTCTGTGTTGTTGTACGATTCATTTCTATTTGTGAAATTTATCACCATTATTATAACCAAAACTATCTTATTTGTAAATAATTTCACAATAGGATGTTAGTACTGCCCCACAGAACGGAAAAGCCTCCCGCTTCGTTCCAACGGGAGGCTTGATACTGACTAGTTAGTTTTATCTGGCTGGGGCGTGTTGCACAGTTTGCGCAAAGTACCGCTTCTGGAAGAAGAACGCCACATTGACCAACCCGATCATCACCGGCACCTCGATCAGCGGACCGATGACCGCGGCAAATGCCGCACCTGAACCGATGCCAAAGACCGCCACAGCGACGGCAATTGCCAGCTCAAAGTTATTGCTGGCAGCCGTAAAGGAAAGCGTGGTCGTCTTGGAATAGTCCGCGCCGATGGCGTGCCCCATGAAGAACGAGACAAGGAACATCACCACGAAGTAGATCAAGAGCGGAATGGCAATCCGCACTACATCCAGCGGCAACTGTACAATGACGTCACCTTTGAGAGAGAACATCACCACGATGGTAAAGAGCAAAGCGATCAACGTCATTGGGCTGATCTTTGGCACAAAGACCTTGTGATACCAATCCTTGCCTTTCGCGCGGACGAGGACGAAGCGGGTGAAGAAACCTGCCAGGAATGGAATACCAAGATAGATGAATACACTGGTTGCAATTTCGCCAATGGTGATATCCACAATGTTGCCGGTCATGCCGAACCAGGTTGGCAACACAGTAATGAAAACATAGGCATACACGCTGTAGAACAAGACTTGAAAGATGCTATTGAAAGCGACAAGCCCTGCCGCGTATTCGTTATCGCCTTTGGCAAGTTCATTCCAAACGATGACCATCGCGATACAACGCGCCAGACCGATGAGGATCAGACCAGTCATGTATTCCGGATAGCCGCGCAAGAAGATAATAGCAAGCATGAACATCAAGATCGGACCGATCACCCAGTTCTGCACAAGCGAGAGTCCCAATATCTTCCAATTACGGAAGACATCGCCTAACTCATCGTAATGGACTTTTGCCAGCGGCGGGTACATCATCAGAATCAAGCCAATGGCAATGGGGATGTTTGTCGTTCCGACGGAAACAGCAGTATTGAAATCAGCCACCGCTTTGGGGAAGAGAAAGCCAATCCCCACTCCCACCGCCATGGCGAGGAAGATCCACAACGTCAGATAACGGTCGAGAAATGAAAGTTCCTTGCGCTTTTCGTTTGTCATTTTGCCTCCGTATTAACTTGTTTTGAGCAATTCCAGGATCACTCTTTCAATATCATCGCGCACAGCGCGAAAGTCATTCATATCATCGGTCAACGCCGGGTCGGGAAAACTATGATGAACCTTCTTCCCGTTACCCAACCAGACGGGACATTCCTCTGCCGCCGAATCACAAACGGTGACGACAAGGTCTAAGTCTTCGCCTTGAAATTCGTCTGCGCGCTTCGACCTACCCTCGTGCTGGATCCCAATTTCAGAAAGCGCTGCCAACGCCTTGGGGTGGATGTAGCCCGCAGGCTTCGTCCCCGCGCTGACGGCTTGCCACTCCGCGCCCATTCGCGCATTGACGATGGCTTCTGCCATTTGCGAACGGCAGGAATTTCCGGTGCAGAGGAATAAAACTTTTTTCATATAACTCTCTCCTTGTTCATGGTGTCCGTTCTTTTACCATGACAAAGAGTTCAAAATGTTATCGTCTGGTTAAGGATTTGCCGTCTCGAGTGCGCTGGTGATCCAGGTCGTCACCTCTGCAGGCGAAGGGATGCGTCCATATGAAACGACTTTTTCATTGATAACCAGCCCCGGCGTGGAAAGAATGTTGTAGGCAGTGATGTTGTTGTAATCGGTCACTTTGATCACTTCGGCTTCAAGGCTCATGTCGGTGATGATCTTGCGCACGATCTGTTCAACGCGTTTGCAATTGGCACAACCGGAACCAAGGACTTTGATAGTAAGCATGAGAAACTCCTTTTGAAAATCAAATTAGTGTACAGCTGCCATTTTCTGAACATTGCGGCGATTGACGAACCATAACGAGCCAGAAAGCAATGCCAGAAATAGAATGAGATACAAAGCCACCAACCCGATCCCGGCGCCATCAACCCAAGCACCATAGATAAGACCGGAAAGCGTGCTGAAGAGAGCAACCCAGGCGACATAGGTCCATGATTTCAGACGACCAATGATGGTGGAAATGATGAGAATACTTTGCAGGCTGAGTTCGGGGTCTGCCATGAGATAGGCGAGCAACGGTCCGCGGTGCATGCCGAGGCTGAGGAACATCTGCGCGATGGGGACCTCCACAAGGGTGGGAAAGTACATGAAAACGCCGAAGACCACCCCAGCCAGGTTGCCAAGCAAGGTATTTTGACCTGCAAGGGATTCGATCCACTCGGGTCTGATGAGTGCGCGAATCACGCCTACTGCGAAAACACCAAACACAAGCAGGGGAAAAATCTGCTTTACGAACTTCCATGATTCCCAAAGGAAGTCACGAGTTTCGTCCTCGGTCAGTTTGGTTTTGAGAATGTAGCCGAGAACGACCAATGCCAGCAGAACGCCGAAAAACTTGCCATTGATCAGAACATCCAACCCGCCCGCATGGGGTGACATGCCAACCGCAGCGACGATCAAGGTCAACGCAACAAGGCTGAGGGAAATCCATGTCCACTTGTTGAAGCCATCGAAGATGTTTTCCATGCCCAGCCATGAGGTTATGCCAATGAAAACCAGCAAACCTATCAGAATTGCACCTTGTGCAGTCACTCCCTCCTCCCCTTTCGCCGAGTCATACGGAATAAGGTTGTAGAGAAAGTCCTGAACCTTATCCATACCGGAGATGGGAATGGTAAAGGTCGAGTAGGTATTCGTCAGGAGACCCACTTTGAGAGTGCCGGAAAGTAAAAGGGAAACAAGAACAAGTAGGAAGATTAGGGCAACTTGTCGCATTTTTCCCTGTGCAGCAAACATTGCATCTGTGGCTTTATCATGCTCCACATCTTCGTGGCGGAAAATGAGCGCCATGATGATGCCAATACCAATACCAAATGCCAGTGAAAGAATAAACCGCGCCATCGCCAGATCTGGTCCGATCACGCCGCCGGTATAGATGAGTGCAAGGATATTGGCGGCAGGGGCGAAGAAAAGGAAAGTTATGGCAGGTCCCAACCCTGCACCTTTTTTGTAGATCCCCGCAAACAAAGGCACGATCGTGCAGGAACAAACCGCAAGCACCGACCCCGCCAACGCGGCGGCTGGATAGGAAATAAACTTGGGTGTGTTACGTCCTAAAAACCGGGTAACCGTCTCTTTGGGGATCAAAGCGGTCATTGCACCTGCGATATAGAAAGCAGGCAACAGACAAAGCAGAACGTGAGCGGCGAGATACGAGGCGAGATTGCCAAGTCCGCTGTAGAGCAAATTCACAAAAAGGTTCATGATGTTTTTACGCTCAAGGCATTTACTGGGATCAAAGCAGGGACACAATGCGGACATTCGCAAGATGGATATACCTGCGTGTTGATGAGGGAAGAAACAGATTCGGCGGAGAGTCCGCTAAGGGTGGCAGAGGCAGTGATCAGATCCAGCAGAGAGGCGTTCTTTATTTTGTAGAAAACATAACGTCCCTCGCGGCGGTCCTGGAGGATATCCGCTTTGCGGAGCGCCATTAAGTGTTGAGAGATGTAGGCTTGGCGTAATCCCAGCGCGGTTTCAAGATGGCAAACGCACGCTTCCCCTTTGCCGATGGCGAGAAGGATGGCAATGCGCTGTGGTGAGGCGATGGCTTCCAACGGCGCGGCGATTTGTTTTGAAAGTTGGGTAAAAGGCTGCTTTTTCATATTCATAAACCTGAATATATTGTAGGCTTATATTCAAGATATTGAATGTGACGATTGTCATCGAAAAATCACTTGTCCCCACATAACAAAAAAGCCTCCCAAGTATGGGAGGCTTGGTGAAACAAGTTGTACTAACGCCAGAAATTCTGCGTGGCAGGAAGTAGGCGAAGCGCAACGTCGAGCAAGAGACCGAGCATGAAGAGTGAACCAAAAGCGCGGTTATTGCGAAAGCTGATTGGAGCGAAGTAGAGTGGCCAGCCGCCCTGTCCCTCAGGGAAACCTTCGGGGCGAGTTTCAGGCTTGGGCTTGGAAAGAGCCGGAAGGCTTTGTCGCAAGGAAGGCAGTGCAAAGAGGACGATCAACATGATTGGTGTGAAGAACTTCGTCGCGATCAAATAGCCGGTGAAGATATAAGGCAAGACCATCATTGCCATGATGGTGTAACGAGCGGCTTTTTCGCCAATGACCACTGGCAATGTATAGATCTTCTTTGCTTGATCCACTTTGATCTTATCAATGTGTTTGCCGAAGATGACGGTGGTTACGCCAAGCACATAGGGCAAGCTGGCGATAACAACTGACCAATTCCAATTACCGGAAAGGACGTAGTAGCCGCCACCGATCATCAGCGGACCCCAGACCATGAGGACGGCAACTTCGCCGAGAGCCAAGCCTTTGAGGGGCCAGGTGTAGAAGAGGACAAAGAATGATCCAAGCCCAAGCAGAATCCATGTGGTGGTGTTGAACTCAGTCTGCCAGACGAGGTACAAGCCCGCGATCAGGGCAAGGACGCCGGTCACAGCGAAATAGGTCAGGTGTTGGCGTTGGGTCATCAAGCCTGAAGCGACGGGTTGAGCGCCATACATGGTGCGGTAGTAATTGTCCTTATCCACACCGCGGACGAAGTCGGTGTAATCGTTGAAAATGTTGTTACTGGCATGTGCCATGATGAGACCAAAGACCAACGCAAGCCAGGGGAGGAATTGGAAGGAACCATCACGCCAGGCGAACAAACCTGCCAATGCGGCAGAGATAAAGGTCATAATAAGAACAGCAGCGCGGGTGGAGATGAGCCATTTGGAAATGACATCCAGACCGTCCCACTCTTCTTTTGAGACTTCAGGAATTACATTGAGTGCTTTTTTCCACATTGCGAAATTCATACGGGAGACTCCTTGAAAATTTTGATGATTATAACCAATTCAGTCTAATTAATTTGGAGTAAGTACTCATAAAAAGAAACTGCCCGGTCGTATAACCGGGCAGTGACATCATGAAGTCTTATCCTTCGCTGGTCATAATAAAGAGCGGCTTCATTTCAAAGTTTTCGTAAATGGGACGATACCGTTCGGTATCGTAGTATTGATCCACGTTGACAAGTTTCTTGGTGGCAGTGACCACATCAAGCGGCATATTGTCATAACGCCCATTTTTGAGAACCACCAAACGACCATGAATGCCTTTTAGCAGCAGGTCGAGAGCAAGGTTGCCAAACGCCATGGGTACGACCGAGTCGATCGCATCGGGGTCGCCGCCGCGAACCATGTACCCAAGTTTTTGGTTGACCACATCCACAGCTTTGCCGTTGTTGAACTTGGGCGAAATATCTTTGATCTGTGCTGAAACCAAATCCCCAATGCCGCCAAGTTTTGCATGACCATACGCATCTGTTGTGCGGTCTGTAAAGACCATCTCTCCGCCCTGGTACATGGCGCCTTCTGAGATCAACAGCACCGAATAGTTGCTGGGATTCGCCTTGCGATCTTTGACCAACAACTCCGTAAGATGCTCCATATCGAATTTGAACTCTGGAATGACACAACGGTTCGCAGCACCTGCCATGGTTGGCAGCATGGCGGTAAATCCGGCATAACGCCCAAATACTTCAAGGACCAAAATGCGTTCATGTGAACCTGCAATGGTACGCAGGCTGTTCGTCAACGCGATGGTGCGGGTCACACATGTGCTGAAGCCAATGCAATAATCTGTGCCGGGCACATCGTTATCCATCGTCTTGGGGATGGCAATAACCTTGAAACCCTGCTTGTACAACTGCACCCCATAACTAAGCGTATCATCACCCCCAATGGGAATCAACGTATCAATGCCGAGATACTCGAGGTTCTTGAGAACTTCGGGAGTCAGGTCGTTCTTTTCTTCAGAGTAGGTTCCCTGCAAATGGGGTGGGACGCTGGTCTTCCTTACCGCACTGGGTTTGGTACGCGAGGTGTGCAGGAACGTTCCACCTGTACGCCCGGCACGGTTAACGATCTCTTCGGTCAGGAATTGGAAATTATTGCTGTTATCCGCCTCTTTATCCCGGATGATATCGATCAACCCGCCCCATCCGCGGCGAATACCCACCACCTGGTACCCTTCGCGCAACGCCCGAATGGTTACAGCCCGAATGGCTGGGTTCAAGCCTGGCACATCGCCCCCACCTGTCAGGATTCCGATCACGCCTTTCTTTCCGTTCGACATGGCACACCTCGCAACGTTTTATTTGATTATACGTCCGGGCTTTACAGAAAACTATAACGCCCGGCTATATGCTTGGATGATCCTGTCCCATTGTTGAATTGCTTCTTCGTCTATGGTCTGAAATTCGGGATGAGCTTCGAACCACGCCAATGAACGGCGCAGCCCTGCGCTCCATGATACTTCACAATCGTATTCGGGTACAAAGCGTTTGGTCTTGCTATTATCAAACACCACACTATTGGATTTGTCACCAAGGAGTGTTCCAATCGCTTCAGGGTCGAAGCGGGCAATATAGTCTGAAGGGATGTGAACCACGTTCGGGTCCACGCCCAAGGCATGATACATTTCGAAATAAATTTGTTCCCAGCTGAGAGCTTCATCAGACGTGATATGAAAGGCTTCCCCAACAGCATCTTTATTCCCAAGCAAGCCCAGAAAACCTTTGGCGAAATCTGCATTCCATGTCAACACCCATAGAGAGGTGCCATCGCCGGGCATGATCACGGGCTGTCCCTGTTTCATGCGGTGGATCAAGGTCCACTGATGACGCCAACTGCCATAACTAAATGGGATCTGCGAAGGTCCATATGTGTGCGATGGGCGGACAATGGTGACAGGGAAACCATTCTTGTGATATTCATCCAGCAAGAGATTCTCAGCTGCGATCTTATTGCGCGAATATTCCCAGAAGGGATTTTCCAAAGGCGTTTCTTCGGTGATCGGATATCTCCGCACCGGCTTTTGATACGCACTGGCAGATGAGATGAACACGAATTGATCTGTTTTATCACGGAACAACGACAAGTCACGTTGAATGTCGTAGGGATGAAAAGCAATGAAGTCCACAACGGCGTCGAAGTGTTGGCCCGCCAACAGCGCGGAAAGATGCGCTGTGTCAGAGTAGACATCTGCCTGTAGAACGGTTGCACCTTTCGGCGGCGGGTAGATCGTCGAGACGGAACGATTCAAGAGAAAAAGTTCGTGTCCGCGTTCGATGGCGAGTTCAGAACATGCCGAACTGATCAACCCTGTGCCGCCAATAAAAAGGAGTCTCAAGGTTATTCACCCAATTCAGGGACAGGCTCAACCGGGTTACGACGGGCGACGATATTCTCAACCCAAAAGATGATCAGGGCGACCCAGACGATGCCGAAGCCGATGAAACGCGTGGTATCGAAGGGTTCTTTATAAACGAAGACCCCGATAAGGAATTGAATGGTGGGCGCAAAGTATTGCAGCACACCGATCATATTGAGCGGAATTTCTTTTGCCGCAGAAGCGAACATGAGTAATGGAATGGTCGTAACCACACCTGCACCCACCAGCAGCAAATCTACGGTAAGTCCGTCGTGCAGGAATTCACCGGCTCCGCTAGCTTGCATGATGGTGAGATAGACCAATGCCACAGGGAAGACAATACCCGTTTCGAGAGTCAACCCGAAAACCGAACCGAGCGGTGAAAGTTTCTTGACCAAACCATACAAGCCAAAGGTGATCGCCAGTGAGAGCGCGATCCATGGCAGGCGTCCGTAGGTGACGGTAAGATAAGTAACACCAATGGCAGCAATGACGACGGGCAGCCATTGTAATGGGCGTAATTTTTCGCGTAAGAAGATCACCCCAAAGAGAACGCTCAATAACGGATTGATGAAATATCCGAGACTGGTCTCCACAATAAAACCAGCATTCACACCCCAAACATAGATAAGCCAGTTCAGGGAAAGTAAAACGCCTGCAACGGCATAGATGCCAAGTGTTTTACGGTCGAAAGCAACGGAGCGAAATTCATTCCATTGTTTTGTGATGAAAATAAAAGCTAACAAAAGAAGGAACGACCAGGCGATACGATGCCCAAGCAATTGCAGGGCGGGTACGTCGTGCAGTAACTTCCAATAGATAGGAAAGAACCCCCACATCGCATATGCTGCGATGCCATACCAAATACCTTTTTTCATTTTTCTCCTAGCTTGCGGTAGTTAGAATAGTGCAAGAGTTTATATAAAGAAAAAACCCTTTATTTCTCTGTGGATACGGGTTTATAAAATCTTTCTTACAATTTTCTCAAGAACCACTTTCCTGTAGCGACCATTTCCACATCACGCGCAAATTCACCTGCAGTTGTATAGCGGTCTTTGCGATCTTTTGCCATGGCTTTGGCCACCACTTCCTGCCACACGGCTGGAATATTCGCTCTGATGCTGCGAATATCAGGGATGGGTGATTTGGCGTGAGAATTGATAAGACTGGTGGCAGAGTCGCTTGAGAAAGGTAATTGACCGGTCAGAGTGCGGTACAGAGTCACCCCTAACGCATAAATATCTGAACGCCCATCCACATGGTCACCTTCTGCCTGTTCGGGGCTCATGTATGCTGGCGTACCCACCAACCATTCCCCATCATCATTGGCAATAGTCTTGGATTTGGCAATGCCAAAATCTGAGAGGAAGGCTTCACCGGAAGAATCGAACAAGATATTGGAAGGTTTGATATCGCGGTGAATAATTCCCTTGCCATGAGCTGCATCCAGAGCATCGGCAACTCGCTTAAAGATATGCGAGGTTTCGGTCAATTTGATATCACCCTTATCGAGCTTATCCTGCAAGCTTCCGCCCGCCATGTAACGCATCACAATATATGGCTGCTGACCATGCCAGCCGAAATCATAAATGGGCACGATGCATGGATGTTCCAACGCCGCAATGACCTCGGCTTCGTTTTGAAAAAAATCTCGATACACTGTATCCAGGGTACGGCTGTACATCAATACTTTAACAACGACCTGCCTCTGAATATACGGATCTTTCGCAAGAATAATTACCCCCATGCCCCCTGTTGCCAATTCAGATTCGATCTCATACCGTCCAATTTTGGATGCGTTCATCTCTACTCTCCGGCGATTCAATGAAATGGTTTTGTGTTCGGATCATTCCCAGTCTATCGGCTGACGCCCCGAAAAACCCGCCTCGACCTCGTGCCAGAACTGGATACTCCCCTCGCCATATTTCCAACACAGATAAACTACCGTGCCATTCCGCAAAGCGGGAAAATCGATCAACCCTGTGGCAAGGTCTTTGACTTCGATCTCCATATCCTGAAGGCGATGCAGGATGGCATCGAGTCGGTCGAAATCGGGCAGCATTTTGCTTAATTCAGGATTGCCACCATTCCCCGCAGATTTTTCCACCACTGACCAGATCTCCGGTTGGCGCGAACGGATCCGCTCTCCGATCTTCATCAAATCCCCAACCATCGGTCGGACGATTTCAAGCAGGTTATTGGCTTCTGCTGGTGTGTAATATTTGGGCATGGAAGACAGTATAACGGAAAGAAGTAGGTAGGTAAATACAGCGGTGAGTTTAATGAATTAGTCGGGCAAACAGGCATATTCGTGCTGCCTATTTACCCGACTATATGAGTTATGACCTAACAATTAAATAACTACGCAGCGATCGCTGTATATCCCTTTTTCTTCACAGCAGCGACGATCTCATCATCGGTCAGTTTCTTTTCGTCAAATTCAATAACCATTTCCAGTTTATGATAACTGGCGTTGATCTCTTTCACGCCCTCGAGGTCATCTTCCAGGGATTCGATCTTCATGGCGCAGTTGGTGCAGCTCATATCAGGGATTTTGAAGGTTTTTTTGATCATGAGTGGTTTCTTTCCTCTTTCTTCTTTCCTCAATAATGAAAGAGGAAAGAAGAAAGAAAGGGTTTATTCAAACACAATTTGCCCAGTGTACATACCCATCGAACAAGTGAAGAACAGAGTCGAACCTGCTTCTTGTGCAGGGATGTTGACTTGAACCGTGCCAGTGTCTGGGAGCAATTCGTAATAATTCAAATCTGGGATGACAAAATCACGGGCGCAGGAATATGTCTTGTTCGTGATGAGACTCAAGGTGAGGTCTTTGCCTGCCGGAGCTTTGAGGATGGCGGGTGAATATCCGTTGTTGCCAACATTGAGGACGATCTCACCCTCTGCAGCAGTGACGGGTTGAGGCACATCGGCTGAGGCGTTGGCGGCAGCTTGTGGGGTGAACCAGTTCCGGGTCATGTTTTGAATCGAGAAAGGGGAACCCATCAGGTTGAGACCGCTGTCGAGAGTCACAAATCCAAGGATCAGAACGACGATGGCGACAAATCGCATGAAGAATTTTTCAAGCTTCGCACCAAGTTCAGTGGCAAGGTATGCAACGAGGAAGAAGACCGGGCTGGTTCCGAGCGTGAAAGCGAACATCAACGCGGCACCCATGAGGGCGCTGCCTGTGCCGAGGGCGGTTGCCATCATGGCTTGGGTCACGCCGCATGGAATGAAGACAGTGAGTAAGCCGAGGAAGATCGGTGTGGCAGTGTCTGTGCCTTTGGCTGTGCGGCGAATGTATCGGGTGATAAATTTCGGCGGCTCAATGGAGAAATAACGAAAGATCGGGTGGATGTTGAACATGCGCAGCGCATTACCGACCATGAAAATACCAATGGCGATCATCAGCACGGCGCGAGTGGTTGGGCTGAGGGTCAAGAAGGAACCAACCCAACCCAGTAATGCGCCTAACAAGGTGTAAGCAACCAGTTTGGACACAAGAAAAAGTGAGATAGGAAGCGCGCTATTTGTGCGAACCGACTGAGCTTGTTTTGATTTTTTATGATGCGTTGTGTGCTCAACATAATCCTGCTCGATCTGGTGTGCGAGCGAGCTGGCAAGCAAACCGCCCTGCACAGCAAGGCAGCTCAAGCCGCCCGTGGTAATACCGGTAACAAATGCAACAAGGAGCTGGCTCATCACGCCAGAGTCAGCAGCAATATCAATGGAATTACTTTGGGGTTGAAAAACGATCATGGCGATGGCAACTGCAAGGAATACCACACCAAGCATGACGATAATGACCGGATCAACGGATGGTTTATTTTGTTTTGTGCTCATTCGACCTCAATAAGGATGGATAATAATTGCTAATGATTAGTGAGCAGTGAGAAGTTTAGAGGTGCGAAGCAATTGCTTCGCACCTCTGAGAATTTCAACTTAGCGCTGTCCGCCATCCCAAACGACGAATGGCATGTTGATCACAACGCCGGGCTGTTCGATGGTCAGTTCGCCAGCGGCTTCGGCGGCAAGGACATCATCAACATGGGTCAATTCACGGGCTTTGGATTCATCGGTCCAGGTCGCAACATTGAGGCGGCGAAGCGGGGTGTATCCATCGCTTCCGGGAGGGTTATCGAACACGTCGGCTTGAAAACCGAAGGGACCGGAACCCGCTACACCATTGGTGAAGACATACACATTGGCAAGCGATTCATCTGGCACATTCGCCAACGATGGCACCAAAATGACTGGGGACTTCATCATGTCGGTGAGGGTTTGCGACACGCCTTCATCCGAAGCTTCGGTATGAACAAAGTAGATCTCTTTGCCGTCTGCCCAGGCTTTTCCGGCAGGTAATTCGGCTTTGGGCATTTCGGCGGCTTTGGGAGCACATGCAGTCAAGGTCAGGAGTACGACTGCGAGAAGAAGAACAAGCATTTTTTTCATGTTAAAGGTTTCCTTTTCAATGGTTCTGGTTATGATTCGAGTGGATCATCATCCAAAGGATGTTCCACCTCACCTGCCATGAAGGCTTCTGGTGCACTCAGAAAGGCTTTCAAGCAGGCATTCGTACAAAAATAGACTCTCTCTCCATTGAACATCGCGCTTGGGTAAGCCGATGGGTCTTGTAATGTCCCGCCACAGGCGGATTTTATTTCTTGCTGTTCTGAATTAGCGGGTAAAGTGTTCATATTTTTTTGACGATGGACGATGGACCATAAAACCATCTATCGTCCATCGTCCGTGGTCTATCGTCGTCCTATATCTTCACACCGCGCAATCGCAAACTATTCGTCACCACAAAGACACTGCTGAATGCCATCGCACCAGCGGCGAGCATCGGGTTCAAATATCCAAGCATTGCGGCAGGGATAAGGATCACGTTGTAAATGAAGGCCCAGAACAAATTCTGTTTGATGGTCGTGACGGTCTTGCGTGAAAGGCTGATCGCGCGCGAAACACCACGCAGGTCTCCGCTCATGAGGGTTACAGGTGCAGCAGCCATCGCCACATCGGTGCCGGTACCGATCGCCAAACCTACATCGGCTTGAGCAAGAGCGGGGGCATCGTTGACGCCATCCCCCACCATCGCGACGACTGACGAAGGACCATTGACCGTGGATGATTGAAGTTTCTTCACTTCAGCCGATTTGCCTTCGGGCAAGACTTCAGCCAGCACTACATCAATTCCAACCTGCTTCGCAATGGCTTCGGCGGTTTTCTGGTTGTCACCGGTGATCATTGCAACTTTCAAACCCATCTTGTGCAGGTCAGCGATTGCACCTTTCGAGCTGTCTTTGATGGTATCAGCCACCGCAATGATGCCTGCAGCAGTGTTATCAATGGCAACCAACATGGCTGTCTTCGCTTCAGATTGCAGGCGAGATACTTCGGATTCAAGACTGCCCAGGGAGATTCCTCTCGCCTCGAACATTCTCTTGTTCCCGACCATCACGCTTCTACCTTCGACCTCGGCTTGAACGCCATGCCCAGCCTCTGCCTTGAACCCAGCCGGTTCGACCAAACTCAAACCAC
>SXGT01414051.1_pt1 | contig 14394 bp, 16 predicted proteins | sample 3176221 | NCBI WGS metagenome assembly SXGT01 (sample SAMN11356862, study PRJNA531348) | freshwater metagenome | isolation source: freshwater sample F1-120 | place: China: Fuxian Lake, Yuxi | collected 2017-12-25
CAAAGCAGAAAAAGCCTTGCACTTGAGCTTGTTTCCACCCATTCCAACACCACAGGAGGTGATGCAAAGATTGAATCTACAATGAAGTCAAGCTAGACTAAAAACTCTCACAGACTTTGGATCAACATTTAACGCGGGTCAGTACGTCTGTACCGCCTGCGGTACTGCCGCCTTGCCATCAACCTGACGAGACAGGTTCTCAGTCCAGCTGTTCGATGCGTGGGCCGGCTGCAAGGTCTGCGCTAACGATTCGATTTAGGGCTGCAGTCGCTGCCGGGGCCAGCGACCGTCCTCGCCGCGCGTGTAGACCACACGATCATGCAGACGTGAGCGTCTGCCTTGCCAGAATTCCATCCAGTCAGGCTTGAGCCGATAGCCTCCCCAGTGCGCGGGGCGTGGTGGGTTGTCGCCGAATTCTGCGCCGGCTTCATCAAATTTTTTCTCCAGTGATTCGCGACTGTCGATCGGTTCACTTTGCATTGAGGCGATCGCGCCCAGCCGGCTCTTGATGGGGCGCATCTGGAAATAGGCATCGGTCTCGGCTGGATCAACACGTTCCACCCGGCCTTCGATGCGCACCTGGCGCTCCAGCTCGACCCAATGAAATGTGAGTGCTGCATACGGATTCTGCAGCAGATTTTTCCCCTTGCGGCTTTGATAATTCGTGTACCAGGTAAAGCCACGCGCATCAAAATCCTTGAGGAGAACGATACGCATTGATGGTCTGCCGTTGCCGCCGACAGTTGCCAGACTCATCGCATTAGGTTCGGGCAGTTCTACCGACAAGGCCTCCTGAAACCAGTGACCAAACTGGATGATGGGATCAGGATCGACCTCGTGTTCCGAGAGCGTGGCCTGGCTGTAGTCGCGGCGAAGATCAGCGATAGACATAGTATTGAACGTGTGGGTTGATGAATTGAATGCGCGATGAGCGCCTACGAATCAAAGCGCTTGAAAGCCTTGCGCGCTGCCAGCGGCACGCCGCAGGCAATGATTGCGCCTAGCCCCCAGAATACGGCAAATTGGCCCAATGCTGTTCCGGCAGCACCAAAGGCGATCGGAAGCATGACTGCGCTGGCATTACCGATGGTGGCGCGTAGGCCAATCGCTTCTGCGCCCCGGCCCGCCGGTGCATTGTGATGCAGTAGCGCCAGTACATTGGGCTGGCCGGTACCGAGCGCAAGCCCCAGTCCGGCGGCGGTCGCCGCCATCGTCAGCGGTTGCTGCATGAATGGGAACAACACATAACAGGCGGTTGCAGCCGATAGCGCCCCCGTAAGAATTTGCCATTCCTTGAAATACCGAACGATGCGTGGCATGGCCAGCCGCACAATAAACGTGGCTACTGAAAATGTGGCCAGGATCATGCCGATAGTCGATGCTGAAAAACCCAACTGTGAGCCGCGAATCGGGGTGACAAAGGTAAACAGATCCCAGGCGGCGGCGAGTACGATGCCGACGATATAAATGCGCCGCATTTCGGGATCAAGCAGCATTTTAAAGGCACTGCCTTTGCGGGTACTCGATGGCGAACTGTGCAGCGGCAGATCGCGAAGCGCGCCACTTACCGCCAGAATGAAAGCGATAAGCGTAAATGCGCCGCAAATTAGATAGGCGACCGAGTAGTGTGCATGATCAATCGCAAAACCTGCAATGAGCGGGCCCGTGAAGGCTGACACGGAAAACCCTAGTGATAGACGGCTGAAGTTGGCGGCTCGCTCGTCCGGCGTCGACAGCGTGCCAACTGCATGCTGAGTGCCGATAAAAATCACCATGAAACCGGTACCGATCAGCACGACGGCGACGTACAAAATACCAAGACCAGGCACCGTCGCCGCCAGCGTCACACCCACTGAAGTAAGTGCGCAGCCTGCCATCAGCGGACGACGTACACCGATGCGATCAATTACACGCCCCATTGGCACGGCGAGAAACATCGGAACGAAGGCAAATAGCGCAATCAATGTGCCAACGGTGAACTCGGAAGCATGCAGCGAGAGTGCATACAGCGCCGTAGTCACGCGCGCTGCGGCCAGCGCCACATGGGCAGTGACAGCAACGGCGATCAGCATCAGCAGGGGAGAAGGACGACGCACAGCGTTATAGAGCCAGAAGCAGAGGACTCTAGTTTAAAGGAGTGTGGGTTCCTCTGTCCGTTAAAATACGGGTATGGCCCATGTTATTCCTCTCGCTGCTGCAAATACTGCCGATGTTGATTTCGAGCGACGCTTCGGCGGCATCGCGCGCTTGTACGGCGATGCCGCGCTGGCTGCTTTCCGCAATGCCCACGTCTGCGTCATCGGTGTGGGCGGGGTCGGCTCCTGGGCGGTGGAGGCACTGGCGCGTAGTGCAATCGGGCAGATCACGCTGATTGATCTGGACCATCTCGCGGAATCGAATGTGAATCGTCAGATTCATGCGCTTACCGATACTATGGGCAAAGCCAAGGTTGGCGCACTTGCCGAGCGTATCGCGCAGATAAATCCATTGTGTCGAGTCAACGAGATCGAAGACTTCGTCACTGAAGACAATCTGACCCGCCTTATTACGCCGGGTTGTTTTGATTATGTGATTGATGCGATCGATAATGCGCGTGCCAAGACCGCTTTGGTAGTGCACTGTCGCGCGCATCAGATACCCTTGGTCACGGTAGGCAGTGCAGGGGGGCAGATTGATCCCACGCGTATCGCGATTGTCGATTTATCGCGCACCGAGCAAGAGCCGCTGCTAGCGCGCGTACGCAAGCGTTTGCGCGCGCATTATGGCTTCCCGCGCGGGACTAAAAACAAATTCGGTATTGATGCTGTGTATTCCACCGAGCCGCTGCATCATCCTGAAGTATGCGTCACGGATGAGGATACGCCTGGTCTTACCGGACTCAATTGTACGGGATATGGCTCGGCAGTCGTCGTGACTGCGAGCTTTGGTTTTGTCGCTGCAGGATTTGTATTACGTAAGTTGGCCGAGAAAGCTGGCTGAGACTCAGAGGCGCTGACGAAAAGCCGCTGGCAAGGCGGTGCACCGACGCTGACGACTTTTTTTTGAGGCTTCTTATTTTGCGAGTCGCTCTCTCAGCAGAATATAAGACACGCCGCTCAGTGTGGATATTGAGGCAATTAATGCGATACGTCTCACATGCCAGATGATGGAGGGCGCATCTGTCACGGTTGGTGCTGTTGCATCGCGCGCCAGCGTCACGTGGGGCTTGAATCCCGCCGTGGCCTTCAGTGGCACACGGAAGTCTGCCAGCTTCTCCATCAAGGTGTGCTGCAAATCAAGCAAAGCTTGCGGTGCGCTGGATGGCCCGGCCCAGGCGACCTGTGGCTTCTGAAAATAGCCAAAACGATCAATTTCCAAGCTGATTGTATTAAACGGCAACTCATCGATCGCCTGATGCAGTGCTGGCAGCATGTCGCGTGATTGCTGACCCAGAAACGCAAGGGTCATATGTAGATTTTCAGGTACGACTTTTCTACCGTTGACCTTCGACTGCAGTGCAACCAGCTGGCTGCGAATATCATCATCGGGCCACAACGCATAAAATAATCTCAGCGAGTCGGTGGACGATGGCATCTCTGTTTAAAGTGTGGTGCGTCGCAAGCGCAGTGCATTGGCGATGACTGATACCGACGACAAGCTCATTGCCGCACTGGCGATCATCGGCGAGAGTAGCAGACCCAACCAAGGGTACAAGATACCTGCGGCTATCGGTACACCTACGAAGTTGTAAACGAACGCAAAAAAGAGATTCTGGCGAATATTGCGCATGGTCGCGCGTGACAATTGCCTTGCCTTGACGATGCCGCGCAAATCCCCTTTGACCAGCACGATGCGCGCGCTGTTCATCGCGATGTCAGTGCCGGTACCCATTGCAATGCCCACACTGGCTTCTGCCAACGCGGGCGTATCATTGATACCGTCACCGGCCATCGCAACGATGTTTCCTTGTTGCTGCAGTGTCTGTACATGAAGGAATTTATCTCCAGGCAGCACTTCTGCATGGACGGTATCGATGCTAAGTTCTGCAGCGACAGCGCGGGCGGTCATTGCATTATCGCCGGTCAGCATCACAATCTTTACGCCTTCTGCATGAAGCTGACGTATCGCTTCGCGGGTTTCTGGTTTAATGGTGTCGGCCACGCTGATCATACCGGCAAATTTCCGCTCCACTGCGACAAACATCACCGTATGCCCCATTGCGCGTAATTCATCGGCTTTCTGTGCGAGTGGCGTGATATCGACGTCGGCCTCCTTCATCAGAAGTGCATTGCCGAGCCATATCGTGTTGCCATCAATGTTGCCACGCACACCTTTGCCGGTGATGGCGCTGAAACCAGTCACGGGCAAGACAGGCAGGCTCTGTGCTTTGAGATGTGCAAGGATGGCGTGGGCAAGCGGATGCTCGCTCATGTTTTCCAGCGCCGCTGCCAGCACCAGCACATCGGCGCGTGCAAAACCTGCGCTGGCGACGATTTGCTGTACCTTCGGCGCACCTTCGGTCAGCGTGCCTGTCTTGTCGACGATGAGCGTATCGACTTTTTCCATCAGCTCCAGTGCTTCGGCATCCTTGATCAGCACACCCTCACGCGCACCACGACCGATACCCACCATGATCGATATGGGAGTCGCCAGTCCCAGCGCGCAGGGACATGCCATGATCAGTACCGATACGGCTGCCACCAGTCCGTTTGCCAATCCCGGTGCGGGTCCCGCGATCGCCCACACGGTGAAAGACAGTACGGCAGCGGCGATAACGGCAGGTACAAACCATCCGGACACACGATCGGCCAACTTTTGTATCGGTGCGCGCGAGCGTCCCGCCTGATTCACCAATTGCACAATTTGCGAGAGCAAGGTATCCGCACCAATTTTTTCAGCGCGGATCACGAAAGCACCGTTTTGGTTGACCGAGCCCGCCACTACTTTGCTGCCGGCGCGTTTTTGAACTGGCATGGATTCACCCGTCAGCATGGATTCATCCACCGTAGACTCTCCTTCGGTGACAAGGCCATCCACAGGTATGTTGCTGCCGGGCCGAACGCGCAGCAGATCACCGATCTGTACCTGATCCAGCGACACTTCGCGCTCGCTGCCGTCAACGGCAATGTTGACCGCCGTTGCGGGCGCCAATCCGAGCAGTGATTTCACTGCGGCGTTCGTTCTCGATCGCGCGTGTAACTCCAGTATCTGGCCCAGCAATACCATCGTGACGATGACAGCCGCTGCTTCGAAATACAGCGGCGCCATGCCATGCATTCGAAAGGCATCGGGCAGTGTCTGAGGAAAGAGCAGTCCGATTGCACTGAACAGCCAAGCCGCCATGACACCCATCGCAATCAGACTGAACATGTTCAGATGACCGCTCTTGAATGAGCGCGCGCCGCGCTCGAGAAATGGCCAGCCAAACCAGAACACGACGGGGGTTGCGAGCAGACCTTGCAGCCATGCATGCACGGCGTGACCGAGCAGTGCGGCGCTATCGATGCCGATCAACTCAACCATGCTCAAGAACAGCAGTGGCAGCGACAACGCAAGACTGAACCAGAAGCGGCGTGTCATGTCGTCGAGCTCAGTGGTGTCTTCTTCCATCGTGGCCTGCATAGGCTCGAGCGCCATGCCGCAGATAGGACAGCTGCCGGGCCCAACTTGCTTGATCTCCGGATCCATCGGGCAGGTGTAAATCGCATCGGCGGGGCCTGTGGGTTCGTTTTCTCGCCCGGGTGACAGATAGCGCATCGGATCGGCTTTGAATTTGCTTACGCAGCCGGTGCTGCAGAAGTAGTAGGTCTGACCCGCATGTATCGCGCACTTGTCCGGATTGGCAGCGGCTTTCATCCCGCACACCGGATCAATGTAGGGCTTGTCTTCGGAGGCGCTGTCAGGCGCGGATGTGGCAGTGCGACGCTGCACCTCACGTATTTGTGGTTCCGTCGAAGATTTTTGCGGACGGCGTAATTCGGTGGATTTCATCAGTCAGCCCCGGTTGAGCAAGCGCCGATTGTCGCGCGCAATTTCGTTGGACAGGTGTCGAAAGATGGCAATAAATCAAATTTTGTGCGGTTTGGGGCTCGGTCTTGCCAGCCATGTCTTAGGGCTGAGGGTAAAATTTGTTAATAAAAAGATACTTAACTTAGTACATTTGCACTATATCACTCAGTTTAGGAAGCTACGTACACTGCAGCCAATGACAAATTTACAACATTTGTCAGAAGGCTGGGCGGCGATTTACCTCGGAGTCGATGGGGATCGAATTCCCGGCTCAACTTAACGGTTCACTTTTTTTATTTTGGAGAGATCTCATGCAATTCCTCATCAATAAGACCAAAGCCTTTTTCGCGGATGAAGGCGGCGCAGCAGCACTTGAATACGGTTTGTTGGCCGCACTGATCGCAGCCGTTATTGCCGTAGCCGTCGGTGGCATAGGGACAAAACTCAACACGGTATTTGAATACGTCAGAGACCAAATAAAAGTGCCAGCTTAAAAACGTTCGGCTGATATCACGCTGCGCGGAACAGGCAGGTCACAACCTGCCTTCTTCCGACGCACTTTTCTTTCCTGCTGCCTGTGATGCGGCAGGTCATAAATCGAATCCACACAGGGCGCCCCATGATGCCTTCCTTTACCGATGCCTCGCTTGTGCCGTATGCCATTGCCGGGCTACTGGTGGTCGCAATCCTTGCAGCTTGGCATGACTGGTTTCAATGGCGCATACCCAATCGTTTGCTGGCAGCTGACTGTGCGGCCGCACTGATGCTGGCAACGTTTGCGCCGGGTAGCCCAGGACTTGCTCATTCACTTGCAGGTGATCTTGTGGGACTTGCGCTGATCTGGCCCTTCTATTGGGCGGGTGGCATGGCGGCTGGAGATGTGAAGCTGATGGCGACCTTGGGATTGTTCGCGGGGCCCGCGGCTGTCATCGACATTGTGCTGACAAGTTTTTTTATCGGTGGTGTGTGGTCCGTAATCCTGTTGCTCAACCGCACCACAACGGGTGCACTGGTACGGGCCCGCATCAGATCCCTACTTTGGCATCGCCTGAACCTCCCGCAGCGCGACCCGTTTCCAAAAGTCTATCTGACATCGCGGGGTGTCATTCCCTATGGTGTCGTGATCGCAATGGGCGTTATCGCATCGATCGCGTTGGTTCAGTTGCGTTGATGGGTAGAAAAATTGGGACGATATGAATCGCCCATCCCTGGAAAGGTAAGACGAAAAATGAAAAATACAAGAGTCTGGATCATGTTGGGCGTGGCTATGGTGTGCGGGCTACTGGCAGTCGTACTGGCTGCACAGTGGCTGACCCATCAATCATCGAAGGGCGTCGAGCGGATTGCTGTCGCCGCCAGTGACATCAGTCTCGAACAGCGATTAACGCCTGATCTGGTAAAACTCGTTGATTGACCCACTTCGAGTACACCACCGGGCGCCTACAAAGAAATCGCCTCAGTGGATGGACGCGTGCTGCGCACCAGTTTGCTGCGAGGAGAGGCAGTCATCGACACCAAGCTCGCGCCCTTGGGCACCACCGGTGGTCTATTCGCTGGCATTGGCGAGGGTCGACGCGCGATGACAGTTCGGGTCAACGATGTGATTGGCGTTGCCGGATTTGCGCTGCCGGGAAATTATGTCGACATCCTCGTCAATACCCAGCGCGATAGCGATAACAACGCTGCCCGCGACAAACAGATATCCAAAATTGTTCTCGAACGCATCCTGGTGCTCTCGGTTGCACAGGACGTTGATCGTGATGAAACCAAGCCGCGTGTTGTCAACGCCGTCACACTCGAAGTGACACCCAAGCGAGCAGAAAAACTCGATCTGGCACGCAGAGTGGGTAGTCTCTCGCTGGTGTTGCGCAATCAGATGGACCCTCAGGCGGCCAGCACAGAGGGCGCGATGAAATCTTCCCTGCTGGATGAGCGGGTACCGCCGCTCGCACAACACAAATTCATCTCCAGTCCAGCACCCCCTGCTTCAAATAAAAAACAATCAAAACAAGCGGTGAATACCAAAAAGTCCGAGGTCGTTGCGACAGAAAACAAACCGTTATCCGAAAAGACAATGGTCACAGTTACTAAGTCTCCTGTGAACAACGCGTCCACGACAGCCAAAGTGACAAAACAAGCCCAGAACACAAAAAATTCCGAGATCACTGCTGCAGAAAATTCCCAGTCATCTGAAAAGAAAATCGTGCCTGTCGTGATACCTGCTGCCAAAAGTGCAGTCGCCGAGCCAGCGTTGTTTTGTGTTGGCGTCATTAATGGATTGCGAAACGCCACCGAGTGCTACTGAACTCCCGAACCAAAACGAACAAGAGGAGAAACATCATGTTGCAACGCCGAGCAAAAAAAAGAATGCTGATGGCCATGAGCCTGTTCCTGCCGCCTGCATTGAGCTGGTCATGAGACAGTAATTTGAATGTCAACGAACGTGCATCGCGTCCTAGTCCCGGCAAAGTAACACTTGCCACAATGAATAACTTACCTGGCCTGAGCTGCAATGGCGAGGCGGTATCGCCTGCCAAGATGACACTGCCCATTGGGAAGTCAACACTGTTACGCTTGCCTGAAGAAGTTACCAATCGCACTCTCGCCAATCCTTCCGTTGCACAGGCAATGCTGATGGCACCTGCGACACCCTATTTGCTGGGCGTTGAAGTGGGTACCACTAACATGATCTTGCAGGGGAAAAGCGGTAAATGTATCGCTATTGATGTGACGGTGGCCGAGGTATCAAAAATTCTGCTGGACAAATTGGGTGTGAATGTCACCGGCTCACCAACCAGCGGTGCGGTCACTTACAGCATATTGTCAAATTTTCTGACAGGCTCTGCCGGCACGGTCGGTGTCAATCGTGCGTCGGGTTCGGGTGTGAATCTGGACGCAGAAAAAAAGGACAGTCTGATAAAAATTCTCGCCGAGCCGAACGTAATGGCTATCATTGGACAGGAGGGCAGCTTTTTAGCAGGTGGTCGTATCCTGATTCCCGTAGGACAGGATGGGGTCGGTGGTTTGGGTCGTGTCAATCTGGAAGAAAAAGAATTCGGTGTTGGGTTCAAGTTCACGCCTACGGTACTGTCGGGTGGGCGTATCAATCTACGCGTATCGCCTAAAGTCTCTGAACTCTCGCGAGAAGGTATAGGTATCAGTTCTGTCAATGGGAGCCGCTCGGTTCTGCCACTCATCACCACCCGGCGTGCATCAACAACAGTACAGGTGGCAGACGGCCAAAGCTTCGCGATTGGCGGACTGATCAAAAACAATGTGACTGCCAATATCAAGGCTTTTCCAATTCTTGGTGAAATACTCATTCTAGGTGCGCTCTTTCGTAGCAGCGATTTTCAGCGGGACCGCACAGAGTTGGTGTTTATCGTGACGCCAAGGTTGGTCAAACCACTGCCAGCAGATTATCGATTGCCGACCGATGGTGTACTCGATCCTTCGCGCAAAGATCTTTTTATCGATGGAAAATTGGAGAGAAGCGGCCAACCACGAGTCGATGACGGTACACGTGGATTCGAACTGAAGTGATGTGCTGCCAAATCCAATAAAAATTCTTCTTTTAGATCAGCGAGGTATCCACCATGAAAGCAGTATGTCATTTCCCCTCGAACAGCAAGCTCATCTCGTCATTGATTTCTTTGAGCATGTTGTGCGCTTGTGTACCTACTACGCCGCATTGGGATCAACAATTTGGCGATGTGGTGCGGCAGGCTCAATCACAGCAAATCATCAATCCGCAAGCTGGCGGCGATGCACCTGTCAATGGCATCGATGGTTCCGTAGCACGCGAATCCATAGGCCGTTATCGCAGCAGTTTTCGCGAACCACCTCCAGCCCCCGCGCCGCTGACGGTAGGTACCGGACGCTAATGACCATACACTCACCTGATTTCAGAACGATACGATCCGCTTCTCGGATACGGCTTGCAAGACGTGGCATGCAGGGAGGCGCTGTAGCGATCGTGGCGGCAATTGTGCTGATCGCCATGGTGGGTATCGTGGGTCTGGCGCTTGATCTTGGAAAACTGTACGTTGTGCGCGCTGAATTACAGAACGCTGCAGATGCCTGTGCTCTTGCGGCCGTGCATTCCCTCAACGGCGCCACGACGCGTCAGCTTGATATCGCTGAAGTGGCGGGTCTGACGACAGGCCTGCGCCACAAGGTGCAGTTTCAAAAAAATAGAGCAAGCCTGCATCAGAACGTCAGTATAACGTTTGCAGAGCGTATCGATGGTCCGTGGCTATTGAAAAATGCGCTGGGTCCTGGCGACCCTAGCGAATTACGGATGCGACATGCACGATGTACGGTCACTGAGAGTGACATGGAAATCTGGTTTATCCACGTACTCAATGCGTTGCCGGGCGTTGCAATCGGTACGCAGCAAGTCGGTGTCAACGCTGTTGCCTCACTACGCAACGCGCAAACAACATGCGCAATACCAGTGGCCATCTGCGCCGAGCAATTGACAGCCAGCACCCCTGTACGCCAATGGCTTGGAGGGGCCAGCTCCCCCTCTGATGAAACCACCAGTAAATTCAATTGGGTAGAGCTGAATCCAGACACCAAGAGCTCCAGTACACGCGATATCGCCGATATGTTGACTGGTGACGGCGCTTGCGAATTACCTGCTACGGGTATGGAGGTAGGTGTTGCCGGCGCTCGTCTGGGTTTGTTTACCGCATGGAATACCCGTTTCGGCATCTATCAAGGGGGCGCCCATTCAGCGCAGGAAAATCCGCCAGATCTTTCAGGCTATGCGTACACCACATTGACCTGGCCTGCGGCTGCAGATGGTAGTCGATCCAATGCTTTTCCGGATTTCATCAGCAAGCGATGATCCAATGTGCCTTATCAAGGAGATGCTTTGACAGGTCTGGTGACTGGCAGTGGACCCGGTATGAGCACAACATTGGCGAGTTACGGCAGCTTGCGTCGATTAGCGCCAGCGCCTGTTGTGAATTGCAATGAACTTCACAACGGAACTCACAAAGCTCCGATACAGTACTGGGCCTGCATGTTTATGCTGCATCCGATAAATAGGGGTGCAGGTAACACTAGCGGCAACGGCAGCAGCAACGGAAATAACAACGGTAACGGCAACGGTGACGGGAAAATCAATCAGTCTGCGGTCAAAGACGGCTATATGTATCTCGAATACCGCGGCAATGCCAGTGACCCCGACAGTCCGTGCGCTTCCACCGGTTTGCCTGGTGACATTGGCGGTAACGGCCCACTCGTACCTACGCTGAGTCGATAAATCCATGCGCCATTCAACCTATCGCCACCATCGTCGCCAGCAGGACGTGGCTTCTGTGGAATTCGCCCTTTTGCTGGTGCCCTTGTTGGTTATCGCCTTTGGTGTACTTGAATATGACCGTCTTCTGTATCACTACGACACGGTGGTGAAATCAGTACGTTCTGCTGCAAAGCTGGTTGCACAGAGAAACCCAGACGAGCAATCCAGCTATACAACCGCCCTGTCCGAGGCGCGTTGCCTCGCAGTATATGGCGTGATGGACTGTTCCCAAAATCAAGAACCGCTTGCACCGGGACTGAGGCTGTTTCACGTCAGGATCTGTGACCGAAGCTCTGTCACCGCGTGTGACGGTCTGTCTTTGAGTGATGTAAAAAATGTGGCGACAGGAAGTGATACAGGGACCTTGAATCTGGTGGTTGTTCAAACCAGCGGCTACGAGTTCAGTTTCCTTGGCTTGCCTTTCACAGGTGCAGGTAGCACTCTCGTATTTCAGCCCATTCAATCCGTCATGAGGCAAGGTTTGTGAAAGCTGCGCATCTACGTTCGAAACAACAAGGCGCCAGTACGGTTGAATTTGCACTCGTTGCAGCACTGGGCGGATTTTTAATGGTGCTGCTCGGCATATTTGAATTCGGACGTGTCTTGTACACCTTTAACACGGCCAGTGAAGTAACCCGTCTGGGTGCGCGTACGGCGATTGTTTGTGATGCCAATTATGAACGTATCAAAACGACCATGATGGCCTTGATGCCATCTCTTTGGGCTGAAGAGATCGATATCAGCTACCAGCCAGCGGGCTGCGCCGCTTCGGCAAGTGCCGCACGTGCTACCTGTATCTCCGTCACGGTGTCCCTCAATTCCAATGCGGGACTATCGACAGTGATTCCCTTTGTGCCGCTGGCAGTCAGTATTCCGCCGTTTGCCACGACGATGACCAGAGAAGCGATGGACAGCAGCAACTGCAAGGGAGGTAATTTGAAGTGAACGCCATTATTGTGACCAAGGATGCCGATCTTCGAAAAATTATCGCGCAATGTTGTGCCAGTCATCATCCAACGATTCATATCGTAAGTGAATTTCCGGGGATGAATTCAAAATTAGGGGCGATTGCTACCGTATACCCCAGCCTTGTCTTCCTGGATGCGCAGGGGGATGAAAAAGACGTTTTATCCTCACTTGAAACGACGGCAGCCAAGTACCCGCAGGCCGACATTATGTTACTCGCACCTATGCAGTCGGCGACGCTGTTAATGACAGCGATGCGAGCCGGTGTGCGTGAAGTCATTGATTTACCGCTATCTGTGAAAAGTTTTCATGAGGCTGTTGATCGAATTCTGTCTCAGCAGCGCGAATCTAGTCGGGAAGACGGAAAAATTCTATCGTTCATCTCATGCAAAGGTGGGAGTGGTACAACATTCATTGCGGATAACCTCGCCTACGCCTTGTCTTCAGTATCGAACAAGAAGGTGCTGCTGTTTGATCTGAATCTTCAATTTGGTGACGCCGCACTTTTCTTATCCGACGTACAGCCATCCATGACGCTCGCCGATTTATGCCGTCAGATTCATCGTCTCGATGCGACTTTGCTTGATTCAAGCCTGATTCATGTCACTCCAAGCTTTGGAATTCTTCCCGCATCAAACGAGCCCGATCCCTACGATACCATTCGTCCAGAGCAAATTGACGCCATATTGCATCTCGCGCGCCAGGAATATGATTTCATTTTTATTGACCTCGGGCGGCAGATCAATGGCATTTTGATTCGTGCACTCGATCAGAGCGATCATATATTTCCGATCATTCAACAATCACTACCCTATTTGCGCAATGGACTCCGTCTACTTGGCTTGTTTGACATGCTAGGTTATCAAAAGGAAAAAATACGATTCATCGTGAACCGTCATGAAGCAAATACCATCGGCGTTGAGGCGGTTGAGCGTTCTTTAGGGCAGCCAATTGCCTACCTGGTACCCAATAATTTTGATGTCGTCAACGAATCCATTAATCAAGGCGTTTCAGTACTGAAACTGGCACGTAGCTGCAATGTAACGAAAGCACTGGTTGAAATAACCCATGCATATTCTGGTGCTAGAGAGCCGGATAACGACAGCATTATCCGCCGATTTTTTGTTCGTAATAAATCCATCTGAATGACATTTACATCGAAAAAATAAAAAATGATCTTGGCTCCAAGCCCTTGGAACGATTTGCATTGGTACCGGAGACACCTGTGCAAATTAACAAAGATCGGGGCGACTACTCCAATGAAGCTTTCACTGTCTTGCAAAAGTGTGTCTACCAGCGCGTATTTGAAAAAATTGATCTGGAGCGTATGCAAAATCTCAATGCAGATCAGTTGGGCCGCGAGATGTCTTTGTTGGTCAATCACATTCTTGATGAGGATCATCTCGCAGTCAATCATGCAGAGCGCTTGCATCTGGTTCAAGATATACAAAATGAAATGCTGGGTTTGGGATCCCTTGAGGCCTTGATACACTTTGCGACAGTGTCCGATATCTTGGTGAACTCGCCCGACAAGGTCTATGTTGAGCGGCATGGAAAGCTGGAGCTAACCCAGATTCGCTTCCATGATGCTGAGCACGTGATGAAGATCATCGGACGCATCGTCTCACGCGTAGGCCGTCGTATTGATGAGTCCAGCCCTATGGTCGATGCCCGTCTGCCCGATGGCTCACGCGTCAATGCAATCATCGCGCCACTCGCGCTGGACGGACCAGTGTTGTCGATACGCCGTTTTTCCCGGCAGCCGCTGGCTATCGATGATTTAATCGAGCTTAAGATATTGGCACCCCCAATGGCACAGCTGCTGGAGGCACTGGTCAAGGCGCGGATCAATGTATTGATTTCCGGCGGCACTGGGAGTGGCAAGACCACGCTGCTCAATGTCATGTCCAGTTGCATACCAATTCAGGAGCGCATTCTGACCATTGAAGATGTGGCAGAACTGCAGCTACAGCAGCCACATGTTGTCAGACTGGAGACCCGGCCTCCCAACATTTAGGGGAAAGGCGAAGTGAATCAGAGAGCTCTGGTCAGGAATGCGCTGCGTATGCGGCCAGATCGCATCATTCTTGGTGAGGTGCGAGGTGATGAAGCACTGGATATGCTGCAGG
>SXGT01632627.1_pt1 | contig 14393 bp, 12 predicted proteins | sample 3176221 | NCBI WGS metagenome assembly SXGT01 (sample SAMN11356862, study PRJNA531348) | freshwater metagenome | isolation source: freshwater sample F1-120 | place: China: Fuxian Lake, Yuxi | collected 2017-12-25
GGGCGCCGCGCGGCTGGCCGACCTGGCATCGCTTGAGCGGCTGGCCGACGAGGTGGTGTCGGCGGCTCCCGGCATTGACGCCGCCGGCATGGTGCGCCGCCTCGACGGCCTGGCCGGCGTGGGCTTCCGGGCGCCCGGGGGCGCGCCCGAGCGCCTGGGCGTGCAGGTGATGACGATCCATCAGTCCAAGGGGCTGGAGTTCGACGCGGTCTGGGTGCTCGGGATGGTGCACGCCAACTTCCCGGGCCGTGACCGCAGCCGTACCGACATCCCGGACGTCCTGCTGCCCGAGGCCCTGCCGCGCGGACGCGACGCCCATCTGGCCGAGCAGCGCCGGCTGGCCTACGTGGCGATGACCCGTGCGCGCAGGCACCTGTACCTCAGTACCTACCGTGTGGGTGACTCAGGGATGGGGCAGAGGCCCTCGGCGTTCGCCGAGGAGGCCCGCGCCGCCGTGGGCGACCCGCCCTACGTGGAGGTGGGCGCCGCCCCCGATCGCGCGGTGCTCGATGCCGTCGCGGCCGCGCGCTCGCGGCTGGAGGATGCCGTGAACCGCGCGGCGGAGGCCGGTGCGGGGCGCGACAGTCAGGCCGCGGCCCTGACGGACGATGCGGCCGAGGCGGCACGTGCCCTGGTGGCCGCACGGGCTGACGTGCTGGCGGGCCCGGCGGCCGGGGAGCCGCCCCCGCCGGCGCCCCGGGTGCCCCGGGCGGGCCTGCAACTCAGCCCCACGGACATCGCCCGCTACATGGCATGCCCGCTCGCCTATCGCTTCGCCTCCGTCGATCGCGTGCCGCCGAGGTGGGACCCCAACCGCGCCGTCGGCAACGCCATCCATGCGGCGCTTGAAGCCTGCTTCCGTGACGGCGTGCCCGAGGGCGGTGCCGACCGGGTGATCGCCCGCTTCGCGACGGAGATGGCACGCCGTGGCGCGGCCGGAACGGCCGTGGGCCGTCAGGCCATGGAGCGCGTTCGCGAGCACGTGCCGGGATACCTCGACCGGGTGAGGAAGGCCGGAGTGCGCCCGGTGGGCGTGGAGCGGGCGTTCAGCCTGAAGGTGGGACCGCACGTCATCCGCGGCCGCATTGACCGCATCGACTCCCATCCCCAGGGCGGGCACCAGTTGGTGGACTACAAGAGCGGCCGCGCACCCATGAGCGAGAGCGAATCGGGCCGCCTGGTGCTCATCACCTACATCGAGGGTGCGCGTGATGCCTGGGCCATCGAGCCCCGGGGTGCCGTGCTCGAGTATGTCCTCGACGGCGAGATGCGCAGCGTGCACCCGGACGGGCAGGAGCGGGCCGAGGCCATGGAGAGGGTGCGCGAGGTGGCCGATGCCATCTCGGCGGGCGCGTTCGAGGCCCGGCCGGGCTGGGCCTGCCGCACGTGCGACTTCAACCTGATCTGCCCCGCACAGGATCGTTAGGGTGACGGGCATGACCACCCTCGAACCCGGGCGCCCGGTGGAGGGCGTAGTCGCCGTGCGGCGCAAGGAGCGCCGCATGTCCCGCAAGGGCGCGCCGTACCTCGCCCTGACTCTGGGCGACGCCACCGGCACGATCCCGGCGGTCATCTTCGACGAGCCCGACTGGTTCGGGGGGCAGTTCGAGGAAGGCGACCGCGTGCGGGTGACCGGTGAGGTCACCGACCGCGGCGGGCGGAGCGTGCTGCGGGTGCGGTCCCTGCGCCCCGCCGAGGCGTCCGACGCCGAGGTGGACCTCCTGCCCCGGAGCCACCGCGACCCCGACGACATGTGGGGCTTCGTGCTGGGGCTGGCCGATGAAGTGCATGAACCGCTCCTGCGGGCCCTGCTCGACCACATGACGGGCGACCCCGTGCTCGCCGGGGCGTGGCGCACCGTGCCGTGCACCCGTTCGGGGCACCACGCCTATCTGGGCGGTCTGGTGGAGCACACCGTGGGCGTGGCGATGCTGTGCCAGTCGCTGTGCACCTGGCACCCGCGCCTCGATTCCGACCTGCTGGTGACGGCCGCCCTGCTGCACGACATCGGGCACACCCGTACCTGGGAGGTCCGGCCCGCCACGGTCGAGCAGACCGACGAGGGCCGCATGGTCGGGCACCTGGCCCTCGGCATGCAGATGGTGGACGAGGCGGCACGCGCGACCGGCCTCGGTGATGAGCCCCGCCTTGCCCTTCTGCACGCCATCGGCTGGCACCACGGCCCGCCCCCGGGCGCGCACGCGGGGCAGGCATCGGCGGAGGCCATCGCGCTCTGGCGCGCGAACGCGATGGAGGCGGGCGTCAAGGCGCGCCTCGAGGGAGCCGGAAGCCTCGACGACTGACGGTGCGCCGTGGCCGCACCGACGCTGGGGGTCGGACGGGACTGCCCGGGACCTGTGCGGCCACGCATCCGGAGGGGGACGTCCTGTGCCCAGCGCGTGCCCTGCGCCGCAACGGCGCGGCGCAGGACCGCCCGTGCCCGGCGGATCCCCGGGCACGGGCGGTGGCTCCTATCGCGCCGCGGCCAGCTGCGCCCGGGCCCGTGACAGCAGGCTCTTCGGGAGGTGCGCGTACCCCAGGCCCACAAGCATTCCCTGGGCGCGGTCGCTGAGGAAGTACCGCAGACTGGTACGCGTTGCCGCCTTCATCGGCCGGTCCTTACGGACGATGGCGTAGGTGACCACCGTGATCGGGTAGGCACCCTTTGCGTGGCTGTTGGTGAGGTCGATCGTCAGGTCACCCGAGATACGACCGGCCGCGAAGTGGGCGGCCGCCTGGATGTCCTGCGCGGTGGGATGCATGAACACGTTTTCGCTCACCACGGTGCGGTTGGCGCCCTGCCCGTAGGTGACCTTCTCGCGCTTGCCGACGGCGATGACGTCGTGCGAGAGCCCCTCGGTCATGGCGTCGGAGAAGGGCAGGAACGTGATCGCGCCCGGGTGGTTCTCCACGCACGCGCCGACCTCCGTGACGTGCGGGGTGCGCACGATCTGTGCGCCCTTCCAGCGCGGCAGCATCGAGGGGCCGCCCAGACGCGTGCGGTAGGCGGCGCTCACCTTCCCGAGGTAGTCGCTGAAGTCCCACGAGGTGCCGGACGGATGCTGCGGGACGCACAATGTGATCTTCAGGTTGCGGGGCATCGGGTGGCGCGCGTTGGAGTGCCGGATGCGCTTGTCGTTCCAGTTGGTGATGACTCCCGAGAAGATCTCGGCGATCGTGGTGCCGCGCAGGTCCACGTCGTGCCCGTCAATGCCGGGGATGTGCACTGCAACCGCGATGCCCTCGAGCATCGTCGGGTAGTAGGCCACGGGGCCGCCGGCCTCACGCTGCTGGTTCGCGGACAGCGGCTCGTCCACGCCCACCCAGTCGGCCTTGCCCAGCGCCAGATCCTCGACGCCGGTGCCCGAGTCGCGCACGGAATACGTGCACGACTTCGATGCCGTGCACCAGGCCTGGTAGGCGGCAGCGGGCATCTCGGCCCCCGCCCCGTCGGCCATGGATGCCGCCACGGCGGTGCCGGCCAGCACACCGCTCGCTGCGGCCCCGATGATCAGTGTTCGTGTGAGGTTACGCATTACAGGTTGTCCCAGGTGTAGTGGTAGATGCCCGCCCACGACGGGTTGAGCCGCAGCTCGCCCCCGCAGCGGAAGTCGTTGCTGATGAATGCGCAGCCGATGTCACCCGACACGCGATCGGCGTCGAAGTAGCCCCCGGCGATCGCACCGCCCGTGTACTGGGCACCCGGCGACTTCTGGTAGACGGCGACGCCGAATCCGATGCCCACCAGCACGCCCCGGTGGAAGGTCCGGTCCCGGTACTTCTTGGAGAAGGTGCGACTGGCGCTGAGGTTGAGGGAGCCGAAGAAACCGGACTGGTAGCGGATGTCATCCGTGTACTTCATGTCGAATGTGCCGGGAGTCCCGTACCACGCGATGTCGAGCGTTCCCGCCTTCGTGACGCCATTCCACTCCTGATAGTGCGACACGGTCAGGCTGAACTCGAAGGTCGTGAGGGTCGTGCACCTGACGACCACGTGCACGTTGTTCAGCGAGTAGGTCGTGCTGCCTGTGGTCACCGACATCGCGGCCTGCGTGTCGATGGTCGTGCAGCCGCTGGTGGGCGTGGTCACGTCGTAGTGGAAGGAGAACGAGTTGACCTGGAACGTCGGGCTCGCGCCCTTCAGGTCGGCGCCCTCGACGTCAATGGACAGGGTGTACTGGCCCGGGGTCGCGTTGCCGGGCTTCGTGACCGTGATGTCGGCATCGAAGCTCCCACCGGTGGTCTCGAGTGACGCCTGCATTTCGGCGAACGCATCAATGGTGGAGACCTCGATGCTCGCGTGCTCCAGGGTCATCCCCCCGATCTGGAGGTCCTCCACGATGGTGTTGGCCACCCACCCGGTGCTGTCGATGTACACGCTCATGTCGAACGTGCCATCGCCCATCACGTAGCCGTGCAGCACGAGCTGGTAGCTCATGCGCCCGGCGGCCCGCGTGATGGTGCCGTCCACGTCGTTGATGTCGAGCGAGGTCGGGCTGGTGGGCGCGTATCCCGCGCCGGCGCCGTTGCGCTGGACGTTGACGGTCCAGTTGTTGCTGTCGGTGTAGGTGAGCGCCACGGCCACCGGCGTGGTGCTCGCCCCGGCGTACACCGTGGCCGATGCACTGACCGTCCCCGACGAGGTGGATGTCACCGTGACGTTGGTTACACGCAACAGGCCGTCCGCGCTGACGGCGTCCTGAATCATCTGCGCGGTCACGGACGCATGGCCGGAGGACCCGGCGGCGCCCGCAGGTGATACCGCGAGACCGAGCAGGACGAGCACCACCGAAGCGCATGTGGCAACGATGCGTTTGAGCATCAGGACTCCTTCGAGCGGGATAGACATCGGTTGGATACCAGCCGGCGGCACACCGCGGCGGGTCGGTGGGGGGTTTACCCCTACACCGGGCGGAACCCGGCCACCGCCGTACCCGGGCCGGGTTCGCTCAGGTGCTGAAGCGGATCTGCATGACGTCGCCCTCCTGGACAACGTAGTCGCGTCCCTCCAGACGGGCCAGCGCCTGCTCACGGGCCCGGGCGAAGGAGCCGCACTCCACCAACTTGTCCCACGGGACCACCTCGGCGCGGATGAACCCGCGCTCCATGTCCGAATGGATCTTTCCCGCGGCACGGTCGGCCGTGGTGCCGCGGGGGATGGGCCAGGCGCGTGCCTCGGGCGGGCCGGACCCGGTGAAGAACGTCACGAGGTCCAGCAGGCGGTAGCCCGCCTGGATCAGCGCGTCGGCGCCCCGCGTGCTGCCCAGCCCCATCTCCACAGCGAACTCCGCCGCCTCGTCGGGGTCCATCTGCGCGAGTTCGAGCTCCACCCCGACGGGCAGTGCGAGCGTCTGGGCGCCCTGCGCCGCCGCGTACGCCGCGACGTCCGCTGCCGGCTCGCCCGGGTCGTCGGTGTTGATGAGGTACAGCACCGGTTTCGCCGTGAGCAGACCCATGGCCCGGGCCACAGCACGGGCGTCGTCCGCGTCCAACGTGCGCACGGGAAGCCCCTGCGCCAACTGATCGGTGATCGCGTCAAGGGCCGCGGCCTCGGCCTTGGCGGCGGGGTCCCCGGCCCGTACCCCCTTCTGCACCTTCTCCTGCCGGCGCTCCACCTGGCCGGCGTCCGCGAGGATGATCTCCTCGTCCGCGGCGCGGGCATCGGCGAGCGGGTCGACCTCGCGCTCGAGCGGGTGCGGTACCTGTGCGTTGGCGAATGCGCGCAGCACGTGAACGGTGGCCTCGAGTTCACGGATGCGGCCCAGCGCCGCCCCGCCCACGCCCTCGCCCCGGCCGGCACCTGCGCCGAGGCCGGCGATGTCCACCACCTCCACCTGCGCCTGCACGCGGCGGGGGATGTCCTGCACGTCGGCGATGGCGTCAATACGGGGGTCGGGCACGCTCGCGACCCCGACGTTGGGCTCGCGCGTGGTGAACGGGTACGCCGCGACCTCCGCGTGGCCCCCGGTGACGAGGTTGAAGAGTGCGGTCTTACCGGAGTTGGTGAGGCCTACGAGCCCGAGTTGCAGCTCAGGCCCCGGTGAAGCCGATCCGGCCGCTCACCTCGCCGGGACGCACGCGCATGTACGTGACCTTGGCGAGGTCCACGGCATGGTCACCCTCCTCGGCGGCCACGTCGTGGAACCCCGGGCCGCCGAGGGCTCCCCGGAGGGCGTTGACGTCGCCATCCCCCACGGTGAGGAGCAGCACGCCACCCCCCTCGAGGCCCAACTCGATGCGTCGGCTCACGCGAGCACGGTGAGTGACGCCGACTCCTGGCCCTGCGGTGCGTCCGGCGTGGCCGGAGGCGTCCACGCCGGCAGGCGCCGGATCTGGTCGAGGTGCACCATCGACTCGGGCTGGTCAGTGAACTTCAGCAACTGCTTGCGACCGTAGGCGCGGAAGATCGCCACGCCCAGCGTCTCGTAGATGGTGCGCATGCCGCGGCGCGAGAGCGTGGTGCGGATGACCTTGTACGACTCGCTCGGGCGGTTGGTGAGCCACAGGCGGATGGCCTTGGGAAGGTTCCTCATGAACTTCCACTCGGTGAGCAGGCGCAGGAACTTCCAGATGTTGGCCCGCACCTCCTTCTTGCCCAGCTCCCACGGCGTCTTCTTGGAGTAGAAGCGCAGCATGTTCTTCCAGGTCTCCATCTGGAGCTGGTAGGGCGTCATCAACTTGGGCTGGATGATGCAGTGGTGCCCGTCGTACAACGAGTAGTCGTCGGTGAGCACCCGGCCCTCGGCGCGCATCTGGGTGTCGAACGCCGTGCCCGGCAGGGTTGTGAGCATCATCATCTGCAGGGTGTCCACGCCGTGCTCGATGGCGAAGTCCACGGTGGCGCGCACCGTGTCGGGGGTGTCGGTGTCGGCGCCGATCACGAACATTCCGTGCACGCGGATGCCGTAGTCGTGCAGCAGCTTGATCGAGGTGGTGATGTGCTCGACCTTCTGCTTCTTGTTGTAGGCGTCGAGGCCCTCCTGCGTGATGCTCTCGAACCCGATGTACACCATGTAGCAGCCGGAGTCGCGCATGAGCGCCAGCAGCTCGTGGTCGGGCTCCAGGGTCTGCTTACTCGTGTAGATCGAGTCGGCGCGGATCTGGGCGGTCCACTGGGGCGTAATGCCCTCGTCGATCATGGCGTGGAACAGCGACTTCGCCTGCTTCTTGTCCACGATGAAGATGTCGTCGTAGAAGAAGACCCGCTCCGGGTTCACCCCGCGCAGCTCCTCCATCATGTTCTCGACCGAGCGCGTGCGCAGCTTGCGGCCGAACATCTTGATGACGCTGCAGAACGAGCAGTCGTAGGGGCAGCCCCACTTCATCATGATGGGGTGCGTGACCATCCGCTCGTGGCCGACGAGCAGGTCGAGGGCCGGGAACGGCAGGGCGTCGAGGTCGTCGCCCGATGCCATCGGCGCCTCGGGGTTGTCCACCTGCGCGCCGTGCGCCATGAACGAGAGGCCGAGGATCTCGTGCAGGCCGTCGGGGTAACGGTCGCCGTGGAGCCAGTCGAGGAACTGCGCGAACCCCACGTGGCCCTCGCGACGGATGACGTAGTCCACGTGCTGCAGGGCCTCGGAGGCCATGAAGGTCACATGCGATCCGCCGAACAGCACCGGGATGCCCGCGGCGCGGCAGCGGGCGGCGTAGCGGTAGCCCTCGAGGGTCGTGTTCGTCGTGGTCGAGATGCACACCAGGTCGGCGGTGAGCACGTCGTCCCAATCCACCTCGACGTTGCGGATCAGCTCGCAGTAGATGCGCTGGTCCGTCTCGGGGTACTTCTCGCGTGTGATCGCGGCGAGCAGGGGCAGGCCCAGCTTGGGGAGGTTGGCGATCTCATAGATCGTGGCCCCCCGGGGCTTCGGCTCGATGTATCGGATCTTCACGCGTCAGCCCTCCGGCGTGGTGTTCACGGTGTTCAATGCTGCTCGACGAGTTCGGTGAGCACGCCCGCCGTCGAGCGGGGGTGCAGGAACGCGACCATGTGGCCGCCGAGCCCGCGGCGCGGCGCGGTGTCAATCAATTCGACGCCCTCCTCCGAGAGTTCCTGCAGCGCGGACTCGAGGTGGGGAACGGCGAATGCCACATGATGCATGCCCGGGCCCTTCTTTGCGAGAAAACGGGCGACACCGGAGTCGTCCGACACCGGCGTGATGAGCTCCACGTACGAGGGCCCCGCCCCCAGCATCACGGCCTCCACGCCCTGATCGGGCATGACCTCGCGTGCGCCCACGGGCATGCCCAGCACGTCGCGGTACACAGGGATTCCGGCGTCGAGGTCGGCCACGACGTAGCCCACGTGATGAATGAGGCCCAAGTGCATCCCCCGGAGGCTAGTGGACCCACCCCACGGAGAGACCCCCTGCCACCACGACCTCGGCCACCCGGGTGTTCGCGGCGCGCACCCTCGCGGGCTCACCCCACGGACCGGCCCGCAGGCGCGCTGGCGGGGGCCGGGGTGCATCCCGGGGCGGGCGGGCTCACTCCGCGGCGAGGTCCACTGCCTCGAGGCGGGCGTTCGGCGCCTCGGCGCGGCCCACCTTGGCGCAGGGCCTGCCATCCACCCGCACGATGTCGGCGGTGAAGTCGTTGGAGCCCAGCAGCAGGCTCGATCCCACCCCGTAGGCGTCCACCGGTACCCCGTCACGCTCGAAGGCCGCGATCCGTCCGGCATCGAATCCGCCCGACGCCACGATGCGCACCCGGGAGTGGCCCGCGTGGTCGAGGGCCGCGCGCACCTTCCGGACCAGTTCCGGAACCACGCCGGTCGGCGTGAAGCGGCCCATCTCCTGCCACAGGCTGCGGTCGACCATGGTGCTCGCGGTGTCGAGGCGCACGGCCCAGAGGTCATCCCCCAGGGCATCGGCCACCTCCAGCGCGGTCCGCACCGAGTCGTTTTCGTAGTCCACGAGCACGATCACGCGCAGGTCGCCCGCGAACCGCTCGGCGAACTTGCGGGCCGCCAGAACGGTGTCGCCCCCGTAGGCCGCGATGAGCCCATGCGGAACCGTGCCCATGCCGCGCCCGCCCCACCACGAGGCCTGGGCGTCGGTGCTCACCCCGATGGCCCCCGCCACATGCGCGGCCCATCCATCACCGGTCTGCACCTGCCAGTGGTCGAAGCGGGCCGGGAAGTACAGGATCGGCTTTCCATGCGCGGCCTCCACCACCGCACGCACGTTGCGGCTGATGAGGGTCCGCCGGCCGAGCACCCCGAGCACGAGGGTCTCGAGGTGGGCGAACAGCGAGTAGTCGCCCTCGATCGAGAGCACCGTCTCCCACGGGGCGATCTCATCGCCGTCGTAGAGGGCGTGCACCTGGAGATCGGCGTTGCCATCCACCCACCCGTCGCCATCACGGTGCCCCGAGCACAGCGCGAGGATCGCCAGCGCCTCGTCCATGCCCCCCAGCACGGCGTGCTCACGCTGGAACACCTGCATCAGTACGCGCGGGCGGTGGTCATCACCCTCCAGGACCTCGCGGGTGAACGTGAAGTAGGCGTCGCTGTAGTACCCGTCGCGCATCCGCCCGACGGGTAACTGGAACGTGGACGGCCTCAGGCGCACGCGGTCCGCGTCGCCGGTCATGTGCCGGCTCCGTCCTCCGGGCCGTCGGGCGGCAACGCGGCCGGCCGTGACGACCACACCATGCCCACGCCCACGAGGGCGAGCACCCCGAGGGCGATGCCGATGACGCCCGGCCACGCCGAGCCGCCGCCACCGACCCCGGCGGGCTCCGCGATGATCTCGACGGCGACGGCCGGCCCCGGGACGTCCGGACCCGTCTCGGGCGCCTGCGCGCCGTCGGCCTCGGGTGGACCGGTCCACTGCTTGACCGTGCCGTTGGTGAGTCCCTGCTCGCTGCGCCACACGGCGGTCCCCTCCTCGACGGGCGTGCCCAGGACCGCGAAGGTGGCGTAGCGGTCGGGCCGGATGAGGCCACCGGTCCACTCGGCGCCGCGCAGGCGGCCATCGGGCGCCGTCAGCACCCGCGTGGTCCACCCGGGGGTGTCGGCCACGGCGTACACGCCCCCCGGCGTGGGGAAGTGCACCCGCACGCGGTTGGTTGTCAGCCCGCCCTCCGCCGGCACCGTGATGGTGAACTCGGTGGACTCCCCACGCACGGCCTGGCCGGGCGACACCGAGATGTGCGCGGCGGCCGCGGCGGGCAGCACCGCCACGGTGAGCGCTGCGACGACGACGAGGCGGGCCCTCATGGGGCGACCGCCCCCGGGCCGTCCACCCGCAGGATCTCCTCCACCGCGGCGCGCCCGACCGCGAGCTGGGACGCATCGGGCTCGCGGGTGACGAACCCGGCCTGCAGTGCGTGGCCGGCCGCGTGGATGGTGCGCCCCACGGGGGTGCCCGGGTTGCGTTCGGCGAACGCGAAGGCCTCCACGGCCGCGCCGATGCCGATGGCCATCGCCACGATGCGGCCCAGCGCCCGGGCCCGGCGCGTCGGCAGCCGGCGGGCCACCAGATTGCCGGCGGCCGTGGCCAGCACGAGGGGCACCACGAGGTTGCTGCCGCACCGGTCGTGCTCCTTGGGGTCCGCGGCGTTGTCCGCGAGGCCCGCGGCGCCCGCCCGCTCATAGGCCGCGATGCTCTTGTGCTCCACGGCGTGCCAGGCGGCGGCATCCGATGACCGCAGCGCGACGAGCGCCGGTCCCAGGGCGAGGGCTGCGGCAACGGCCTCCTGCGCGAGGGCCGACCGGATGATGCGCCGCGCAACGAGGGTGGCCGCCATGGATCCCGCCATGAGGGGTCCGATCGGGCCGTCCTCCAGAGCGAGGCGTGCCTCGGGCAGCCCCCTCTGCGCGGCCGGCACCACCATGAGCATCTCGGCCATGCGGATGACGCCGCGCGCGAGGGGCACGCGTGCGAGCGGTCCGCGGGCGATGCGGGGGCGCGGCCCCGAGGCCACGATGGTGCGGCCCGCGTCGTCCACCACGGCGGCGGCCCAATGGCCCGGGCCGTGCACCAGCAGTCCGTTGGCGAGGGCCATGCCGCCCAGGCGCATGCGCGAGGAGTCGGGAGCCATCAGCGGTCCACGGTACCAGCGGCACGCCGGGTTTCGGTGCGCCGCTCCTGCGCCAGGCGACCGCCCTCATCCGACATGTCGGCGAAGGACATGAGGTCCGCGATCCCGGCGTGTCCGGCATCGTCGCGGATGGCCCGCAGCATGTCCCGGGCCACCCGGCGGTACGCGGCATGACCTTGCGGCTGGCTGCGCAGTTCGATCAGGTGCATGGCCTCGCGCGCGTTCATCCGCATCGTGAAGCGGATGCGGTGCGCCATCGTCACGGCGTATGGCGCCTCGTCGGGTACCCGGTCGAGAACCTCGCGCCACAGCGCGGCCGACGCCGCGTGCACCCGCGCGAAGTCGTCGGCGAGCCCTGCGGCGTCGATATCCGGGGACGGCTCCCATCCCAGGTCGGCTCCGAGGGGCTGGGCCTCGAGCGTGAGGATGCGGTGGCGCTGCAGGTCGCGGTATGCGCCGTAGTCGCAGGTGACCTCGAACAGGTAGGACGTCGCCTCGAGCGCGCGCCCCGGCCGTTCGCGCCGGTCGGCGCGCCCGGTCGCCCAGCGGGCCAGCGCCGCGCGCCGCTCCTCGTCGGTCATGGCCGCAACGCGTGCCGCCACCTCGTCCACCGGCTGGCCCGAGGCGGGCCAGAGCGCATGCGTGAGCACCCGCGCGTCCCCGTCCGGATCGTGGTCGAGCAGGCGGACCCCGGTACGAACCCCCGTGCCCGGCGCCGTTCCGGTGTCCCGGACCCCCGTGCCCGGCGCCATTCCGGTACCTGACACGGGCTCGGCGGGGCCGTCCAGCGCTGCCCACATCCGACCGGCGCGCTCCTCCGTCGCGCGGCGGTAGGCCCCCATGCGTTCGCCGCGGTCGGGGCGGTCGGTGCGGGTGAGGAAGTCCGGGATCACCTGGCGCAGCGCCGCCAGCACCCGATCGCCCACCTCGCGGGCCTCGGCCAGGGGGTGCGCGCGCAGGCGGATGACCAGTGATTCCCACGCCTGGCCGGATGCGTAGACGCCGACGTTGGCCGTGGTGGCCGCGGGCAGCAGGCCGCGCACGGCGTCGAGCGCCCGCGCCCGCAGGGCGCGCCGCAGGGCCGGGTCGTCCGTGCCCGGGCCGCTCTGCGCGGTCAGGCCGGCGAGCACCGCGTCGTTGAGGTGCGCGTAGGTGGCGAAGGCGTCATCGAGCACCTGCTCGTATCGCGCGATCAGGTCGGGGTGCGCCGAGATACCCGGCGGGCGCACGTACTTCCAGCGGCCATCCGGGCGGTCGGTGTAGGGCACGTAGCGGGTGGACTGCTCCAGGTACGACGCGAGGCGCCCCCATTCGATGACCTTGGTGAGCACGTTGCTCACGCCCTCGATCGCCACGTGGGCCCCGCCGAGTTGCGCGACCGAGTCGTCGCCGTAGTCGGCGAGCACGCGCTGGAAGAAGTCCCGCGCCCGGCCGGCCCCGACCTCGGGGGACGGCACGGCGTCGGCGCCCTGATCGTCGGGGAGGAACTCGTCGAGGAGGATGCGCCGCACCGAGTCGGCGCTGCGGGAGTAGCGGGCGAACAGTGCGCCCTTCACCGCCTCGGGCAGGTTGACCAGCGCGAACACCGGGCCGACGGAGTCGGTCACATACGGCGCCACACGGGCACGCTCGTGCGCGCTCAGGTCGCCGCCCGTGGTCACTGCGCTACGCCAGGTCGTCGGGTCCGTCCGCCGCGCCCAGCGCGCGGTGGCCGGCGAACAGGTCGTTGAGGCGGTCGCGCAATTCGAGGTCGCCGTGGTAGCGGGCGATCAGGGACCATTCGTCGCCGAGCAGGAGCGGCACGCCGTCCACCTCGCGATCCGCGTCGGGGATGTCCTCGTCGATGTTGAGGGGGATCTCCGTGATGTGGTGGCCCGTGGCGTCCACGAAGAAGTAGTCGTTGAGCCGGTCACGGATGTCCGCGTCGGGACAGGTGACGGCCATCTCGGCCCATGCCGTCACGACCAGGGCAACGTCGCCGCGGCCGGTGCGCACCACCGCGCGCTCGTGCTCGTGGTCGCCGTGGGCGTGCCACGAGACCTCCTCGCTGAGCCCGCCGTCCAGCTGCTGCTCCAGCCGGTGCCCCACTCCCTCCCGGATGAGCGACGTGCGGATGATGAGGACCTCCTCCTCGGCGTCCGCGGGCAGGGTGATCCGGAAGCCCTCCTCGCCGATCGCGGTGCCGCCATGGCGCAGCATGATCTCGGCCACGGCGCGCAGGGGGTCATCCGCCTTCCCCTGGACGCGCTCGCCCGACGCCCCGGCCTCCGCGTAGCGGAACAGCCTGCGGAACTCGCCCGCCGGCATCGGTCCGATCTCCACCTCGATGCTCACCCGTCATCCCCCGGTTCGACTGACGGCGGAATCGTGCCAGACGCGCCCGCGCCCCGCGCCCGCGCCCGCAGCGCGGCGAGCCGGGCTGCCATCTCGCCCTCCGCTCCCACGCCGCCGGGGTCGAAGAAGCGGACGTCCTCCATCCCCTCGGGCATGCAGGAGGACCCGGTGACCCGCCCCGGCACGCCGTGCGGGTTGACGTATCCGGTGCCGTGCCCGAGGTGCTCGCGGTTGGCCGGGCTCGCATCGCGCAGGGCCAGGGGCGGCACGTGCGCGCCCTCGTCGCGCACCCGGGCGAGGGCGGCGTCGATTCCCCGGTAGGCGGCGTCACTCTTGGGCGCGAGCGCCAGGTAGGTTGCGGCCTGCGCGAGGTTGATGCGTGCCTCGGGCAGGCCCACGAACTCCAGCGCGCGCGCGGCCGCCACGGCCACCTCCAGGGCCCGGGGGTCGGCGTTGCCGATGTCCTCGCTGGCCGCCACGATCATCCGGCGCGCGATGAACTTCGGGTCCTCGCCACCCTCCAGCATCACCGCCATCCAGTACAGGGCCGCGTCGGGGTCGCTGCCGCGCAGGGACTTGATGAAGGCCGAGGCCACGTTGTAGTGCTGGTCGCCATCCTTGTCGTACACCACCGCCCGCCCGCCGCCCGCCCGCGCGACGACCTCCGCCGTCACCGGCCCGTCGCCGGCCAGCCCGGCCGCGGCGTCAAGCAGGTTGAGGGCATGGCGGGCATCGCCGCCGGCCACGCGGGTGATGGCCTGGCGCGCCTCCGGGGTCACTGCCACCAGGCCGCCGAGCCCCCGCTCGTCGGCGATGGCCCGGTCGATCAGCCCCGCAACATCGTCGGGTCCCAGCGCGTCGAGCCGCAGCACGCGCATGCGCGACACCAGCGCCGAGTTGACCTCGTAGTACGGGTTCTCGGTGGTGGCACCGACCAGCACGACCAGGCCGTCCTCGACCGCCGGGAGCAGGGCGTCCTGCTGGCTCTTCGTGAAACGGTGGATCTCGTCGATGAA
>SXGT01263322.1_pt1 | contig 14391 bp, 4 predicted proteins | sample 3176221 | NCBI WGS metagenome assembly SXGT01 (sample SAMN11356862, study PRJNA531348) | freshwater metagenome | isolation source: freshwater sample F1-120 | place: China: Fuxian Lake, Yuxi | collected 2017-12-25
CCCTCGCCGGCGAGGAACACACCGAAGAGTCCGCGGTCGGGAATCGTACCGCCGCTCGTCACTGCCAGGCGCTGCGCGCCGGGCCTGCCGACGATCGTGCCCTCCTCGCGGTGCCACACGATGCGCGGGCGCAGTTCGGCGAAGCGGTCGCTCGGGTAGCGCCCGCTCAGCAGATCGAGCACACCGTCGAAGGCAGCGCGCGGCAGTGCGGCGAAGGGCGCACTGCGTCGCACGGCGTCGAACCACTGCTCGACGTCGACCGACTCGAGCGCAGCGTGGGCGACGGTCTGCTGCGCGAGCACGTCGAGCGGGTTCTGCAGCACGCGTGTCTGCTCGATGAGCCCCGCCGTCATGCGCTCACTCGTGACCGTCGAATGCAGCACGTCGAGCCGATGCTTGGGCATGAGCACCCCGCGGCTCACTTCGCCGACCTGGTGACCGGCGCGTCCGAGGCGCTGCAGACCGCTCGCGACACTCGGCGGCGCCTCGACCTGAATGACGAGGTCGACGAGCCCCATGTCGATGCCGAGTTCGAGACTGCTCGTCGCGACGACGCACCGCAGCCGGCCGCTCTTGAGGTCGTCTTCGATCGTCGCGCGCTGCTCTTTGCTCACCGAGCCGTGATGGGCTCGAGCGAGCAGTGGCTCGGCCCCGGCCGTTGCTCCTGCCTGAGCCATGACCTGCGCGGGGATGCTCGCCTCAGGCGCCTCGATGCCCAGGCTCTCGGAGTAGATCTCATTGAGCCGCGCCGTGAGCCGTTCGGCGAGACGTCGCGAGTTGGCGAACACGATCGTCGAGCGATGCTGCAGCACGCGTTCGACGATGTCGTTCTCGACGTGCGGCCAGATCGAGGCCGGCTGAGCGTCGCCGTTCGGCCAGCCCTGCTCGTCGACTGGTGCCGAGACCGGAGGCTGGGTGAGGTCGTCGACGGGCACGACGATGCTGACCTCGATGACTTTGCTGCTCGGCGGCTGCACGACCTGCACGGGCTGCACGCCACCGAGAAATCGCGCAACCTCGTCGGGCGGTCTCACCGTGGCGGAGAGCCCGATGCGCTGCGCGGGCCGCGCGAGTCGAGCATCGAGCCGCTCGAGCGTCAGCGCGAGGTGGGCGCCGCGCGTGGTGCCGGCGATCGCATGCACTTCGTCGACGATGACGGTGGTGACCTCGTCGAGCGTCTCGCGGGCGCTCGCCGTGAGCATGAGGTAGAGACTCTCGGGAGTGGTGATGAGAATGTCGGGCGGCTGCTTCTGCAGCGCTCGCCGCTCACTGCTCGGGGTATCGCCGCTGCGCACTCCGACCGTGAGGCGCGGAGTCGGCTGTCCGAGTCGCGCGGCCGTCTGCGTGATGCCGATGAGCGGCGACCGCAGGTTGCGCTCGACGTCGACACCGAGTGCCTTGAGCGGGCTGATGTAGAGCACACGCGTGCGTCGCGGTTCGTCGCGAGCGCCGGCGGAGGTCTCGGCCTGCTCGGCGACGAGACGATCGATCGCCCAGAGGAAGGCCGCGAGCGTCTTGCCCGAACCGGTCGGCGCCACAACGAGTGCATGCTGACCGGTGGAGATCGCCTCCCAAGCGCCAAGCTGTGCGGGCGTCGCTGCGGGGAACGCGCCGGTGAACCACTCGCGCGTGGCGGGCGCGAATCGGCTGAGCACCTCGGCGGCGTCGGGCACGGTCATCCCCCCATCATCGTGGAGTGCCCTGACAGCCGAATGATCAGGCGTACTGGGGTCGCAAGAAGGCGAGCACGTCGGCGAGCTCTGCGTCGCTCACGCTGTGCCCGAGGCCCTCGTAGATGCGCTCGGTCACCGTCGCGTGATGCGGCAGCCAGCGCTGCGTCGCCTCGACGAACGAGTCAGCGATGACGGTGTCGTGCGTGCCGCGGCCCCAGAAGATCGGTGGCACGAGCTCGGCCATGCGGGCGTCGGCCGGCGCTTCACCCGGCACGACGAAGCCGGCGAGGCAGACCGCGAACGCGAACCGCTCGGGGGCGTGCCGCATGAGCTGGATGCTCATCGCCCCGCCCTGCGAGAACCCGAGCAGCCCCACCGACGTCGCCTGCACCCCGTCGAGCCAGTGCAGCAGCCCGCGCGCCGCGGCGTCGGCGCCGGCGGCGCGGCTCTCGTTACTCGCACCCTCGAGGTCGTACCAGGCGTAGCCGGGGCCCGCGCGCAAGGGGGCGCGGAGTGACGCGATGACCGGGTGCAAGGGCAGCCGCGGGGCGAGGCCGAAGAGGTCGCCTTCGTGTGAACCGTAACCGTGGAGCAGCACGAGCAGGGGGCGACCGGCCCGCTCGTGTTCGGGAGCCGACCACACGATGGCGCTCTCATCGATGAGCTGCATGCCTGCCATGGCTCTATCGTCGCAGCACTCCGGCTGGGTGTCTGCTCGCTGTCGCGCTCGCGGCGGGTGAGAATGGGGCATGACCACTGTGCGCACGCCCGACCCGAATCCCGGATGGCTCAGCGACGAAGAGCTCGAGGAAGCGCGGCGCCGGTTGCCGTTGGTCTACGTCGAGGCGATTCCTGTGCGCGTCGATGGCATGGGTGTCGTGACCGAGGTGGGCATGCTGCTGCGCGTGAACTCCGCCGGCAGCATGAGCCGCACGATCGTGAGCGGTCGCGTTCTCCGGGGGGAGACGCTGCGCGACGCGCTCTACCGTCACCTCGAGAAAGACCTCGGGCCGATGGCGTTTCCCCAGCTTCCCGCGTCGCCAGTGCCATTCTCGGTCGCCGAGTACTTGCCGTTCCCCAGCCCGACGAAGTTCACTGACGACCGCCAGCACGCCGTCGCTCTCGCCTATGTCATCCCCGTCACCGGCACGTGCGACCCGAGGCAAGACGCCCTCGAACTGACGTGGATGACGCCAGAAGAGGCCGCGAGCCCGCGCATCGCCGATGAGCTCGAGGGTGGTCGAGGAGCGTTGCTGCGGGCGGGCCTCGCCTCGGTCGGCGTGCTGCCCTGATTCGTGCCCTGAGTCCTTCCACCGCGACGTACCCCCCGAACTGGGAGGCAGTTGTCCCCTTCGTGGGGGACGCGCGCTTGTACCCCCATTCTTTAGTGTGAGAAGCGCTCGTCGAAGGATGAGCGCGATTCATGTCCCCCGAATGGGGGGTGCGCCCGAGCACCCGCCCTCTCTGGCGGACGCCCGGGGGGATTTTCCGCATGTCACGCACCGTTACTCGTCGCAGCATCCGCACGCGTCAGCGCCGCCGCCGCTCGTGGGGCCGCACCGCTCAAGTGGTCGCCGCGCTCGCTATCGCCACACTCTTTGCACCCTTCCTCGTCATGCAGGGCGCGTCCGCCGCCGAGGGTGACCCCGACGAGCCCGTGCTCATCCAGTTCGAGAAGGAAGCCATCCCGGCGGCTCCGACCGCCGTCGCCCCCGCCGGCACTGTCACCTATCAATTCACCATCAACTGTTCGTCACTCGAGACCGACTGCCTCGACCTCACCCTCAGTGACGTCGTGCCCGAGCCACTCGTGCTGCAATCGGTGACGACGGCCCAGTCCATCCCGCCCGTGACGACCACGATCGACGGCAACGAGTTCTCGGTCGAGATCATCGAAGAGCTGGGCGGAGGCTTCACGGGGCTCCAAGCTGGCACGGGCATCCAGATCAACGCGACGGCGACGGTGCCCGCCAACCTCTCCGCCGACTGGAACGGCGTCACGCTCGACAACACCGCTACGGTCACCGTGAGCAATCGCGAAGACCTCACCCTCGACCCGCCGCGGCCGAGCACTCTCGAGTCGAGCGCCCAAGTGCTCCTCGCCGTCACCCGCAGCGACTCCTCGTCGGTCTCGAAGACCGTGACTCCCGAGTCGACTGCGGCCATTCTCGGCCGCCAGGTCGACTTCACGCTCGGCGCCGTCAACACCTCGAACGCCTCCGTCGACGAACTCGTCATTCAAGAACCCGCCAACCCCGCGGCTGACACTCTCGATTGGCTCGAGATCACGGGGCTCAGTGGCCTCACGCTTCCCGCGGGCGCCGACCGTGTGCGCGTCGACTGGTTCGACGGCACCGACTGGACGACGGGGACGAACGCCGCGACCGCATCGCTGCCGAGCGGTGTCGACACCGCCGACCTGCGCGGCCTTCGCTTCGTCTTCTCGAGCTCTACCGGCCGTGTCGAGCGCGGAGGCACCGCCGCGATCACGGTCGAGACCCAGCTCACTGCCGCGGCCGCCGCGATCGAATCGTCGCGCACCGTGACCAACACGGCGTCGTCGTGGGTCACCTTCAACGGCTCGTCGACAACCCCCGTGACGGCAAGCGACGGCGTCGTGCTCGACCCCTCGAGCATCGGGGTCGTGGCGACCAAGCAGTTCTCGACCGACTCGGTCGTCGGCGGCCAGCAGCTGCGTCTCACGGTCGGCGGACAGAACGGCGGCGACTTCGGTCTGCAGTCGATGACGATCACCGAGCCCTCTCCGGGCTCGACCTCACTCGCCGACCAGGGCCTGTCCTTCGACGAGTGGGTCGACGCCGACATCGAGTGGCCCGTCGGCGCGACGAGCGCTCTCGTGAGCTACCTCTATGAGGGCGACACCGACTTCGCAGCGCCGGTCACCGTCACGACCGCCGACACCCTGGTCGACCCCGTGGATGCTGATGCCGTCGTCGCCGTGCGCGTCGAGTTCCGCAGCACCCTCCCGGGCGGTATCGCCCCGGGGCAGTACGCGCGCCTGCCCATGCTCGTGACGACCGACGCGGTCGAGACCGACGACACCACCGAGAACGAGGTTCGTGTCGATGTCGTCACCCTGGACGACGAGGCGGCTTCAGCGCTCGCGACCGACGAGCTCACCCGGCGCAACGTTCGCGTCAACACGTTCGTCAACAAGATTCTCACCCCTGACGAGGTCTACTCGTTCGCGGGATCATCGGTGCTCGTGCAGCTGCCGGCAGGAGTCACGCCGCTTCCCGTCGCGCCGGTCGACCCGACGGCATCGACCATCGGCGCCGAGAGCCTCACGGTGCAAGATCCGGTTGCTCCCGGTGGCGACGAGTTCTGGAACTACTTCAACCTCACCAACATCGTTGCGACGGCGATCCCCGCCAACGCACTGCTCACTGTGCAGTACTACGACGGCTCCGAGTGGCTCGACCTGCCCGACGCCGTCGACCTCGGCGGCCCCGGGCACCTCACGATGAGCATCCCGAGCGATGTGCGCGATGCTGTGCACGGCATCCGATTCGTCTACCGCCACGTCGACTTCGACTCACTGGGCACGGTGCTCGCTCCTGGCTTCACCGCTCAGCCCAACCTGCGGTTCGCGTTGCGCGACGAGTTGCGCGATGGTGAGGGCGAGGCGGCTTCGAGCACTCGCGAAGAAGAGCTGCCGCTCGTCAACCCCGTGCGTTCGATCGTCGTCAACGAGAACGCGAACCCGACGACGGTCACGGCCGAGGGCTCGGCACCCGTGCTCCTGCTTCCGGTCGCGGGCGATGACGGCATCGCGGGCATCGAGAAGTCGTGGCTCGACACCTCGAGCACCGGCACCGATGCGGTCAACGCGCGATCGCGCGACCGTGCCGTCGTGCTGCTCGAGTGGGGTACCGCGGGCGTGGCGTACCCCTCGGTGGTCATTAGCGACACCGCGAGTGACCCCGCCACCACTCCTGTGAGCGAGACGGTCTTCGAGGCGTTCGACCTCGTGCGCGTGCTGCCGATCACCAACGACCCCTACCTCCAGTACGACGAGGTCGTGGCCGTCGAGCTCTACCGCGAGAGCCTCGGCTGGGTCGCGACGGCGACCGACCCGTGCGCGAGCTCCGCGTGCGTCGGCGCTTTCCCCGGGTACACGCTCTCGACCGCCGAGCGTGCCGACACCCTGGGCGTGCGGCTCGTGCTCGAAGAAGGCCCGCAGCGGGCATCCATGGATGACGACGACCCCTTCGTTCCGCCGGTGGGTTCGGGCGTCGCGGCCACGATGGATCTCGATCGCGAGCTGCGACTCGAGTTCGAGGTGCGCGACGTGCGCCGCTCTGACGACGCCATCGCCGTGCTCGGCTCGACCCGGCAGGCGCTCTACAACGTCGAGGGAGAGTTCGGTCGCGTGCTCAACACGGCGCGCATCGAGGGTCGCAACGCCGAGAACGAGACCGTGCTCGACCTCACTGACGGCGACACCATCCTCATTCTCGACAACCCCATCACTCTCGAGATCACCAAATCGTGGGTCGATGGCCCGCTCGGCACGCCGCCCGACGGCACCCCTCAGGCGCTCTTCCCGCGCGCACGCATGACCGTCGTCGCCTCCAACGAGTCCGTCTCTCGCGTCGACCGGCTTTCCGTGCACGACCCCGTCGAGGGCACCGATCCTTTCGACGCCGTGAACATGTACGACATCGTGACGCTCACCGTTCCCTCGGGCGCGACGAGCAGCACCGTCTTCCTCACGCAAGAAGGCGGCGATGTCGACGAGTACACGGTGTCGGCGGCGCTCGCGCTGTCGTCGACGGCGCTCGCGCAGTACGTCGCCGTCGAGGTCGTGCACACCGGTCGCATTGATGTTGACGCCGAGACGCGCATCGTCATCGACACCCAGTTGCGCGAGTTCTTGCGCAGCGAGCCCACGACCCGTGTCACGGCGGCCGACAGCCCGATCGACAACACCGCTGAAGCGCGCATCGTCGACCCGGGCGGCATCACGACGCCCCCGGACGGTGAGAGCGTGAACACGCTCATCGCGCGCGATGACGCCACCGTCACCGTGCAGAATCTCTCCTACTCGGTCACCGCGACCAAGAGCATCTCGGCAGACACGCTGGCGACGCCCGACACTCCCGCGCAGCAGATCGAGGGCAACTCGCGCACGGCGACGGTGGCCCTCACCGGTCAACCCGGTGGCAACGTGCGAACGACCGACATGTTGTTCGAAGACATCACTCCCTCGTTCTGGAACGCCTACAACTTCGCTGGCTTTGCGTCGCATTCCTTCGCGAGCCCGATCAACCGGGTGAAGGTCGATGTGCTCGTCGGCATTGACTACGTCGTCGACGGCGACACGAACGAGATCGCGATCGAGTGCGAGGGCTCGAGCGACCTCGACGCGTGCTGGGTCGAGGGCACGTTCTCGAGCACCATCGCACTCCCGACGCTGCCGGGCGGCGTCACGACGAGTGACATCCGCGGACTCCGCGTGCACTACACGCGCGCTGACGGAGCAGCGTGGGAGCGGCCGTACAACCCGAGCCAGACCGTGCGCTTCACCGTGGAGCGTCGTGACTTGCTCGTCGAGCCGGGTGACGCACCCGTGCCATCGACGCTGTACATCTACACGCAGCCGGCACCCGGAGAGGCAGAGATCGGTGTCTTCACCAACGAGGTGGTCGTCACCGGTTGGGCTGAAGAACCCGATGGATCACGGCCGTGGTCCGACGACGACAGCGACGTGAAGCAGATCCTCTTCCAGCACCGTCCTGCCAAGGTCGAGGTCATCAAGACGCCGTTTGGGCCGCTGACACTCGGCGCGCCGATTCCGTACGAGATCGATGTGCGCAACTTCGGTACCGGCCTCGACAAGCAACTCACCGGACTCGTCGTCGTCGATGAAATTCCTGTGGATGCTCAAGGCCCGCAGCTCGTCACGGGCACCGACCCCGAGACGGGCCTCGCCTACGACCCCGACGACATCTTCTCGATCACCGTGCAGAACCAGCTCGGGGCCACGGTCGCGCCGCCGACTTTCACCGCGGTGCTGGGCACCCCCGACGTCGATGCCGGCGTACAGCCCCTCACCATCACCATCGATCCCTCGTTCGTGCTGCAGCACGGCTGGACGATGACGATTGCGGCGCCGTTGCAATTCCGCCAGTTCTTCGAGGCCGGCAGCGACACCGAGAACTTCGTGCTCAACCGCGCCGTCGTGACGAGCGACCAAGAGTTCGACGAATGCCGCTACGGCGTCGATGGTGCGCTGCAGGCACCCGTGTTCGAGGTCTCGTCGTGCACGGCCTCGACGCGCGTCTGGGCACTTCCGAGCGCGCCGATGAACATCGTGAAGGGTGTGAAGGGCATCGAAGCCGGCCCGCTCGATGCAGACGGTGACTTGCTCATCGACCCCGACACCAACGCTCCGTTCGACGACCTCGGCGTCATCAAGACTGTCGCGAACAACCCCGCGACGTGCGAGCAGCCGACGCTCGACGTGGCGGGTGAGAGCTACTATCGCTACCCCTGCGTGCCGATCACCCGACCGGGCGCCGAAGAGGAGTGGGTCGGCGATTTCTTCAACGCGGGCAATGTGCGCGTCTACGAAATCGCGTCGATCGATGTGCTGCCGCGCGAGAACGACCGCGGTGTCATCATCAACGATGCTCGCAGCTCGCGCTGGGCTCCCATCCTGCTCGAACGCCCGCGCCTCATCGGGTACGACGACCGTGCCCTCTCGGTCTACTACACCGACCGATTGAACATGGCGACTCCGGCCTGCAACGGGGCCGACATCCAGTCGGAGCTCGGTATGAGCCCGACGAGCACTCCGCCGATGGTGGAGGCATACTGGCCCTGCCTGACGTCGAGCTCGCCGGGGGGTCTGCCCGATCGCGACGGTGCGAGCGGCTGGCAGCTCATGCCGCTCGACCCGAGCGAAGCACTGCTCGAGAGCGTCACGGCCCTGAAGTTCGTCATCGACTTCGAGGTCGACGGCGTGAGCCCGGTCGGCCTGGCACCTGGCGAGTCGGTCACGGTGGCGTACCGCACGCGCACCGCGCTCGAACCGGCGCTGCGTGAGACGAACGCCAACCTCGCGCGCGACTCGATCGCCTACAACTCGATTGCCGGTGCCGCTCGCGGTTACGACGGCGTCGATGACTTGCCCTACCGCTTCGTCACGGAGCCTCGCAAGGTCGGCGTTGCGCTGGCGACCGGTGCGCTCGACCTCTCGAAGGTCGTCGATGGTGCAGCGAGCTCCTTCGCGCCCGACGATTTCGATGTCGATGTGTCGTGCACCGTCAACGACGAGCCCATCTCGCTGCTCAACAGCAGCGGCAACGATCGCTCGCCGTTCACGCTCACGGGCAACGCCTCGAGCACGCGCATTCTCGGTATTCCGCTCTATGCGGAGTGCACCGTGAGCGAGGTCGGCTCGTACGGCGCGACGACCACCGAGTACAGCGAACAGACGCTCATCGTGCAGGGCTTCGACAAGGTCGGCGTCTCCACCGTGGTGAACCCTCGCCCGGCGGTCGCTGATCTGCCGGCCATCGAGTCGAGCGTCATCACGAACACGTACGACGAAGCCTCGCTCACCGTCACCAAGACCGTGGCCATGAACGGTGCAGAGAACGCCAATGGCGATCCGCTCATGATGACGGGCTTCACGTTCAGCATCGCGTGCACCTTCAACGACGGCTCCGGCGCGTCGCCGATCACGGTCACGCCCGCCACGTTCTCGCTCAACGATGGTCAATCGCGCACCTTCACGGGCTTGCCCGCGGGCGCGGTGTGCACGGTCGTCGAGACGCAGACGCGCAGCGCGACCGTCACCAAGGTCATCACGACGGGAGGAACGGCGGCCGCCGCAACCTCTGGCGCCACCGCCGTCGTGACGCTCGCGCCTGACGATGCCGAGGGCGACCCGACGAACGCTGTCGACTACACGAACTCGATCGCGGTTGGTTCGCTCACCGTGACGAAGGCCATCACGGGAGCCGGCGCCGACGCCTACGGCGACGGCACGTTCACCGTGCTCGTCTCGTGCACCCGCACGGGCATCGTCATCGTCGACCCCGACACGGGCACGACGACGGCCACGAGTCCGGCGAACCGCAGCTGGCACGGCGTGATCAGCCTGAGTGCCGACACGCAACTCTCGCGCACGATCACGAACATTCCTGCGGGATCGAGTTGTGCGATCACCGAGCAAGAGAGTGCGGGAGCCACCGAGGTCACGAACCCCAGCAATGTCTCGATCGTGGGCGGCACGACGGTGTCGCGCACGGTGACGAACCGCTTCGACCTCGCCTCGCTGCGCGTCGAGAAGCTCGTCAACACGCTGGCCGAAGACCAAGACGGTGAGCCGGTCTACCCGGCCGAGCCGTTCCTCTTCGAGGTCAGCTGCACCTTCGAGGGCGAGACCGTGCTCGCCACGGGGTACAGCGTTTCGCCGATGGCGTTCCCGCTGTATCACGAGGGTGAAGAGCTGCTTGAGGGCTTGCCGGAAGGTGCATCGTGCACCGTGACCGAGACCGAGTCGCGCGACGCCGATTCGACCGCGATCGCGATCACGGTCGGCGGCACCACGACGGCAGCGACGGGCGCGACGACGACGATCTCGTCGCTCGCCGCCAACGGCGGCACGCTGAGCGAGCCGACCGCGCGCAACGCGACGGTCTTCACCAACCTCTACGGCATCAGCCAATTCACGATCGAGAAGCAAGCGCTGGGGGGCGCGGCCGCGCAATTCGCGCCCGAGAGCATCACGGCGGCGGTCTACTGCGAGACGGCCGACGGTGTGGTTGCCTTCGATGACGACGTGCCGGTGCCGGTGCCGGGCATTGCCACGGTGCCGAACCTCGCGGAGGGCTCGACCTGCCGCGTGTTCGAGCGCGATGTCGACTCGACCGGCGTCGACGCGCACCGCATCGTCGACTCTGATGGCGTGGTCATCTCGATCGAGCAGGCGATCGACGGCGAGGGCACCGTGCAGCTCGCCGACGGCATCGTCGTGACCGCAGATGAACCCGGTCTCGTCGTGCTCGAGAACTACTACCTCACCGGTCAGGTCGACGTGACCAAGTCGGTCATCGGCATGGGCGCCGGCTACGGCGCTGGCCCCTTCGAGGTGACGCTCGAGTGCGAGCGCGACGGTGAGCAGATCGTCATCGCCGACGGAGCGACACGATCGTTCGTCGATGGCGAGACTGTGACGTACGAACTGCTGCCGAGTGGCGCGCTCTGCACTCTCACCGAGACCGACGCCGCCGGCGCGACGAGCAGCGCGATCGTCGACGCGGTGGGCTCGGTGTTGACTGACGACGTGGCCGAGGGTTACAGGTTCACGGTCACGGTGGACGGTGACGTGCTCGACGACAACCAGGCGCAGCCGGCGCTCGCGGTCGAGAACACCTTCGACCTCGCGTCGATCTCGATCGCCAAGACCGTCACGAGCAGCGCGGTCGATGACGAGGGCACTGCCATCGACTACGGGCCGTTCCCGGTCGCCGTGAGCTGCGTCTTCGAGGGGCAGCCCGTGTTCGGCAGTGATGAAACTGTCGACTACGACGCTGAGACGCCCATGGAGCGATCGCTCGTGGCCGCAGCTGAGCCGTGGGTGCTCACTGGTCTGCCGCACGGCGCGCTGTGCACCGTCACCGAGACCGACGTCGTGGATGCGCCCTCGACGACGATCGAGGTCGTCGCCGACGGCGGCTCGCCCACGCAGACCGTGGGCACCGCCGTCGACGTCACGCTCGGTGCGGCCACAGAGATCACCATCGACAACGCCTACACAGTCGGTTCGATCGAGCTGTCGAAGTCGGTCGTCGGCCTCGGTCGCGAAGCGTGGGGCGGCGCTGAGTTCACGGTCGATGTGAACTGCGTGCTCAACGACAGCACGGGCGAGCGCACGGTGTGGCAGGGCAGCTTCCTCTTCGATCGCGACTCGCAGCCCGAGCTCATCGAGAACCTCGCGACCGGCGCGCTGTGCACCGTCACCGAGTCGCGCACGGGAGGAGCATCGAGCACCTCGATCATCAGCGGCGAGACGACCACGCCCGGTACGACGGCCGACGTCGTCGTGACCGACGACGCTGTCACAGTCGTGGTCGAGAACCGCTTCGACCTCGGCGAGGTCGAGGTCGTCAAGATTCGCGATGGCGAGGGCCGCGACCTCTGGGGTGCCGGGCCATTCGAAGTCGAGCTCACGTGCGAGCGCACGGTCAATGACGAGACAGCTGTCATCGACATTCCCGGTGGCGCTGTGCGACAGCTCAGCGGTGACACGCTTTACACCGCTCTCTACGAGGGCCTTCCGCGCGACGCGGTCTGCACCGTCGAAGAGACCGTGACCGCGGGCGCGACGCGCACGACGATCGATGTCGAGAGCGTCGTCGTCGGTGCCGAACGGGTGGGCTTCGAGATCACCAACTCGTTCGACGTGGGAAGCGTGCGCATCGATAAGGGCTTCGAGGGCGATGGCACCGCGTTGCTCGATCGCGGCAGCTACGAGGCTCAGCTGGCCTGCACCCTGGTGATCGACGGAGTGGAAACCTCGCTCGAGATTCCCGGTGGTGCCGCCCGCGAGTTGACGTCGCTCAACGGCTTCACCAATTCGTGGCAGTCGATTCCCGCGGGCGCTGAGTGTGTCGTGACGGAGTCGCGCACGGGTGGCGCCACGCGCGTCGAGGTGGGCGAGGGCGAGTTCACGGTCGTCGTCGGCGACGAGCATGTCGTGACGCTCACCAACTGGTTCCTGCTCGCGAGCTTCTCGATCACGAAAGACGTCATCGGCCCGATGGCGGCGAACAACCTCGATTCGACCTTCACCATCGAGACCAGCTGCCTCTGGAACGTCGACGGTGTCTGGGAGGAAGTGCTCGACGAGTCGCAGTGGTCGCACCAGATTCGCCACGGCGATGTCGTGACCTTCGAGAACCTGCCGGCCGCGGCGGAATGCTCGATCACCGAGGTCGACGACGGCGGTGCGACGGCACAGCTCGTGTGGATGGCAGGTGCCCCCGTGATCGGTGACGTCGTGCTCGCCGAGCAGGCGAACGACTCGACGCTCTCGAACGTCTTCTTGCCCTCGCTCGCGGAGACCGGCATCGAGCTCGTGCTGTGGCTGCAGGCGATCGCAGTGCTCATTCTGCTGGGCATGCTGCTGCTCATTCTCGCGCGGCGCAGAGCGGCAGCCGAGGGCTGAGTCGCCTCATGACGAAGGGCCCCGCAGTCGTGCCGCGGGGCCCTTCGTCATGCTGTGGTGCCGGGGTGGTCAGCGAGGTCTAGCGACCGCGGCGCTGCCCACCCGAGGTGTTGGCAGGCACGACCTGGCCCACGCGAATGCCGCTGCTGGCGGGCGTGGATGCTCGACGCGAGCCCTGACGACGAGCGCCGCCGCTCGGCGCCTGCTCGGTGCTGCGCGCTGCCTGATCGCTGTGCTGACGGCGAGGCTGCTCGCTCGAGGCAGCGCGAGCTGCACCCGCGACGCCCGCACCGGCGACAGCTGCACGTCCCGCGGCCGAGCCGCCGCGACGCGACTGACCGCCGCGCTGGCCGCGCTGGCCCCCCTGCGAGGAGTTCTGCTCACCGCGGCCCGCGCGCTTGCGCTGCGCGTTCGCACCTTGCGAGTTGCCGCCGCCCTGCACGGGCGGACGCAAGACGGCCGGGAGGGCATCCTGCGCCACGCGCGGAGCGATCTCGCCGACGAGAGCCACGACGGGTGCCGAGTCGGCGCGCACCTGCTGGGGCTGCACGCTGATCGACGCCTTCTTGAGCAATGCGGCGGTGTCGCGGCGCTGCTCGGGCAGCACGAGCGTCACGACGTCACCCGAGGCGCCGGCGCGAGCGGTGCGTCCAGAACGGTGCAGGTACGCCTTGTGCTCGACGGGCGGGTCGACGTGCACGACGAGCTCGATGTCGTCGACGTGCACCCCGCGGGCCGCGACGTCGGTCGCGACCATGACGCGCACGCTGCCATCGCCAAAGGCGGCGAGGTTGCGGTCGCGCGCGGGCTGCGAGAGGTTGCCGTGCAGATCGACGGCAGGGATGCCCTGCGCCGTGAGCTGCTTGGCGAGCTTCTTGGCCTGGTGCTTGGTGCGCATGAAGAGCAGTCGACGGCCTGAGCCTGACGCGAGCGCTTCGACGACGCGCTTCTTCTCGTCGGCTCCGGCGAGCTCGAAGACGTGGTGCGTCATGTCGGCGACGGGCGAGTTGGCTTCGTCGACCGAGTGGAGGATCGGGTTCGTGAGGAATTGCTTGACGAGCTTGTCGACCCCGTTGTCGAGGGTCGCGCTGAACAGCAGTCGCTGGCCGTTCGCGGGCGTGGCCTTGAGAATGCGCGTCACGCCGGGCAAGAAGCCGAGGTCGGCCATGTGGTCGGCCTCGTCGAGCACGGTGATCTCAACAGCGTCGAGGTTCACGAAGCCCTGCTTCATGAGGTCTTCGAGGCGACCGGGTGCGGCGACGACGATGTCGACACCGCGCTGCAGCTGCTGCACCTGACGGTGCTGCGAGACGCCGCCGAAGATCGTCATCGCGGTGAGCCCGTAGGCCTCGGCGAGCGGTTCGATGGTCGCGAGACTCTGGGTCGCGAGCTCGCGGGTCGGTGCGAGCACGAGTCCGAACGGTCGCAGTGCGCGGCGCGGGGCGCCGGTGCGCATGCCGATGCGGGCGACCATCGGAATGCTGAACGCGAGCGTCTAGCCCGAACCGGTCTTGC
>SXGT01183238.1_pt1 | contig 14385 bp, 6 predicted proteins | sample 3176221 | NCBI WGS metagenome assembly SXGT01 (sample SAMN11356862, study PRJNA531348) | freshwater metagenome | isolation source: freshwater sample F1-120 | place: China: Fuxian Lake, Yuxi | collected 2017-12-25
GCCTTCCTGCTGGTTCCCTATATCACGAATTTCCGCGCCTTGTTGATCCTGGCCATAGCCCTCGCGGCGACAACGCTCCTACTGGCCCAACGTGAAACGCGCCTCGCCGCGCAACACAGACTCGGCCTATCGGGCCTCGCGATCCTTGCCGGCTTGGCTGCCATGGTTTTGTTCGCACTGGCGGACACGTTCTTGGGCAAAGATCAGACGTTGACTCACGGATCCCAGACGTTTCGGCTCGTATTCGAGAAGCCAACGTTCTTCGGCAACATCAAGGTTGTGGACGCGTTTCCCAGGCGAGGCGGTCCAGGCGCAAAAAAACGCGCCTATCTCGTCGACGGACTCGCGCAATGCGTGACCCGTGGGGACGGCCAACCGGGCTCTATCTATACCTACGGCATGGAAGCGGTTGGTCGCGGGTTGGTTCCAAACCCCCGTGCGATTCTGGTGCTGGGGCTTGGAGGGGGTACCTTGCCAAAGCGATTCGCAAATGGCGATGTGCAGATTGATGTCGTGGAAATCAACCCGGTTTCGATTCCGATTGCCGAGCAATTTTTCGCGTACGACCCGAGTGTTGCGCAACATTATTTGGAAGATGCCCGCGTCTTTGTACGCCATTGCCAAAAGAAATACGATCTGGTCTTTGCCGATCTTTTCCACGGCGACTCCACACCCGAGTATTTGCTGTCAGCGGAGTTCATGGTGGACCTGTCTCGTTGCGTGACTCCACGGGGTGGTGTTGTGTTCAATATGGTGGGGCATACTGATGACCGATTCCAGGAAGCGCTCTACAGCTACGCAAAAACGGTCAGTGCCGCGTGGCCTCATTTACGTTTGTTTCACCCGAGCAAGAACCAGGGCGTCTGCAATCTAATCCTGCTGGCCAGCCCCTCGCCCCTGGAATCGCACGCCCCGGCAGCGATTCCCGTTCCATTGGCCATGCAGGCGTCCGTGCAGAACCTACTGTCTCCGCAGCTGCTGGACCGCGATCGATTGGCAAATGCCGTGCTGTTGACCGACGAGCATAACGTGGCATCGCTGCAGCAGGCCTGGGGCTTTCTCAAATCGCGAATTCCGGTGATCGAATCGCAGCCGGCGGCACTGTTGGTCAATTGATCTCAGCTACAACCACTCACTCCGCCCGTTGATCCTGGCCGAATCATGCGCACTGAGGTGCTAGCAATTTCGGGTTTGCCGCATCGTGCCCGTTCGGCTAGCAGGGACGATTCTCTTAGGCAACTGGCATAACCCGAATGAACGGTATGCACAAAGGAACGACGGATCGAGCTTGCCAAACAATCGATCCATTCCGATCGGCTCGGTATCCGATGTTTATTAGACGTAGTCGTCTCGGGGCCGCGTGCTCGCGGTGCCTGCATGATGCGGAGTGCGGAACAGGAAGTTCGGCGGCGGAACTGTTGCACGCTGACAGAACCATCGCCCGATACCAGGCCAGGAGTAGGCCCCTATGCAGCGAGCCCCCTCGTCTCCTCGATGGCCCTATGTGTGCATTGTCGTCTGCCTGTTCATCATGGCCGTGACGGCCACCAAGACTTGGCAGTCCATTCAGCACTACGGCCAACCGAATCAGGTCCGAAACACAGCGCCCACGCGCATGGCGATGGTTGCCACGTTTGCCGCTGATGGTGATCGTACCGAGCAGAACGCGCCGGTTCTCTATCGGGCCCAACTGCGAGCGTCCTACCTTCTGCCCGAATTGCCGCAACAAGTTGTGGCCGCGACTTCAGACGAAGGCTCGTCCGAGACATTCGAGGACGACGAAATCAGCCCAACGTCCGCAGGGCTCCCCGAGAACGTAACCCCCGAGGATCTCGTCGTCGAAAAATCCGCGACAGACGAGAAAACGCCGTTGCGTGTAGCATCCGCACCCGTTGGCCATTTGCCCATCCAAGCCCAGGACGTTCCCGACGAGGCCTGGCGAGACTTGATCGCGTCGGTCCAGCAACCAGCCCTGTCGATGCCAGCACTAGATCTGCCTGACGTTCCGCGAACCGAACCAGCGCCCGTCCCCGCCGAGCCGGTGCCCATGATCCCCACCCCGTCTCCCGAGCCAACGGACTTGGTGGTTGATGAGGTCGTGGTTGATGAGGTGGCGACAAATGAAGTGCCTCCCGACCAAACCGCTGCCCCCACCGCGTCATCGGACAGCGACCAAGCTTTCGCCGAGCCTGAGCCCGTCACGAGCTGGCCATGCCCGGACGCCCTACTGGAACAACTGCAAGGTCTGACCGAGCCCGACGCAGTAAGGGCGTGGGCGCAGCGAGTGGCACAAGGACTGGGGGCCTTCGATACGATTCCTACGTTGGAGGCCTCCGAGGTAGAGGGGCAACTTGAGCAACTCCAACAGTGTCTGGCGGAGGTCGATGGGTTGTCCGTACAGGGGCTCGACCCCGACCAGCAGTCGGAGTTACTGCGATGCCGCTACGCCCTGCAGCGTCGTGTGGATGTGTGGCAACAGGTGCATACGATCGCCAAGTCGACAGATGGGACAAAACCACGAGGTGTGCGGGTTCAGAGCCTTTCCCAGGAAATCTCCAAGTCCGCCGCGCTTATCAAGCCAGGAACTCAGGGGGATGCGTGGCGCAAGTTTTTGTTGCTCGACGAACTTGGTCAATTGCGGCAGGGGAATTCCGACTTGCTGACCGTGCAACACCGCGAATTGGCGCAAAAGCTCTTGGCCCGCTTAGAACACCCGTCTCTTTCCGAAGTGCAGCGGCACTTCATCCGCCAGCCGGCCTTCCAACAGCTCGCCGAGGGTGCGCGCGAATGGACCACAGAGCCGATCGACAACGACGGCCTGATCGCACTACTTGAGTCGCTGGAGGACTATGAATTTGGGCCCACGGAAACGACCGCCGGTCGCGTTGCGAGTTGCTGGAATCGGGTGGTTTGGTCCGCCGATCCTGCCTTGCAGAAGCTGGAGACCGTGATTGCGACACACTATCGCAATGCCAACGTGCGGGTCGCCGTGTCCGAGACTCTGATCAATCAGATTCTGCCGGACCAGCCGATTGTCGAGGAAGGAGTCGCCGAAAACATCTTGGGTGCTGACGTCCGTGGACGAAGCGCGTCACTAACACGAATTTGGGTACGACTCCTACCTGATGGAAGCCAATTACGGCTTCTGCTGGAGGCAAAAGGTTTGGCAGCGTCAGATACCTCAGCCCGCAAAGGACCGGTGACCATGCGCAGCGAAGGGGAGTCCGCGTTCAGCGCTCAAAAGGGACTCCGCATTGGCCAGCATGGAGTGACGACGTCGGAGGCGCGGGCGAGTTCGCAGGGGAACGCCCAGTTGCAAGGCCTGAGTTCGGATTTCGACGATGTGCCGCTCCTCGGCGGTCTAGTGCGGGCCATGGCCAAGGGGCAGCATGAGCGACAACAGCCGATTGTCAACGCGGAAGTGAATCATCGAGTTGCAAATAAGGCTAAGCGGCGCATGGACCGCGAGACCGAACAGCGGCTCGCTGACGCCGAAGCATGGCTGGCGACGAACGTCATGAATCCACTGTCGCAGCTCGGATTAAATCCCTTAGCCATGCATATGGAGACTACGAATCAGCGCGCGATCATGCGCTGCCGACTAGCCAGCGACCACCAGTTGGCAGCCTCAACGCCGCGGCCTCGGGCCCACCAAAACAGCGTGGCCAGTTGCCAAGTCCACGAGTCGGCAATTAACAACCTCGTCCAACAATTGGCGTTCGACGGCTATCAGGGATCGTTGGAGTCCCTTTATCGGCAGTTGGCCCAAAGACTTCAGCGACCGGACTCCGACACGTTACCGGAAGATCTCCCCGACGGCGTGACCATTAACCTGCCCGCGCAAGATGCCGTACGCGTTACCTGCGCGGAGAATCGTGTCACCGTAACGGCGCACTTCGCAAAACTATCCGATGGCTCACGCACGTGGCGCAACTTTACTGTCCGTGCTCACTACGTGCCACAAACGGAAGGCTTGCGAGCTCAGTTGGTGCGGGATGGCGTCGTCGAACTCCAAGGTGAGCGGCTGGGAATTGGGGACCAAGTTGCCCTGCGGGGAATCTTTAACAAGGTCTTCTCACAGAATCGGCCGATCTCAATTCTCCCCCCCAAGGTTCAGCAGCGGCTGGAGGGGGCACAGGTCGCCGTGGATCAATTTGTGATTGTTGATGGTTGGATCGGTGTCTCACTGGCTGCGGACGACGCGGAGCAACGAGTCGCCAGGCGAAAGAAATTGGCCCAACCCTAGTGCCGAACCCCTCGCACTTCCTCGTTCACCGACTCCGTTGGCCGGAATACGCCCTCAGGGTCTGCCTGGGATGTGTTTAGCCGGCTGGCATTGCGGAAGCTATAGCGGCAAAACAATCACCAAGGGCCACCGGGACTCGTCAGCCGGAGCGCCTATGACCGCGAACCGGAAATTTGGTTCCACTAGTTGGGAAGTCTCCCCAGCTTCCCCAAGGTTTGTATTCTTCAGGACGTGTTTTCTCGGGGTGTGTCTTCTCAAGATGCGTCTTCTTCAAGGTGTGCTTGCTCAGGATGTGCGATCTTCAAAAACGTGCGCTGTTCTGACTCCCTCCCCCTTGCGGGGAGGGCCGGGGAGGGGGTTGCCAAGTGCGCGCCTGATGTCATTGACCTCCGTCGGATCGTTGCCCGATTCTCGCGCAAATTCAACTTGTTCTTTATCGCGGTACGTCTTGGGAATACAACCCCCTCCCCAACCCCCCCCGCAAGGGGGAGGGAGTCAGATCGGAGGATTGAGACGGACTGAGGATGTTTGAGCCTGATCAACTGGAACAAGATTTCCAGTTCTTGGTACTGGCCGCCGGTACTCCAGCGAGACCATTCCCGAACCGCCAACCGGACACGAGCGCGTTCCGGCTGTTGAAATACCATCCACGCACCGCCGGCGCGATAAAATACGTATTCCGCCCGGAAACAAGAAGCCCTATCAAAAATTTTTCGGGCCCGATTCTGACTTGTGCAGCACGAAGGGGGCTTTGCATAGGAACGAGGGTGCCTAAGTCACTTTCATCACAGGCTAGAAGCCTATGCCACTTTCATCACAGGCAGCCTGCCTGTGCCACGCTCGTTGGCTACTCAGCGGCAAGCATCAGGCTTGTGGATCACTGCGATACTTGCCGCGAAATTCATCCGCCGGATATTTCTGTTCGTTACGCACCATCTTGTGGCGCACGGCGGTGCTGAGATCGATCTCCATTTCGTTGGCCAGCGCTAACGCGTAGCAAACCACATCGGCCAATTCGTCGGCAACGGCCTGCCAGTTGCCGTCGTTAGGTGTGAGCTGGCGTGAGTCATCGACCGACAGCCACTGGAAGTGCTCCATCAACTCGGCCGCTTCGATGGCCAGCGACATGCTCAGATTTTTGGGGGCATGAAACTGCTGCCAGTCCCGTTGTTCCACGAATCGCCGAACTAATTGTTTTAGATCGTCGACCGTCGTGCTGGAATCTGGGAGCGTCATATATTGCCGCGATATCAGCCCACGTGCTCAAGGGCCATTGTCTGCATGGCATGATCGCTCTTGGCAATCACGACGATACCACTATCGGTAATCGTGAAGCCTCTCGCGCGATCCTGCTCCGGATCGTAGCCAATCTCGGTGTGCGGCGGGATGATGACCCCTTTGTCCAGGATCGCCCGACGCACACGAGCATGGCGACCAACCTGTACCCCTTCGAATAAGATCGAGTCGTCGACTTGCGCGAAGCTGTTCACGCGGGCGTTCGGTCCCAATATGCTGCGATTCACACGCCCGCCGGAAACCACGCAGCCGTCGCAGACGATGCTATCTAAGGCTTGCCCACACCGTTCCGCATCGCCTCGGCTGCCAAATACAAATTTGGGGGGCGGGAAATTGGGTTGGTGATAGCGAATCGGCCACGTCTGGTCGTACATATTCAGCATTGGATCAACGGCAACGAGATCCATATTGGCTTCAAAGTACGCATCCAGGGTACCGACATCACGCCAATAGGCGTCCTGTTTTCGGTTCTCGTCGCGAAACGGAAAGGCCTGGACTTTGTGCGTATTGATGATCGACGGAATCAAGTCCCGGCCAAAATCGTGTGAACTGCGGCGATTGGTCGCGTCTTGGCAGAGCTGCTCGAACAAAAATCGTGCCGTGAAGACATAGATGCCCATGGAGGCCAAGCAACGATCGGGCTGGCCCGGAATCGGCATGGGGTTTTGGGGCTTTTCCTGAAATCCGATGATGCGCGACTGATCGTCGACCTGCATCACACCAAATTCGCGGGCTGCATCCACGGACACGGGCAACGCGCCGACGGTCAAATCGGCGTCGTTCTGGATATGGAAATCCAGCATCGTCCGGTAGTTCATTTTGTAGACATGATCGCCTGCCAGAATCAGGACATGGCTGGGGCGTTCCTTCTCGATCGTGTAGATATTTTGATAAACGGCGTCCGCCGTTCCCTGATACCACTGTTCATCAATCCGTTGTTGGGGGGGGACGACGTCGATGAACTCGCCCAATTCCCGGCAAAAGTAGCGACGCCATCCCAGATTGATATGGCGATCCAGACTCATGGCCTTGTACTGCGTCAACACGAGCATCTTGCGGAGCCCGCTGTTGAGGCAGTTGGATAGGACAAAATCGATGATTCGGTATGCCCCACCGAAGGGGACCGCCGGCTTAGCTCGGTCCCGCGTGAGCGGCTCCAATCGTGATCCCTTGCCACCCGCCAGCACAACCGCGACACAGTCCATCGCACCCACCTCCACCAGCGACGGCCGGCCGGTCGGCCGAGACCCGTCTCGCCATGGTCCCATCGATCGCCCCTCGCCTGGGAGCGTTCCCACGTTTGACTCTGAAGATTGTATCGGCTCTCTTTGCAACCTACAACGCGAAAGGTTTACTCGCTCACCCTAACCGGAATATTCGGACGAACTGTGCGGTTTGAGCCAGCGTTGCATCCAGAGTTCCAAGACGATGAGGGCCCAAAGCCGGGCACTGTGGTCGTAGATGGAACGTTGGTGTTCCTCGACCCAGCGAGCGACCACGTGCGGATAAAAATATCGTGAAATGTGCGCCGACGACGCCAGCAGGGTCTCGCGTGTGAAAACGCCAAACTCGCCACGGAACCAGGCATCCAGCGGCACGCCAAATCCCATCTTTGGCCGTTGCCAAATGTCGGCTGGCAGCCAGTCAGCGAATGCCTGCCGCAACAGCCATTTGCCGCGACCATGGCGAAATTTCCACTCGACGGGAAGCCCCACGGCGCATTCGACCAGTCGGTAGTCCAGAAAGGGCTGGCGGCACTCGAGCGAATGGGCCATGGAGCTGATGTCCACCTTGGTCATCAAGTCGCACGGCAAATACGTGAACAAATCGGTGAGACTGGCCTGGGTAACCGAGTCTCGGCCGGCCGCCCGTTCCCAGTTGGTGTCGAGAAATCGGCTCGGGTCGGAATCCTCCAGCGACTCCAGAAAATCCTCGCGATATAAGGTCGCTCGCTGGGTCTCCTTAAAGATCGAGACCCATTCCAGGTAGCGTCGGCTGGGTGGGAGTCGAAGGTGCTCGGCAAAGCGTTTGGCCTGACGGATCCAGGACCGCTGCCGCGCGCTGGCAGGGAGCCGCTGCCAGCAACTCGCCGACAGCGCGCGGCGTAGAACTGCCGGGAGCCGATCGATGCGGTCGCCCCACGCGACGGCGGCATAGCGGGCGTAACCGGCAAACAATTCGTCACCCCCGTCTCCGGTCAGCGCGACCTTGACGTGCTGACGCGCCCACTGGGCTACGTACCAGGTGGGAATCGCGGAGCTGTCCGCCATTGGCTCGTCAAAATGCCAAATCAAACGTGGCAGCATTTCGATGCAGTCGGGAGATACTTGATACTCATGGTGATCGGTCCCGAGGTGTTGTGCCACCTGTCGCGCATAGCGCGTCTCATCGTATTCGGCCTGCCGAAAGCCGATGGAGTAGGTCTTGATGCGCGCATCGGTCAGCCGCTTCATTTGAGCCACGACCAAGGAGGAATCGACGCCACCGGACAAGAACGCGCCTAGGGGCACTTCACTCTGCATGCGGAGTTCGACAGCGGACCGAAACAAGCCTTGCACTTGCTCCACACACTCGCGCAGCGGCTGCGGCGGTTGCTGATGCAAGCTGGGGGACCAATACGGGGCCAGACGCAACTCGCCATCCCGCCATGTGGCATAGTGGGCTGGGGGCAACTTGCGAATGCCGCGAAAGATCGTGCGGGGGTGCGGCACGTACTGGTAGGTGAGGTATTCATCCAACGCGTTGGGGTCTAAATCGCGCGGTACCTCGGGCAGCTGCAAGAGCCCCTTCAACTCGCTGGCAAACAGTAGTTGGCGGTGATTGTGATGGTAGACAAGCGGCTTTTTTCCCAGACGGTCTCGTGCCAAGACCAATTGACGGCGACGTCCATCCCAGATCGCTACCGCGAACATGCCATTACAATGTTGAAAGCAGGCCGGGCCCTCGTCTTCGTAGAGGTGCACAAGCACTTCCGTGTCGCTCTGCGTGCGAAAAACGTGCCCCGCTCCCTCCAGTCGCCGGCGCAAGGACCGATAGTTGTAAATCTCGCCGTTGCAGATCACCCAGATCGAGCCATCTTCGTTGGCCAGCGGCTGTTGCCCCTGCGCTAAGTCGATAATGGACAGCCGCCGATGACCTAAGGCCACGCCGGGTATCGGTGCTCCGGACGCGTCGGTGGCCAATTCACGTCGATAGATCCCCTCGTCATCGGGGCCGCGATGGCGCAGCACGCCCATCATGCGTGCCACCGCTCCCTCCGGCACGCGACCGGCCATGTCACTCCAGACGGCTCCCACAATTCCGCACATGAAACCCCAGCTATGGGTTATGGTTGCTGCGAAGAACTCTCCATCAACTGGCGGTAGAGATCTCGATACTCGGACAACATACGAGGCAATGCAAACGCCGAGGCCACATGCTGTCGGCCGGCATCGGCCAATCGCCTAGCCAGGTTGGTATCTTCCAATAATTGCATGGTACACCGAGCGAGCTTGGCGCGATCCCCCACAGGGAACAAAAGGCCGCTATGGCCGTCGACAACCAGATCACGATTGCCGGGAATATCCGTCGCCACGACCGGTATCCCTGCGGCGAGTGCCTCCAGAACGCTGTTGGATTGTCCTTCATACTCACTGGTGCACCAAAGGCACAACAGGTGCGGAAGCCAGGCAATGGCATCGTCACGGTGCCCCAGCAGATGCACGCGATCTCGGATTTCGACCTGATCGCGAAAACGTTCCAGCCGTGCCCGCTGAGGACCATCTCCCAAAACGATCAAATGCACATCATCTCGCACCACCTTGAGCAAATCTGCAGCCCAGATGGCATCCTTGATTCGCTTTTGTGGCCAGAGTCGGCCTAGGACGCCAATGAGCCGTGCCTGCGAAGGAATTCCCACGGACTGGCATAGTCGCTCGCGTTCCCCGGCTGCGGGCTCCTGAGGAATTTCCACGGCATTGGCGATCACGCGAAATTTCTCCGCCGGGATCCCGCGTTCCACGTAATAGTCGCGCACCGCCGGGCTATTGACGACGATCCGTGACGATCGCCGAGCCAACCAACGATCGATGATGAGTTCATGATCAACCTTCCAAGCATCCACGCATCGCTCACTGGCAATCGTATGCGGCACACCGGCCCACCGAGCCGCCAGGCGGCCGTAACTGTTCGCGGCAAACAGCCAGGTTTGCACGATATCCGGAGACAATCGTTTGATCAGCCGCGTCAGACGCAACATCGCCAGTGGGTCGAACTTGAACCGTTTATCGATAAAATGCAACGGAATTCCGTGTTGCTGCAACACTTCCGCATACGGGCCACTGCGAGTCAAGACGCAAACTTGGACATCAAATTCGCTGCGTTCCAGGCCGGTTGACAAGAGTGTCAACTGCTTCTCGGCGCCGCATCGATCCAAGCTGGGAATGATCTGGACTAGTCGAATCGCCATGGCTGGGGACGCGCTCGATTCCGTAGGGATTGCCGAGCGCAAACTCGGCGTCGACGTGACTGACGCTGCCTCAATTTCCTCTGGGTCCAGGGCTGCTACATAGGGCAGATTGCGATAGGCCCCTCGCTGCGGCCGCATTCTAGGGGGCTGGTCACAGGCTGGGAAGCCTGCCGATTCGAGACGCACCGCTCAATGGACCTTCATCGTGGCTGCCGGTTCCACTACGATTGAGGGGTTACGATGGCGGGCAGGCGATAAGGAACGGTGTGGCATGACGGGGCATTGGGGATCAGAATCGGTTGCAGGGCATCCGTGTGACGTCTACACGCCGCCGCGCATCAACGACGACGGCTTCGTTCTGCTTTACCTGCACGGTTACCATATGGGCAGTCTGCGGGAACAGACCCCGTATTTGCAGGCATTCGATCGACATGGCCTACCGGTCGTCTGCCCGGTGACACGGCAGAGTTGGTGGACCGATCGTCGTTGCCCCGCTTTCGACCCGCAACTATCGCCCCAGCGGCACATCCTCGACAACGTTCTTCCCTTCATGCAACAGCGATGGGGAGTCACCCCGCCACGTATTGGCCTGTTCGGGACAAGTATGGGGGGGCAGGGGGCCCTACGACTGGCCTACCAATTCCCCGATCGGTTTCCCGTAGTAGCAGCCATCGCTCCGGCTATCGACTTCCACCACCGGCTTCGCGAGGGGGATGAGATTTTGGCCCAGATGTATCGTGATGTGGAAGATGCCCGCCAAGATACGGCCATTCTGCACATCCATCCACTTAATTGGCCACGCTACCAGTTTTTCTGTTGTGATCCGGCTGATGGGGATTGGTTCGACAGCGCCGATCGATTGCGCATGAAGCTGATGTCTCTGGGCGTTCCCTTCGAGTATGATTTGGAGACCACGGCGGGGGGCCATGGATTCGGCTATTACAATCGGATGGCCGATCGGGCGATCGATTATCTGGCATCGCGACTGCGCGATCGCCAGCGGCAATTACTGTGAGGACGCCGTATGCCTGAATCGGATATCGTGATCAAAGGGGCCCGCGAGCACAACTTGCAGTCCGTCGACTTGGTGATGCCACGCAACCAGTTGATCTGCTTGACAGGCGTTAGCGGCAGTGGCAAGAGTTCCCTCGCCTTCGATACGCTCTACGCCGAGGGACAACGGCGGTATGTACAGAGCCTGTCCAGCTTCGCCCGCCATTTCATGGGGCAAATGCCCAAGCCGGAAGTCGACTTCATTAGTGGGCTCAGCCCGTCGATCTCTATCTCGCAGAAGTCCGCCGGGACCAACCCGCGATCGACGGTGGGGACCATCACAGAAGTCTACGATTTCCTACGCGTCCTCTATGCCCGTGTTGGCGATGGCCAATGCCACCAATGTGGTCGCCCCATTACCGCACAGACTCGCGAGCAGATCATCGCCACCATTCAGCAGCTGGAGCCGGGCACGCGCGTCGTCCTGCTGGCGCCCCTGATTCGTGGCCAAAAAGGCGAGTATCGCGACTTGCAAGCCGACCTGCTGAAACAGGGCTTTGCCCGCGCCCGCGTGGACGGTCGACTGGTCCACTTGTCCGACGACCTGGGACTTGATCGTCAGATGCGTCATAACATCGAGGTGGTGATTGATCGCCTGGAGGTGCAGCCCCAAATTCGGTCCCGATTGGCAGAGGCCGTTGAGCTGGCCCTAAAGGTTGGCGAAGGGAGCTGCATTGTCGCACCCGACACGTCTGAGGCCGCGGCGGATCGCGTCGCTGAGCCGGTCGCTGCGCCCGTGTCTCGAGGCCGGTCGCGCCGCGACGGCACGACGCGACAACAATCCTCGGCCGCCACATCGCAAGACCTGTTGCTGTCGGTCGCATACGCCTGCACACACTGTCAGATTAGCTTTGATCCCCCCAGCCCACAGCTGTTCAGTTTTAACAGCCCGCAGGGGATGTGTCCGGATTGTGACGGCTTGGGGGAACAATTCACCTTCGCCCCCGAGCTGTTGGTTCCCGACCCGCGCCTTTCCTTCCGCCTCGGCTGCTTTCCACTCTTGGGATCGCTCCGATCCATGGGCCGCTGGAAGCGACATATCTATCAGGGCCTGGCCGAGACGATTGAGCGGCGGCAAGAACTTCCAGCGGGCACACTGCTCAACACGCCCTGGAAGGATCTCGACCCGAGCTTGCAGCACGTTTGGCTCTGGGGAACGGGCAAACAGCATGTTACCTACACATGGCGTGCCGGCTCGTCCCCCGTCAAGCACGGTGGCCTGTACGCCGGCATCATTCCCGAACTCGTGTCGACCTACCAAGCCACGCGCAGCCCGATACAGCTGGCGCAGTTGGAAAAATACATGCGTCGGTTGCATTGTACCACCTGTCAGGGTGAACGACTGAAACCGCAGGCGCGTGCCGTTACCGTGAGCACCGCGCATCCACGCTTCGCGGACCAACCTCTGCGGACACTCCCCGCGATTTGCCAGATGCCTGTCGGCGAGGTCACCGATTTTTTCAGCGACCTTACGCTGGATGCAACCCGGACACTGATCGCTCAAGAAGTGCTCAAGGAGATCCGTGGACGGCTACAATTTCTGCGGAATGTCGGACTCGACTATCTGTCACTCAGTCGTACTGCACCCACGCTGTCAGGAGGTGAATCACAGCGTATCCGCCTGGCCAGCCAATTAGGGTGTGGGCTGGCGGGCGTCCTCTACATCCTGGATGAGCCCTCGATTGGCTTGCATCCGCGTGACAATGATCAGTTGCTGAGCACCCTGGTGCAATTGCGCGATTTGGGAAACACGGTCGTCGTGGTAGAGCACGATGAGGACACCATGCGGGCCGCCGACCAAATCATCGATTTCGGTCCCGGGCCTGGGGTTCGCGGCGGTCGCGTCGTGGCCCAAGGATCATTGGACGATGTCGCCAATAGTCGCGAAAGCGTCACCGGTCAATTTCTCGCCGGCACTCGCCGTATCGACGTTCCCTCACAACGACGGCCATCGAGCGACAAGCAATTGGTCATCCGCGGCGCCACGCATCACAACCTGCGTCAAGTTGATGCGACCATTCCGCTGGGCGCCTTCGTGTGCGTGACCGGCGTATCCGGGTCCGGCAAGAGTTCCTTGGTCAATGACATCTTGGCAGAGGCCCTCCAGCGAGACTTAAACCAGGGGAATGGCGAACCCGGGCACTTCGATAGCCTGGAGGGGCTGGAACATCTAGACAAGATGATTGCCATCGATCAGTCTCCCATCGGACGCACGCCACGCTCCAATCCGGCAACCTATATCAAGGTCTTCGACGACATCCGCAAACTTTTTCAGCAACTGCCGGAAGCACGTCGGCGTGGCTTCAAGCCAGGCCGCTTCAGTTTTAACGTCGAGGGAGGCCGGTGCGAGGCATGTAGCGGCAACGGTTCCACTCGCCTGGAAATGGATTTCCTGGCAGACGTCTGGGTGACCTGCCCAGTATGTGGCGGGCATCGCTTCAATCGCGAGACCTTGAATGTACGTTTCAAGGATAAGTCCATCGCCGACGTGCTGGAGTTGGATGTCCAACAGGCGTTGGAATTGTTTGAGAACATTCCGGCCGTCGCCCACAAGTTGCAGACCTTACACGACGTGGGGCTGGACTATATCAAGCTGGGACAGCCCTCGCCAACGCTTTCTGGCGGGGAGGCCCAACGCATCAAGCTGGCGCGTGAATTGGCCAAACGTAGCACGGGCCGCACTTTGTACCTGCTCGATGAACCGACGACTGGACTGCACTTCGCGGACATTCAGTTGCTGCTGAAAGTGCTCCACGCCTTCGTTGACGCAGGCAACACAGTCCTGGTCGTGGAACATAACCTCGATGTGATCAAAACAGCCGATTGGATCATCGACTTGGGTCCGGAGGGTGGAGCAGGCGGGGGGCGCATCGTGGCCGCAGGGACGCCCGAGCAGGTCGCCCAGGTCGAAGAATCCCACACGGGCCGCGCCCTCAGCCCCGTGCTGAAACCGAGAACCCCTGCCAAGTCGCCTACCAAATCGCGCGCCGCGAAGGGGCGTAAGTCGCAAGCAGCGACTCCCCATCAGGCAAGATTTCTCGAAGTACACGGCGCGGCTCAACACAATCTTAAGCACGTCGATGCCCGCATCGAGCGAGACCGCATGACCGTGCTGTGCGGCCACAGTGGCAGCGGCAAGAGCTCGTTGGCCATGGACACGATCTATGCGGAAGGCCAACGCCGCTATGTCGAGAGCTTGAGCGCCTACGCGAGGCAATTCGTCAGCCAGATGCAAAAACCTCGCTTCGACAAGATCGAGGGACTTTCGCCGGCGAGTGCCATTGAGCAGCAGAACTTGGGGCACAATCCTCGCTCCACCGTCGGCACCGTCACGGAGATCTAC
>SXGT01495720.1_pt1 | contig 14385 bp, 14 predicted proteins | sample 3176221 | NCBI WGS metagenome assembly SXGT01 (sample SAMN11356862, study PRJNA531348) | freshwater metagenome | isolation source: freshwater sample F1-120 | place: China: Fuxian Lake, Yuxi | collected 2017-12-25
GAACACGGAGCGCACCGTGAACGTCTCCGACAGGCCCGGGTGGATCATGTCGTAAAGCGTCGCGACCTTGCGGTCGGGGTCCGCCAGGATCGGGTAGTCCACCTTGCAGTTCTGGGTCTCCTCGATGTCGCTCTTCCAGCGTTTGTGGTCCTCGACCGGATCCACGGAGAGGCCGAGCACCTTCACGTTGCGCTTTTGGAACTCGGGCGCGAGCTTCGCCAGGCGGCCCAGTTCGGTGGTGCAGACGGGTGTGAAGTCCTTCGGGTGGCTGAAGAGCACGCCCCATCCGTCGCCGAGGTACTCGTGGAAGTTGATCGTGCCGGCGGTCGTCTCTGCCGTGAAGTCAGGGGCGTCGTCACCCAGTCGTAGCGTCATCGTTGGCTCCTTGGTCGATCGCGCGATCGCGGGTGGTGCGAATCGCGCGAACGCGGATCGTAGCGAGACGTCGAGCGATTTCCTACCCGAAAGGTCGGATTTCTCGGACGCGGCGATCGCGTTCGAAGCCCGGCGAGCGACGCTGTGCTGAGCCGCGCGCGCACCGTGCGATTGACGACCGGGCGCGTCGCGGTGAGACTCCAACTCGTGGCGGGGTACTCGGGCACGCCGTTGCCCAAGAAACTGGGGATCAAGGTGGGCGCGCGCGTCGCGGTCGTGCGCGCGCCGGACGGGTTCGAGGACACGTTGGAGCCGCTTCCCGACGGTGTGCGATTGAGGACGCACGCCCGCGGCGAACAAGACGTGATCGTGTTCTTCGTCACGCGCCGAGCCGAACTCGACCGACGATTCCCCGTGCTGGCGCGGGCGCTCGAAAGCTCCGGCGGGCTGTGGATCGCGTGGCCGAAGCGCACGGCGGGAGTCGCGACCGATCTCACCGAGGGTGTCGTGCGCGAGATCGGACTCGACCATGGTCTGGTCGACAACAAGGTCTGCGCGGTCGACGAGACCTGGTCGGGTTTGCGGTTCGTCTACCGGATCGTCGATCGGCCGAGCCGCAACGGCAGCACCCCCAAGCGCTGAGGCCGGCATGTGCGGTCGATTCGTTTCCACCACTCCGTTGACAAGCCTCGCCGAGCAACTGCTCGTCGACGAAGTTCGAACCGACGACGAACGTCCGAATTGGAACGTGACCCCGCGCGCCGAGGTCGCGATCGTCGCCGAGACCTCAGAACACGCGCGCGTGCTCGACCGCGTTCGGTGGGGCCTGATCCCGTCGTGGGCGAAAGACGTGAAAATCGGCGATCGCCAGATCAACGCACGCGCCGAGACGATTCGCGAAAAGCCCGCGTATCGCCACGCGTTCAAGAAGAAGCGTTGTCTGATCCCGGTCGATGGGTTCTACGAGTGGAAGGTGATTCCCGGTCAGAAGACCAAGCAGCCCGTGTACATCCATCGGCCGGGGGGCGAACTGATCGTGTTCGCCGGTGTCTATGAACTGTGGCGTCCGAAAGACGAACCCGACGCGGCGTGGCTGCGATCGTGTGCGATCATCACGACGGCCGCGAACACCACCATTTCGGCGGTGCACAACCGTATGCCGGTCGTTCTCGCACCCGACACGCACGAGCAGTGGCTCGACCCCGACAACCAAGACGTCGACTCGTTGGTCGAACTGCTGGTGCCTGCGCCCGACGACTTGTTGACGTGGTATCCGATCTCGACTGCTGTGAACCGTCCGGCGAACAACGGACCCGAGTTGCTCGAACCGCTCAGCGCGTGATCAACGCACGTCGGATCGACGCGGTACTCAAACCGCGACGGCCGCCTTCAAGATCGCGATGACGTGTTCGCGTCGTTCGGCCAGCGCCGCTTCGGAACGGGGATCGCCACCGAGCAGTCCGCCGATCAAGGGCGCGTCCGAGAGGTACGACAGCACCGCGCCGTAACCGGTGAGCAACAACTGCCGCGAGTCGTAACGTCGAAGCCGGCCCGCGTCCATCTCCCGTTGCAAGAACGCGGCACCGCGATCGAACAACGGTCGCAGCAGTGTCGTCAGTTCTTGCTGGAGGATCGGACCGCCGTCGAGCGCTTCGCGTCGCACGAGTTGGACGAACTCGGGATGCTCCTCGAAGAACCGGAACGCCGCCCGCATGACTCGTTCGACCTGCCCCCATCCTTCTCGGGGACCTGACGTCGCCTCTTCGACGAGGTCGACCCAGTCGGCGAACGACTCCATCACGACCGCTCGATACAGCGCTTCCTTCGATGGGAAGTGATGGAGCAGGCTGGGCTTTTTGATCCCGACATCGGCGGCGATGTCGGTGAGGGATGTCGCGGCATAGCCGTTCTCGGCGAAGCGCCGCAGCGCGACGGACACGATCAGTTCTTTTGTGCTCGGCAATGCCGATGGAAGAGCCATGAGTGCGGCGAGGCTAGGCGACTGGGCGACCTCCGGGCTCCGAAGCTCGGAGCGGTCCGCGTTTGCCTACCGACCGGTCGGTAGTAGGGTCGCTCGCCGATGAATTGGACCAGCATCCTTGCGACCGTCGCGTTCGCAATGGCGGTCACGCAGATCGCCATCGTGACGACCACGGTGTATCTCCATCGAGGCCTCGCCCACCGGGCGGTGAGCTTCGCCCCTGCCATCGAACTACCGGCGCGGGTGATCATCTGGATCACGACCGGGATGAAGCCGCGCGAATGGGCGGCGATCCATCGCAAGCATCACGCCGCGACGGACACGTCCGAAGACCCACACAGCCCGATCGTGCACGGATTCTGGAGAGTGCAGCTCGGCAATGTCGGTCTGTATCGCACGGCGGCGAAGAACGAACTGATCGCTCGCAAGTACGCGCGCGACCTGCCCGCCGACCGGCTCGACCCAATGCTGTTCGACCGTGCCTTCGTCGGTCTTGCGATCGGGATCTCGATCTTGGTCACGTTCACGTGGGTCATCGGACTCGGCCCGTGGGTCGGACTCGCGGCCGCGGGGCTCCACGCAGTGCTCTATGTGATGCTGAGCGGCGCCATCAACGCGATCGGCCATCGGTTCGGCAAACGACCCTACGAGAACTCGGCGACGAACGCGCAGTGGCTTGCGTTGCTCACCGGGGGCGAAGGTCTACACAACAACCATCACGCCGCGCCGACCTCGGCCCGGTTTTCGTTGCATCGTGGCGAGATCGACCCGGGATGGTTGGTCGTGCGTTCACTCGCCTCGGCGCGGCTCGCGACGATCCGCCACGACGAAATCAAACTCAAACGCGTCGCGTGAGCGCCGGAGGGCGCGCCGATTGCTGCTGGAAGGTGGCTTTGTGCGGCCCAGGTTCGCGCGCCCGTGGCCCGAGCGGCCCGGGAGCGCAGCGACCAAGAGCGGGAAACACACGACTGAGTCGCCGCAACGTTGCAGCTCTCTTGGCGCGTGCGTCAGCGGTTCGCGGGTGCGATCGCCCGCGCGACCGCCAATGCCTGTTCGGCGTTGCCGAGGATCGCGGGCGCGGGCGTGGTGACCCCAGCCTGCACGTAGCGATCGATGTGCTCGGCGATGCGATCCATCGATCCCCAGATGATCAGATCGTCGACCAACTCGTCGGGGATCGCCTCGGTCGCGGCCGCACGTTCGCCCGCCTTCCAGTTGTCCCACATGCCGCGCAGCATTTCCGCACGACCGAGCCAATCGTGGAACGCGGCGTAGACCGGCACGTTGAGATACTGCGCAATCGCACGCCGCCCGACGAAGTTCACGAGATCGCGATCTTCGGTCGGCAACACGAACAATCGAGCGACAATCTCGCGCGCCTCTCCATCGGGACCCTTCACGTGCGGAACGACTGTCGCGACGTCGTCGGCGCTCAGCCAGTTGATGATCGCGCCGTCACCCTCGCGCCCGGCCAGCCGCAACATGCCCTCACGCAGCGCCGCGACCAGAATCGGTGGTTGAGGGTCGACCTTCACGCCCAACCGGAAACCGTTGACCGCAAACGTCTCGTACGTCTCGGTGACCTTTTCGCCGCGCAACGCCGACCGCAAGAATCGCAGCGTGTCGCGAACGCGTTGGTAGGGCTTGTCGAACGGGATGCCGTTCCACCGTTCGACGATCACGTTCGAGCTGCTACCGATACCGACGGCGAACTGACCGGGATTCGCAGCGCACAGCGACGCGACCTGCGATGCCAACGTCATCGCGCCGCGGGTGTACGCCGGAATGATCGCGGTGCCCAGCCGCAACTCTGGCGCCCACGCCGCGGCGAGCACGAGAGGTGTGAACGCGTCGTACGCACCGGACTCCGCCGACCACACATCGGTGTAGCCGAGGTCGACCAGCTCCCGAAACACCTCACGATGTTCCGGGAGAGACAGCCCTTCGAACGGAACCGTGATGCCGTATCTCTGGTCGCTCATTTCAACTCCTGCTGTTCGGGGGGTTGTTCACGCCAGGTGCGGACCATCGTCGATTGGCTCGCGGTGCCGAGCAGGGTGCCGTCGTCCGACCACAGGTGAACGAGACCATGGCCGAACCCATGCTGGACCGCGTGGATCCGCACGTCGGCCAGCACCCATTCGGTCGGGACCAGGCGAGCAACTCGCAGCGTGTTGTCGAGGCTGTTGCCGCCGGCGCGGGCGCCGAGCGCCTGCCCGATACCGAACGGAACGAAGTCGCCGATGATCGCCAACCCCGAAGCGCTCGGTTCGGACAGCCCCGGAAACCGCACCCACAGGGCCGACGTACCCGTCTCGGACTGCGTCCCCGGAAAGTCGGTGAACGGCCTCGCCGCCGCGAGCCGCATCTCCATTCGTGACGAGATCGTGCCCTCGTGGTGGTCCATCATCGGGCGCGGCGGGCATCGGTCCGGCGGCGGAACTTGGGGTCGCACCGCCCATTGTCCGTCGAGCGGCACCGGGCGGTCGCCGAAGGCGCCGATCACCGTGATGATCTCGCGCCCGTCGACTGCGCAGATCACCCGAACTTGGCTCACCATGCGACCGCGGACGATCTCGTGGACCTCGAGGTCGAGTTCGGATCCCTCCGGGGCGTAGTTCAGATACTGCGCGGTCGCCCACGTGACCGAACGCCCCGTGAACGCCTCGGCGACCTCGATGCCGGCGCCGAGCCCGGCACCCCCGAACAACGCGCCAGTACCCGAGATCAAGGAACGGACGACCGGCATCCGCCAACGAGCGTCGTCGACGCGAACCAGCCCGAAGAAGTCGACCGACGCCACGGCGCGGAGCCTAGAGGGCGCGCCGATTGGCGTTGCAGGCCGCGGCCCAGGTGCGCGCGCCCGTGGCCCGAGCGGCCCGGGAGCGCAGCGACCAAGAGCGGGAAGCTAGAAGGCGCGCCGGGTTCGCCTACCAGAGCGCGAGCTCTTCGACTCGCGCGAGCGCCACCCGAGCGCGCAACACCAGCTCGGTCGCTTCGGGTCCCGGCGCGTCATCCGAGGCAACGATCGACGCCTCGGGTGATTCGACAGCGGTCGCGTCGCCACGCGGTTCGAGCCGGGTCTCCAGCTCGTCGACGATCGCCTTGGTCGATGCCCACAGTTCGCCGAGTGCGCTCAGCCAGTTCCCAACGGCCTCACCATGAACCGCCTGGCGAGCGAGACGCGCCGTCGGGCACAGGTAGTGCTGCCATACCAGGGTTCCGGGCTCGTCACCTTCGATGGTCGACACGTTGTCGTGTTCGGTGTCGTGGTACCCGGCAAGGCGGGCGCTGCTGCGCGCCTGCGCTTCGAGCGCCTGGGCGAACGTCGCGACGAGCGCTCGCAGGCGCGCCGTTTCCGGTGGACCGCCGACGCGATGCATGTGGGCCTCGTAGAGCAAGCGGGCCACGATGATCCAGTCGTCGCTCGACGCGGCGGTGCCCTCGTGCGCGAGCGCGAGCACCTTCGGGGCGACGGTCGGGTAGCACTCGGTGATCAGCGTGTCGAGCGCGGCCCCGCGCGCCTCGGGATCACTCGGATCAGCGAGGGCGGGCAGCGGCGGTGGCGCTGGTAACTCGGGCGCGACCGTCTCGGCGAGGCTGTCGTCGACGTGCATCGTGTCTGCGATCTTGCGCAATCGCGTCGATAAGCCGCGTTTCCATCCTGTTGTCTCGGTGGAGGCCATGCTCGAGAAGGATCGGCGACCCGCCGTCGCGACCTGAGCGCGGTGGCCGATACTCACAGTGCGTGGTCAGCCGATGTGTCGCACGCCATCGACCTCGAACCAGCCCACGCGAAGTGATGATCTCGAAGGTGAATCGCGCCGAACGTGACGACGCGGTGGGCGATCCATCTCCGATGGTGACCCAGCGTGGACACTCATGCGAATGAACCAGAATGTGCTAGCGGTCCGCCTCGTGATGACGCATGATGCCCCAAGTGCCGACGGTCCGTGGGAGCCGCGTCGGTCGAGGGGACGAACGTGGGGACGTGCACGAAATCGTGCGAGGGCGAGGGGGCGCGGGTGGCCAAGCTGTTCGACGTCGATGGCCTCGCGGGGTGCCGCAGGATGGCGCCCGGCTGATCGGTCGGGCCCCCGGATCGGTCCGCCCGTCGGTCCTGGGGCCCGCCGAAACCCGGCCTGATGCTTCGCGCTCGGGCCGCGGACGGCGGGCAGGGCACGGCTCCCAGTTCCCCGCCGTGTCCTGCCCCATCGTCCGCTTCCGCAGTTGCGGCTCGCGCCGCTCCTGCTCGCTTGGTCTCTAGATTCCGGCGATGCTGAGCGCGCTGCGGATCGATCCGGGCGATCGTCGGGTCGCCGTCGTGCTCATCACGTGCGCGCTCGCACTCACGGTGAACAACTTCGCGGCCGACGACGCCACGTGGCTGGTCACCACCCTCGACACGGTCGGTCTCGATGGTTGGTCGACTCGCTTGGCTCGATCGATCAGCACGGGAACCAACGCCGAGCGCAACGATCTCGTCTTCTGGGCGGCGGTGCAGATCTTCAGCTACGTGGTTCCGGCCGCAGTCGTGATCCGCTTCGTCCTGCACGAACGACTTCGCGACCACGGTGTTCGCATTCGCGGAACGCTTCGGTTCGCGATTCCGTACGCGATCTTCTTCGTCGTTGCGTTACCGGCGATTGTGTTCGCGTCGACCACCGACGACTTCCAGGTGCGGTACCCGTTCCTCCGCATCGAACCGGGCGAACCGCTCGGTGCGCTGTTCGTGTGGTGGACGATGTACGCGCTGCAGTTCTGCGCGCTCGAATTCTTCTTCCGTGGGTTCATGATGCACGGACTGCATCCTCGATTCGGCAACGCCGCGGTGTTCGTGATGGCGGTGCCCTACAACATGTTGCACTACGGCAAGCCGATCCTCGAAGCACTCGCCGCGATCCTCGGTGCCGTCGCGCTCGGTCTGTTCGCGATTCGCAGTCGCACGATCTGGTGGGGTGCGCTCTTGCACATCGCGGTCGCGCTCACGATGGACACACTCTCCCTCTGGCAACGAGACGTGTTCTGAGCGCGTGTTGACGCGATCAGCCGTCGGCATCCTCGGTGATCACCAGTACGCCCAGTCCGAAGAAGCCGCCGACGGCACCGTTGGTCGGGGCGTGTAACACGATCAAGAACAGCTCGTCGCCTTCGACCTCGGCGTCGCCGTGCACGGTCACATCGAACGTCGTCGTCGTGTCGCCCGCCGCGAAGTTCACCGTCGCAGGCGCTGCGCTGAGATCGCTGTCGTCGGTCGTGATCGGCAGCAGCGCAACCTCCGCGCTCACCGGCAACGACGACGATCGAGACAGGGTGACCGGAATCGACGCAGTGGCATCGGCGGTGTCGCCTTCTTCGAACACGACGAAACCGGGGTCGATCTGCACCGCATGCAACGCGGCCATCACATCGAGGCGGTGGAATCCCAAGCCATTTCTCGGATCCACGAGGACCGGCCCCGAATTCACGAGGCGGGCCTGGACGACATCGAGCGGATCGTCGGGCGTGAGCTGTCGAGCCAACGCGAACGCCCCCATCACGTGGGGCGCGGCCATCGAGGTCCCGTTGAAGAACGCAGTCCCTCCACCCGGTATCGACGAGTTGATCGATACTCCTGGCGCAACGATGTCGACGAGCGGGTTGGAGTTGGTGAAGCTCGCATATCCGTCGATCTTGTTCGTCGCGCCCACGGTCACCGCCGCGCTGATGCATCCCGGCGCGCTCACGTGGGTCGACGAGCTGTCGTTACCGGCGGAGATCGTGGTCGCGACGTTTCGGACGCGCAGGAACTCGACGATGGGCGTTTCGGGATCGAAGTCGCACGCCGTCTCGAACAGGCCGCCGCCGATACTCATGTTCGCCGCGGCGACGTCGAAGAAGCCGGTCATGAACGCCACGAACTCGAGCCCGGCGATGCGGTCGCTCGGCAGGCTGAGCGTGCACGGCGACTCGCCTTGGCCCAGCGCGAAACACAAGTCACCTTCGAACTTCGTGAAGACCTGCACCGCGATGATCTGCGCGCCCGGGGCGACGCCATCGAAGGGAATCGAGGCCGTGCGCTTTCCGGCCGCGATGCCGGCGACGTGCGTACCGTGCCGACAGCCACGCGGGGCATAGGCGCACGGGACGGCGGATCCGGTACCGACTTGGACCGGCAGACCGTTCGGGCAACTGCCGCTCGCCGCGAAACACGCTTCGGCCACGACCTTGCCGGCGAGCAGCGGGTGGGAACCGTCGACGCCGGTGTCGAGGACCGCGACGACGGTGCCCGTGCCGTCGATGCCCGCGGCGTGCGTCGCAGTCGCGCCGACGAGGGGCGTGCTTTCGGCATCGGCGGCCGGCGCCGGCGTGTCGGCGACGATCGATGTCACGGCCGGATCGCGAGCGAGTCGGTCGATCTGGCGAGCGTCCGCGTCGACCACGATCGTGGGCGTCAGCTGATACCGCTTGTGTACTCGGCGCGACTGAGCGGCGATCCGGGCCTCGATCGCGCGTCGTCCGGCGGATCCCTCGCGGTAGGTCACGAGCACGCGCTGGCGACCCGTCGCTTCGGTGTCGACGACAACCCGAGCGGGCGAGTTCTCGGTGGGTCGGGCTCCGAGTGGCTCGCCCGGTATGGCGACGCCGAGGGTCAGAATGCCGACGAGAACGACCAAACTGCCCATCCGGCGCGAAATCATCCCCGGAGCGTAGGCGGGTGGTCGAGAGCGAGGCAATCGACCCTCGCGAGGCTCAGATCGCGACGGGCAACGTGGCCAGACCGCGCAGCACGAACCGACCGTTCCAAGTCACGGTGTCGTCGCGCATCGCCAACCGATCGAAGCGCGTCACGAGCCGGCCGACTGCCTCCTGGGCTTCGAGCCGAGCCAACGCATTGCCGAGGCAGTGGTGGAATCCGCCGCCGAAGGTCAGCAACTCGCGCGCGTTGGCGCGGGTGAGGTCGAGGTCTTCCGACGTCGGCCCGAACACCTCGGGGTCGTGGTTGCCCGACCCCAAGCACACCATGACGAAGGTGCCTGCCGGAATCGTCTTGCCGCCGACCTCGTAGTCGTCGATCGTGATGCGACGGCTGAATTGCACGGGTCCGTCGTAACGGTTCAACTCATCGACGGCGTTCTCGATGATGCTGGGCCGCGCCCGCAGCAAGTCGAGTTGTTCGGGGTTGCGGAGCAGCGCGAGGACGCCGTTCCCGATCAGGTTGACAGTCGTCTCGTGCCCCGCGATGAAGAGCAACGCCGTCGTGCTCGTGAGCTCGTCCTCGGTCAGACGGTCGCCGTCTTCCTCAGCCGCGATGAGCGCACTCAACAGATCATCGGCCGGATTCGCCCGCTTCCACGCGATGACCTCGGTGAGGTACTCGAACATGGATTGGCCCGCGTAGAACGCCGCCTTCTGTTCGTCGGTCGAGATGATCGGATCGAAGGTCTTGACGATCGCACCCGACCACTCACGCAATTCGTCGCGTTGTCCGGAATCGGGGATCCCGAGCATCTCCGAAATGACGACGAACGGCAGTGGGAACGCGAGGTCGCGGATGACGTCCATCTCGCCGCGTGGGGCGGCAGTGTCGAGCATCTCGTCGACGAGGGCCGCGACGCGCGGCCGAAGTTCTTCGACCATGCGCGGCGTGAACACCTTCGCGACGAGTCGTCGGAGTCGATGATGGTCGGGCGGGTCGAGGTCGAGCATCGATCGATTAGTTCGCTCGCCGCGCTCGGCCCACAACGCCGCGATCTCGGGATCGACTTCGAACTGCATCTGTGTCGCGTGGCGCTCCTCGACCGACAGATTCGGGTCGCGCAGCACGCGGCTGATGTCGGCGTGGCGGAACAGCGCCCACGCGCCGAGCGGCGTGAGGTGGACCGGGTCGTGCTCGCGCACCTCGCGATACTGCGCGTACGGGTTGTCGTGGAACCCCGGGTCGAACGGGTTCAACATCGGCGGCAGATAACCGGTCTCGGTGTCGGTCACGACTCCCCCTTGCAAGAATTTGCACGGCGCGTGCACCCTCACCCTATTGATCCACGGCCCCGCCGTCGACGTGACGGGCGTCACGGTGACCAAACGGGTGGGGCCGGGCTCGTGTCTCAATCGGTCTTCGGAGCGCCTCGACGCAGGTGCGCCGTCTGCTGGGCGATCGCGAGGAGGTTGTGATCGGCGTCCCAGAGAAATGACGGACCGGTTGCATAGCCGTCGCCGCTCTGCCAGGCCGTCATGTCCTGCAACACCCACGCAGGTTCGGTGCTCGGCGGCTGAATGATGCGCAGTCCGATCTCGAGACTCAGGGTCATCCAGAACTCGTCGCTCGGTCCGTGTTTCGCACCGATCGCCGGGCCGATCGAGTCGGCCGGCACGGCGAGCGAGATGGGGTCGTAGCTCCCGTCGGGGAGTCGAGGCTCGACGAGCAGTCGAGTCCACGACGCGAACCGGGCGGCTCGGGGCATCGGATCACCCTGGGTCTGGGCGTCCTCGGTCGCGGTGGTCTCTGCGGTTTCGGCGTTCGCGGGCTCGTCCCAGAACTGCGGCAACGCTGGACGCCAATCCGTCTGTTCGTGGAAGTTGATCGCGGGCCAGCGCTCGTCGCGACGGGCCGGTGGCGGCGGACATGCGTCGGGCGGTTTGACGTCGCCGGGATAGCTGATGTCGGTGAACTCACGACCGAAGTCGTGGGCCGTGCCGAACACGCCGTGGACGCGCAACGCGACCTCGTCGGACTCGCCGACGTGAAGATCGCATGCGACCTGCGCCGCGCCCCGGCCGTTGCGCAGAATGGTCACGTCGGCGGTGACATCGCCGCAAGGACTCGGCGCGCAGAAGATCGCATTCGCCGTCACGAGGGAGAACTCGGGGCGATCGAGGAAGTGCTGCATCGTTCGAAGGCCCGCCGTCATGGTGACGCCGCCGAACGCGTACTGCACGCGCCACGCCTCGGGGATGTGACCGCGATAGCGACCAGGTCGGCTGGGGTCGGGAGTGAACGTCGTGTCGCGCAGCAAGTCGCCGGGAGGAACGGGCATGGCGGCGAAGGTTATGGTGCCGCTCGTTCTTCGTTCGCAGCGATTTCGGAGGGGCCCGGCCTTGGCAGATATCCCGTTCGTCGAACCCCTGCCGGTCGAGCAATGGGATCCGGACATCGCGGCGATCGCCGGCAACCCAGACGCTCCGGGCAGTGGAACTCTCAACATCTTCGCGACGCTCGCGAACCATCCCAAGTTGATGAAGCGTTGGCTCGTGTTCGGCAATCATGTGATGTTCAAGAACACGTTGGAAGCCCGCGATCGCGAGCTGCTGATCTTGCGCACGGGGTGGAATTGCTCGTCGCCCTATGAGTGGGGTCAGCACGTCGTGATCGCGCGTGCTGCCGGGATCTCCGATGCCGAGATCGCGCGAGTGGCGATCGGTCCCGACGCCGATGGTTGGTCCGCCCGCGATGCCTTGTTGTTGCGCGCGGCGGACGAACTCCACCGATCGTCGTGCGTGAGCCCACCGACGTGGCAGTCGCTCACGACATCGCTCTCCGAGCAGCAGCTGCTCGATCTGGTGTTCACGGTCGGGCAGTACCACATCGTCGCGATGGCGTTGAACAGTTGTCGGGTCGAGCGAGACGACGGTGTTGCTGCGGCCGACGTGCCGTTTCCCACCCATCCCGACGAGCTCTGACCGCGAAGGAATCCGATGGCGATCATCCAAAAGCGCGATCCCGAATCAGCGAAACGTTCGCTCGCCACCTGGCTCGGTGTGCGCCTTCCCGACGCGACCGAGATCGAGATTCACGTCTCGGGCGCCTCGGAGGTGAGCGGGTTCAGCTCCGACACGATCATCTTCGACGCGACCTGGACCGAGTCGGGTGGGTCGCGCCGCCAGGGATTCGTGGTGCGCGCCGCGCCGATGGGCGAGGCGGTGTTTCGCACCTACGAGATCGATCTGCAGTTCGCCATCATGCAAGCGCTCGGCGAGTCGAATGTTCCGGTGCCCCGAGTGTTCTGGCTCGAGAACGATGCCGAACTCCTCGGTGCGCCGTTCTTCGCCATGGAACGACTCGATGGTCGCGTGCCGGCCGACAACCTGCCCTACACCTACGAGGGCTGGCTGCTCGACGCGTCGCCCGGCGAACAGCGAACCGCGTGGGTCGACGGCATCGACACGCTCACGAACATCGCCAGGTTCGATTGGAAGGCAGCCGGGCTCGGCGCGCTCGATCGAACCCAGTACGGCGCGACGCCAGGTGAGCAACTGTTCAACTGGCAACGTGAGTACTACGAGTGGGCGGCGCGCAAGCGCGTCGATTGCCTCGAACATGCGTGGACATGGCTCGACGCGAACCGACCGAACGACGATCATCTGGCCGCGTTCAGTTGGGGTGACGCCCGGATCGGGAACGTGCTGTTCGGCGAGGACTACCGCGTGCGCGCGGTCTTCGACTGGGAGATGGCCCGCATCGGAAACCCCGAGTTCGACCTGGCGTGGTACCTCTGGTTCGATCGGCATTTCAGCGAAGGCGTCGGCGCGGCGCGCCTGGCGGGATTCCCGAGCGACGCCGACATGATCGCTCGCTGGGAGGAGCGAATGGGGCGCCGCGCCGAACACCTCGAGTGGTACACGGTGTTCACGATGGTGTTCTTCGCCGGGATCATGATGCGGGTCGTGCAGAGCAACATCGCCCACGGCGCGAACCCGACCGACCTCGAGCCGATGGAAACGAACAACCCGTGTCTCCAACTCCTCGCGGCCCACTTCAGCCTCCCCGCCCCGTCGTAACGAGTCCCGTGGTGCCGACCTCCCCTCGATATCGCGGCACCCCTGCGTGTTGTCCCACGAAGTCGCGGGTGTCCCACAGAAGGGCGGTATACCGCCACTTCGTGTGACACCCGCCGTTTCGTGGGACAACACGGGATGTCGGGTTCGGCTATGCGGCGCTCGGCCCACGATGGACGGCGCGGGCGATGGCCTGGAAGTCGGTCGCCCGACGGGGCGGCCGCAACTGCTGCGCAGTCAGGCGAAATACCGTCCACCCCGCAGCGACAGCGTCGTTCTGGCGGGTCCGATCGTCGATGAACCGCTCGCGCGAGGTGAGGTGTTCGACGTAGCCGTCGTACTCCACACACACCAACTGTGCTGGCCATGCGACATCGAAGTAGCGCGTGCGGCCCGCGAGCATCAGCTTGTAATCGACGACCGGATCGGGGATTCCGAACTCGCGGCACGCGGCCACGACGAGCGCCTCCCACTCGTTGCGGGCCAGCGCGATTCCGCTGTCCAGGGTCGAAGTCACTCGGACGAGACGTTTCGGGCCCGCGAGCGGGAGGTGACTCAACGCATCGGCGCGCTTCAGAATCTCGCCGAGCGTGGCTTTTCGCCGAGCGACGGTCTTGATCACGAGTTCGCGGGCCGCGTCGTCGGTCATGTTGGACGCGGCGAAGGTCAGCGATCGCGGGACCTTGGTCGTTCGTACTCCCTGAACCGTCGTGAGGTCCGACGGTGGGAGAATCGTCGTCGAGTGAACCAGGCGACGGTCGAGATTGCGTTGCGAGCGATGCACGAGCAACTCCGGGCCGCGAGGAGGGGTCGCCAGATCAGCGAGCGCGAGTGCTGACCATCCGGTTGCGATGACGGGACTTGCGAGTTGTTGGGCGAAGAGCTCGCCGATCCAGTCGAGTGGAGTCGTTGCCGTCGGTCTCAAGACTCGAGGCGCGACGTACTCCCATTCTCCTCGGTCGAGGCGACTCCGTATCGCCCACCGCGTCATGCCGACTTCGATCGCTTGGGCGACGGTGAACAAACCGTGCTGGCGGGCTGCGAACCGCTGCAACGCCGAAGTGGGTTCGACGTCGGAGTGGTGGCTGTGGGTCACTGGTCCTCCCAGGGGGCGACGCGGTACGCCGCAGGCGCGACGACCGGACTCTTCGGGAGGAAGATTTCGACTGGGGGAGGAACACACACCTTCGCGCGGCGGGCGCGCACGATCCAAGCTTGTCCCACGAAGTCGCGGGTGTCCCACAGAAGGGCGGTATACCGCCACTTCGTGTGAC
>SXGT01149544.1_pt1 | contig 14384 bp, 10 predicted proteins | sample 3176221 | NCBI WGS metagenome assembly SXGT01 (sample SAMN11356862, study PRJNA531348) | freshwater metagenome | isolation source: freshwater sample F1-120 | place: China: Fuxian Lake, Yuxi | collected 2017-12-25
CCGCCATGTCGATGGTGCCGATGGCCACCGAACGCTCTCCGTGACCACCCGGTTTCTCATTCGTGAACATGGTGTTCCAGATCCTGTGCGGATCCAGATTGCGGCCGGTGTCGTCAATCAGCGTGTCGGGGCTGGCTTCCATCACGCGAGGTATGAACCGCTCGCGCATGAGCTTGCCCTGACCATAGCGGCCATTGGAATTGAATCCGTATCCCACCACCGGTTTGCCGTCGCGGATCACATCGGTGATCACGGCGACGAGGCTCAGTGTCATCTTGCTAAAGTCGATGTACGCATTGCGAATCGGTGAGCTGATGGGAAGGGTTTTTTCTCGAATCTCGACAATCTTCAAGGGGGGTCTCCTGCGTTGGGGAGACCGATGATCCGTCTGGTGCAGACGTTTGCCCAATGCTGTTTTTCTTGTCTTTGATGTTTTGAAAGCACCGTCATGACGATGAACCTGTCCTGGATCGATGATTTCAACGCGCTGGCCGCCACCGGCAATTTTTCGCGTGCTGCTGAAGAACGTCACATGACCCAGCCCGCGTTCAGCAGGCGGATCCGGGCGTTGGAAGAATGGCTAGGCACCGAACTTTTCGACCGCAGTTCGCAGCCGGCGCGCGTCACTGAGGTTGGCGAGTGGTTTCGCATTTCCGCTCAGGATCTGCAATCGCGCGTCGCTGCCCTTCCGGGTGAAGCCCGCGCCCTGGTCGAGGCCAGTTCATCGACGCTCAGATTTGCCTCGACTCACGCGCTGTCCTTCACCTTTCTGCCGCAGTGGCTGCGGGCGCTGGAAGCGCATGCCACGATGGGACCCATTCAACTCATCTCGGACGTGCATCAAAAGTGCGAAGACTTGCTTGCCCAGAGTGAGGTCCATTTCATGCTGGCGCATGCGCACCCCAGCGCGCGTGGCGCACTGGAGGACGCCAGCTTTCCAAGTCTTCTGGTCGGGAGGGATCAGCTGGTGCCTGTTTCTGCAGCCGATGCCCAGGGCGCACCCCGGCACAGGCTGGAGACCGCGACTGGCGGTGCGCCCATCCACCTGCTGGGGTATAGCCAGGTGTCCGGTCTGGGGCGAATCCTGAGAATGCTCAAGGGGCCGGCGATCGAGCGTCTGCAACATCAGTACGTGCTTACCGCACACCTGGCTTCCGTGCTTCGGACCATGGCGCTGGACGGCCGGGGATTGGCATGGCTTCCCAGACTGCTCGTGGGCGACGACCTGGAACGCGGACGACTCGTCGTGGCGGCTGCCTCCGAATGGAATGTGGATCTGGACATCCGTCTTTATCGCTACCGCGCCAATGCGGGGCGGGCGGCTGAAGGTTTCTGGGCGGCCGCGCGATCCGCAACCGAACGGGGAGAATCATGACCAAGGACACGAGCCACGCACTCAGTGAAGTTCTCGACCAGCTGGAGAGCTCGCTCGAAGGCGACTCGGTGAGCGTGGAGCAGATCCTGGAGGCGCTGGGAGAACGATCCTTCGCTTCCCTGTTGCTGATCTTCCCGCTGATCTCGGCGTCTCCGGCCAGCGCCATTCCCGGCGTCACCGCGGTGGTGGCGGTGATCGTCTTCCTGCTGGTCGGGCAGATGATCCTGGGACGAAAGAGCGTGTGGCTCCCCACGTTCGTCCTGCGCCGTCGCATTTCCCGGGCCGCCTTGTGCAAGGGTACGGCTTGGCTGCGCAAGCCAGTGGCTTTCGTCGAACGCGGCCTGAAGCCCCGACTGACCTTCCTGCTCCATCGGCCCTGGCGCTACCTGCCCCTGGGCCTGATCCTGCTGCTCACGCTCTTCATGCCGTTCATGGAATTCGTGCCCACCTCCGGCTCCATCGCCTCTGCCATCATTGCGCTCTTCGCCGCCGGCTTGTTGACCAGGGATGGCGGTGTGGTCGTGCTCTCTCTGCTCATGCTGTCGGTGTTGCCGGTGCTGTTCTGGCAAGCGGCCTCCGGGCTCTGACGGCTGGAAAACCATTTCAACCACGCGAGGAGACCGGGTTCCTCATCGACGCTTCTGCATCGGAGCACGAGCGCTCGGAAGAAGACGAGGAAATCGAGTTCCAGGTGAAGTGGACGCTCTGAGCCGGCTCAGCCGGGCCGTTGGCTGAACCAGTCCCGGTACGGCGTGTTCCTGGCCAGCTTGCGGTTGTAGTCCGGCGCGCCGTCGGTCCACCACACAGGCCCGCGCTCCCCCAGCGCCCGCTTGGCCAAGTCCACCTGCTGGCGCGCGGCCGCACGGTCCGCTTCCGATCCTCGGCGCAGCGCACGCCGCGCGTCCATCAATTCCCGGACCAGTGCATCGCGCACCGCCGGGGCGAGATCGGGGTTCGTCTTGCGCCACAGGCGCCCGCGCACAACGAAATAGCGGCCGTCGGGCGTGGTGGGATGCCCGGCGGTATCGCAAACTTCGGTGTCGTATGAGCTCAATCGGGCTCGCTATCGACCTGTCGCTCAGCCTCCAGCCAGTCGTCCACCGCCCGGTCTACAGAAAATCCGCGCTTCTCTGCGATGGCGTAGGCCGCCTGGCGGATGCGCTCTTCCCGGGTTGACGGCTTGGCCACCGAATCGTCTGGCCCCGCATCCGATGGCTGCGTGTCGATCGGCACTTCGCCACGAGCAGCCTCGTGCTCGTGCGCGCTGGGCGCCACGTTGGGCCCGTCGGGAAACGTGGCCGGTGCATCTTGAAGATCGGTGGCCTTGGGAGAAGAAGTAGAGCGTTTCATGGAGCCTCCTGATTGGTCGTGCTCGATGTGGGCAATCCGCGTGCCTTTCATCCGACCCAGGCGAATCGGCCCCTTCAGCGCTTGATCGAGCGGCACGACGTTTCCGCCCTGGCGGATCTCCAGGGCGCCCTCCTTTGCCATGGCCACGGCCACGGCACGCACCTGATCCATCAGGGGTCGCCAGGCCTTCGGCGCGAGCGCCCTCGCCGCCTCGGAAGGGCAGATCGTGGCAGAGGGATGTCGCTTTTGCAGAAGGCCAGTGATGGCGTGGCGAATTTCGCGGTCGTCGACTTGCATGCCGGGATGGTGGCACACACCGTGCCCAGCCCCCAATCGCGAATTGGCCTGCTTGTAGGCGCGTGCCGACCTGCGCAGACGCGAGCGTCCGACATTCAAGCCCCTCTCGCGGTGGCACCTTTGAGCCGTGTACAGCCACACAGGAGCCATCGATGCACACCGACAGCAAGACACTCTTCGAACTTGAAAACAAGTTCTGGAGATCGATCGTTGAGGAAGACACCGGCACCGCCACACGCCTGCTGACCGAGCCTGCCTTCATGGTCAGCAGCCATGGTGCCTTCAAGTTCGACCACGCGGTGTACCGCCAGATGGCCGAGCAAGGAAGCATGGTGATCAAGTCCTTCGAACTCAGCGATATGGACGCGATCTTCCCCAACCCCGACACCGCGATCCTGTCCTACAAAGTGCGACAGGTCCTATGCGCCCGGGGCGGTTCGGAAGAAATCACCCAGGACATGACCGACACCTCGGTGTGGGTGCGACAGCGCAGCGAATGGCGCTGCGCCATGCACACCGAGACGCCTGTGGAGACGCCTGCGTCCTGACGATTTTCCAGGGTCGAAAGTGCGAGATGCGGACCCCAACTTCTCAGGTCGTGGCCCATCGATCAGCCGAAAAGAGGCTATTTCAAAGATGTGTGCAGAGCCCGCGGTAGGGTCATCGAAAAACGCGTGAACGAATCGTTGGACATCACCTCCACCGTTCCGCCGTGTGCCTTCGCTATTTCGTGAACGACGTACAGACCCAGGCCCATGTTCGCGCCTGTAGCCGAAGCGTCTCCTGGGCTGGTTTCTTCGGCCCCTCCCCGGGCGAGCGGGTCGAACAGCATGCCCAGCCTGTCTTGCGGAATCGGTGCGCCGGCATTCTCCACAGCCATGGTCACCTCAGTCGTCGACGTGCCGTTCAAAGTGACGCGTATGGGGGCATGCGGGGAACCGTACTTCAACGCGTTGAAGATCAGGTTGGAGAGCGCCTGATGAAGGCGCCTCGCATCCCAAACACCGTGGAGATCTCCGGCCAACTCCAGGTCGATCACGCGCTCATCGCGGATCACTGCAATCTCGCCCAGCGTGTTGCGAGCGAACTCGCCGAGATGCACATTCTGCGGCTCGATTGAAATGTGGGCACTGAGGCGATGCTTTGCATACTCAACGAGGTCGTCCAGCAGCGCCTTCATTTGCGCAACGCTTCGCAACACGACGGCGGACTTTTGAGAGACGTTGGGACGGAAATTCAGATCGGCGGTGGCAATACTCGATATGGTGCTCAACGGGCCGCGCAAATCATGCCCCAGAACACCGAGAAACAGATCGCGCGCGTTGTCCAGTTCGCCCATGAACGTTTGCAGCGATTCGGCGATGGCCTGATCCACGGCCTCGTTGAAGCGGGTGATGTCTTCGAGGTCTTCCACCCTGGTGCTGCTTGACGCGGGGGCCCACAGACGAAGGACGGTCGCGCGCAGCGCCCGGTACTCAGCAACAAGCTCCTCGATGTTGAAGCCCTGCCTTCGCCTCTGGCGAGCGTGGCTACGCGAGGGAACCTGCTGGGCAGCCGATGCCGTCACGCTTTTGCCCTCCGACTTGTCTCGCCGCTCCCTGATGCTTTGGGGGGTCTGCATGTCCTCGGCGATTGCCGTGAGGATCTTCCTGCCATGGTCCAGCAGGGCGTCTTCGTCGAGGTCCCCGTTAGAGGGCTGGAGCTGCCGCGCGAACGCCACCCAATCGACCAGGATTGCATCGAGATTGCTCGAAATGAAATTGGACAGACGCATTGGCAATCGTGTGTTGGGGGGGAGCCGACAGCTGGACAGCGATGCCGAGCGCCGACCGGTTGGGCGCTTCTTCTGCCGCATTCAATCACAGTTCATTTGTTGGAAACAACAAGGATTTTCAATGTGCTGAAGCCGCGCACAGCCGCTTGTTTCATCGGTATGTACGGTATCGAACAAAAAGCAGCCTCGAAGTTCCAGCCATGTTTCTGATATGAACGGATCGCCCGAGCGCAGGCACGACGTTTGCTCCCCGAGGCCAGCGAATCGTGATCGCAGTTCGCACAGTAAAGGAAAGAGCATGGCCGTCATCCTATGGCGCCGCACCGATCTCCACGGCCTCGAACGAATGGCGCTCGACGTGAAGCCGGATCGCATCACCGCGGTGTCGACCGTGATCAGCGTCGAAGGCGGCGGCCTTCGGCTGGAGCACCGATGGGCGCTCACGCCCGACTGGCGTGCGCAATCGGTGAAGATCGAGCGATGGGATGCGGAGGGGCACAAAGCGCTGTGGCTGGCCCGTGTGGGCGCCACGGGATGGGAAGTCGATGGCGCGGCCCGGCCCGACCTGGACGGCGCCGAGGAACCCGACCTGTCGGTCACGCCTTTCTGCAACACGTTCCCGATCCGCCGTGTGTCACACACTGTGGGTGAGAGCCTTTCGCTGGACACCGCCTTCATCGACGGCGAGACGCTCACCGTCACACGATCACGGCAACGCTACGAGCGCCAGGGCCCTGGCCGCCTGCGCTTTGTCGACCTGGGGCTCTTCGAGGGCTTCACGGCCGACCTCGAAGTCGACGGGGATGGACTGGTGAAGACATACGAGGGGCTCTTCGAGCGCGTTTAACCACCGTCAAATGGCAACAAGTGCATGGCACCCTTTTGTGAATGGAAATCGGTCGCGAAAACAACAGCAAAAACCGACCAGTCGGTCGGCGATTTTGAAGACCGTCTGACGCCACTTTTCATCTAAGATTTGTCGACGGTCCTGACCATCTGTTTGTGATTCATCGATCCTTGGGACAATCCCGCCTTCAATCTGGCCCAGCATGAACGTCCCCAACAATCCAGCGACGCAGGCCGCCCGCATGCTGCTGGATGGCGCTCAGCCCGATGCAGACGCCGAGCGTGTGCAGCTGGCATTGGAGGCTGGCGCCATCATCGGCACCTGGGTGTTCGAGATTCCTGCAGATCGGTTCGTGGCCGACGTCGGGTTCGCGCGCTCCTTTGGTATAGATGCGCGCCGGTGCCGCGACGGGCTCCCGTTTGAACAGGTACTGGAATCCATCCATCCGGAAGATGTTGGCAGGGTACAGCAGGCAATCACCGAGGCGATGGCGCGCGGCGGCGCCTATCGATCTGCTTACCGTGTGCGTCGCAGCGACGGCCAATACCATTGGGTTGAAGCCGTAGGGCGTGTTGATCTGGCGGCCGATGGCACCGCGCTGCGCTTTCCGGGTGTGCTGCTGGACATTGAAGAGCGCCGCCGCGCAGAAGCGGAACGACAAGCGGCCAACACCATGCTGCATGCATTTGTCGAGGCAGTCCCGGGTGTCGTCTACGCCAAAGACCGCAATGGGCGAATGCTGATGGCAAACAGCGGTACCGCGAGACTTGTCGGCAAACCGATGGCGTCCATCCTCGGCCGGACCGACCTGGAGTTCCTGGATGACAAAGCTCAGGCCCAGGTGGTAATGGCCAACGACCAGCGCATCATGGAGTCCGGGATTGCAGCGGAAGTTGAGGAGATCGTGCGTTTGCCGGACGGTACGCCGGGATGGTGGCTGTCTTCCAAGGCGCCGCTGTTCGATACACAGGGGGTGGTCGTCGGTCTCATTGGCACCTCGATCGACATCACGCAGCGAAAGCATGCGGAGGATGCACTGCGCTTGCGTGAGCGCGAACTGCGGACGATTGCAGACAACATGCCTGATGTCCTTGCAAGGTTTGATCGGCAGTTGCGGCACGTTTTCGTGAATGGAGCAGCGGAGCGCGCATCAGGCCGCCCCAGCCAGGAGCTCCTTGGTCGAACCAATCGCGAGCTGGGAATGCCGACGCAATTGTGCGACCGCTGGGACGCGGCAATTTCCGAGGTATTCGAAACCAATACGCCCGTGACGTTGGAGTTCGACTTCAGAACAGGTGCCGTCACCCGTCATTACCTGAGCCGGTTGGTGCCCGAAATGAGCACGGACGGGAGCGTCCGGAATGTCATGGCTATTGTGAGCGACGTGACCCCCCAGAAAGCCGCCGAGCACGCGCTGCGCGAAGCCGCAAATCGCAAGGATGCATTTCTCGCCACCATCGCCCACGAACTGCGCAATCCTCTTGCCCCCATTCGAAACAGCATTCATGTTTTGCAGCTTCTGGGCAACGCCAACCCGGATGCTGCTCACGCGGTGAAGGTGTTGGACAGGCAAGTGTCACAGCTCGCCCGGCTCGTCGATGACCTCATGGATGCAGCGAGCATTGGCCAGGGGAAGGTGAACTTGAAGCCACACGAACTGGATTTGCGCACAACCATCGAGAGCGCCATTCAGGCAAGCCGGCCGCAGCTGGAGGCCGCGCGGCATGAATTGTTTCTCAGGTTGCCTGCTCAACCGCTGATGGTGCATGCGGATCCCGCGCGTCTTGAACAGGTGCTGGCGAACCTCGTCAACAACGCAGCCAAGTACACGCAACCTGGCGGTCTGATCCAGGTAAGCGCTGTCGCCGAAGAGCAATGGGCCGTGATACGTGTTGCTGACAATGGCGCAGGTATTCCGGTGGAGATGCTGTCAAGGGTGTTCGAGCTGTTTGAGCAAGTTCGTGAGCACGTCCCGCATTCTCAGGGCGGATTGGGGATAGGTCTTTCCCTGGTGCGCCGCTTGGTCGAAATGCACGGAGGAACCGTCGACGCACACAGCGAGGGTCCAGGTCGAGGCAGCATCTTCACGGTGCGCCTGCCTCTCGGTTCTTCAGAAGCCGTCTGAAACAGCCTTGGAACCAGGCTCAGCACGTCGCACCATGAGCCCGGGGTATGACACATCCGTGTCACGCCCGCCTCACCAGTTGGCCCGCAAGCCCACCAACACCCCCGCATTGGACTGGCGGCTGTTGTGCTCGAGTTGCACGTCGGCGAACAGCTCCGTGCCTCTGCGGAGGTCGCCACTCAAGCCCAGGCCGAGGATCAGCGTGTCGCGCTTGAGCGCCACGCCGGCGACCTGGAAGGGTGATGCCACGGCAGCGCCCTGGAACTGGGCCGACATGGGTCGGTTGATGTCACCGAACTCGTGCGCCCAGACGGCACGTGGTTCGAGGCGGACGCGCCCTGCTTCAAAGCTTGCCTGGGCGCCCAGCAGGGATTGGGTGGACTGGCTGGTCTGGCCGGCCACTTGTAGGTTCAGCGCACCGGCACCTGTTTCGGTGAAGCCGTCCACCTTGTCCCGGCTGATCGAGAGCGCTGCCACGGGCCGCAGGGTCCAGCCTGACATGGGGATGCTGTACATGGCCTCACCGTAGGCCGACAGGGTGTGGCTGCCGAAGTCGGCGCTGGCCTGTCGAACCAGCGCGCCCACCGCCACCGTGCGGTCCATGTGGTTGCTGTTCCATGCCGCGCTGCCCGCTCCCTTGAAGGCCCAGGGCCCGGCCACGTAGCTGCCGTACACCGCCAGCGCGGTGCCGCGTGAATCGCCTGCATCGGCGGTGCTGTCGAAACTCAGGCGCGACGAGCCTGTGCTGAGCGCAGCGCCCACCACCACACCTTCGTCCAGCTGCGTGTCGAAGCCCGTGCTCAGCGCCGTGGTCTTCACCTTGCTGGCCGCGGCATTGCCGTCGGCATTCGTGTTCTGATGGCCGCCCGAACCCCGGAGCCAGAAGCCCAGGCCGCGCGAGGTGGATGCGGAGGGGAGCAAGGCGCCTTCCGAAAGCGCAAACTGCTGCGGAGAGTCCGAAACGAATTCCGTCAAGGCCGGCAGGTGGCCATTGGCCGCGAGCAACAAGGGCCGGTTGCTGAATGCGCTGGCCTCGCCTCGGGCGTTGCCGCCTTGCAGCGTGCCCATGCGGGTCTGCAACAGGTTGCCGAAGCCCGCTGAGAACGCGGCGCCTGCGCCTCGCAACGCCACCAGGCCGGCGCCACCGACCGAATCGTAGGCAGAGCGAGCCTGCTCGGCCGACAGGCCGGTCAAAGCGCCTTGCACCGTCGCCATGTCGCCCGTGGCGCCTGCGCCGGCGCTCTCCAGCGCTGCCGAGGTGGCCGTCTGGTTGGGCGTGAGCGCCACGGAGCTGAAGCTCACCTCGTTGCGTGCGAGGTTCAGCAAGACGTTGTTCGCGTCGTAAGTCAACGAAGGGGTGAGAAAGGCCAGATCCGACGTGACGCTGGAGAACGTGCCGCTCAAGCCACCCGCCGCGTTGAGGATGGTGTAGTTCGTGCTTGCGGCGTAGCTGCCCGACGCCGCCTCGAGCGCCACAGCGCCGTTCAGCGCAGCGGTGCCGGTCACGTTGGTGCGGTCGTTGTGGCCGTCGGCATCGACTTCCACGCGGTAGACCGAGCTGGGGGCAAAGGCGAGGTTGCCGGCAACGCTCAGCGTGCCGATGGAGTTGCCCGGTGCCAGCGCTGCGCCCGCGGCAATGGTGGTGGTGCCCACCACGCCACTGCCGCCCAGCGCGCCACCGCTTTGCACGGTGATGGTCGAATCTGCCAGCGAACCATTGACGGAGAGCGTGCCGCCCTCCACGCTGGTGGGGCCGCTGAAGGTGCTCACTCCCGAGAGGATCAGATTGCCTCCACCGGTTTTGCCCAGGGCCCCGCCGCCGCTCAGCACGCCTTCGTAGGTGCCCGTGGCCACCTGGTCGAAGACGAGCAGCGCGCCGTTGGCGATGTTGCCCGTCAGGCTGGCGGTGTTGCCTTGCAGCGTGCCCGCCGAGATGGTGGTGCCGCCCGAATAGGTGTTGACGCCGCTGAGGGTGAGCGTCTCCGCGCCCGACTTGATGAGCCCGCCCGTGCCCCCGATGTCGCCACTCAGGGTGAGCGGCTGGGAGCCAGTCACCGTCAGGTTGGCGAGGAGGTCGACGTCGTTGCCAACGCTCAGTGCGCCGGTGGTCGACAAGGCGCTGTCACCGTCCACGGTCAGTGCACCCGTGCCCAGCGCCGATGCGTCGCCCAGGATCAGGGTGCCGTCGTTCAGCGTGGTGCCGCCCGCGTAGGTGTTGGCTGTGCCGAGCGTGAGGCGGCCCGTGCCGCCCATGGTGAGCCCGCCCGCGCCGGACACCGCGCTGCTCAGGCTCATGTCGTTGCTGCCGTAGACCCTCAGGCCGCCTGCACCGAGCGACACCAGGTTGTTGAGGGTCAAGCCATTGACGCTGGTCTGCACCACGCCGCCGTCGACCGTGAGCGCGCCCGAGCCGAGTGCACCCACGTGGCCCAGCACGAGCGTGCCGGCGTTGAGCGTGGTGCCGCCCGAGTACCCGTTGGCCCCGTTGAGGGTCAGCGCGGCCGAGCCACTCTTGGTCAAGCTGCCGGCACCGTTGACGGTTCCGGTCAGGGCGATGCTGGCGCTGCCTGCCACGGTCAGGGCCCCGGCGACGTTCACCTGGTTGCTCAAGCTCACAGACGTGTTGGCGTCCAGTGTGGTGCCGGCCGCTGCGTTCAAGGCGCCCAGGCCCAGGGCCGTGTTCGATCCCAGCACCAGCGTGCCGGCGTTGAGTGCGGTGGCGCCGAGCTGGCTGTTGCTGCCACCCAGCGCCAGGGTGGCGGCGCCGTTCTTCACCAGCCCCCCGATGCCATTGACCGCTCCGGTCAAGGCCATGTCGGCGCTGCCACCCACGGTCAAAGCACCGGCCAGGTTGACCTGGTTGTTCACGGTCACTGCGGTGCTGGCGTCCAGCGTGGTGCTCGACGCTGCGTTCAGGGCCCCCAGGCCCAGGGCCGTGTTCGAACCCAGCACCAGCGTGCCGGCGTTGAGTGCGGTGGTGCCGAGCTGGCTGTTGGCGCCACTGAGCGTGAGCGTCGCGGCGCCGGCCTTGATGAGGCCACCCGCGCCGCCGATGTTGCCGCTCAATGTGAGCGCCTCGGAGCCGGTGACCGTCAGATCGGCGGCGAGGACGATGCCGTTGTTCACGCTGAGTGCGCTGGTGCCCGACAGGGAAGTCGTGCCGCCCACGGAAAGATCGCCAGTACCCAGCGCCGAGCCGTTGCCCAAGGTCAGGACCCCGGCGTTCAGCGTGGTGCCGCCCACATAGGTGTTGGCGGCGCCCAGCGTGAGCTGGCCCGCGCCGTTCTTGGTGAGCCCGCCCGAACCCGAAATCTCGCCGGTCAGGCTCATGCTGTTGAGGCCCTGGACCATCAAGCCGCCTGCGCCGAGCGACACCCCGTTGCCCACGGTGATTTCGTTCGCCGTTGCCTGCACGGCCCCGCCGCTGGAGGTCAGCACCCCGGAGCCGAAGGCGGCGGCGTCGCTGAACATCGCCACGCCGCCGTTCAGCGTGGTGCTGCCGCTGACCAGCGCACCCTGCAGGGCCCAGGTGCCGCCTTGCACGGTGAGGTTGGCGAAGTTCACGTAAGTGGCGGCAGACGCGGTCCCGCTGCCGGTGCTGCTGTGGTCGTCGGCCACGTTGCGAAGCGTCAGGGTGTTGGCGCCACCGGCACCACCGTCGACCTGGCCGGTGGCCGCGAAGGTCAGGTTGACGCCAGAGAGGCCACCGAGCGCCTGCCCGGTACCGCCCGCTGCACCCACGCTGGAGCCGGTGACCGCCGAAAAGCTGTTGGCACCGCCGCCGGCACCCAACGCAACCCCGCCATTGATGGTGCCGAAGTTGGTGAAAGCGTTGCCTGCGGTGGAGGCCTCGAAGGCAGTGCGACCGGTCAGCACGCCGGTGGCGTTGTTGGTCATGTTGACCTGACCACCGCCACGCACGCCGACGATGGGCGCGTCGGAAGCGACGACCGAGTCGGTCGACAACCGGGTGGACGTGACGGTGCCGCTGTTGACGATGCTGGTGAAGCCGCTCATGCCATTGTTCACGTTCAACGCCAGGCCGCCCACGCTGGTCAGCGTCGCACCTTGCCCGCCAGCCGTGCCCCGGATGATGCCGCTCGCCAGGTTCGTGATGCTGTAACCGGTGGACACGCCGGTGCCCATGGCCACCCCACCGCTCAGGACGGACACCAACCCCAGCAAGGCGGGGTCGATGGTGCCCGAGTTGTTCAGCGTGGTGACAACGCCATTCAGGTTCATCACCGCGCCGCCCAGGGTCGCGTTCATCTGGGCGCCCGAGTTGACGTTGACGGTCAGGCCGTTGGTGGCACTGCTGAAGTTGTTGAGGAACAGCGGCAGGCCAGGGACGCCGGTGCAGGTCACGGTCGAGCCGATGGTCGAGCAGGCTGCCTGCGCAGTGCCCATCGCGGCCAGCAGCGGAACCACCGCCGCCAGCGACAAGGCACTGCGAACGCCCGACTTGTGGCCGCGGCGGGCCGCTTCCGAGGTGGCGACCCAGGCACCCAGCGAGGCATTCCAGACGGTTCGGTGGGTTCTGTTCATGACGTTTTTGCTTTCGTTTTGGTGAACACCGACCGGCGGTCGATTCTCTGGCGGCGATTTGGAATCCCCCGGGGGCGAAAGTCTGTAGGGAGTTCTCAACGCGGGGCGCCCGAGCGGTGGCTGGGGCTCGGATGGGTCGGTTTTTCGTGCCATCGGTCACAACCCTCACATGCCGAGTCACGAACCTCAGGCCCATACCCTGCTCAGTAAAAACACCTAGCAAATTTCTGAGGTACGTACCTCAGAATGCCGGCATGGAAGCCCGGAACCCCCTCAAGGCGCGCGCCACGCTGGAAGACGTGGCGCTGGATGCGCAGGTCAGCCTGGCCACGGCGGACCGGGTGGTGAACAAGCGCCCCGGCGTGCGTGAAGCCACCGTGGCGCGGGTGAATGCGGCGGTGCGGCGGCTGGGGTACCGGCCCGATCCATCGGCGGCCAAGCTGGCGCGCTCGCGCTTGCGCCGGGTGGCGTTTCTGCTGCCGGCGGGCAACAACCGGTTCGTGGATCTGCTGGGCGAGCAGATCGAGGCCAACGCCGAATGGATGCGCGACCAGCGCATCGACGCCGAGGTGCTGTCGGTCAACGTGTTCAACCCTGGCGAGCTGGCCAAGGCCCTGCTCGCGCAGGTGGGCCAGCGCGACGCGGTGGTGGTGATGGCGCTGGACCACCCGGTGGTGCGCTCGGCGATCGACCAGCTCACGCAGGCCGGCACGGTGGTGATCACGCTGGTGTCGGATGTGCCCTCTTCCACGCGCCAGCACTATGTGGGCATCGACAACACCGCCGCGGGCCGCACGGCGGCCACGCTCATCGGGCGTTTCGTGGGTTCGCGCAAGGCGCAGGTGGCCATCATCCTCGGCAGCCTGTCGCTCCGCGATCACGCCGAGCGCGATTTCGGTTTCAACCAGGTGATGGCGCAGGAGCACCCCCACCTCACGGTGCTGCCGCCGCTCGAAGGCCAGGACGACGCGGGGCGCAACCAGTCGCTCGCGGTGCAGCTGCTCGCCGACCACCCGGAGCTGGCCGCCATCTACAGCGTGGGCGCGGGCAATGCCGGCATCTGCCAGGCGCTGCGCGGCGCGGGGCGCGACCAGAACACGGTGTTCGTGGGCCACGAGCTCACGGCCGTGTCGCGCGCCGAGCTGCTCAACGGCACGATGGACGCGGTGATCAACCAGGACGCGGGCCACGAGATCCGCTCCGCCCTGCGGGTGGCGCTGGCACAGTGGTCGCAAGAGCCGGTGCTGGCGGACCAGGAACGCATCCGCATCGACATCTACCTGAAGGACAACCTGCCGTGATCACCCTCGGCCTGGACCTGGGCACCTCGGGCGTGAAAGCCTTGCTGCTGGACGGCGACACGACGCTGGCCACCGCCACGGCGCCGCTCTCCGTGCAGCGCCCGCGCCCGGGCTGGTCCGAGCAGGATCCGCAGGACTGGTGGCGCGCCACCGAGCGCTGCCTCGATGAACTCGCCGCCGCGCACCCTCGCGCGCTGGCGGCGGTCATAGGGATCGGCCTTTCGGGCCAGATGCACGGGGCCACGCTGCTCGACGCCGGCCACGAGGTCATCCGGCCGTGCATGCTGTGGAACGACTCGCGCAGCGGTGCACAGTGCGCCGAGCTGGAAGCGCCGGCGCTGAACCTGCGCCGCCTCACCGGCAACCCGGCCATGGCCGGCTTCACCGCGCCCACGCGGTTGTGGGTGCGCGAGCACGAGCCTGAGAATTTCTCGCGCATTGCGCGCGTGCTGCTGCCCAAGGCCTGGCTGCGCTGGAAGCTCTGCGGCGAATTCGTGGAAGACATGTCCGACGCGTCGGGCACGCTCTGGCTCGACGTGGCCGCTCGCCGCTGGTCGCCGCTGTTGCTCGCGGCGTGCGGCCTGTCGGAAGCGCAGATGCCGCGCCTGGTGGAAGGCACCGAACCCGCTGGCCAGTTGCGCGCCGAATGGGTCACGCGCTGGAAGTTCGATCAAGCACCGGTGATGGCGGGCGGGGCCGGCGACAACGCCGCCGGTGCCGTGGGCGTGGGCGCGGTGAACGCGGGCGATGCGTTCGTGTCGCTGGGCACC
>SXGT01567962.1_pt1 | contig 14384 bp, 12 predicted proteins | sample 3176221 | NCBI WGS metagenome assembly SXGT01 (sample SAMN11356862, study PRJNA531348) | freshwater metagenome | isolation source: freshwater sample F1-120 | place: China: Fuxian Lake, Yuxi | collected 2017-12-25
AATGTTGTTCTAAAAAATAGACTTTTCTTGGCGCCAATGGTCGACGTGACTGATTGTGCTTTTCGTCTTTTGTGTAGAAAACAGGGAGCTTCTATGGCTTATACTGAAATGATTTATGTCAATGCGATTTTACATGAAAATAAGCCTACTTTGAAATTGATGACTATTGGCGGAGCAAAAGATAGACCTTTAGGATTACAAGTTACAGGAAATAATCTCGACGAATTTTCAAAATTTAGCAAACTTAAATTATTGGAAGATTATAACTTAATTGACCTTAATTGTGGTTGTCCGTCTGTTAAAATTGTTGGTAGCGAGGCAGGAAGTTATTTGCTAAACGACCCAGATAAGATTGCTTCATTTATTAAAATTTTGAAAGACCAAGGTTTTATCATGTCTGCTAAAATTCGTCTCGGTTTCAAGAATAATAATGTTATCGAGGTTTCAAAAAAAATTGAAAAAGCCGGAGCAGATTTGCTAACGATTCACGCAAGGACTGCTGAACAAAGAAATAGCGAGCCGGCTGATTGGGCGTGGATTTCAAAAGTTAAGAAAGAGATTGGAATTCCTATTGTGGGGAATGGTGGTGTTGTCGATGGTTCTTCCGCTGAAAAAATTCTTGAGATTGCCGACGGAGCGATGATTGCTTCTGCCGCTATTGGAAACCCCTTTGTTTTTCGCGAAATTTTAAGATACTTAAAAACAGGAAAGGAAAAAGAGATTACTAAAAAAGAAAGAATTTCATCGTTTTCTGAATATTTGAAGTTGGCTTCAAAATACGAAGTTGTGGAGTTATCTCGGATTAAGTTTTTAGGCTCCGGATTTTTGAAAGGATTTGATGGAGCTTCTAACGCCCGAGCTGAAATGATGAAATTAAAGAGTTTTGATGAGATTGAGGGATTCATTAGAGGACTTAGGAAAACTTAAAACCTCTTTTTATTTAGATAATTCATGGATATTCAATTATATAATACTCTGACGCGCAAAAAAGAAGTTTTCGAGCCAATCAAGAAAAAACAAGTAGGGATTTATTCGTGTGGGCCAACGGTTTATTGGTATCAACATATTGGAAATTTAAGAGCATATTTATTTTCTGATACTTTGAAAAGAGTTTTATTATATAATGGATTTAAAGTAAATCAAATAATTAATGTGACTGATGTTGGACATTTAACTTCTGATTCTGACGAGGGCGATGATAAGATGGAATTAGCTGTTAAGAAAGAAGGCAAAAACGCCGAAGACATTGCGAAATATTATTTTAAAATATTTAAGGAAGATTTCAAGAAATTAAATATCATTGAACCGAATGAATGGACTTGGGCAACAAAACATATTAGTGAACAGATAGAGTTAATAAAAAAATTGGAAAAAAAGGGATTTACTTATAAAACTGAAGACGGGATTTATTTTGATTCGTCTAAATTTAAAGATTATTCAAAACTTGCAATGCTTAAGATTGAAGGATTAAGCGCAGGAAAAAGAATTGCCACAGGAGATAAGAAAAATAAAACCGATTTTGCATTATGGAAATTTTCGCTTGACGAAAAAAGACAACAAGAATGGGATTCTCCTTGGGGAGTGGGTTTTCCCGGTTGGCATATAGAATGTTCTGCAATGAGTATAAAATATTTAGGAGAACATTTTGATATTCATACTGGTGGAGAAGACCATATTCCAATACATCACACAAATGAAATTGCCCAGAGTGAGGCGGCAACTGGAAAAAAATTCGTCAATTATTGGATGCATGGAGCTTTCTTAGTTGATAGCGAAGGCAAGAAAGTTAGCAAGAGCACAGGAGGACTTTATACGATTTCAGAATTAGAAGAGCAAGGATACAATGCTCTGCACTATCGTTATTTATGTTTACAAACTTCTTATCGAAAACAACTTCAATTTAGTCTTGATGCCTTAGATGCTTCTAAAAATGCTTATGAAAAAATTAAAAATAAAGTAATTAGATTAAGAAAAGAAAACAATCACGGCAATACCGATGTTGAACATCATAAAAATGAATTTTTAGAGTCAATAAACAATGACTTGAATATGCCTCAAGCTCTTGAAGTATTTTGGAATGTAATTGAAGAGACAGATATGAGCACAAAAACAAGACTCGCTTTACTTGAAGATTTTGATAGAGTTCTTGGATTGGGAGTTAAAGATATGAAAGAAGAAAAATTAGTCGTGCCTAAAGATGTTCTTAAACTGCTTGAAGCACGACAAGAAGCTCGAAAGAAAAAAATGTTTGCAGAAGCAGATATATTGCGTCAGAGAATAAAAGAAAGAGGATTTGTAATTGAAGATTTAGCGGAAGACGGACCTACTTTAAGAAAAATCTGATTTGTAAGATTCTACAAAATACTTCCAAAATTCTTGTCTAAACAGGTCTCGATGTTCTTTGTATTTTGTTGGGAGTCTATAGTTACCTTCTGAATAACTGGGTAAGTCTCCAAGAACTCGTCTTAGAAATTTTGAAAGCCCCACTCTAACTATTGCTTCTGGTTCGTCTACTTTAAGTGGAAAGTCCATATCTTTTTTATCGCCATAATTATAAAAATTAATTGCTCTCTTGCTGATGGTTTCTTTCATAACATTTATCATCAAATCATACGCTATTATTCGTTTCATTTCTTCTTCTGGTATTTCAAAAAATTCATTTTTAGGAATTATTTTATACCCTACATTATGGAAATATTCATTATCCCTAATCTTTTTATTTTTTATGGTTTTTAAAATTTTATCCATAATTTCTTTATTTTTTTGTGTTTTTAAAATTAATTGAGATTGTCAAATATATCTCGCTTCCAGAATTTTATTATTAATTTATTTTTGAGGTGAAAGATATAGCTTGATTTAATGTCTAAATGTTTAAATACTAAAATATTATTTTAGACATATGAAAAAATTATTAGTCTTATTGTCTTTATTTTTGTGTTTAAGCTTTGCTTCTGCAGTTTCTATTTTCAATGATGGGTTTGAGTCTGGAAGTTTGAGTGGTTGGGAATTAAGCTCGGCATGGAACGGAACTAATTGGACCGCAGTTCAAAATGAGCCGTATTATGGAAATTGGTCTGCTGAATCTAATCCGCGAGATACTCATGTTGAGGTAAGCAACATTGAAAGAAGTGTCAGCACAGTTGGATATCAGAATATTTGGGTCAAGTATTTTAGAAAATTAAATGGTTTGGATGGTTCAGATTCATTTAGAGTAAAGTGGTTTGACGGAAGTAACTGGGCTTACTTAGAGAACACGTTAAATACTACAGATTCAAATTATATCTATAGATTTTTTGCGTTGCCCTCGGGCGCAGTGAATAATCCCAATTTCAAGATTAGATTTGAATGTTCTACCGACGCGCAAAATGAATATTGTCGAATAGATGATGTGACTGTGCAGGGAGATGTGATTCCCGGTGGGGCAGGAAACGGCAGTTCAAATTACAGCGGAAATTACGCAGGTCATTTCAATTATATGCCTGGATACGTCTACGGTTTTTACATTAACGCCAGCAATATTAACAACAGCAACAACTACATAACTTTCAGCGGACTTAACTCAAGCAATCATGGCGATTCTCACAACGCCAAATTAGATATTCTCAACAGGTTTGTTAAAAGAATAAATTATGTTTGGTTTTACGGATGGTTCGACAACCAGAATTTATACGTTAATCAATATGTTGGAACTGGAAATATTTATTCAGCTCAAGCTACTGGCCTTTCAGGGTTTTACTTTGCGAATGTCAATTTGACGAATATACCTTATTTTGGGCAGTTATCAAGCGTTAATGTCTATATGAATTTCAATAGTAACATGAGTACAATTATTCCTGTGGGTTATTCTTCACTCTTTACAACTTCTTTGATTGATCCTGTTTGGCAGACCGCTGCACACGTTTACGATCCTATTTTGTTGCAGACGCGACTTGTGCAAGTTGCTAATCAAACAAATATAGAAGTTGAATTATGGATTAAAGAAGACTTGGCATATAACGGAATGAGTCCGAGATGGACTTCTCCACTCTGGTTTGCCCCGTAAATATTTAATAATTAAGATTGTTAAATGTATCTTCCTTCTATGATTTTGTTGTTCAAATAAACTCTAAAATCTTTTTTTAATTGGTTCAAATTACCAAAATATTTTTGAGGAATTTTTAGACGGGAGTCTTTTCTGCCAACTATGCAACTCGCGCCCCACAATTCATCCTTTAAGAAGCCGTATAGTGCTGACCTTAATATAATTGATTTCCTTTCATGTTTTATCCTATATTTTTTTAATAAGGGATTGTCTATTTCTGAATCCAGTTCGACTATAGAAATAATGTCTTTTTCCGACATCCTGAAGTGAGGAACGCATTCACGAATTCCTTCATTCATTTGAACGACTTTTGAATAACTTTGTTGAATTGTTTCGAGTGAGTTTTTTCTCATGTTTTCTTTTGTAACTCCTGTACCGATTTTATGACTCTTAAATCTGGTGAGAGAATGTAAACGTGGTCATTTATTGAGCGCACAGCGCGATAAATTCTTTGCAAAAATTCTCTTTGGGCTTTGTCGCGATAAAATTCCCAGAAATAATTTGGATGTGTTTTTTTTAAAATTGTCCAAAATGTGTCAGAGATGTTTGGATTTGGATATTTCGTGAATATTACGGAATTACACATATTGCCTGGAAAGTCAATTCCGCGCGAACATTTTGTTGTGAATAATTTATCGTTCAGGCCTTGCTTGAATACGGATATTGCTCTACCTGTTTTGTCTTCTTCTTGTGTCTGTCTTAATTTTTCTTGAGAGGTTAGTTGCGATAACTGATATTTTATTTTTTCTTCTTCCGTCGGTAAATCTTGAAATGCGTTGACGTGAATGAGCGCAGGACGTTTTGCTTTTTCAACTGTTAGATTTAACGCTTTAAGATAATTTTCTCGCGAGTGGTTTCCGTCGCTGAAATTAGAATATCTACAATCTCGCTCACTACCTGTCATAGTTACTTCAATCGCTCCCTGTTGTAACGCTTCTGCTTCAACTCTCTTGAATCGGTTTATGTTAAAAATATGTTTTAGGACGTTTTCAGCGTGAAGCGTTCCCGACATAAACACTAGTGCCTTGCTTTTGTCTAATAACTCCTGAATTTTGGGAGCAAGATTTGTGCTGACTAATTTTACGTATAAATTATCATCTTCCTTTCTATAAGTTAGGTAAACTTCATTAGTTGAATCTGCAAAATCATTTACTAATTCAAGCGCTTTGTTTGCGTAGCTGTTTTCGTCGAGGAGAATTTCAGATACTAATTCTTTGTCTTTTTCTATTAACTTGAAAATTTTAGTTAATTGGGTTTCAGCTATCTGAAAAACTTGCGATTCGTCTATTCCTAGAGCTCTCTTGTTTTGGTCTTCAAATTTTAGCAATTCAAGAATCTCACTTATTGTTTCTCTTGCAGGTATATTTTCTGGAATTATCGATACTAAACTCGTGGCTAATCTTGTTAAGTTTAATTCTTCCTGTTGAAAAAGCCCATCGAGAAATTCGTCTGCTTCGTCGATTATTTCAACTTCGGTGGCTGGTTTCCTGCCGAGAGCCATCTCTGCTTTGTATTTGGCAGCATTGAATATTATTATGTCTGCGTGCTTGTAAGCGAGATATTGGTCATAATAAGAGCATCCTTGTTTTCTATGGTAAAAAACATATTCGCGACCATTACATCCTTCGTATTTTATTTTTTTAGCGTCTTTTAGTTGGCTCAACTCATATGTCGATGGAACTATTGGGCTCCAATACGGATTCGCTGGCGCGACCGAAAGTCTGCGCATGTGTTTTAGCGTCGGTATTTCTTGTCCGAGGACAAAGGGATTGCTTTGAAAATAGTTAGCAAGTTTTGAATAGTTTTTTTCAGTTATTTTGATATTTTCTGGAAGCTCATGGTTGGCGCAAGATATTCCTGAATTTATAATTGAGTCATGGTTTTCTCTTCCAGTCAAAACAGCAATCTTCATTTTTTGACCATCTTTTTTGAATAGAAATTTTTTACTGGTGTAATCTTCTTCATATTGTTTTTGTAGAGCCTTAACTGGAACAATAATTGAAGTTTTTCCGAGGATGCGCGCGACATTTAGCGCAATTGCTGATTTGCCTGTGCCACACACACCATACAGAAAAATTATTTTCTCGCCGTTTTTTACTAGTTCAACAATTTCTTGCACAATGTCTGTTTGTGTTTTTCCATTTGAGAATTTGAGTGGAGCAATTTTTCCTTTATCATCATTTAAGTCCCAATATTCTTCTGTAAAAATATTTTCTACTTTCGACGATTCTTTCATGAAATTTAGCGAGTCTCCTGTTTTCAATTTGTTAGATATTAGTTCTTCAAAATCTTCTGGCGGAGTAAATGTTTCTTTTAAGTTCCACGAATTTGGCGCGTTCGTCGTGAGACTTTGCAGACGATTTTGACCACTTTTTTGTATCATGCTTCTTTTGTTAGAATATCTCTTTTAAAAATTATATTGTTGTGGATTTTTGTTGTTTAAGGTTGATAGAAATGTTTTAAAGGTAATTTCTTTTGTGAGTTAAGGGAAATTGTTTTCAATATCCTCAATATATATTCGCGGGCGTGCCGGAGCGGTCAAACGGGCTGCCTTGAGGTGGCAGTAGCTTAGTGCTTGCCTAGGTTCGATTCCTAGCGCCCGCATTTTAGAAATCTCACCTTGACAACTCTTGCGAGTTGCAAGTCCACGCCAACTGATGTTGTCGGGAACTTCACTTCTCGCGAAGATGAAGTGTTCGATTCCTAGCGCCCGCATTTTAGGAATCGAAGTGCTCGCTGACTGATGTCATCGGCAACTTAAATTTTCGCTTCGCTCAAATTAAAGTATTCCTAGCGCCCGCATTTTTTTATTCAGTTGAGAAATAATTATTTTGCCGTTTTCTTAGACTTGTTTTTTGTTTCAAGAAATTTAGTAGTTGGATTTCTTGAACCGACGAAGACCGTTGTGCCGATAACTATTATTCTAATTAAATAGAATGTAGTGCTCTGATAATATTCAAACATATTCGCTGATTTTCCTGTTGCGATAATTGTAGGAATTAAAAATAACATATCTGTTGCGAAACTGACGATTACAAAAATTATTCCGAGTTTTAGACCTTCCACTATATTTCTTGTGGTTTTTTTGTCGTTGAAATACCAGAGGCTTCCCAATCCAGTCATTAAAACTGTGATAGTGATTGTCGTGAGCCAATATATTGTTGAAGCGTTTTGCATCGACGCGAACATTTTTTGAGTTATTAAAGCTAATATTACTCCTATTATGAAATTTGCTACGTAAAGCGCTAGCGCGATAAGTATTCCTCTTTTGATGTTCATATATTATATTTTCAGTCAGGCTTTAAATCTCTTTGCTTTGGATAAGTTTTATTAAGCGGTTTTATTTATTTGATTTATGAGGTTGGGCTTAAAGATTTTTGTTGCTTTGGTTATTTTTTGCGCAATTGTTGTTTCTTTTTTTTATTTATTTAATGTAGGCACATTTTTGCAACCTGCTCAAGGTGTCAGCTACGTGAGAAGCATATCTACGAATCGCGTGTCAGGTGTCGCGACCACACTTAGTTTGCCACAGACTTACGCGTTCGATAACGCTGATGGTTTCGGTTGGGATTTTGACGGAGATTTTCTAACTGATTTTTTGACTTATTCGGCCGATAGAGTTTTGTATTTAGGTCACGATAATAGCGAGCGTCTTTTTCTTGATGGGCGGGGGATGTCCTCGACAGATAGTGGTTCTGGCGTGAATAATGCTTTGGTTGTGCGAATTGATGACGGCTCTCAAAATTCTAATAAATATGTTGTTGTGAAATCGGGACTTGCTAACTATTTGGGCGCGGGAGCAAATTCTTGGGATTATAGGACGACTTTAGAAATTTATGCTTTGAATTATTTTAATATTTATTCTGCGGGACAGAAGATTGTCGACTTGCCATATATTGCTGGCGAAACTATTTATTATATTATGGGTGATGTCGTTGCGAAACCTGGGCAACCGGCGTTTATTGTCGTGGCAACGAGAGATTTCGGAAAAATGATTTCTTATTTGCTAAATGTTGATACTTCTGGAATTATTACACTTACTTCTGTAACTGAAATTAGTTGTCCGATTTATTCTCCAAATGTTAATCCTGGCGGAGAACTTCCGGGATGTCATCGTGGGAACGGAATGGTTTATACTAATTTGTGCAGAACAGATGTTTCGGGAAGTAATACGGGTATTTGCGAAAAATATTTATTAAATAATGAGTTTTTTAGAATTTCTTCTACGGGTGCGATGACTAAAGTCGGCGACTGGTTTTCAATTAATGGCCAGAATATTCCGATTATTGGTGGTGGCTCCGAACAAATTTCTTTCCGTTACGGTCTTAGTTATGGACATGTCGATGCTCAATTTGTCGTTAATCGCGGAACACAGCAGAATCCAGATTATCGTTTGTTTATTCTTTTTGATAGTGGTTTGAGAAGAATTTACTCCGCTAAAATTTTAGTTGATTCGAATGGCGTTTTAACCTTGGTTCCACAATTCGCGACTGCTGGCGGTGGAGGTATTTTACCAACTGCTGCACAAGAAATTGGATTAATCGGTAGAGTTCAGGGATTACAAGGCGGACCATATATTGCGAATTCAGAAAAATTATTTGATATTGACGGCAATGTTGTCGCGTCGATTAATCAACATGTGGCTCCATTTGATTGCAGTGTTTATGTCGATTCAACTTCCTGTAATTCTGATTCGATGTGTCTTTGGACTTCTGCCGATGGTTGGAGATGTTTGCGTAAAGCTGCGAGTTGGATTGGCTATCCTCATTCTTGGCCTGCGAATTACAATGGAGAGTATATTTTTGATGAACTTAGCACGCACGGACGCGGACCTTATGGTTACGGATTTGGAGGAGTAGGAGTTTTAGCGCATCTTCTTCCGACTGCCACAATAACAACTAATCCTAATTCCGGAGTTAATTTTGAAAATGTTGGTTCAGCTTTGCCTAGTGGTTTATCAATGACTCTTAGTTGGTTTAAACGCATGGCACCATTTGTAGAGATTAGTGCGGATGGTTCGGTTAGAGTGAAGATGGTCAAGTTCCGAAATCAGCAACATGCTTCTTTGCTACAAACTCACGATGAAGATATTGTGTGGCCGATTCAAACTCAAGCTCAAAAAGATATTTGGTTTGCTTGGGCACAACACGCAAATATTGCGGCCGATAGAGGATATGACTCTTGGAGTTTGTGGGATAATTTGGCTTTGACTCCGGGCAATGTGCCGATTCCACCTACGAATTTGCAGTCCACATTTGTTTGAAATTAATTCATTAGATTTTTAAGTTGCTAATTTGTTTGTTTGATACGCCCTGATGGCACAATGGCACTGCGCTAGTCTCGAAAACTAGTTTCCGCAAGGATATCCCAGTTCGATTCTGGGTCAGGGCGTTTCCAGTTCTCAAAGACTGATGTCTTTGGAAACTCCAACATTTCATGTTGTAGTAATCGAAGCACTCGTCGCGTCAAAGACGCGCCGGTGACTTAAATTCTCACTTCGTTCGAATTGAAGTGCTCGCTGACTGATGTTATCGGCAACTTCAAAACAAGTATATTTTGAAGTATTCTGGGTCAGGGCGTTTTTGTTAATACGTGAGTGTATTTGTTTTAGTTAAGATAATCGAAAAATTCTTTACGGGAGAGTGGCGAAGGCATTTGTTTTTAAACTAAGGATTCTTATATTAATTATGGTAAAACAGAAGTGTTATAGTTGCAAGAAAGAATTTGAAGCTCCCTTGAATGTCCGCTTTCCACGAAAATATTGTCCGAAGTGCAGTGCCAAAAAAAAGAAGATGTGGGAAAATCAGTGGAAAGTTAAGCACGAAGATTTAGAAGATTAAACGTTTAGGCATATTTATATATTATTTATCTATTTTGTATTTATGAAAAAGATTTATCTTGCTTTGCTTTTGTTTGTTTTCGCTGTCGGCATTTTTTCTTTTGTGAGACTTTCAGTCACTAATGGTTTTGATGACGACGATGAATTTGGAGATGACGAATCTGACGATTTTTTTGGAGATGACGAATTTGGCAGAGATTTTAATTCGGTTAGAAACGCTTCGCCAGTTATGAGTGGTAAAATTGGTTTCACTTTGTTGTCAAAACACGATTCTGTAAATGATTGCTGGGTGTCTTATAATGGTAAAGTTTATGATCTAAGTTCTTATTTGCCTAAACATCCTGGTTCTGCTGGTGCGATAATTCCATTTTGTGGGACTGCTGATGGATTCAAAAACGCCTTTGAACAAAAACATGGAACTAAAATGGTCTCTCGTCTTATGAATGTGGGGGTTCTGATTGGCGATTTTGATGTCGTTGGAGAAATATGATTTCATCTAAAGATTTCGCACCCGTAGTTTTGAGAATATCTATGGCTTTGGTTTTTATTTATTTTGGATTTTCTCAAACAATAAATCCAGACGATTGGGTTTCGTTCGTTCCAGAATTCTTTGTGCCTTCATTTATGACTGCTAATAATTTAGTTATGCTTAATGCTCTTTTCGAAATAACTCTGGGATTTTTTCTGATTTCTGGTTTGTATACTCGTTTTTCTTCTTTGTTGTTAGGTTTGCATCTTTTTGGAATTACTTTATCTATCGGATTTAATCCGTTAGGTATAAGAGATTTCGGATTGGCTTTTGCGACTCTTGTTGTATATCTTAATGGTCCAGATAAATATTGTCTCGATAACAAATATCTTAATTATTCTAGAAAATAGTTAGATTTTCTATTTTCTCAACTACATCTGGTTGGATGTAATGATGGATTGTAACGGTGTAGCTGTCTTTCCATTCGTTGCTTTTTTTGTCAAATTTTTTATGTCCTAATTTTTCCGCAATTTTTGTGAATAATTCTTTTACTTCTTGTTTTGTCGCTTTTTTGTGGTCTGATAGAAATTTTTTTGCTTCTTCTGTCGCATAAAATGAGCGCACGATGTGAGGATAGAATTGTTCTCCACAATATTTTTCAAATGCGTGCATAAAGTCAGTATCTTTCAAAGGTTGGTTATTTGCCTTTACAAATATAAAATCAGATTTACTTTTGTGTTTGAGATTTTCTTTTAATCTGATTATGTATTCTTTAGGGAATTCTTCACTGATTATTGTCGGAACACCATTTTTGCCGATGTAACTAAATGTTGCGTTGTTATTTTTTAGTTCAATGTTTTCTTTTGTTAAAGTTGTCAAACCTTTGTGGCCGTTTTTATTGTAGTTTATTTCATTTCCTACACGCATGTAAGTTTTGAGTAAAGTATACATCGGCAAAGCGTAAATGTCTTTTTTGTCTTTCAATGAATTTAAAACATTCATTTTTAATTTAGGATAAGCTTTTTCGAATCGCATTACTTTTTTATATTTATTTTTTGTTGCTCTTTCTTTTTTGTCTAATGTGTAACAATATGCGAATTTCCCGTTTGGATTTTGATAAATCACATCCCAGTGGTCATGTGAAGATTCGTCGTGAAATGTCAAATTCGGCGCGAAAATTGAGAATGCTTTGTCTATTTTTTCTCCTGTTGGGATAATGTTTATTCTTGCGCCTTGAATTTTTCCTTCATGAGAAATCTGTCCTTTGATAAACTTCGGATTTTTTGAGTCAATTATATCTTTTAATTTTCCGTGTTTTTTGAATAAATTTATTGATTGTATTGCGTCTGGAAATGTTTTTTTAGACAAAACCCATTTATTATTTATTAATTCGCATATTTTTAGATTGCGGTTTATGCGGATTGTTCCCTCTTGATTATTTTTTTTAATCATTTTTAAATGATTATTTATGGAGCTCTAATTTAAATACTTTATTTTATTTTTTGAGAAATGAATTTTGATTTTATGCTGACTTTAACGAATGGTTTCTCAAAACTGCTTCCGCTTTTTGAAGTCATTTTTATTGCGGTGCTGATTATTTTTTTCTTTAATTTTATAGTTATTTTTGTTAAAAGGCGACTTCTCAAGAAAGCGAAATCTAAGGCACAAGTTTCATCGATTAAAATCTTTTCAAGAATGATTAATCTTGTTTTTATGTGGGTTGTTATTTTGTTTGCTTTCTTATCTTATTTCAAATCTTGGACCGGCATTGGAGTTGTTGCGGGTTTGCTTACTGCAGCAGTAGGGTTTGCTCTTCAAAAACCAATTACTGGAATTGCAGCTTGGATTATGGTTGTCGTGAAAAGGCCGTTTCAGGTAGGTGATAGAATATCAATCGGCACGGTCAAAGGAGATGTTTATGACATTTCTTTGACGCATGTCTATATTGACGAGGTTGGCGGAACAATTGACTCTGAACAACATTCTGGCAGAAATGTTCTTGTTCCTAATTACAAACTTTTTGATGAGATATTAGTTAATCACACCTTACTTCATGATTTCGTTTTGGATGAAGTCTCTTTTGTAATAAAGCATGATAGTGATTTAGACAAAGCACTGAAAATAGCAAAATCAATCGCTGAAAAAATAACAGGAGAATATGCTAAAAAAATAAATAAAGAAGTGGTTACAAGAGTTGCTATAGTCGATAATGGAATGAAGATAAAAGTTTTGTTTTTTGCGCCCGTTCAAGAACTTTCAAAAATCAAGAGCGATTTAAGTGAGGGAATCTACAAATCAATCTTTAAAGATAAAAATATTGAGCTCGCTTATAATCGATTGGATATCGCCGTTAAGAAAGATAAGGCTTTACTTTAAAAAGGGAGTTTTGTTGTTCGAATTATGGAGTCATTTAAAAAACTCGGTTTGGGCGCAGAGATGCTTAAGGCCTTGCAAGATGCAGGATTTACGGACCCGAGCGATATTCAAGAAAAAGCAATTCCTTTAGTTTTGTCTGGACGAGATGTTTTGGGTAGTTCTGCAACTGGAAGTGGAAAAACTCTTGCTTTTGGCGCAGGAATAATTGAAAACTTGAAATCTGGCGAGGGAATACGGGCGCTGATTTTAACGCCTACTCGAGAGCTGGCTGAACAAATTGGAAAGACGTTACATAAATTTTCAAGACATAGTAATCTCGAGATAACTGAAATTTATGGTGGCGTTTCTATTGAACCGCAAAAACGAGATTTGCGTTATTCAGATATTGTTGTTGGAACTCCAGGAAGAATTTTGGACCATTTGAGACAAGGCACATTAAATCTAACTCATTTGAAATATCTTGTTCTTGATGAAGCAGATAGAATGTTAGATATGGGTTTTATCGACGATGTCGTTACAATAATTGACCAATGCCCTAAAGAACGGCAAACATTACTTTTTTCTGCGACACTTTCTGCAGACATAGAGAGAATTGCTAAACATTATATGAAAGATCCTGTTTTGGTTGAATCTGAATCTCAAGTTGATCCGTCTAAACTTCGACAGGTTTATTATGACGCTCCAAACAATTTGAAATTTTCTTTGCTCGCACATTTGCTCAAAGAAGAAAAATCTGGTTTAGTGATGGTGTTTACAAATACGAGAAGAAACGCAGATTATTTAGTTCATAATCTTCAGAGAAATGGATTTGATGCGATGGCTATTCATGGCGGACTCGCACAAAATAAGAGGTCTAGAGTTTTGGAAACTTTTCACTCTGCTAAAGCTTTAATTTTAGTTTGCACGGATGTTGCTGCTCGCGGTTTAGATATAAAAAATGTTTCCCACGTTTACAATTTTGATGTTCCAAAGACAAGCACGGAATATATTCATAGAATTGGTCGAACAGCTCGTGCTGGAAAAGAAGGAATTGCGATAACTATTGTCACTCAAAGAGATTATGAAAATTTTCAGAGAGTCATGTCAGATCGTTCTTTGAATATTGTTGCTCAAGAATTGCCACAAGTTGAATCGATTCCGGTTCGTTTCAGAGAAGATGATAGTGATAGAGATAATCGCGGACGTTTGACTTTTGGAGGTCGTGGTCGTGGATTTGGAGGGCGAAGAGATTTCGGAGAAAGAAGATCTTTCGGTGGGCAAAATCGAAGTGGTGGAAGTCGTGGCGGTGGACGTTCTTTTGGAGGAGATTCTCGTGGCGGAAATCGCGGTGGCTCGAGATTCGGTGGAGGTTCGCGAGGAGGAGATTCTCGTGGCGGTGGAAGAAGTTTCGGAAGTTCTAGATTTGGACGAAGATAATTATCTCTTGTAAACATTATCGTGGTGGTCAAAATCGTCAAATAGGATCTTATTAGTTGTTTTATTAAATTGGAATATTAGTACGAAATGTCCGATGTGAACGCGTTTTGAGTCTTTCAGATTATATCTTAGATTTTTATAATGTTCAATATCTGAAGAGTTTAATATTTCATTAATCTTCTTTATTATCTGTTCATGCAGAT
>SXGT01554572.1_pt1 | contig 14383 bp, 11 predicted proteins | sample 3176221 | NCBI WGS metagenome assembly SXGT01 (sample SAMN11356862, study PRJNA531348) | freshwater metagenome | isolation source: freshwater sample F1-120 | place: China: Fuxian Lake, Yuxi | collected 2017-12-25
CGCGTCCCAGCCGCCGGTGCGCACGAGCGACGCCATCTCGCGCACAATGCGCTGAGGGTCCGGCACGTTGACAAGCACGAGCCGCATATGGGCGCCGTCGAAGAACGCGCGCGGCTGTCCGGTGTCGAATGCGTCCCCCTCGATGACTTCGACCTGCGATAGAGATCGCTCGGCGACATAGCGGCGCGCCAGATTGGCGAAACGGGCGTCGCGCTCTAGGCCGATCACCGATCCGCCGGGCCCGACGCGCTCGGCTAACAGACTCAATACAGAGCCGGGGCCACCCCCCAGATCGATGACTCGCTTCTCCGCGCTGCGCGCGCCGGCTCGCAACATCGCGAACTATGGGCTGGGGCGGCTCCCGAAATCAAATATCCCGCGTCACCGACCGATCTCCTGCAGCGCCATCAGCGACTCGGGCAACACCTGCCCGCCGTCGATCACCAGCGTTTGGCCGGTGATGTAGCCGGCTTCGTCGCTGGCGAAAAACAGCGCGGCGTAGGCGATGTCCTCGACGCTCCCCAGCCGGGCTTGTGGAATCGAGGCCGTCATTTTCGCCGCATAGTCCTCGCCGAGCGCGTCGAGTCCTTCGGTGCGCACATTGCCGGGCAGGACGGCGTTGATGGTGATCCCGAGCGGCGTCAGTTCCAGCGCCGCGGTGCGCATGAACCCAAGTTGTCCCGCCTTGCTCGCGGCATAATGCGTCCAGCCGGGATAGCCGGTGATCGGGCCGGTGATCGAGGAGGTGAGCACGATCCGCCCCCGGCCGCTGCGCGCCAGCGCGGGCGTGCAGGCCTGCACGCAAAGAAAGGCGCCGGCGAGGTTGGCGGACAACACCTCGTTCCATTGCGCCAGAGTCATCTCCAGCAGGCGGGCGGCCGGGAAGACGCCGGCGTTGGCGCAGAGAATGTCGATGCCCCCGTGCCGCTCGACCGCCGCGCCGGCCATGCGCGCGACATCGCCGGGATCGCCGACGTCGGCGGAAAAACCGCTGGCCTGCCCGCCATCGGCCCGGATCGCGGCCGCCGTCGCTTCGGCTTGCGCGAGGTCACGGCTGACCACAAGCACCCGCGCGCCCTTGGCGGCGAAGACGCGGGCCATGCCGCGGCCGATGCCTCGGCTGCCGCCGGTGACGATAACCGACCGGCCTGCGATTGAGGTGAGCATTTAGCGATCTCCGCTCGTTATGGAAGTTGGCCGCTGCATGGAACGGCCGCCATCGAGCGGAACTTAGCAGGTCGCATCCGCATCGGCAGGCGGACGAGCTGTTTGATTCCCAAATCGCGCGCCGATAACGTCCGCTTCAATGCTTCGGGGAGTTGCGCAAATGAGAATAGTTCCAGGAGTTGCGCAAAGAGATTGATGACGCTCATCGGCGTCGATTCGGCGAACTGACGCTTCCGCGGCGACGAAGCCTTAGAACTCCGCAACTAGGGATTTATTCGACTTTCGGTCAGGAAACTCTGCGCGGAAAGGCGATGACATTCCCGCCCCGCCTTGATGCGGCGATCACCGACCCTTTGATGTCCGCCGCCGCTTCGCGCACCGAGCGCCGCAAGAAGGAGCCGGCGGGACCGTCATAGTTCATGCTCAGCAGGTCGTGCGCGCATTGCTCCGCGCGAACAAGCGAGGTCTCCGCCAACGCCGGAACAGGATCGTCCTCCGACAAATCGGACAATGCGTTCAATTCGCTCTCCAACTCGCGGCGCGCGAATTCCGGCAGCGCGGCAAGCACCTGCCGCTCGAAATAGGTTCGAAAATTATTGGCGGCCTCCTCAAACAACGCCACGGTCCGGTTGTCAGTCGAAAGCTTTGCGCTATTGGGGTACGTCACGGCCTACTCCTGTTAACTGCACCTCAGCTTTGACCAGCAAGCACACGCCAATTTTGGTTCTCCGCTTCGTACGTCAATTACAGAATTACGGCAAACAAAAGGAGAGCGTAAAAAATAGACCAGCCCCGCCAACGCTGGCGACCCAAGGGCTAAGCTCTACCCTCCGCATAGTCACGAGAAGCTGTCGGATAATTGCAGGTTGAGGGAAGCGCGTTGAAATGCGCGCGCACGACCATCGCCGGTCGAGGCGCGCCATGCGCCAACGCCTTCAGTCGAGCATCAAGCCGGACCTGTCGGAATCGACGTAGTCCTTAATCTGTTTGGCCCAAATTCGATTGGCGAGTCCGGTCGGATGACCGTCGCCTTGAATGATCAGGCTGTTTGGCGGATAGGCGTTGATGTCGATAGAGGCGTTGAAAGTCAGGAGGCCGCCCTCTCGCATTTTGCGCATGAGGTCGTCATTGCCATAGCCGGGACCCAACCGGTACCGCGCGCTCGCAATGTCGTCCGGCAAATAAAGGATCAGCGTCGGAACATTGTATTTTTGGCGCGCGATCTCGCCGGCCTTGATAAGAATGGCGAGGTAAAGGTCGATATCGGCGTCATTCAGCGGCCGCTCGCGCGACTCGAAGAAATATTTGAAAGCTTCGGTCGAACGGAAGAGCGACCGCACAAGACCCGCGACGCCCGTCGCCTGCGCCGAACACGGCCCGCGGTAGGCGACCTTGCCGTCCTTCAGCTCATAGCTGGGACCGAGCCAGGAATTGCTCGCGACGCAGGACGTGCGGGCCGCATGCCATGGCGCCGTCAGCATGATGAACAGGCGCGGATCTTTCTTAAGCGCGTCGTCGAAGGCGCCGATTTCAAGCGCGCGAAGAAATTGCTGCGGGCCGTAAGCGGTGACGGCGAGATTAAGCACGCGATACTGGCGATCGGTCATGTCGGCGAAGGATTGCGGCAGCGTGTCTTGATCATTGAGGCCAGCGCCAAAGGTCATTGAATCGCCGAAGAAAGCGATCGTCGGCCCGTTCTCGGCGGAAACGACCTTGCGCATGAGATTGGCGTCGATCGTGTTGGCGACGTCGTAAATGACGTCGCCATTTGCTGCGACTTTCCTTTCGTGGATCACGCCGGGACGCGCCGGACTCCAGCCAAGCTCGGCCTTCGGCGCCCAACTGCCCTTCTCCTTGAACGTCATCGGCGCGCCGCCGACGCGCCAGATCACAAGCTCGAGCGCGATCAGGCATGTAACCAGCGAAACGCCGGTTAGCGCGGCGTCGCGCGCGCGGCCGCGAAAAATCACGAGTAGATAGGAAAACAGCGCCAGCAGGATGAGATAGGTCGTGAGGACGAGATAGCGTGACTGCTCGATCGAAATATTCGCCGCCGCGAAAGCGGCGAGCGCTATGGCGAAAGCCGCCACGGCGCGAAACACTGCAGATCCCATTAAGCCAAGTCCCCGATTGGCCCGATATGATCGCCGCAATTACAACTCGGAATAGCGTGAAAATCGGCGATGTAGTTAGCCCATCGTCGCTTGCCTGACAATTCGCCAAAACAGATTTTCCACATGCCAGCGGGGCGCCACGCTGCTGCATGAAATCGGCGCCGACGTCGCTGAAACAGCTGCGCCGATTCGCGGCGCGCGACCGGCGCCGCCGGCGGTTCTAAAGCCCGTTTCAAACATGCCGCTTCGTGGCGCAGCCGCGCGCCGAACGCGACGGCGGCGCGATTCGCCGCGACGCGAGCCGCTGAAACCTCGTTCCAATATGCGGCTTAGCCTGCCGAAATCTTCTTGTCGCTTCGCGCCGGCGAGCGGCTGCGGGCTGGGGCGAATTGCGGGACAATCGAAATGATCTCGCCTTGTTCCGCAATAATCTCGTCTTGGCCCAAGGATGATTCGTCCTCCTCGGCGTCATGTTCCTGAAGCCGAACGAGCGCCAAATCTCGATGAACGATCAAAATGAAGATGACAAAGGCGAAAATCGACAGACCCCCGACGACGACGTCGAGCGCGGCGAAGGAGAGAATGCGTTGCGAGGCGAGTTCATGTCCGATCAACGCCGCGGAAAGCGACCAGCCCATCACGAGCAGCCGAACACATCGGGATTCAAGTCCTCCGCGCGGCCGTTCTTCGCCTTGGATCACGACGAGCAAATATTTATACGAGCTGAGCAACAGATAGAGGGAAAGAACGAGCAGCGCCGACGGAATCGTGAAATAGGGCGAGAGGCCAAACGCCATTATCATCAGCGTTTGAGCGACGAGGTCCGCAGAATTGTTGATGAAATAGCCATAGAACGGGAACGTGACGCCGCGGCGGGCGGAGACGGCGCGCTCCAGACTCTCACCGAGCCAATTGACGACGAGCCCCAAGGCGACAAGCGTCAGAAACCAGTGCGAGCAGCGAGTTGCGATAAATCCAACGGCGACAAGGACAGCGCCGGCCAGGCCTGCGAACGTAAGATGATTGGGCGTTATGATGTGGGGAATTCGCCGTGCGATGGCGGCTATCAGGCCCGTCTCTTCGGATGGCTGGCTATCATTTTTTTTGACGCTCGGCACTGCGACCTCGTCAATTTGCCAGACATAACTGATGGCGAAATCTGCGTTTGCACTGATATCCGCGCCGCTACGGAGAACCAAGCCTTCATCGGAAATGTATTGACATCTTGGCGATTTAAACTCGCTAGGTCAATTGGTTTTATTGGTTCGTCCCTTTGGACTACGCGACGAACGGTTGGAATCTGTTGGAGTTCGCCGGGGGCGACTGCGTTTGGCTCCGCAGATGGCGGTCGCCCAGCCGCCGCCGTTCTACCCGGCCGCGTCTGACAATCCCGCCGTTTCGATCGTGTGGCGGGCGATCATCGCTTCCGCGTCGGTCGGCGTCATGAAAACCGGAATACCCGATTGGGGCGCCGAGATAAGCGAGTCATTGCGCGCATTCGCCATCGCGTCGAGCGTCAACCCCAATGAGCCGACCCGGCGTTGAGCGTGACGACGCGATCAGTCATGACCTCAACGCCCCCAGGCCGAGCTACCAGACGCGACGCCGCCGCTCCGCTTCAAATGCCTTACCGAGATAGGCCACGCTTTCCAGTCGTAAGTCGCCCTTGGGAAGGAAAGCGTCAGGGCGCGGCTTTAATTCGCCATTCTCGAATTCCAGCCCGAGCAGCGCATAGGCCGCCGACAACATGCGCGCCGCGGCACCGGTGTACCAGCTCCAGCCGCCTCGCCCTTCATAGCCCTCGCCGTTATAGACGTCGGCCGGCTGCTGATGCGGCGGCAGGCCGTAAATGTCGGCCGCCTCGGGCGTCGTCAGCTTGGAAATCGGCGAGATCGCGACCCACGTCTCGAACGCTGTACGAAACAATTCGTCGGCGGCGCGCGTATCGCCGTCCTGTTGCGCCTGCGCGGCGAGCTTCGCCAATGCGTCGACGAACCACGACACGCCATGCGAATATTGGCCGCCGTTTTCGCGCACGCCGGGCGGATATTCGGCGCTGCGTCCCGGATAGGGCCGCGAATGTTCGTCATAGGGCGGCGCGACGAGCAGCACGCGATCGCCCAGTCCAAGAACGGCAAGGGCTTTCTCGATCGCCTCGCGTCCGCGCGCGGCCTCGACGGCCCCGGCCAGCGTAGGCCATGACGAGGTCATCGCGCTCATCGGCGCCACTTCTCCGCCATCGTCTGCATAGGCGCGGATATAGCGGTCGCCGCGCCAGCAGGTTTCAAGCGCTGCGCGAAGCTTCGCCGCTCTTTCGCGGTAACGCTCGGCGCGTTCGGCCTCGCCTTTCGCCTCGAAGATCGGCGCGATGTCGAGAAGGATGCCGTGCAGGAAGAAACCGAGCCACACGCTCTCTCCGCGGCCTTCGTCGCCGACGAGATTCATTCCGTCGTCCCAGTCGCCCGTGCCCATCAACGGCAGACCATGCGCGCCGAAGCGATCAAGCGTCCATTCGATGGCGCGCGCGCAATGGCCAAGCAGCGTGTCCTTGTCGCGCGAGGTCAGCGGCACGGTGGCTTCGCCTTCCTGATCCTTCGGCACGGGATTGGCTTCGAGGAAGGTCTCCACCTCGTCGAGGATGGCGGAATCTCCGGTTCCGCGGACATAGCGGATCGTGACATAGGGCAGCCAGAGATGCGGATCCGATGAATGCGTGCGGTCCGCAAGGCCGGTGCCGCCGTTCGGCGCGCGGTGCCACCATTTGCACGCGTCGCCCTCGATATATTGATGCGCGGCATGCAGCAGGATTTGCGCGCGGGCGCGCTCTGGCGCGAGATGGATCAGCGGAATGACGTCCTGCAACTGGTCGCGGTAGCCCGTCGCGCCCGAACGCTGCGAGGGACCCGTGCGTCCCCAGAGGCGCGCGGCGAGCAATTGATAGGGCAGCCAGTCGTTGACCAGACGGTCGAAGTCGGGGCGGTTGGTCTTGATGCGCAACACCGACAGCTGATCGTCCCAGGCGCGGGCGTTCGCCGCGAGCTCGGCGTAAGCGTGCTGCGGATCGCGCGCATAATCGGCAAGTCGCTTTGCTTCCTCGATCGTCGTCGTCTGTCCGAGCGCGACGACGACGACGGCTTCTTCTCCTGCCGGCACGTCGATTGCGCCGCTGAAAGCCGCGACCTTTCGTTCATGTGCGGGGGCGCCGGCGTCCGGGTGACCGTGCTCGACCATGTAAGGCAGATAAGGATCGCGGCTTTCATGCCCGAGAAAGCGACGACGCGACGTCTCCGCGAATTCCGCCGGCATCGAGGTTGTTACAAAGGCCCAGCCGCGCACGAAATTATTGCGGGGATTGCGGTAGTAGATGGAACGCACGTTCTCGTCGATGATCGACTCCAGCGCGCCGAGACTTTCGTTCGGCGTTTCCGCCAATACGATTTCCATCGCCGGCGTTATTTGCAGCAGGCGCTCGTGATCAGATCTGTTGCGGATCTTGAGTATCTTGAACTCAATCGGCCGCGTCGGGCTCACAAATACGGTCATCTCAAGATCGAGGTGGTCGCGCTCGGCGCGAAAGACCGCCACTCCCGGCGAAAACGTCACCTGATATTCGGCGTCGCGGCGACGCAGCGGCACAAAAGTCGGACTATGCGCGTCGGTGCGGGCAAGATCGTAGACGTAGAACTTCTGACCGGCCGGCGCCATCCGGCCCTCGCCCATGCGAAACGGCGTGAAACTGTTCAGTCGCGAATTGCCGTGGAAGGAAAAAATATCGCCGTCATTGCTGAGCACGGCGCCTTGCCCGAAGGCGTTGGCGATGACATGGGCGAAGGGTCGCGGCGTGCCGGGCGCGAGCGCGACGCTCCGTCCATCTTGAGAAAAAGCGTAGCGCGGCTTTTTGGGCGGCGGCGGCAAAATGAGTCCGCGACGACGCGACAACGCCTTGTTCAGCGTCTCGGGCTGTGCTGGCTCGATGCCCAGATGGCGCGCGATAGAATCCGTCGCCCGGCCCATGTCGCGGGCCCAGCCGTCGACGATGATCAGTTCGGTCGCGCCGGCGGCGGCGAGTTCGACCTCGACGCGCAGGCTGGCGCATGGTTCGAATCCGTAGAGCAAGCCTTCGTCTCTCGGATCGCGCGGCGCCGCCAATCCAAGCAGGCTGTCCGGCGCATGCACCGACCCCATTCCATAGAAACGCGACTTCACGTCCTCATAGCCGATGACGGAAATCTGCTCGCCAGCGGCGGCGCCGATGGCGTGAAAGCCGATCTCGGGCGACAGCCGACGATCCGACTGGCGGCGCGCCCCGCCCTTGAGCAAACGGTTCTGCGCGAAAATCGCATTGAGCGGCCGGACGTACCAAGTGCCGACATGGATCGCGTTGTAAGCGGCGTCGCGCAGTTCGACGCCGGTTTCATTGAGCACCCATTCGCGGAGCGACGCGAGCGTCAATTTGCGATGCCGCTGCTCGAGATTGACAATTTTCAGCCGAGTGATTTCGACCGCTTCGTCAGCGGCGAGCGAAACACGCGCTTCGACCGCGAATCCGTTGCGCTCCGCCATGAAGAACAGGCAATTCTCGCCGGCGTCGGTGATCGACGCCTGAGCGGCCCGGCAACGGGTCGGCGCCTCGCCGATCGACCACAGCTCGCCGCCGTCTTCGCGCAGAAACAGAAAACGCCCACGCGGATGGGCATGATCGTCCGGCCGCCGCGTCAAATCGATCGGCGGTCCGCCGCGCGCCACGCCTTCGATGCGAATCGCGCCCTGTCCGTCTTGGAACCACTCGCTGGTCAACAGCCCGTTGGTCAGTTTCAACGGTCGCGAGCCAGGCACGCCGCCGGCGCCGGTGATGCCTTCGATCGTGACTTTCTGGGCGCGCGCCAGCCGCCCGAGAAGGAAGATGACCAGACCGAAGGCGACGAGGCCGGCGTAGATCAGATAGCCGCTGACCAGATAGGCATAGGACGGCGGCCGCGTATGCGCCAGTTGCTCGGAGGCGCTCCACGCGCCGTCCCAATCCGCGCCGCGGGGAATATAAAAGGGAAGCAGGAGCGGCGCCCAGGTGCCGAAGCGGCGAATCCCTTCCGGGATCGCACGGCTCGTTTGCGATTTCCCGAGAAAGCCCGCCGCCCTTTCATCCGCCACGTCGCCGCCGACGAAAGAGAGATTGACGAGCGTCGCGACCCGCAGGCCCATGTGGTCGAACCAGATCAACACGCGCAGCGCGTCATAGGCGAGCAGCGCCGTGAAAATATCGAGGCTCCAGGCGCGAAAATCGGAGTCCGGAAGGATGTAGCTCATCCAGCTCGCGACGCCGGTTCTGATGAGTCCGTCCTGATTGTACCAAGTCGGATCCGGCGACGCCTTGAGGAAGGAATAAATCACCGGCGCCATCCAAAGGCCCCAGCGCAAAACGCGCACGGCGTTTTCGACGAGCATGTCGAGGCCTTGCCAGCTCGCTAGTTTCCGAAGCGGCTGTAGGCTGCGGTCGACGAGCGCGGTCAGGAAAAACAGATTGATCGAAAACAGCGGCGCCGCGAACACCCACTGAATGACGCCAGAAAACGACTCATCAAACAGCAGCCGCACGCCGCCGTCGACTTTGCCGAGGTCCGTCGCGCCCCATTTCGAAAACAGCGGACGAATGACATAGTCGTTGACCGGACGCCCGTCCGCCGCATAGTCGAGCGACGTATAGGCGAAGAACTTCGCCACGATCGTTTCGACCTGGCCCAATTCGAGATACCAGGCGATGGCGCCGGCGACGAGCGCGCCGAGGAGCGCGCCGAGCGAATAGACTCGCCAGCTGCGCAGATGCTGACGGCGTCCTTGCGTCAGCGCGGCGAAATCGATCGCCGCGTCGACGCCGGCATAAGCGAGCGCGCCCGCGACGGCGCCGAACAGAAACCTGTGGCCGCCGCTCGCCGCCGGAAGTCCGATCATCATGGCAAGTCCGATCGACGCGCCGGCGACCGCGCCGCGAAAATAATTGGACGGATGCAGATAAAGCTCTTTGACGCGCGCGAAAAACGGCGGCGTCGAATCGGTGCTCTCCACGATCGCGCGCGCAAGCGGGAAAAGCGCCGCGCCGATCAACGCGCCGCCGACCGGACCGGAGGCCGAAATCACCGCCATGGCTGGCGGGAATGAGACAACCAGTCCGGCCGCGAGCAGCAGCGCCATGAACACCAGGCCGTAGACGGCGCCCTTTTCAGCGCCCGTCCGCCAATCGTGAAACACCACGACCTGCAGCGACGGCGTCGCCCGCAACAGACCGGCCATCGCCTGAGTCACGAGATAGGTTTCGCCCCACAAACCGGCTTGCGCCAACGCCGCCGCCACGGCCGCGACCGCCGCCGTCGCCGGATAGGGCAAATAGGGCGCGACGAAAACGGAAACCGAGGTCGCGATATAGGGGGTTAGCGACGCGAGGAACGCCGATGCGAACAGAATGCCATGCGGGCGCCACTGTCGCGGAAGAAAGCGGCCCAGCGCGAGAGGCACGCCGACCACGATCGACTCATTGAGCAGAAACAGGACCAGCGTGCGGCCGGCGATCTTTCTAAAAGCGTCCGGGACGTCGAGGCCGAGCAGCAGCCCGCCGCCGATCTGAGTGACGACCGGCGAACCGAGCGCGAGCAAGAGACTAAACTGCAACGGCAAAACAAAAAGCGCCGCGCGCACCGCCATGCGCGAACGCGCCCTTAGCGTGACGACCCCGGCAAGATAGAGGATCGCGGCGGTCGCTGCCCCCACGGGCGAAAAGCGGAACAGTTCGGCGAAGTTTTCCGGCGCGCGCCACAAGACGCCTGAGCGGTCGCAGAGCAGGGTAAAAATCGCGACGACGAGGAAATCCACGATGAAATCGGCCGCCTGACGCGTGCTCTCGGACGATCGCCGCAGCATAAAAATCGCGGCGCCGGCGAAAAAGCCGGCGACGATCGCATGCTCGCCGCCGCCCGCCGCCTCCAGCGCCGCGAAGACCGCAAAGCCTGCGCCGATGAGGATGCGCTCAAACACCGCGCCTTTGACGTCCGATTCGCCCCGAATGACGGCCATGGATCCCCTCCGCGCCCCTGTCGCATCCGGCGTTTTTATCGTTAATGGCCGGAATCAGCGGCGATCGTAAGGATTCCCTTGCCGGACGCGGGGGAAAAAGTCGACTCCCGCCTTCTTCCGGCGGCCTGGCGCTTCGCACCGCCGCCGAGAGCCGCTATAGTCCCAATGCTTTATCGCCCCGGCCGCGTCACGAGGGCATCTGCGAGTGGACGAGATGGAAGAGCCCCTGCCCGCGCCGCCAACCGACACTCGCGACGACGACCTGAAGGACGCCTCCTCCGCCACGCCTGCGGAGCGCCTCTCGCTTCTTGTCGAGCGGGAGCGATTCGCCCGCAAGGACGCGGGCTCGCTTGACGAGCGCATGGCGAGTCTTGCCAGCGCGCTGCGCCGCGCGCGCCTCGAGAACGCCGAACGCTCCGCCGCCATCTCTGATTTGCGCGCCGCGGAAATCGCCCGTTTGGAAATGCTCGGCGACGCGCTGGCGCCGGTCCTGGCCCAGTTGCCGGACGACTGCGATATTTTCGACGTGGGAGTGGCCCCAGGGGAAAGGCCGCGCCTGTTCATCGACCAGATCGGCTTTGTCGAGATGGATCGCGACCGGCGCACCTACCGCTTTCTTCAGGACACGCGTCACGGGCGGGTCGCGCTTTGCGAAAGCGACAACGCCGAGGAGCTTGTCGAGGCGATCACCGCCTATATCGCACATCGTCTGATCGAGCGCGAAAAAGCACTGGCGATCGATTATGCGAGCGGCGGCGCGGCGCAGGCGCTCGCCGTCAAGGCGGCCGCGGCGCGCGACAAGGCGACGGCGCGCGATGACGACGCGTCTTTCTCCGGCAAAATCGCTCGCGCCGCCGCGTTTATCGCGGAATTTTTTGGCGCCGCCGCTTTTTTTGCGCTGCTGGTCGTATTGGCGGCGTCGATCTATCGGTCCTATTTCACCGGCTGATCTTCACAGCTCGACCGATTCAAGCTCGATCATCTCGTCGGCGTCGTTCAATCCGCGTCTGCGCAGCAAGATGCTCAGCGCGTCGTCCTTGCGCGCGATTTCGTAAAGGTTGTACGCCGCGCCCGGATAATGTCCGCCAGGGCGCGCCGAAGCCGACGCGACGCCGACCACAGGCGCCCCGGCGTCCGGTCCGGCAAGTCGATGCAGGCTCGGCTTGTGATTATGCCCATGCAGAATGAGCTCGGCGCCATGGCGGGCGATCACGCTTTCGAATTCCGCGGCGTCTTCGAGCCCGCGCAGCAATCTGGCGCCGCCGACATGCGGCGGATGATGGAGGCAGACGACGCGCGCCAACCCTTCCGCCTTCGCGCCATCCAGCAATTGAGCGAGCCTCGCGCGTTGCGCCTCTCCAAGCCGGCCGGAAGCGACGAACGGCGCCGTCGGCACGCCGGTGTCGAGACCGATCAGCGCGACGCCGCCGCGCCGGCGCAAATAGGGAAAGCCCGCGCCTTCGATCTCGCTGCTCGTCCAAGGCGCGAAAGCGTCGTGAACGAGATCCGTCACGCTCGCCACATAGGCGTCATGATTTCCGGGCGTGAAGCTCACGTCGCTCGGCGCGCCGAGAGAGGCGAGCCAGTCTTTGGCCAGCGCGATTTCGCCGGGAAGTCCGATGTTGACGATATCGCCGGTCATGACGACATGGTCAGGCGACTGCGCCTTGATATCCGCGACGATCCTGGCGAGCACGCCCATATCGTGCTGAGCGCCGCGCTTATAGAGCCAGTTCACATAGCCTGTGACGCGCTTGCCGAGGAGTTCCGCGAGATTTGGCCGCGGAATGGGACCGATATGAGCGTCGGACAGATGAGCCAGTCGAAAATTCAAGAAAACCTCATGTCCCTCCAAGCCCGTTCGACAGCGACGCTTTCTGCTAGGATGGGCCGGCGATTAGTAGAGCCTTCGAAGATCATTTGCCAGAGTGACGGCGGTCGGAGTCAGTTTTGACGGAGCAAGATCAATCGGGCGAGACGCATTCGACGCGATCTCGTTTCACGCGCAGGCTGATCGCCTTGGGCGCGCGGTTTCAGCGTCCCATGACCCTGGGCGTGCGCGGCCTTGTGCTTGACGATCGTCGCCGCGTGCTGCTCGTCCGTCACACCTATGTCAGCGGCTTTTATCTGCCGGGCGGCGGCGTCGAACCCGGCGAAACGCTGATTGACGCGCTCCAGCGCGAACTGCACGAGGAAGCCAACGTCATGCTCGACGAACCGCCGGAACTCTTCGGCATTTATTTCAATCGGCGGTTCTCGGTGCGAGACCATGTCGCGCTTTACGTCGCGCGCGCTTTTCGCGTCATCGAGCCGCGCGGCCCCGATCGCGAAATCGCCGAGGCCGGCTTCTTCGCGCTCGACGCGCTGCCGGCGGAGACGACCGTCGCGACCCGCGCGCGCCTCGCTGAGGCGCTGGAGAAGGCGCCCATTTCACCTTATTGGTGAGGCTTTTCGAGCGCCGACGACAGCGGCCTCAGCCAGGATGCGCAAATCGCGCCATCCATAGGCAAGATCTGGCAAAACGGCGCCCGCAACTTCCCAAACGCCTTCGACGCCAATAGGTGTCGCGCCAAGCGCCTCATAAAAGCCACGCGCCTTGGGCGCGTCGCGCAACACCCACACCGCGGCGCTCGCGCAACCGACGATCGTCAGATGTTCAGCGAGCCGAGCCATCAGGCCTCTGCCCAATCCCTGGCGCTGGACGCGCCGCAGGAGATAAATCGAGGCGATTTCGCCGTCAAAACCGAGTGGAACGAGCTTCGGATTGGTTTGGCGGTTGCAGCGGGCGAAGCCGACCGGAACGCCGTCCTCAAAGGCGACGAAAACGGCCTGGCCGCTTTCGCCCGAACTGATCCTGTCCCGCCAGCGCCGCGTCCAATCGTCGAGATTGATGCCCGCCAGCGCTTCCGCCGGCATGAGCCCGTCGTAAGTCTCGCGCCAAGCCGCGGCGTTGATCTCGGCGATCGCGCGGGCGTCCGCCAAGGCCGCCGGGCGCAAGCAATATTCCGCCATCGGCTCCTCCCCCTAACCAGGCTGGCATGCGGCCTATCGCGTCGCAACCAAGCGTTTTGCGGCGCCGTCAACGCGTGATATGGCCTCGCACAGATCACGCTGCATTGGGGCGGAATCGCCCAAATGCAGCGTGATCGATTCCAAAAGTTTAGAGCGCGCTCTACACGAAAAACCGGTTCCCACTTTTTCGCGAGCCGCGCTCTAAGGTCTAGCCGCCAACATGATCGATCTCGCCGTAAAATTCGCGCCGCTCACCGCCGCCGACGACGCGCATATTGAGAAGCTCGACGAACGCGCGTTCGGCCCGGGCCGATATGCGCGCACGGCCTATCGCCTGCGCGAAGGCGTCGAGCCGGATCGCTCGCTGTCCTTCGTCGCGCGAATCGGCACGCTGCTCGTCGGCGTCAATCGGATGACCCCGATTCTAGTCGGATCGACGCCCGCGCTTCTGCTTGGACCCCTGACCGTCGAACCGGCGTTTCGCCAACAGCGGGTCGGCGAGACGCTGGTCAAATATTCGCTGGACGCCGCGCGCGACGCCGGACACGGCCTTGTCCTGCTCGTCGGCGATGAGGACTATTACGCGCGGCTCGGCTTCGCGCGCGTGCCGCGCGGCAAGATCACCATGCCGGGGCCGGTCGACTCCGACCGCCTGCTCTATTGCGAACTTCGCCCCGGCGCGCTTGCGGCGACGAACGGACGGATGCGGCGCGTATGACGTCGCGCGCTCAAGCCATCGTCGAGAAATATGACGCACTCGTTGCTGAAGGCGCGCTGGAGCGCGACGCGTCGCAGCGCGCCGCTGTCGAGCAGCTTCAGGCGCTCGCCGACGCGCTTTCCGGCCGGCGGCCGAGGAGCGCCAATTTGGCGCAGGCGCTTCTTGCGAAATTTCGCCTTCGCGCCCGCCGCCCGAGCGGGCTTTATCTTTGGGGACAGGTCGGACGCGGCAAGACATTCCTGATGAATCTGTTCTTCAGCGAGCTTCCGATCGACAGAAAGCGCCGCGCGCATTTCCACGCCTTCATGGC
>SXGT01364372.1_pt1 | contig 14382 bp, 11 predicted proteins | sample 3176221 | NCBI WGS metagenome assembly SXGT01 (sample SAMN11356862, study PRJNA531348) | freshwater metagenome | isolation source: freshwater sample F1-120 | place: China: Fuxian Lake, Yuxi | collected 2017-12-25
AGCGGCGCGGGTCTTCCTTGAACCGGAAGGCGGGTTTGGCGACGAGATCGGTGCTGGTGATGGTGGGGCACCAGTATTTCTCGATGTGCTGGATGACGAGATCGGTGCCCTCGTAGTGGCTCACGAACGGGCGCATCTGCGAGTTGTACATCGTGTCGGTGAGGTCGCGGACGAGGAGGACGTTGAGGCCGAGCTTGGCAAGCTGCCGGATGGCGAAAGGCCGGCCGAGCACGCACATGTTGGTGTGCACGCCCACGAACAGAATCTGGGTGATGCCCCGCGCGGCGAGAAGGTTCCAAAGTTCCTGGCCATTGTCGGTGATGGCGTCGTCGGGACCGATACTGAGGCCGGCGATCTGCCGCTTCCACGGCGGCTCGATTTTGCACTTCACCTTGCAGTCGCAGCCCATGTCGGTGTCGTCGATCGGGTTCGCCGGCTCGCGGTCGGGATCGGGATAAAGCCAGCAAGTACCCCAGCGTTCGTGCTTGGTTTCCAACGGCACGGGCGGCTTGACGAACGGTGCGGTCTGCGCGCGTTTCCGTTGGTGCGTGTCCTTGTAAAAATCAGTGACGGTGCTCGGGGCATGCACGACGAAAACTCCACGCGCGCGCATCTGGCGCAACACGTCGTCCATGCGCGGAACCATCTCGCCGACGCGCGCGGCGGCGCCTTTGCACCAGTGGTCGTCCCACATGTCGCAGACGATCACCGCCGTTTTCTTGGGATCCCACTCGACACTGCGGACAAGCGGTTCGTACTTACCGCCGCTCACGGCACTGAGCGCGCGGGCGCGCGTGTTCAGCTTCAAAGGTTCTGCGGAAAGCATAAAGGCAACCAGCATGCTGGCGGCGAAAAGAAGGCGGCTCATGCGGAGGAGGCTAGCCGCCGATTAAACGCGACACAATCCTCATAACGCACGCCCGTGCCGCCGAAGATGTCCAGCGCCGAGCCGATGGTGAGGTCGATCTTCCCGCCGCCCACGCGCGTCACTTCCTCCAAGTCCAACACCGACCGCGCGCCGCCGGCGTAGGTGACGGGAATCGGCGAACCGGTGGCCAGCCGTTGCACCAGCTCCAAATCCACGCCGCCGCAAAGCCCCTCCACATCCGCCGCGTGGATGAGGAACTCGTCGCAGAACGCCGACAGGCGCTCCAGCCCGTGTGGGTTCACCTCGAACTCGGTGAACTTCTGCCAACGATCGGTGACGACCCAATACCTGCCGTCACGCACGCGGCAGGAAAGATCGAGCACGAGCCGCTCGCGGCCGATGGCGGCGCCGAGCGCGCGTACGCGATCGAAGTCCAGTTGTCCATCGCGGAAAACCCACGACGTGACGATGACGTGCGACGCGCCGGCCTCGAGCCAGCCCTTGGCGTTGTCGAGGTTCACGCCGCCGCCCAAGTGCAGTCCGCCGGGAAAAGCGGCGAGCGCCGCGCGCGCTTCAGCCTCGTTGCCGGCCCCGAGCTGGATGACGTGACCGCCGGTGATCCCGTCCTTTTTGTAGAGCTCGGCGTACCAACTCGCGGAGTGTTCGGAGACGAAATTCGTGCGCAGCCCGGCGCTGCCGTCGGTCAGCGTGCCGCCGACAATCTGCTTCACCTTGCCTTCGTGGAGATCAATGCACGGCCTGAACACGCGATAAAACTAGCGGAATGGCGCGGCGGAGTCGAGCGGCGACGCTTCACGGCACGAGCCAGCGGCCGTTCCACACGCGGCCATCCCACGTGAAGGCGGCGCGGCGATGATGTGGCTCGCCAAGCTCCAACCAGTCGAGTTGTTCGATAGTGGCGCGAATGACGGTGAAGTGCTCGCGACCCGCGTCGTGATCGGCCGGCATCATCAATGCGAGCGCGGGGCGGGCGATTTCGGAACCGGGCGGAAAATGGGTGGCGTAATTGGCGCGGTTGGCGGGAGAGACGTTTTCCCAAGCCTGCCGGGCGATGTCGTCGTCGCGGTGAAGGGTCACTGGGCCGCCAGCACGGATCTGAATGCGTGCGCGCGGGTCGAAGAAGAGCCATTGCGCGCGGGGATTGCGGCGGAGTTCGTCCACCTTCGCCGCGCGTGCATCGGAAAAAATGGTGAGCGTGCGTGGGCCGGCATGAGCTTCGCGGAGGATGACAGTGCGGGCCGCCGGTTGATCATCGGCCGCGGTGGTGAGCACGACCGTCCGGAACGGGTCTCCCGCAGTGCGCGCGGCGGCTTCGATGCGCTGCCAGAGATGATCGGCGAGCGCGGGCAGTTCGGCGGGCCAAGTGTCCACGGATCTTTCCTGCCAGCCTCCGGCGCTGAATGCAAGCGCCGGCGGCACGGGGCAATTCCAACTCGACAGTCTCCGGCGGCGTGGTTAAATGACGGCGATTCGAAGCTGGCCGGCCGTCGTTTATGGACTTTGATTATCTGTTTCTATTTTCCCAGCGCGTCACCGCGTTTCTCGTTCACGTGGAGAATTCACAATGAAAGGCAGCGCTTCCTCCCGCAAAGGACTCCTCGCCGGTGGCAACTGGATTGTCGATCAGGTCAAGATCGTTGACGTCTATCCCCAGCGCGAAACGCTCGCGAACATCCGCAGCCAGTATGAAGGCACCGGCGGGTCACCCTACAATGTGGCGATCAACCTCGCCAAACTCGGTGCGCCTTTTCCGATCTACGGTGCCGGCCTCGTGGGCAAGGACGCCTTCGGCCAGTACATTCTCGACGATTGCCGGCGGCACAAGATCGACACACGCCAGATCCGCGTCACGACCGAAAATCCCACCTCGTACACTGACGTGATGACCGAGGAGCAGGGGCGCCGTCGCACTTTCTTTCACAACCGCGGCGCGAATGCGCTTTGGGACGGGAGTGAGCTGAACTTCGTCCGTTCCAAGGCGCGTATCTTCCACCTCGGTTATCTGTTGCTGCTCGATGCGCTCGATGCGCCGGACAAAAATTACGGAACCAAAGGCGCCGCGCTTCTGGCCGCCGCGCAAAAGGCCGGCATGAAGACCAGCGTGGATGTGGTGAGCGAGGATAGCGACCGCTTCAGCCGCATCGTCACTCCCGCGCTCCGCCACACCGACTACGCGATCCTCAACGAGATCGAAGCGGGCAAGACAACTGGCTTCAAGATCCGTCTGCCCAGTGGCGAGCTAGACACCACAGCGCTGCGCCACGCCGCCGGGGCATTGCTGCAAACCGGCGTGCGCGAGGTGGTCGTGATCCATTTTCCAGAAGGCGGCTTCGCCCGCACGCGCGATGGCGAGGACACTTGGCAATCCTCCCTCAACCTGCCGCCCAAGTACATCGCTGGCACGGCCGGGGCTGGCGACGCCTTCTGCGCCGGTGTGCTCTACGGCCTGCACGAGGGCTGGGAACTCCAGCGCTGCCTGCTCACCGGCGTCTGCGCCGCCGCCGCGTCGCTCGCTGATCCGACCTGCACGGCGGGGATGAAGCCGATCAACACCGTCCTGGCTCTCGCCAAGAAATACAGGCCCCGCTCCGCCCTCAAGGACTGAAGCGGTTGCGGGGCTTCCGCCGCCGCCCCCTCCTTTTTTGACGCAACGGGGAGGATGGTAAATAAAAAACCCGCCGTGTTGGCGGGTTTCTTTGTTTTGAAGCGGGACGCTCGCGGGAGTCGCTAGGCGCGTTCCATGTATTTGCCGGTGCGGGTGTCCACCTTGATCTTTTCGCCAGTCTTGATGAAGAGCGGGGCTTGGATGGAAATCCCAGTCTCGAGGGTGACGGCTTTCTGCATGTTGTTGGCGGAGTCGCCGCGGATGCCTTCGGGGGCGTCCGTCACGAGGAGCACCACACTCGATGGCACCTCGACCATCACGACCTTCTCCTCGACGAAGGTCACGGTCACCTGACCGTTCTCGACGAGGTAATCTTTGCCATCCCCGAGGATGCTCGGGTTGACGTTCACCGTCTCGTAGGTTTCGGGATCGGAGAAAACGTAATCGTCACCATCCTTGTAGCTGAACTCCATTTTCCGGGTGATCAGCGGCACGGTCTCGATCTTCTCGGCGGTGCTGAAACGCACGTCGGAGGATTTTCCGGTGCGGATGCTGCGGAGCGTGGCCTGCACGAAGGCGCGCAGGTTGCCCGGCGTGCGGTGTTGGCACTCGAGCACCACGGACACTTCGCCATTGAGCACCACGGCCGTGCCGCGGCGCAATTCAGTCGCTGTCATCGCCATAAATTACTTTCGGTTTCCACGATGCCGAGAGGCAAGTGGGCTCGACACCGTAACGGAACGGGCGTTGAAGACAAGCCTCTTTTCACCGGCGACGGGAGGCCGCGCGGCTCATTTCAGCGACGCATTGTCCGGGGATGGCGCGGACTTGGGGGCGAACTTCTGGGCGCGTTGCAGGCCTTCGAAAATCTCGTTCGGGTCGAGCACCTTGGAAACTTCGTTGCGCGCTCCCACGGCGCGCGACTCACCGCGGCGGATGGCGAGGGTGAGCCACTTGTACGCCTCGGCGCCGTCCTTCTTCACCCCCTCGCCGCGGAAACAGAGAAGGCCGTAGTTGAGCATGCCCGGCGGGAAATCTTGCTCAGCCGAGCGCTGGATCCACTTCGCCGCCTCGGTCATGTCCTTCGCCACGCCCATAGCGTCGCGATAGATGATGCCGAGGTTGTCCTGCGCCTGCGCATCACTTGCCTCGGCGGCCTTGCGCGTCCAGATCAGTCCTCCCTTCAAATCCTTTTCCGCGCCGATGCCAAGCAGCAGCATCGCGCCGAACTCGGACTGCGCCTTCACGTGCCCCTGCGCGGCGGCCTTCGCGTACCACTTGGCCGCCTCGGCCAGGTCGCGTGGAATCCCGTCGCCGCCGGTGTGGTGCAGCGTGCCCAGAAGGAACTGGCATTTCACATCACCTCCCTCGGCGCCTTTGCGGAACCACTTCACGGCCTCGGTCTGGCTCCGCTCGACGCCGGTGCCGTCACGGAACATCACGGCGAGGTTACCCTGCGCTTGGGCGTTGCCCGCCTCGGCGGCGGTGCGGGTCCACTTCAATCCTTCAGCCACGTTCTTCTCGGTGCCGATGCCGAGCAACAACATCGCGCCGAGAGCGGACTGCGACTCCGCATTCTTCTGCTCGGCGGCGAGCTTGAACCACTTGATCGCTTCCGCGCCATCCTGCTTCACACCCAATCCGCGTTGATGGAGGTTGGCGAGCTTGTGCTGTGCGTCGGCGTCGCCCTTCTCGGCCAGCTTGCGCAGACCAGCGGCTGATTTGGTGAAGAGCTCCGTCGCCTTCGGCAGGTCGCGCTTGGCGCCCTGACCCTCGAAGTAAAGCGCCGCCTGGCGGTACTGCGCCTTCGCGTGGCCTTGTGCGGCGGCTTTACTGCTCCAGTAAAAGGCTTCGATCTCGTTCAGTGGCACGCCGCGGCCAGACACGTACATCTCGCCGAGGGCGTACTGCGCCTCGGCGTCGCTCTTCTCGGCGCGCGCCTTGAGCGCTTTGATATCCGGGACCTGTGCCGGGGCGATGAGGACGAACAGGAAAAATGCGGCGACGTGGCAGCCGTGGCGAAGGTGGGTTGATTTCATAAATCCTTGGAGGAAGGAGTCCCAAGATAACTGCGCGCGGCCGCAATTCAAGGGCGCTTTTGCCGCGGTTCAGACCAACTCCAACTGCTCCGCTTGAACCTTCACTGCGGCGGCCTGGCCGATGAAGTCGAGTCGCAGGAGCACGGTGGTCATCCCGTAGCGTTCTTCCACCCAACCTTCCTGTCCGCGCAACGGGCCCGATTTGATCAGCACCTTGCGGCCCAAGCCGATTTCCGGCGCGAGATGGATCTCCACATCCGTTTCCACCGCCGCGAGGATCTCCTGGAGTTGCTGTTCGAAAGTCGCTTGGTCGTTCACCTCGAGCAGATTCGCCACGTAATCGCTCTGGAATACTTTTGACCGGCACAACGGCGGCATCTTCAAGAACACGTAGCCGGGGAAGAGCGGCTTCTCGAACGTGGCGGTCTTGCCGCGGTATTTCTTCACGCTGCGATACGTGACCAGCGTGGTCGGCACGCCCTCCCGCGCGCAGTAGCCACAGAGCTTCTTCTCGCAGCGCGGACGAGTGTGCGCCACGAACCAGATCGGTTCGTCATCCATCGGTGTCCTTTTGGCAAACCGGCTGGGGAGAAGCAAGCATGGAGGCCCGGTCACCGTTTCAAGAAGGCGATCAAGTCCGCGAGTTCCTGTCGCGTCATTGTCGTTTCCAGCCCTTGCGGCATCAGTGAAAGCGTCGAGGCTTGCAGCCGTGCAATCAATCGGCGCGGGATGTTTTCGGTCACGCCGCCGGCGCGTCGCAGCACGATGGCCTCGGGGGATTCGCTCACGATGATGCCGCTCAGGCTGCGGTTGTCGCGCGTCTCCACGTCGTAGTTCGTGAAGCCCGGCACCACTTCAATATCCGGCACGAGGATGTGCAGGAGCAACGCCTCCGCTGGCTGGTTGCGCACACCGGTCAGGTCGGGCCCGACCGCTGCGCCCTCGCTGCCGTGCGTGTGGCAGGCCGCGCAGGTGCGCACAAACACCGCCTTACCCGCCGGCGCCTCGGCCTTCATCGCCAGCACGGCCTTGTGCTCCTCGAAGACTTTCATCCGGTCACCCGTTTGAATCGCTGCGAACAATTTCACCGCGCGCGCGGCGTCTACCTTGTACGGGGATTTTGCCAATAGCGCCCGGCGTTGCGGGGTGATGGCGGAAAGCGGGATCGTTCCGGCTTCAAGTGCGTCGAGCAACAGTCCATGCCCCCCCGCCGACAGTCCATTTCCTGCCGATAGATCGAACATCACGTTGAGCACCGCCTCGCGGACTGCCGGCGAATAGCCGCGCCAAAGGGAACGATCCAGCAACAACGCGAGCTGCCTCATGCCAAGCACCCGCCCCAGCGTCTGCACGGCGGCCATCTGTATCTCCGCCGGCTCCTCAAGCCGGAGCAGGCCCAGCAACGCGTCGCTCGCGAACTCCGGCTGCGCGTGGGTGAGGAGTTGGATGGCGTCCAGACGCACCGCCGCCGCTTGCTGACGGTTTGTCGCGGTCACCGCCGCTTGAGCGAGCAGGCGGGTTGCCTCGTTGCGCGCGGCGGAGGGTGAGGGCAGCCACTCGCGGAGCAGCACACGCTTTTTCAGCGTCAATTTCAGCGTCACATTCAAGCTGGAGCCTTCGGCCAGTCCCGTCAGCAGAGCCATCTGCGCTGGCTCGTCCCATCCCGATGCCTTCGCCAGATGGCGTGTCATCACGGCCAGAATCTCGTTTGTTGTGCGTTGCGAGCCGATCAACTTGCCCAGCTCCCGGCAGAGCGTGGAGTCGGCTACGCCCCGCAAGCGCGCGCTTGCCGCGTCGAGAAAGAGCGCCGCGTGAGGAGCCGCCGCCGCGAGCACCACCCCGCGTGTCCACGGGTCGCCGCCCGCGCGCGCCATGATTTCCACGAGCGAATGCAAAGGCGCTCCGTCGAGGGCTGCGTCCGAGGTCAACGCACATTGGAAGCGCACGTGGGAATCCGTATCCGTTGCGAGTGCGGCCACCTGCTTGGCGAGCACGGGGTTGCCCGCCACGTGCGGTTCGGCCAGCCGCAGCGCGGTCTCGCGCACGAGCGGATGGTGGTCGGTGAGGGCAATGGCTAGGGATCCGGGTTCAAGCAAACTGCCCGCGGCCAGCAGGTGTAACGCGCGAAGGCGAGCGTGCTCGTTCGCGCCGCCGTTTGCGGCGGCCTGCAATGTCGCCGCTGGCTGGTTGGTTGCTCCGATCAAAAGCCGATGTGCCGTGTCGCGTTCCCAGCCGTTGCTCGAGCCGAGCCGCTTCACTAGTTCCTCAGGCGTGAGCTTCGAGAGGTCCGCCGGGTTCTTCTTCGCAGGAGTTTTGGCGGAGACGATGCGCCAGATGCGGCCTTTGTCCTTGCCGCTTTCGAAGTCGGTCGTCGCGCGCACGGCCTCGGGCAGATACTGCGGGTGATCCACTGTCTTGCGGTACATGTCGCAGACGTAGAGCGCGCCATCGGGACCGGTGGTGGTGAAGACGGGACGGAACCACGTGTCGCGTGCGGCCAGAAATTCACGGCCCGGCGTGGCGACGCGCGCGGTGAAGGTGGCGCCGTTGGGCGAGAGGATTTGCCGCTGCACGAGGTTCTGCGCCGGCTCGCAGATGAAGGCGTTCCCCAGATGCGCGGGCGTGAGCGCGTCGCCGCCGAAGAGTGTGATGCCGCAGGCGGAGGTGAACGTGCCGGCGTGCGGCGCGCCGAGCAGGCTTGGCATGAAGCCGGCCGTGGTGGTGTCCGCGCTGAGCGGCCAGACCTTCGCCGCCGCTCCGTGCGCCGCGACGTCGTGAGCCTGCAGGATGACGATCCCGGAAAACGGGTTGCGCATGGACTCGCGCTGCTCGAAGACGACGTGCTGGAGCGGCTTGCGATTCGAACAGATGAAGCGGCGGCCTGCGTCATCGAAGGCCAGCCCGAATTGAGCCTGTCCGGCGCGCACTTCGAATTCGAGCGTGTCCGGATGGAAACGCGAGTCATGCTGGATGAGCATCACGGGGCGCTGCTTCGGCTTGGACGGCGCGGTGATTTGTTGTCCGCCAGCGAGGCCGCTGGTGAGATAGACCCAGCCGTCCAACCCGAGCGTCGGATGGCTCACGCGGAGTTGCTCGGTACTGTTCGTTCCGAACCCGGTAAGCACGACCTGCCGCACATCGGCGCGGCCGTCGCCATCGGTATCCTTCAGGTAGAAGATGTCCGGCGCGCAGGTGACGAACAGGCCGCCGCGCCACGGCAGCACGCCGTTCGGAAACGTGAATCCGTCAGCGAAAACAGTGCGCTTCTCGAGACGTCCGTCACCATCGGTGTCTTCCAGCAACGCGATGACGCCGCGCGTGGGCGGCGGCGTTTTGCCGAAGTGCGGATAGCCGCGGCTCTCGGCGACAAAGAGGCGGCCGCGCTCGTCGAACGCGATCGCGACCGGCGAGGCGATGTGCGGCTCGGCGGCGGCGATTTCGACGCGCAGACCTTCCTCGATTTGGAACGACTTGCGCGCCTGCTCCGGCGTGAGCGGGCTATCTGCCGCGGCCAGATGGAATGCCGCGAACGCGAGACCACATGCGACGAGCAGCTTCATCTGACCACGGTGCGAAGAATTACTTCTTGGCGGGCGCCGGCGCCACTTGCGCGATGCCGATCACGCCACAGGCGATACGCGGGCCGGCGTTGCCAACCGGTTGGCCGCCGTCGTCGGGCTTGGCATGCACGATCACGCCGCGGCCGAGGATCGGGTTCTTCAGGCCGACGAGCGTGATGTTGTCCACCACCAGCTCGTACTTGGCCTTGCCGTTGGCATCGGCCTGCAGGTTGCCGAGATCACCGGCATGACGCTTGTGACCGCTCGGCAGACCGTGGTCGTGCTTCTCGGGGTTGTAATGGCCGCCGGCGCTCATGCCATCGGCGGCGGAGGCGTCGCCGAACTCGTGGATGTGCATGGCGTGTTTCTGGTTCGGCGTGAGACCCTCGATCTCGGCGGTGATCTTGATTTTTTCACCCTCTTGAGTGAAGCGGATGGTGCCTTTGCACTTGTTGCCGGCGGTTGACTGCAAGACAGCGACGAGCTGTTTCACGCCGGTCCACGCGCTGGCGTGGCCGTGGGCGTCGCCGTGTTTCTCGGCGGCACGAAGTGGGGCGGTGAAAGCGAATGCGGCAAGGGTGATGATGGGGATGAGTTTCATAGAGTTTTATTTCCGGAGAAAACAACGGTTAACAACAAGACTTTAGTCAAACGGTTTGGCGGCGCGCAATCTTTTTGCCCTGTCGATCCGGGCATCGTTCACGGCGCGGCCAACCGGCGCGTGATAAGCTCGCGGACTTTCGGGAGTTGGCTCTTCGCGATGAGTTGAGCTGCGCGAGCCTTGTCCGACGCGACGGCTGGCTCGAGGCCGTACCAGATCATCAGCGGCAGGTTCGGATCGGCGGCATCCTCAGCGTGCGCGAGCAGCGGCTCTGCGACAGCCCAGCGATCGGCCACGGGAAGCTTCTGCAAGGCGGACGCGAGTGCGAGGCGGACGAGTGCGGATTTTCCCTCGCGCGCCAGCGCGCTGAACTTCGCCAGCACGGCGGGCGTGACGGCCTTGTTGTCGGTAAGGAGTTGGATACCCCACCAGCGGACGTGCTCGCTCGAATGGACGAGCAATTTCTCCAACGCGGCGGCGTCGAGCGCGCCGGTGACATGCAGTGCCCAAAGCGCGCGGAGCTTGTGCGGTTCGCTGGCCGCTTGCTCGAAGAGTTGCTGCAACGCGGGACGCGTCGTGGCGGCGAGCTTGCCAGCGGCGGCGCGTTCCTGCAGTAGGCGCTGCGCGCGGCGCGGGAACCATTCGTTGCGGTGCGTGAGCAGCTTCACCAGTTCGGCATCGGAGAGCTTGGCGAGATCGAGTTTGCCGACAGATTTCGGCGTGCCGTGGGTGATCTTGTAGATGCGGCCGGTCTCGCGATGGACGCCGTCAGCGTCGTTCTCGTGGCACTCGCCGATGTCCGACCAATCGGCGACGTACACGCCACCATCCGGGCCGTAATCAAGCTCGACGGCACGGAACCAGACGTCCGTGGTCTTCGCGAAGTCCGTTCCGTGCTTGGCGACGTAGCCGCTGCCGCGCCGTTCGAGTCGGTCGCTGTTGATGCGCAGGCCGTGAAGATTGATGGTGTAAAGTTGGCCGCGGTATTTCTCCGGCCAGTTGTCACCGTTGTAGATCATCAAGCCCGAGTGCGCGTGGCCTCCACCGGCTTGGTCAGTCGTGGAGGTCATGCCCTTCTTCACGTCGGCCCACTTCTCGCCGGTGTCCCAGTGGAAATGATCGGCGGTCTGTTCCATCAACTGATACGTGTTCGTCGTGAAGTGCTCGCCGTACATCCGACGGTAGTGCGCGCCGGGAACGATGTGCCAGAGATGGCCGATGACGGTGTTGATGAGGAAGAGTTGGCCGTACGCATCCCAGTCGTGGCCCCACGGATTCGTGGTCCCTTGCGCGAAGACCTCGAATGTGTGGCGCGTCGGGTGATAGCGCCAGACGCTGCAGTTGAGCCGCGTGCGCTGCTCGTCCGGCGTACCGGGTTTGCCGATGGTGGAGGTGGCTTGGATGCCGTGGCGGCCGTAGAGCCAGCCGTCCGGCCCCCACTTGAGGCCGTTGACGATGTTGTGGCGAATCTTATTGCCGTCCCAACCGTCAAGCACCACTTGCGGCGGGCCGTCGGGCAGGTCGTCGCCGTTCGCGTCGGGGATGAAGAGGAGGTTCGGCGCGGCGAGCGCCCAAACGCCGCCGAAGCCGACCACGACACTCGTGAGCTTCTGCGCTTGGTCCCAGAAGACCTTTCGCTTGTCGAAGCGGCCGTCGCCGTCGGTGTCCTCGAGGATCACGATGCGGTCGTGCTGCTTGAGGTTGAAGTTCACCTTGTTGTCGTCGTAAGTGTGGCACTCGGCGACCCAGAGCCGGCCGCGATCATCGAAGGTGATCCCGATCGGCTGGGCCACATCCGGCTCACCGGCGAAGAGTGAGACGCGGAAACCATCGGGCACCGCGAGCTTCCTGGCCGCCTCAGCGGGCGACAACGCCTTGGGCGCGGCATTTTTCGGCGGCTCGGCGGCACGTGCCGCAAACGCGAAGATAGACGCGACGGCGAAGATTGCGGCGAAACGAAAGGCGAGGCGGACGTTGCTGGTGTTCATCGTGAACCGCACTTCTACCTGCCCTCCGCGGACGACGCAAGCCGCGGACTTAATCACAGCCGAATGGCATCGGCCTACAGAGATGAGTTTCTTGGAAAACAGTGGGCTTGTTGTAAGTTTTCGTAGTAAGGCGATGTAAAAAGCATTCGAAAACTTTCAAAAACGTCGCCTTCATTGGAGTTTTTGAAGTGGAGCGGGTGAAGGGAATCGAACCATCGTTTCGTTCTTAACCCTTTTAAATTCTAAAAACCCAATAAAATAGACATATTTGAACATCGTTGACATGGGTAAATGTTAGCATTATTGTTAGCAGTGAAATGGCAACCGTTCACAGGCGTCCCGCGTCCCCTTACTTCCACGCTGCTTTTCGCGGCCCGGACGGGCGTCGAATTCTCCGCTCCACCAAGCAGACCGACCGCAACAAGGCCCTTGCCGTGGCGCTGGAATGGGAGCGCGCCGCCAAGCTCGCTAAACGAGGTGAACTTGTGGAGGCGCAGGCCCGCGAGGTTGTGAAGGACATCATGGCGCGCGCGGATATTGGCGAAACAATCCAGACCGTCTCCATCGCCGACTATTTCCGTGACTGGCTCGCCTCGAAGGAGGAGCGCAAGTCTGCCGGCACGGCCGCGCGCTACGGCGGCACGGTGAACAGCTTCCTTGCCGGCCTTGGTCTTCGCATCACCAAGCCGCTCGCCTCGCTCACTGGGCGGGAGGTGGACCGTTACCTTGACGCCCGCCTAAAATCGGGCGTGGCCCCAAGCACCGCTGTTCTGGACGTGAAGATCATCCGCACGGCTCTGAACATGGCGCGGCGAAAGGGACTGATCCTTACGAACCCCGCCGAGGCCGTGGAATTGCCCGAGGTGCAGAGCGTGGAGCGCGGCACGTTCACCTCGGTCGAAGTGGGGATACTTGTGAGAGAGGCGCGCGGCGAATGGCCGACACTCATCTTGCTGGCCTACTACACGGGTGCGCGGCTCTCCGACTGCGCCCGCATGGCGTGGGAGTCCGTGAACCTCTCGGCACGCTCGCTCACTTACACGCAGAGCAAGACCGGCCGCAAGCTCACGGTGCCACTCCATCCCGACTTGCTGGCGCATCTGGAAGAACTTGCGGGGACGGACCGTCCCGACCCCTTCATCATGCCCGGCATGGCGGCCTTGAAGCCCGGCGGGCAACATGGCCTCTCTGAAGGCTTCAAGCGCATCATGCGGAAGGCGGGCGTTGACACGCAGACCGTGCAGGGCGCGGGCGTGCGGAGAGTTTCCAAGCGGACATTCCACGCGCTCCGCCACTCATTCAACTCCGCGCTCGCCAATGCGGGCGTTGATCAGGAATTGCGGATGAAGCTCACCGGCCAAGACAGTAAAGAGATCAACCGCGGCTACACGCATCACGAGTTTGAAAACCTCCACGCTGCCATCGGCAAGCTGCCCAGCCTGAGAGCCAAGGTGTGACGCGCCGGCTGTTTGGGTAACCTTCGCTCCCTCATCCGGTCCCTCCCAAAGGAGAGGGGTGGCACTGGAAAGTGCTTGACCAATTACTTGACCCACGCTTGACCGACAGATAGTGTCCGCGTCGTGAGTTACCAACCGCAGTTCCAGATCACCCCAGCGCTGCTGGCGCGAGTGGAGGGTGTCGCCGCGCTGCGCGAGCGCATCCAGAGCGCGGCGGTGCAGGTGGCGTGGATTCCGGCGCTGCAGAAGGACACGCGGGCGCGTAACGCCCATTCCTCGACGGCCATCGAGGGCAATCCGCTCACGCTGGAGGAGGTGCGGTTGGTGGAGTCGCGCCCGGAGTTGCTGTCGGTGGCCTCACGCGCACGGCGGGAGGTGTTGAACTACTTTGCCGCGCTGCATCACGTCGAGAAACACGCGGCGAAGAAACGGTTGACGCACGAGGACATGTTCAAGCTTCACGCCATCATCGCCGGAGAGGTGATGGATCAGGGCGAGGCCGGCCGTTACCGGACGATGCGGGTGCGTGTGGGCCGGTTCATGCCACCGCCACCGGAGGATGTATCGGGCTTGATGTTCGATTTACTGGAATGGTGGAACAAGGAAGCGCCGGGGCTTTCACCGGTGTTGAGTTCGGCCATCGTGCATTACCAGTTCGAGGCGATCCATCCGTTTGCCGACGGCAACGGGCGCACGGGCCGGACGCTGGCGTTGTGGGAGCTTTACCGGCGCGGGTTCGACACGCACCACATCTTCTCGGTGGACGAGTATTACTGGGAGGACCGCCCGCGCTACTACGCGGCACTGCAAGCAGTGCGGCAGCAGGGGGAGGATTTGACGTCGTGGCTGGAATACAACGCGGAAGGTTTGCAGCAAACGCTGGAGCGGGTGTGGCAGCGAGTGCAGCAACTCACCGCGTCGAAGAGCGGCGTGAAGCTGGTGCTGCGTCCGAAGCAGGAGCAATTACTGCACCTGTTGAGGGAACGAGGCAGCCTCAGCCCTCGTGAGGTCTGGGAAGGCATCGGGATTTCCAAACAGGGCGCGATGGATTTGTTGCGACCGCTGGTGAAAGCCGGATTGGTCAAGCGCGTGGGCACGCTGAAAACCGGGCGCTACGTTCTTAAATGAGATCCAACGCCTACAGCGAAGACCAGATCATCGAGCAGCCCCCGATCGGGTTGTTCACGGAGCCGGGTTGGCAGGTGGCGGGGCGGCCGATATCGGCAAGCTGCCCAGCCTGAAC
>SXGT01485562.1_pt1 | contig 14382 bp, 11 predicted proteins | sample 3176221 | NCBI WGS metagenome assembly SXGT01 (sample SAMN11356862, study PRJNA531348) | freshwater metagenome | isolation source: freshwater sample F1-120 | place: China: Fuxian Lake, Yuxi | collected 2017-12-25
CTGACGTTACGCTCGCTGATGCCGGAAAACGGAGTGATATTCAGCGACGGAATCGAGGCTGATTTTCTTGGGTTCTCTTCCGGAATGGTGGCGAGCATCGGTGTGGCCGACCGGTGGGGCAGGCTGGTTGTGTGACTGGGCCCCGCCAGAAGCGGAAGCGTTGAGGGGGCCGGACGTCTCTAGTTCGGCCAAACCAGCCATCCAGATACGCCGCTAAATTATGCTGAACGTCAGCTTTGTGGAAGCGTCGGCAATGATGTGTTGTCGGTCATCTGCGGTTACTGACACCATCGAAAACGCGGGGCTTTCAACGACCACTCCCGAAGGTAATCTGACCCCCTGGAAAGCGAACAGTTGAAATTCGGGTGGGCGTAATATTTGACGCATACGTAATCCCATCCACACTAAGTGGTTTTCATGGTCACCCAAAAGCCCGCTATAAAGGGCAGTCCCAGCCCCGCCGCCAGGTCAGCGGCTAAGCGCCTTCCGCTTGCTAGCCCCCCCCCTCAACAAGGGTAACGTCCGAGGAATGGCTATCTCCGGACTCACTGTCGGCGACATCGGCCATTGGGGTTTCCTGACGGAAATATTGCAGCACGCGATCTTGCTTCCACTGATGGCAGCGCTTGATAAGAGGCTGTCGGCAGAACTGGCGTGGCACTGAATTCCTTCCTGGAACGCTCGGTCAAGACCCGCGTGACCCTGTTCACCTCTGTCATTTTCGTGCTCGACATCTGGTCACTTGACTTCGTCGCCACCCAAGTACTGCGCAACGACACGCAGCGACTGCTCGGCTAGCAACAGACTACCGGCAGTGACAACTAACCCGATGGGTGGGGTTACGCCACCACCGTCGGCGCCCGTTTCATCCGGAACCACGTCGCATACAGCGCCGGCAGGAACAGCAGCAACGCGCCACCGTCGCCTTGGGGGCGCAGCAAAATCAGTTACGAAGGTTGCGGTTTTCGATCTTTGGCGATCTCTTGCATACTTGCATCGCTGCGCGTCATCGGCCACGATCGAAAACAAGGAGCATTGCGATGCAAACACCCACAACGAGGGGGCTGTATACAGTGTGCGCAATCCTGATTATCTCGCTCGGCGTGCATGCGTGCTCGAAGCCCGCCCCCGCAACTGCCGCCCCGCAGCTCGAAGTCGACGCCGATCGCTGGCCGAGCAATACGCTGGAACTTGCGCAGACCGCCATCGCGATGGTGAAACAGCGCGGCGAGTCGGCGTATCTGACCGAAATCGACATCCAGTTGCCCAACGTCAATCTACCTCCCGTCACCAGTGTCACATACCGCTTTTATCTTCCCGAAGTGCGCAAGCGACTGGACGTGATTTTCGCGAACTTCAACGGCACGAGCCTGTTGCCACCGCCCGACCAGATGGAAGCGGCGCGCCGGGCAGGCGTCGCTGGGGTATTCGAAGCTGCTGCCGCTGCCGCACTGGCCCCGACCATCATCGAGCAACCCCCGCCGAGTTCTGATTTCATTCCAACGCCATTGCTTGGCGTCCAGGTCAGCCTGCGAGATGCCAACAAACTCGCTCGGCGCGGGGGGCTGACCCGTGCGACCGGCATCAAGCTGAAAGTCAGCGATAAGGATCCCAAGCTGCCGCTGAACATCTGGACGTTCGAGGGTCCGCATACCCAGATTGACGCCAAAGCGATTCACGTCAATGCGCTGACCGGAGCGCTCGTCGATGAGGACAACATCAATGCGACCACACGCGCCGAACGCGATGCGCGCTATGCGGCGGATATGGCCATGATCCGGGCATTCTTCGCGGCCAGGAGTGGCCGCAACCGTGTGTCGCCGGAGCTCACGCCAGAGGCGGCGAGCGTCGTCAACGGTGGTGGCGGAGCACAAGCGCAACACGGCATTTACTTTGATGGCCTGCGCGATTACACCGTTGAGCCTGCCGCCGACTGCGCTGCGCGTGGCGGCACCGATGCGGGCAAAGCGAGCTTCGGTGGAAATTTCTGTTACTGATTTATGTGGACGGATTCCCATGGAGGCGCGATGTCTGCTCTGATCAGTGCGCTGCTGTTGGTGATCGGCGGCATTGGCTTCGTTTTGTTCAGATACTTGCGTCGCCGCCGGGCGGCCAAATTGGCTCAGATCGACGCACAAAGGACGGGCGCATTGCCAACTGAAACGCCTGAATGCCTTGGAGGACCGCAGGAATGAAATGGATACAGCGTTTTATCGCCGTATCTGCACTTTGCGGCATCGCCGCCTGCGTGGCTTCGGGCTCAATGGCGGCAAACACGAAGTCCCAGGATATCTTTGCGTCGGGCGACCGTGGGATCGACGAACGATTCAGCGCCGGCCCCTGCCGCGACCCGCAGATCGCCGTGCGAGAGCGGCAAGAGGGCGCGCGTGCGTATCTTGATACTGATGGCAAGGTCAAGATCGCCGCCGACTATCTGGCACGCCGTTACGGCGACCCCTTCGTCAACAGCGGCGCGGTCTGCGCCGGGCATCCCGGCATTGTTTTCCTGATCCCGGATCGCTTCGATGCCGAATTCAAAAAAATCGTCGGTCTGGTCGAACAGTACGGATCGGAAACGCCCCAGCCTGATGCCGTTCCGTCCCGCCAACGCACCCCCACCCGCCTCAGTTCGATTGCAAGTAACGGCTGCCCTTATCCGCCCGATATCGATCCAAATGCACTTCGCGCACGAGCACCGGCAGAAATTCGGGATTCTGGAATTGACTTTGTCAGGGATGCCGAGGCGGCATTTCAACATCGGCTCACGCTTTGCCAGCAGCAGCGCGGCTATCTTGTTCCGGGTGGTTGCGCCAGTGTGTGCTTCGGCGAAGATCGCTTTGATGCATCGGACAAAACGCGCATTCCGCCAACAGCGGCAAAACAGCAGGAAGATACCTGCCGCGACCCACCCACACCTGAAAGCCGATTCAAGGTCGGCGATATCAACCAGGCCGACCCGGCATTACTCGTCACGGCGAAGATCATGGAAGGTTGGGACGATTGTGCCAAGGCCAGACTCGGCGCAAGCATCGCGCTGCTACCGCTGAAGTTCGTCATCGACAAATATCGCGGCTTGCAGACACTCGTTTCCGCATTTGGCTATGCCGCTTCGATCCCCACGCTCATCGGCGACATTGAGGCGCTGCGCCAACCCGGCCAATCGCTGGGCGACGCGGCGTATCACGTTGGGCGACTCTTGTGTGATGGCCAGGACTTGCGCTCGATTCTGGGAAAAGCAGTCAACCGGAATACCGTCGCGCATTTTCACCCTCGGCAGCGTATCAGCCCGACAGCGACCAAACCGTTGCCAGCACTGCGGACGATCCAGCCAGCACCCGCCGCACTTCCGCACGGGTTTACGCCGTTGGACGACCGGCTACTGCGCAACTTTGCCCGCGATAACAAAATCATCCTGATCCTGCGAAACAGCAATGTCGCGGCCACGCGCTGGATCAATTACCCGGGCGCAGTGGCCAAGCCGATGGCGCTGAAGGCAAAATCACTCGCGCCGCCGCCTGACAATTCCCGATTGAGCCTAGCTGCGCGTGCCGACGAGGCACATTACGCACCGTATTACGGCCTTGCTTCGGCGCGCGGTTTGTCGCAAGCGGAGCGCGATGCCGTGCTGAAAGCGGGCTTTCTCATCCAGGCGAAATGCAACGGTGAAGTCATCACAACCCGGCAGGGCGGCTTCATCTACAGCGATATCGATGTCCATGGCATCTATGATCTGAAGGGCAATTGGGCCGGCAGCAACGCCGCGCTCAAAGCCTTGAACGGCACGACGACGCAGCGGTATTTCCAGCATCGCGCGCAGGACGATTTTGTGCAACGAAACGATCCGCGCGGCGCCAGCTTCGGTCCGCAACCACCGGTAACAGCCTATACGCCGAATGGCCCCGTCCAGTTGAACACGATGGCGGAGATGAAAGCTTTTTACGAGGCAAACCAGATCGACTGGCACGCGCTGTATCCAAAGCCGCTGAGCCACTACCAGGCCATCAGTGGCAAGCCATGAATGCTGGAGGATATTGATGAAGAATCTAACGAAAACAGCCAGGCTGGCGATGGTCCTTCTTGCACTGGTGGCTTGCGGGCGCACCAACGAGGAAGCTGCCCAATCCCCGGCAGCGCAGGAAGACAGAAAGAAAGCCGCCGAGGACAAGGCCGACACGGACGAAAGCAACGCCTCACGCATAGAGGTCAATTTCAACACCTACAAAGGTACGCAAGGCCCTTTTGGCGCGATTGCCATGGTGAAAGCGAAAAACAAGGCAATCGGATATGCGGGCTATGACGAACCTGATGAAGCGACGGTACGCGAGCTGGTGCTTGATGGATGCCGGGAAGCAGCGGGCGATGCCGGGGCGGGTTGCGAGGTGCAACTGGTGTTTCAACATGCATGTGGCGCCTTTGCCAGCGCACCAGGCGGCGGATACGGAACCGGTTGGGGCGGTTCGCCCGCATTGGCCTGCAAGTGGGCATTGAAGTCTTGCAAAGATTTCAACAAGAGTGGGTGCACGGCAGATGCGTACATATGCTCACCCGGTGGAAAACAGGGATCTTGCGACGGTGGGTTGGTCATTGAAGGCGACACGACAACAATACATGTCAATTGATAGGGGAACCTCATGAGCCTGGCTATACAGCGCGCATTTGCGCCATCGGCATTGCCCGCGATCAAGGCAGCGTTGGTTCTGCTTGGCGTGGCGTTTGCATTGCTTGGGTCTACCGGGCCCGTGCAGGCCGGGCTGGAGGCGTATCAACTCTGTGCCCAGAACTGCACTGCCAGCCCGCTCACCAGCCGGGAGCAGGATGCGTGCGTCCAGATAAACTGTTCGGGCTTGCTCGGCCCCGAGTCGCCATCGGTAAACCGGCTACCACCCATCCCGACTCTGTACGGTGCGATCGCGATCGATCTACAAACCCTGGCGAGTGGCAGCGCAAAAGGCATGACTTCAGCCGCCACCGCCAAACAGCGCGCCCTGGCCGAATGCCAGCGTGCATCGGGCCGGGCGTCGGGCTGCAAGATTGCCATCCACGGGCATAACGTCTGTCTGGCGCTGGCGACCAGCAGCGAAACCGATGGGCGCGGCAACGTTTGGGGAGCCGATCATTCCGACGACGGTTGGGTGGCGCGGCGCAAAGCGACCAAGGCATGTCGCAAATGGGGCGGAAGCAATTGCCAAGTAACAGTGACTTTCTGTACCGGCTGACATGTCCATTTCACCCAAGCCTTTGCCCAAGGTTTTAACCGAGGCAATAACCGACAAGCCCGATGCGCGTGCGCCGACGTATCGGTGGCTGACAGTGAGCCTGATGTTGACCTTCCTGCTGGCGGTTGCGGGGATGCTGGGGCAGGTTTATGGCGGCGCGGAAATCATTCCGCTGCTGGATACGCCGCTACGGATAATTTTCGTGATTCTGACAATTTTGCTGGTGCTGAACACGATTCGCTTCATCCCGCGAGCCAACACCCCGGCCTACCGCAGACTGCCGCTTTTGCTGCTTCTTGCCGTTCCTTGGCTGGCCGCGCTTGCAGGCGGACCACTCGGCTTCGTCGAAGTCAGCCACGTTGAAATGAGCCGTGACCCGTTGCTTCAACAGCGGGTACTGCATTTGCAATACAGCGCATTCATCGCCAGCGCGTTGCTGCCGTTTGTGCTGCTGATATTCATGCGCGGCGCCCGACGCTTTACCCTGAGCCTGGCAGCGTTGAACCTGCTGGTGTGTTTCTTCATCGTGGCGGTCGGCAGCGTTCTGGCGCAGCCGGGGGTGTGACGCGCCTGGTTGGTTGAACCGGTTCGGCGAATCAGCGGCGGATCAAATAGACGACTAGCCACCCCAAACCAAGCACAAAAAACAGCTTGCCCGCGAGGTAGGCGATCAGCAGTCGATCCTGCGTTTCCCACGCGGTCTGGATGGCGGTCCAAGTGCTGGCTTTTCCGCTGCGAGCATCGTCAATGGCCGTCGCGCGGTTTTTTTCATCCATCGCCGACTGCACGCGCCGGTGTCGCTCGGCAGCGACGCTGGCGGACTCCGCGCACGCCATGCTTGCCGTCAGGGATGTGTCGCCGCCGGCAAGGCTGGGACGCGTCGTGCCGTCGGGGCAATGGATCAAGCCATCTAACCCCTTGATGGGAAGCGTCAATGGCGCGGTTGCGGTCGGCGCGGGCGGCACTTGCGCTGTGTTGTCGGATTTGCGCGGCTTATTGAAGCCACAAGCCAGTCGCATCCCGACGCTGCCCACATCACCTTGGTATTCCCGTGTGCTGCCGTCAGGACAATGGATCCTGCCATCGGCGAAATACGGCGCATCGGCAACGGTCTCGGCCCAGGCCGACGCGCCGATTGCCCACATGGCGCCCAAGCAAACGAGCGAAGCGAGGGATCGCACAATCGTCGGCGAAGCGCTTAAAAAACGGTTCATGGAAATCCCTTTCCTGTCATATGCGGGAAGCCCACCCGGAATGCCGACCATCGTCGGGACGAACGCGCAATACCCGCACGCGCATCCCATTTTGCCGAAAATGCGCGTAGGTTGTATGGGAAGGGCCTCGCCGCGGCCGGCCCGCAGGGCATAGTGTCGTCCCCGGGCGCTCATGCCGCGGTTGGCACCACCAGTGTCCGGCCATGCGGCAAGAGCACCACCGGGCAGAACTCGTTTTTCCGGAGCGAATCCGGTAAAACCAATGCAGGCTTCACGTCTCCATCGAGCTCGAGGTAGCGTTTACCAAGGAGGGAAAGATTGACAAATCCCATTGGCAAGTCCTTTCGTTTCGGGTCCGGTCATCCGGTCGGTTCGTGGCGTCTGGCCGCCGCAGTCTGGGCGTTCGGACTGGCCAGCGCAACACCGCTGGCGCTGGCCCAGCATGCCCCCGGGCAAGCCGAATGCCAGGCAAGAGCCCGGCAGTTGAAGGCAACCTTGGATCTCAATCACAAGCAGCGTGATATGCAGATTGCGACCGAACGCAACAACGAAATCAAGCGTTGCGGCCCGGACACCAATTGCCGCAATGCGGCCTCGGCGAAGGCCGCACAGTTGACTCTCGACAATAACCAGCAGTTCTACAAGGCGACGTCGCAGGCGCAGGGGCAACTAATGGAGTGCAATCTGGTTCGTCAGACCCCCAAGCTTGATGAGACGTTCAACAGTAATGACCCGCCCGCCGCGGGTGGCACTGCGACGCCGGGCACTCCGGGCCGGCCTGCGCCGCTGCAGGGCGGCTTGAAGGACGAGAATCGCAGGTCTCCTCCGAAGGACTATAAGCCGGTCGAGGGCGGCGGCAGGTATCCGTATCAGGCAGTTCCGCAGTTCGGGCACTTGCGTGGCGGCACCACGGCTGGCTCCGCACCCGGCTCGGCGCAATCGACGGGATTGCCCGCAATGTCCGGGAGAGGCGAATACAGGGGCACACCCATCGCTGTCTACGTTGCCGCAGGCTGGAAGGTAGGTAATGAGCACAAGGGTGTTCCGGGCGTTGCCCCCGGTTCCCCACCATCGCCCTGGCTTTTTATCAAGGGCTGGATCAAGGACGAGCACACGGTCCACATTTCGTCATTGACCCCGGCGACCGGGCCCAACGCCGGCAAGCCCATTGCCGTTACCGTCGATGTCCAGATGACATGGCAACAATGAGGATTGCATGCAGCGGCGGGGTTGGTGACCCTCGTCGTTACCGGGCTGTTCTTGCTGCTGCTCGGGCTGCTACGAAACTATTGGGCATCGTCAAAATGGCCATATTGAAGTGAGCGGTGGGATGAGGCAACGATACAAGCCATTCTCGCCGATGCTGCCGGAGCCCATCCCCGGTGTCAGCAATAGAACCCTACAACCCCATCAGCGATTGGCGAACAAAACAGTGCGCGATGCCTCATCCGCCGTCCCCGAGCCCAAGCGAGCGCAGCGCTGCCTCCGCGACCGTCCACTCGTGGAAATTGCCGATCGGCTCCCGATACATCTGCCGCAGTTCCTCGATCGCGGCCGGCGTGCCGATGCTGGCCAATGCGGAGGCAAAGTGGCCATCGCGACTCTCGTTGTGCCACGCCGCGTCCGCAAGCGCCGGCACAGCCGCCTCTGCGTCAGCGCCCAAGCGCCCGAGCAGCGTTGCGACATCCGCCGCGTACCAACCATTCAGATGCTTGACTAGTATCCCGACGGAGCGCGCGGACGTGAACGAGAGTTCGCCCAGGACTTCAATGAGGGCTACGATGTTTTCGCTCAGCTCGTCTCCGTGCAATGAGTCGAGTACATCCAGGATCTCGTCATTCACGATCCCCGTCGCCGCAATGGCTCGTAACGCGGCCGGGCATCTGCCTGGATCACGCTCGCGAACGTGGTGCAGCAACGCCGGGATGAGTCGCGCACTGATGCGACCCGCCCGCCGCGCTGCGCGCAGATAGACGTCCCGATTGGGTTCGTCCGGATCCAGCAGTGCCAGTTTGATCGTGTCGACGACCTGTGGCCTACAGGGCGCGTGGTGGGACGCAAGGGCCATCAACAGTGCCGCCGAAGCACGCCGCAGATCCTGCGGTGCGGTCTGGTCAGCGACGAAGCGCACCAGCCGCACTTCATGTTCTTGCGCAATGGCGAATTCGAACGGGGGATCCCGCAGTCGAACAATGGCACGGAGCCAGTCGTCGTCCGAAACGCACGCTTCAAAGCAAGCGTCGACGGACCGGCGCATCTGGCTTTCGGCGATCGTGCGAATCGCTCGGGCGGCAGCGAGCCGGACTTCGGGCGACCTGTGACTGGCCTTGACAGACAGGAGCCGCGGAAGATCATCGATCACAGCATGGCTGCTGCCGCCGCGTTCATGTGAACGAACCTCGCCGAGCGCCTGGATAGCGGCGATCGCGACCTCGTCGAGGTTCGAATCAGCAAGACACGAGAGAAAGGGAATCGCGTCGATTCCCGTTCGCCCCAACGCCATTGCCGCCGCGTAGCGCACTTCGCTCTCGCGATCGTGCAGGCATGGCAGCAGTGCCGGAATCAACGCACGATCACCGTAGCTTCGTCGCTCCATCGCTCGGATCGCGCGGGTACGCAGGCGGCCATCTGCATCCCCCAGCGCTGATTGCAGAATCCCCAGGGTCGCGTCGTCGGGCAGATCCGTGAGCACGCTCAGGTATAGTGGCACATCGGTGTCTTGGGCATGACGCAGAGCGGCCAACACCGGTTGCACCACGGCGGCGCCGATCGATACGAGTGCACTTCTCACGGCATGCGACCACTGCAACTGGTCCACGCGCGTGCTGAACATGGACAGCAGTCGCGGTATCGCGGGTGCTGCCGCTTCCTTCATGTCGCTGAGCTGCCGGAGCGACTCCTCGCGCCGTGCAGGATCGTCCAGGCCCGCGATCAGGGCGGCCAAGCGCCCGGTGCCCTGTTCACTCACTTCGCCCGCGCTCGCACTTTCGCAATTCCAAACGGACAATGTTCCGGTCGCTGTGCAACGAATCACCAAGGCGCTGGCCCGAGATCTCGAGACGCGGGGCGTTGAGCTCTTTCGCCTCGTTTGCTAGTCGATCCAGATCGGACTCCATACCTTTCATCCGCTTTTCCGTGTCTTTCGCCGCAGCGACGCTGGCGCGTTCGATGATCGCCTTCAATTCGACTTCGCTCATCACCGCCTTAACGACGAAACTGCCCTGCCCAAACAGGCAGTGCGGATGTGCATCCAAAACGGGGCTTTATGCTACCCCGGTGCTAGCGCGATCACCAAATGAAAGTGGACTGCATTTGGGCTAACCATTGAGCGTCTGCAGCGTTACCGCGCCCGGCCACCGATCGCCCTTGACAGGCTGCGAGAGCTCGACCGCGAGTTCCACGTCCCCCAGAGTACCAAGTCCAGTTCGCGCGGGACCGACTCGCGGGTTCTGGACAACTTTGAGTTGATCAACCTACATGCTGCACCTATGCAGCGTGACGCTCACCGGGATCGCTACTTCGGTGTGCTGGCATGAGAGGCATGTCTGGGAAAACTTCCGTGGCGACCGCGAACAGCCAGTCATGGCCGGGGGCTGCCTTTGGGGATAGGTGCCCGAAAGCAGCCGCTTAGCCTCCAGCGTAATTATCAGCCGTCAGCTTACGGGGGCCACGTCGAACTCACACATCCGGCCAGGAGCGGAAATTCAGTCTGCACTTCAACCGGCCCGATGAACGTCTGAAGCATCCCAGATAGAGGCCGTACACGCCATCCTTGCGAAAAAGCTTCTCACTATTGCCAGCGGTCTAATATTCCCAGTCCAGACGTTCGGCGCGTTCGTCATGGCGGCGTGCTTCGTTTTCATAGCTGTCCGCCAATGTGTCGAGGGCCTTGGCCGTATACGGATGTTCGTAGGCAATCGCCTTGGCCCAGTTGCGGTACTTCGCGGCTTCCTGGCGTTCCAGATTTCCACCGTCGCGTGGCATCCGAGTGGTGGTTCCGCGCCGGTTGCTTCTGCCGATCACAAAGCCGTCGATCATTGGCCTGCTCCGGAACAGGTCGAGTACCTCGCGCACCGCTTCCACCGGCCAGTTTCCGTCAGCCCCGAGCAGATTAGAGGCCGATAGCATGTTCCCGATCCGGTCGTCGGCGATGTCCTGCCGACCCGCCGCCTTGGCGAGCGAACGGGCTTCCTTGATCCAGTTTTCCAAAATCACGCCGTCTATCGTGCCGTCGTTACCGGTGCCAGGCAGACGGTCCCAAAGTTCGAGCAAGCGATAGGCTTGATCGGCCACAGCGCGTGCTTGTTCAGGCTTCTCCGGTTCGACGTCGATGACGCCACTTTCTTCGCTTGGCTTGAACACCGCGCTCAGCAACTGGATGAATAGCTTAGGCTGATCCGAGAGGGCTCTCGGCAGTTCCTTGGCTGGCCGACGCGAATACTCCAGTACAGGTAGGTAGGCCCACTCGAGCGCGACCAGGGTGTCCTTGTCCACATCGCTGCGCTCATCCAGAACCTGAAGTATCTCGCCCACGTAGTACTGGAACATGGTTGCTTCGTTGCCATTGCCGTCGCTCACGAAGGGTTGGCGCACCGCCTGCCGCAGCACTTCGATGAGCAGGTCTGAAGGGAGATGGACCTTGCTGCCGCGCACCACTAGCGACAGAGCGTGGCGGGCACGGCCGACGGCAATCATTTTGCGGATGGCGTAGGCAATGTCCTCGCTATCCTCACTCATCCAGAACACCGGTGTTCGGCGCCAGTAGTCCTCTTCGATTAGTGCCCCCGCTTTTGCGACCTGATTCCAGGTCCAGCGTTGGACCGGCAATGCGCGCAGTATCGTCAGCAGGGCGGTGTCACCCCAAGCTTGTTCGCGTACCTTGTCGATCAAGGCCGCTGCCCAGGGCTCCTTTTGATCGCGAAACACAGAGACGATCAATCCGTGGGCCACGTCCCGTTCATGATCGTTGTCGCTTCGTAGTGCGGCCTCCAACAGCGCAACAAGGTCGGACTTTGAAGTGCCGCCGTCGTAGAGCGCCTTGCCGATGTAACCCGCCGTGTCGACCAATCGCGCAAGTGCCATGACGGATGCCACGCCTCCTTCTGCGAGCACTGTCTGAGCCGCCTGCTGTCGGGCAGCGTCGACATCGCGCTCCATCGTCTCCCATCCCGCCGTCGATGGTTTGGGCAAGGCGACTTGTTGCTCGAAGAGCCAGGCCGTGCGCTCAAGCGGATCGAGTGGCGCGAAGCGGTCGTAAATGACTTCAAGCCGATCAAGGACTTCACCGTGCATGGACCACTCGGATTCCGGGAACTGTCGATGGTGGTGCAGTACCCGTCGCAGGCTCTTCCAGAGCACCGCCCGATCGGCTTTGTCAGCGATTTTGGGTTCTGCCGCCTCCAGCGTGGCGAGCCCGGCTTCCTGGTCCGGTGCCAACGCGGCAAATTGATCGAGCAGGTCCGACCAGCGTGTAGCGTTCACAGCCACATCCTGGAGCAGACGCTCAGTGATCGCGACTGCACCACGCCCAGTCAAACCGTAGGTCACGACTTCGACCTGATCGACCGAGAAGTCGCGCCATCGCGGCATGGGCGAAGGTGAGGAGACATCGTGGCCCTTGGGAAGTAGGCCAAGCATCAGCTTCCATGCCGCCTCGCTCTCGTGTTTGCGGATCAGGTCAATAGCTCGAAGTCGCTGGTCGAGCTTGGCATATGTCTGGGGGCTCCAGAGCAAGTGGATTTTTCGAAGACTGTTCGCTGGCCGATTCCCATTTCTCCCAGGCGGCTTGTCGATGGCGTCGAGGCGCGCCAGGACATGGGTCACGCGCGGCATCCATTCAGGCGACCAGGCCAGGGTCTCCAGCGCCAGCAGCAGTTCGGAGAGGTGTTCGGCACCGAACATGCCCCCGTCGATGCCAAACAAAGCGTGGATGGGCAGATCGTTCTGATCAAGACTTTCCTCGACGGCATTCAGGAAAGCCCTGGGCGAGGCCTCGGCCAGCAGCCGAAAATCTCTTGAGAGGGACCACCAGCGTTGCGGCTCGGCATTGCGCAGCAGTTTTTCAACGATGGCGTCGGCTCGCCGCGCCGCGTCAGGAACGGCATGGGCCTTGTCGCCCCACAGGGCAAGCAGGATCAGCACCTGGCCGATGCCGTGACGGAGCAGCACGGAATAGTCCGGACGCACGCCATGCACCGCCGCCATCCAGCGCTCGTCGGGGTCCATTTCGAAGCGCGGGTCAGCGGAACCGAGCACGGCGTGGGCTGCGGCCTCGAAGCGCGTCGTGTCGGCGCTCGTCAGGTACGGCGCGAGGCATAGCCATGCGTCCTCTGGCGAAGCAATACGCCAGGTCGATCCGATTTTTCGCAATGGACTGTCGAACTGGCCGACGTATGGGGCCAGGGCGGAAATGACGGTCTCATAGGACTGGTCGGCAATCTCGGCAAGCCGGGCCCGATCGGTCTCCACGTTCTCGTCCCATCCGCCCGCCAGCATCGCCGCCAGCAGTGCATGGGGCGGAGTATCCCGTGCCCAGTTCGGAAGTCGCCCCGGCGCACTTGGGATCAGTCGGCGGATAACGGTTAGATTGCGGGCGCAGTCGCGCGCGAGTGCCTGAGCCCGAGGCTCGGCGATGCCTGCGGCGGTCAGGGCGTTGGCAATCCCTTCACGCGACGGGCGCGCGAGGACGCGGATTTCGCCCCGAGTGATTTCTCGCTCGTCATACGCTTGCAGTACGAAGTGGCCGCGCTTGGCAAGTGCCTGGGCCAGACCGGGTTCGGGTTCGGTCAGCAACAGGATCAGGGGCGCCGGTGCATTCGCCAGCACTCGGGCGGCGTCAGCAGTGGTCGCCACCAGGCAGCGAGCCCGATAAGCTGCGGCAACATCGTCCGGGAACATACCGAGGGTAGCGTGGAAGAAGGCCACCACCTCTTCAGCCGTTGTCGCTTGCAGGGAGAGGACGGAGGGCTCGTCACGCAGCCAGCGTTGAACTATGACTGCGTCCTGATCCCGGTCGCTCAAGACCAGATCTTCAGTCAGTGGCCATTGGGTCGCGAGCGACCATTCTTTCCAGACCTCATCGAGCTCACGGGTTCCATCCGGTCGCTTGTTAAGACGGACGGCCAGCCACAGTCCGACCGCCGGCGTTTGTTCAATCCAGTGGACCAGATCATCGGCATCGTAGGCGCGTATCTCGCGCCAGATGCCTTCGTCCTGCCGGGCTTTGGCCCATGCGTCTTTCTGGGGCCAATGGCGGGACGTGACGAATACGAAGGCTGCGGTGGTAGGGGTTAGCGGCGTGGGCTTGGCGGTACGCTTTTCATAGTCTTCCTTCGTGGCCTTTTGCTCTATCTTGTTGCGCTGGGTGCTGAGCTCCCATCCTGCATCGCCTTGAGGTACATAGGTGGTACCGATTTCGACAGAGGAGAGACCGTCCCAACCCGAATGCCGCACGCCCTCGTCGGCGGGGAAATGGATCTTGGCCGTCGGACCGTGGGTGGCGCGGATCAAGTGCGAAATAAGGGTCGGCAGACTGAAGGCGCCATCGATTCGATCGGCCCAGTGATAGAGGTCGGTCGCGGTTACCCATCGGATCGGCATGCCGGGACGCTCGCTCAGCGTGATGCTGGGAACGGCTGGTCCAATCACAGCCCCGGCGGGCAGGAAACGGATGCCGGCGCCCTCTAGTGCACCACGAATGGCTTGGGCGTTGTTGGCGACCGGCGTTCGCGAACCTCTTTCAAAATCGGCAACAGTCGAGGTGGCTACGCCGGCCGCCTTGGCCAGATCTTGTTGGGACCACGCCAAGAGGGCGCGTGCGGCCCGCACATGCTTAGGTATCAGTTCGGAAGGCGGATTGGATTGAGTCATGGTCATATGAAATATATGATGTCAGTGCAAACTATTCAACTGTTCCGTTTTGTTGACATGTTCCATCTTTTGCCGACAATAGA
>SXGT01529511.1_pt1 | contig 14380 bp, 10 predicted proteins | sample 3176221 | NCBI WGS metagenome assembly SXGT01 (sample SAMN11356862, study PRJNA531348) | freshwater metagenome | isolation source: freshwater sample F1-120 | place: China: Fuxian Lake, Yuxi | collected 2017-12-25
GCGGTCAACGATGGCCAGTGGCACATGCTGACGACGGTGCTGCCGGCCGGCGCCACCACCCTGGGCCAGGTGCGCCTGTTCGTCGATGGCGTGCTCGCCTACACCAACTCGGGAACCCAGACGATCAACACCTCGAGCGGCCCCGTCGTCGTCGGTCGCTCGGCGAACCCGCAGACGCTGATCCAGTTCTTCCCCGGCACCGTCGACGACGCCGTCGTCTGGTCCGAAGCGTTCTCCGATGCGCAGGTGAAGGGTCTGCATGCCGTCGCGACGAACGCCGCGCTCGCGTACGCGGCTGGCGAGTTCGAGCAACTGATGAAGGTCTATCGCCAGAACCTGGCGAACGTGACGATCGCCGGCCGCACTTGGCGCCGCGCCACCGGACTGACCGGCCCCGCAGGACTGTCGGCGCTCGCCGGCGGCGGCTACCAGTTGGTGTTCGATACCGCGACCGGCGCGGGCGTCGTAACGCCTGCCGCGACGTTCGTGACGTCGGGCGCTGGCTGCGCGAGCCCGCTCGGTGTGCCGGCTCTGTCCTGTCCGCAGCTGCCCGTGATCGGCGCGAGCTTCGCGGTCGCGATGAGCAACGTCGCGCCAACCGCCCTGCCGTTCATGGTCCTTGGCTCCACGACCATTGCCCCGTTCCCCATCAGCGCGCTGGGCTTGGCGACCGACCCCGCGTGCCTGATCAGCGTCAGCCTCGACTTGCTCGCGGGCCCGCTCGCGATCGTCGGCACTTCGGCATCGCTGTCGGTGCCGCTCCCGGCCAACACAGCGCTCGTTGGCGCGCCGATCTACGTGCAAGGTGCGCAGCTGGAACTGACGACGGGCAACTGGAACCTCAGCGATCGCGGCGCGGCAACGCTCGGATTCTGAACCGGCGACCAGGCCGCGGCCAAGCGCGGGCAGGAGTCTGGTTGCACTTGTCCGGCGCAACGGACATCGTCCCTTGGCAATCCCGCTCCCCGCACCGCCAATGCAACGCTCGTCCTTCCTGTCCGACGACTGCCCGCCGATGGGCATCTATGAGACGCTGTACGCCTTCCGCGACAGCTTCGGCAAGTTCATGGGCTCGCCCGGAACGCATCCGTGGTCGCAGGGCTTCCCGCTGACGACGCAGCTGACGGGCGGGCCGGAGCTGCCGGGCAGCGTCGCCGTGACGTGGGAGGATCGCTTCTATCCCAAGGCATGGGGCCACCCGCTGCTGCGCGATGCGATCGCTGCGCACTACAACAACTTCTACGGCTCGCGCATCACGCCGGAGAACGTGATGGTGTTCGCCGGCGGTCGCCCCGGCATCTACGCGGTGCTCGCGTTCCTGAAGAAGCACGTCGAAGTGCGCATCGGCAACGTCGAGTGGCCGGCCTACCTCGACATCCTGACGCAGACCGGCTGCAGCTGGCGCGTGGTGCCGTTCACGCGCGAGAACGGTTTCCACCCGGCCAACGCGACCTACTTCGACCGCAGCGGCCTCAACGCCAAGACGCACCTGATGCCGGTGATCTCCAACCCCGGCAACCCGACTGGCCACACGCGCGCCGGAGCCGAACTCGAGGAACTCATCGCGATGGCCGAGCAGCCGAAGAACGGCATCCTGCTCGACGAGGCCTACGAGATGTTCCACGCGACGAAGGGGGTGAGCGGCATCCGCTACGTCAAGGACCTCGACAACAGCAACGTGTTCCTCGCCGGCGCCTGCACCAAGGGCCTGCAGAGCCCTGGCATCCGCATCGGCTGGATCATCGCCAGCAAGAAGAACGTCGAGACGCTCAGCAACTTCTCGAGCTTCGGCATGGGCGGCGTCAGCCACCCGTCGCAGCTCTACGCGGCGCAGCTGCTCGAGCCCAAGCGGGTTGCGCAGGCGCGCGACGCCCTGACCAGACACTACGGCATGCAACGCGAGCGCTACGGCAAGGCGTTCGCTGCGATGGGCCTGAAGGTGCACACCGGCGACGGCGGCTTCTACCACTGGCTCGAGCTGCCTGCGGGCCTGAACGCCGACGAGCTGAATCGCCGGCTGTTCAAGCACGGCGCCGCGATCCTCAAGGGCTTCGACTGCGACATGGCGCGGCCGCACCAGAAGGACCCGAGCTACCGCTCGCCGTACGAATCGTTCTTCCGCTTCTCGTTCGGACCGCTGCTGCCGGCGACGTTCGAGTCGGACATCGCGATCCTGCGCCAGGTGCTGGACGAATACCGCGCCGCCGTCGCGCGGTAGCACGCAGCCGTCGCCACCGCGCGGCCCAGGATGAACCCGATCGGCAGGGCGCTGATGCTCAGCTGGATAGAGCACTGGTTTCCTGAACCGGAGTTCACAGGTTCGACTCCTGTCGGGCGCGCCACTCGCGGTGCACGACAGCAGCCGCGAGGCGCGGCTCGCTCAAAGCGCGCCGATGACCAACGACAGCGCGTTCGTGACCGTCGCATTCATGATGTTGCCCAGCGCGTCGACCTCGATCGGCACCAGCTGGTTGAGGAACGTCTGGCCGAGCACCGCCGCACTCGACGGGATCGCCAGGCTCACCTCCGCGCTGCCAGTGTGGGTGACAAACAGGTCGTAGGAAGACGCTTGGACCCGCAGCAAACAACCGGCCTGGGCCTGCGGCAGCACCAAGGCGAGTGGCACGGACAACGCCTGGAACCCGATGAGCGACGCGACGAATGCGTTCGCAGGCAGTTCGGTTCCCCGCCCCAGGTACGCGTCGCCGAGGAACGGCAACACCATCGGCGCGAGGATGTTGGCACCGCCGCTGCCCGGACATCCCACTCCGAACGCCGTCGCGGACGCCGGGCAGTTCGTGGCCAACGTCCGGATCCCGTTTGCGGCACCGCCGAGTTGCATGAACGAGCCACCGACGAACACGGCGTTGTCGATCCGCGCCAGTGTCCACACCGTCCCGGTCAGCGCGGGCATGCTCTCCCAGACGTTCGCGGTTGCACGCCAGCGTCGGAAACCGCTGCTGAAGGTGGTTCCGCTGCTGCCGCCGACCAGGAAGTCACCGCCGGGCAGGGCCAACACCGCGCAGGCGGAGGTGTCGAACCCGTTACCGAACGGCTGCCAGGTCGTCCCGTTCCACGCAGCAACCCGTGCCGCGAAGACGCCGCCGATAGCCAGGAAGTTGCCCACCGCAACGGTGCGGCCGTCCGCGATCACGGTCAGGTCTTGCACGCTGCCGCTGGTGGACGACGACATCGAATGCCACGCCGAGCCGTTCCAACGTGCCACGTTGTGAGCGGGAACGCCACCCACACTCGTGAACACGCCGCCGATCACGAGATCTCCGTTTGGCAAGGCGATCATCGCTTCGACTCTCCCGGTGCCGAGCGAACCCAGGGACTGCCACGCGGAACCGGTCCAGCGGGCGACCTCGCCGTCGAACGCGAACGATGGCAGCCATCGCCGACCGAAAGCGAACAAGTCGCCCGCGGGCCCCACGGCGAGAGCGTCGACGGACATGGTGTAAGTGTGACTGAGCGGTTGCCACGCACCGCCACTCCACCGCGCGACGTTCGTCAACGGCACGGTTCCGGACGCGCCGAACACTCCACCCGCGACCAGCGCCTCGTCCGGCATTACCACGATGGCGGCCACCGGGCCAGACAGTCCGGCGCCAAGCCCCTTCCAGTTGCCCGACGGGTGATACGTCGCGATGTTGGCAACCGGCTGGTTGCCCGCTTGCGCGAACGAGCCAGCTACGGCCACAACACCTTCGGACAGCGGCGCGATCGCGAGCACCTGAGGCGAGGATCCGCCGATACCGGGAAGGCCGATCCCCGAACCCGCTGGTCCGACCCCGAGCGAACACTGCGCCGAGATGACCGGTGCGAGAATCGACGAGACCAGAACGGCAGCTATCACGTGACGCGTCGGGGCTGGCACGGAGGGTGGCTCCATTATTGAGACGCCAGGGCGCGCATAGGAAACAAGCTGTGGTGCCAGACCACCAGGAACCCGTCCCGCCATCCTACTGCATCAGGACACCTCGTCCATCGGGTCGCGGCGACCGGTTCAGGCCTCGTTACCGCCACTACACTTGCCACCGCGCGAGTTCGTTCCGCCCTCGACGCCACGAAGTTTCATAACAAGTGGCGCAAGATGGAAAGCGATCAGCTGGCGCGGACCCCAATGGCACATCTCGGCAAGGACAGCTACTCCCACATCCACTACGACTCAGCCCAGGCTTGCACGATCTCAGTACGCGAGGCTGCGAGGCTGCAGTCGTTCCCTGACGGATTGCAGTTCTGTGGCAGCATGAACGCAGGGTTGCGGCAGATCGGCAATGCCGTGCCGCCTCTGCTTGGCTATGCGCTCGCACGCCAGATCCGGAGGCAACTGGGCTTGCACGAGCAGCCCGACTTCCGTCGCGAATTCATGCAGGTGCCGGGCCGCTACCACGCGCACCCGTCGCACGAAATCCGCGACCACCCCCGCGGCAACGGCAACCGCACTCCCCAGCCAATCCGCTAGCATCCTCGCCCCGATGGCCAGCCCCTGCAGCACCCCGACCGCCGACCGCTTCCTGCCGACCACGGCCGTCGAGATGAAGGCCCGCGGTTGGAACGAAGTCGACGTCGTGTTCGTCAGCGGCGACGCCTACGTCGACCATCCATCGTTCGCAGCGGCCTTGCTCGGCCGCGTGCTCGAGGCCGAGGGCTTCCGAGTCGCGATCCTGCCGCAACCGCCGTGGACCACGCCCGACGCGTTCCGCCAGTTCGGTCGCCCGCGCCTCTGCTTCGCGGTCAGCGCCGGCAACATGGAGTCGATGATCAACCACTACACGGCGAACAAGAAGCGTCGCAACGACGACGCCTATTCGCCTGGTGGCAAGATCGAGCTGCGCCCCGACCGCGCCACCAACCTCTACGTGCAACGCTGCCGCGAAGCGTTCAAAGACGTGCCCGTGCTCGCCGGTGGCGTCGAAGCGTCGCTGCGCCGCGTCGCCCACTTCGACTACTGGTCCGAGACCGTGAAGCCGTCGATCCTCGCCACGTCGAAGGCCGACCTCGTCGGCTTTGGCATGGGCGAACGGGTGCTCGTCGAAGTGTGCAAGCGGCTGCGCGACGGCAAGACGATCCGCGATTGCCGCGACCTGCGCGGCGTCGCCTACCTGCTCGGCAGCAAGGAGACTCTGCCCGCGCACGAGTGGCACGATGCCGCGTGCGACAACCAGACCGTCGAGCTGCCGAGCTTCGAAGCGGTGAGCGCCGACAAGGTCGCGTTCGCGGTGGCGACGCGCCACATCCACCACGAGACCAATCCGAAGAACGGTCGTCGCCTCACGCAGAAGCACGGCGACCGCCTGCTCGTCATCAATCCGCCAGCGCTGGCACTCGACGAACGCGGCATGGACCGCATCTACGACCTGCCCTACACGCGCAAGCCGCATCCGCGCTACACGGAGCCGATCCCGGCGCACACGATGATCAAGGACTCGGTCACCACGATGCGCGGGTGCTTCGGTGGCTGCACGTTCTGCTCGATCACGATGCACCAGGGCCGCGCGATCCAGAGCCGCAGCCAGCGATCGATCGTGCGCGAAGTGCAGACGATGGTGAAGGACCCCGAGTTCAAGGGCCACATCAGCGACGTCGGCGGACCGACCGCGAACATGTACCAGATGCGGTGCACGCGCCCCGAAGTCGAAGCGAAGTGCCGACGGCTGTCGTGCGTGCATCCGACCGTGTGCAAGCTGCTCGGCGTCGACCACGGCCCGACCAAGTCGCTGCTGAAGCAGGTGCGCGAAGTGCCCGGCATCCAGACCGTGCGCGTCGCGTCCGGCATCCGCATGGACCTCGCCCGCTTCGACGACGAGTACCTGGCGGACATGGCGAAGCACCACGTCGGTGGCCAGCTCAAGGTGGCGCCCGAACACACGAGCCCGAAGGTGCTGTCGCTGATGAAGAAGCCGGCGGTGTCGACGTTCGACGAGTTCGCCGCGAAGTTCGAGCAAGCGAGCGCGCGCGCCGACAAGGAGCAGTACCTGATCCCGTATTTCATCGCGTCGCACCCCGGCTCCGGCGTGCACGAGATGATCGACCTCGCGGTGTTCCTGAAAGCGCGTGGCTACAAGCCGCGCCAAGTGCAGGACTTCATCCCCGCCCCAATGGACATCGCGACCTGCATGTATTGGACAGGGCTCGACCCGATGACGATGCAGCCGGTCGAGACGGTGAAGAAGCTGAAGGACCGCGAAGTGCAGCGCGCGTTGATGCAGTACTTCAAACCGGAGAACTGGTTCGTCGTGCACAAGGCGCTGGTCGAAGCCGGCCGCAAGGACCTGATCGGTTCCGGGCCGCAGTGCCTGATTCCCAGCAACCCGCCGAAGGTGGCGCTGACTTCGCGGCGCGACGCCGCCAACGGACGCGGCGGACGGCGAAGCGATCCCACCTACGTGCACGCGAAGGACGCCGGCACCAAGTCGCGCGGCGGACTGCCGTGCAACACGAGTCCGTACGACGACGACGAAAGCGACGACGACTGAGCCGACGCGGCGCGCTCTCGACGCGCGGGTGCGTTCGGCGTAGGGTCGGAGCGATGAGCCACGTGCACCTCGACCGCCGCACCTTCCTGTGGTCCGCCGTCGGCGCAACGCTGGCGGGCTGTCGCGTTGCGGCGTGCGACGTGGGGGCGAACGACCTCGAACGCGAACTCGTTGCGCTCGAACGCGGTGCCCGGCTCGGCGTCGCAGTGCTGGACACCGGCACCGGCGAGGTCCGCGGCCATCGCCTCGATGAACGCTTCGCGATGTGCTCGACGTTCAAGCTCGTGCTCGCAGCGATGGTGCTCGACCGCGCTGCCCGTGGCGGGCGCGCCCTCGATGCGCGCCTGGCGGTTGCTGCGGTGGACCTGGTGGCGCACGCGCCCGTCGCCAAGGCGGCTGTCGAGGCGGCGGCCACGCGAGGGCTCGCCACCGCCGAACTGACGCTCGGCGAACTCGCCGAGGCGGCGCAGACGACGAGCGACAACGCCGCGGCGAACCTGCTTCTGCGCGACCTCGGCGGGCCCGCGGCGTTCACCGCGTTCTGCCGTGCGCACGGCGACGACACGACGCGGCTCGATCGCTACGAACCCGACATGAACGTCGTGCGCCCCGGCGACGAGCGCGACACGACCTCACCGCGGGCCATGGCGCAACTGCTCGCCACGCTGTTTCGCGACGGGATCGCTCCCTCGGCACGGCAGACGTTGCGGCAGTGGATGATCGCGACGGAGACCGGCGCTGCGCGCGTTCGCCGCGGCTTGCCGATCGATTGGATCGCGGGCGACAAGACCGGCACTGGCGGCGACAGCGACGATGGCGTGACCATCAAGTGCAACGACGTGGTCTGGATCGAACCGCCGGGACGCGCGCCACTCGCCGTCGCCGTTTACTACGACACTGGCGTCGTCGGCGAATGGCCGACCGACGCCGACCAAGCCGTGCTCGCCGAAGTCGGCCGCATCGTGGCTCGCTCGCGCTGAGCTGCGCCTCGCCGGGCCACTTCACCCGCCGACCACCAACGTCAACGCATTCGAAGTCGAATGCGAAACTCGAATCTCTTCGCGCCGACGCTTCCGGTAGTCTGCATCGTCAGCTTCGCCGCGGCGGAAGCTCCTCGCCATGCGCGCACTGGTCTTTCAGCACGAACTCCACGAGGACGCCGGACTGTTCGCTCCGGCGCTGGCGCGGGTCGGCTTCACGCTGCAGACGCGGTTTCGCGAGGTCGATCCCAGCGACGAACATGCCGACCTCGTGGTCGTTCTCGGCGGCACCATGGCAGCCCACGCCACGGCATCGCATCCGTTCCTGGACGCCGAACTCGAACTGCTGGTGCGGCGCCTGCAACGAGGCGCGCCGTGCCTCGGCATCTGCCTGGGTGCGCAGTTGCTGGCGCGCGCGGCCGGTGGCCGCGTGTTTCGCGGCGAAGCGGGCACCGAGCTCGGTGGCTTGCCGGTGCAGTGGACGGTGTCGGGGCGCAGCGACCCCGTGCTCGGCGTCGCCGCGGCGACGCTGCTGGTTGCGCAATGGCATCAGGACACGTGGGCGGAGGTGCCAGGCGCGGTGCCGCTCGCAACCAGCGAGCGCTACGCCGCGCAGGCCTTCCGGATCGGGCCGTCGTATGCGTTCCAGTTCCATCTCGAACTCGATGCCGCCGCGTTCACGCAATGGCTGCAGCTGGATGCGGACGCGCTGCTGGCGAATGGGCACGACACCGCCACGTTGCTGCGTTCGGCAGCGACGCTCCAGACGCACGACAGCGCGCGCCGGCGCCTGATCGACCGACTCGCCGACCACTTCGCAGCAGTGTGCCGCCGGCGTTCGTGACGCATGGACGCCACCACGACACCAAAGCATTCGAAGCCGGGCGCTCCGTTGGTAACGTGCGGGCCATGACCGACGCCAACGCCGCCAAACGCGCCGCCGCTTTCGCCGCCGCCGACCTCGTCCAGGACGGCACCACCATCGGCTTTGGCACCGGTTCGACGTTCGCGTTCGTGCTCGAACGTCTGCACCAACGCATGCAGAAGGGCCTGCGCGTGCGCGGCGTCGCCACCAGCCAGGCCACCACCGATTTGTGCGGCAAGCTCGGCATTCCGGTGCTCGCACTCGACGACGTGCAGGCACTCGACCTCGCGATCGACGGCGCCGACGAGATCGCTCCGCAGAAGCACATGATCAAGGGCGGCGGCGGCGCTCACCTGCGCGAACGCCTGGTCGCGATCACTGCGCGCGAACTGGTCGTCATCGTCGACGAGACGAAGCTGGTGCCGGTGCTCGGCAAGTCGTTCCTGCTGCCGGTCGAAGTGGTGCCGTTCGGTTGGAAGCACACCGCGCGGCGCGTCGAAGGCACGGGCTGCAGCACCACCGTGCGCGAACGCGGCGGCAAGACGTTCGTCACCGACAACGGCAACCTGGTGCTCGACTGCCGTTATCCGGCGGGCATCCCCGATCCGGCCGCCCTGCAGCGCACGCTCGACGCGCTGCCGGGCGTCGTCGACCACGGACTGTTCGTCGGCATGGCCGGTCGCATCGTCGTCGGCAACCCGTCCGGCCAGGCTCGCATCCTGCCCTGAACAGACTCGGTCGGCTCGGCCTCAGACGCCGCCGCGCAACTCGGCCAACAGGCCGCTGCCAAACCACTCGTCGAGCGTGAACGTGCCGAGGGCGGCGGAGCAATCGGCGATGGCCGCGCGCGCCGCCGCGGCGTCCTTCGCATCGAGCCAGAACATCGCGTGGTTGCCGCCAATGCGCGCGGCGATCAACACGGCCGGGTGCTTCGCCAACGCGGCGCTTGCGGCGGCGCCGTCGCTTGCCGTCAACAGCACGTAGCCACGGCCGCCTTCGCCCGGAGCTGGCGTGCGGCCGGACGCCTTGATCGCATCGGCGGCGGCGAGGTCCTTGGCCAGTTGCGCGCGCAGCGGTGCTGTCGTCGTGAGCGAGTGGTACTCGAGCCGAAACACGCCGGCGAGGAAACCCGGATCGGTCTCCGCCAGTTCCTTCGCGCGCGCCGCGTCCTTCGTGGCGAGCACGAACAACCCGCGCCGCGCCGGATCGCTCTTCTCTTTGCCATACGGCCCCGCCACCAGCAGCTGGCCTTCGCGCGCGAGACGTTCCATGTTCGCGAAGTGGCCGCCGAAGACCTTGGTGCGCTCCTCCGCGGTCAACGGCACGGTGCGCGGCCCAGTCGCGAGCACGACCAGCGTGCACTCCAGCTCGGCGGGCGCAGCGGGCAAACAACTGCAACCAACGAGCACAACCGGCAGAACGAACGCGGCGAGGCAGCGCAGCATGGATCCAAGGTAGTCGAGCGGCACGCTGCGTCGAAGCGGCACCTTTCCCGGCCTCAGCGCCGCCGCACCCACACCCCGCGCAAGCCGGGCCGTTCCACCGGCTCGATTGCGTAGTGCGCTGGAAAGTGCGTCGTCCACAACGCGCGCACGGCCGGCTCTGTCGAGGCGAGGAAGCGACTCTGGGCGGCCGCGGTGACGAAGACCTCTGCACCTTCCGCGAAGCACCTCGCCAGCACCGCGTCGAACCACTCGGGCAGGGCCAACGCGACCTGGTTGCTCCGAGCCAGCCCGTAGTACGACTCGATCGTGCGATCGACCTCGGCGCAGAACACGCCGTCGATGCTCGTGCGCACCGCCGCCAGTTCTTCGGCATCGACGACCAACGCCAGCCGATGCTCGCGCCGCAACGTCTCGACGGCGGCCACGAACTGCGGATCGTGCGACATCGCGACTCGCCCCGCGACCGAGGTGACCGCGAGACCGGCGCTGAGCAGGAGCGCACCGACGAACAGCGAGCGCGGCAACGCCGACGCCGCCACCAGGACGGCCGGCACGGCGATGGGCAGCAGGTAGCCACCGTGCTCGAAGAAGTGGTCCCCGGAGCGCGCCAACAGCAGCACGACCGCCGGCGCGAACACCGCGACACCGGACAGGAACATCACCGCAGCCGGACGCGCGCGCTGACAACGCCACGCCAGCAGCACCAGCACCGACCACGGCAGGAACGACCAGACGACCTCGCGCCACAACACGCCCGCGACTGCGCCGGCTTCGGCAGTGCTCGCCCACACCATGAGGAAGTCCGCCGCCGAACCAACCGAGCGGAGCGATCCGGCACCGCTCGCCGATGCCACGGCAGCAAACACGGTGCCGTGCACCAGCACGACGAGTGCCATCGCGAGTCCACGTTCGCGCCAGACGACATCGCGAAGCAGCAGCATCGCGACCGCAAACCACGGCAGCAGCAGGTGGCCAAAGCCGTGCAGCGACGCCGCGATGCCGCACGCAGCACCGAGCAGCACCGCATTGCGAAGCCGTGGAACTGCGCACCAGCGCGCCAGGCACCACCACGCCAGCGACGAACCGGCGAAGGCGACGGCGTGCAGTTCGATCGTGGTCGCATACCAGAAACACGCCGGCGTCACCGCCACGGCGACCGGCAGCAACCACGGCGCGCGGTCTGCGGGCAACAGCCAGGCCGCCGCGCGATGCAGGCAGAACAGCCCAAACGCCGCTGCCATCGCCGACGCGAGCAACGCCGCCTGGTAGGCGCCGATGCCGAACGGCACCAGCAACCGATGCAGCCCCACCACCAGCGACAAGTACAGCGGATGCTGCGGCAACGCACCGGCGTCCCCACCCTGCACGAGGCCGATCACGTAGTCGGCATCGAAGCTCGCGACCGCATTGCTGCCGGCGACGACGAACACGACCAGCGCCACGGCGGCGAGGCACAGCGAGCGGTGGATCGGCACATGCCGAGGCCGCGCCGAAGCCGCCGGCACAACCGACAGCATCGGCTTGCCGAAGTACGCAGGGGCCTCTCCCCGCGCGACCTGGTCACGCCTTTCCATGGAGTCGCTAGCAAACCCGCGCCGCGCAGGAGGCGCAAGGCGGCGGGCAGCGCCGACCGCGGATTCTCAGCGCCCGTGCCGGTCGCTCCCGTCGGCTGCAGCGCCGAGGCCGCGGCGTCAGCGGATACCGAGCGTCAGCTCGAGCGCGTTGCTGGTCGCGACGCCGAGCGGGTTCGCGGCGGCATCGAGCACGCCGCCCTGCGCGTACACCTCGACGCCAACGAGCACCGGCGTGCTCGGCAACACGAGCGACCAGCCCGCGGTCGGTGCGCTGGCGAGCAGCGTCAACACCGCCGGCTCTGCCAGCACATCGCAGCCTGGCGCGCCAACGCCGCCGAGCGCGAACGGCAGCGGAACGCCGCCCCACGTGGTGTTCGACGTGCCGAACGCGACGAACGGGACGGCCGCAGCGGCGACGGGAGCCAGGGTACCGGCCATCGTGCTGCCGAGCCACGGCAGGTTCGCAGCGACGAGTTGCAGCGCACCGCCACTGCCGGCACAACCCGCGCCGAACGCCGTCGCCGACGCTGGCCACGGCGTCGCGAAGGCCCACAGGCGGTAATCGACATAGGCAACGACGCGGCGCCTGGGCTCGTCGTGCACCAACGCGATGCCCTCATTGGGGAAGGTGGGGATCGCGGGGGTCGCCGTGGTCAACGTCGTCCATGCGGCGCCGTCGAACTGGTAGGTGACGGTCTGGCCATTCTGCAGCTTCCCAGCCAACACTGTGCGCTCCCGCTGCGTGTCGTAGGCGATGCTCTTTACATAAAGCGCGGCGGACACCGGCGCTCGCTGTTGCCACGTCGTCCCGTCGTAGACCCAGGTCTCGGTGGGAGCAGCGGCGACGAAGGTGGCACCCTGGAGCACACATTCGCCGCGCTCGGTGTCGAACGTCATGCTGGCACTTCCGCGCGGAGGAGGCGGCGACGGGACGAAGACCTGGGTCCACATCGAGCCGTTCCACTCCCAGGTGTCGTTCGGGCTTGTCTCGCCACCCGACGGATGCGGGATCCAGCCGCCGTGCAACACGACAACGTTGCGGCGAGTGTCGGTCGCCATCGCGACACTGTGGCGTGGACTCGGGCGCAGCGCCGGTTGCAACGGCGTCCAGTTGGTGCCGTCCCAAGCCCACATCGTGTTCGTGTGCAGAGCGGCTAAGTCGCCGCCATTCCACAGCAAGGTGCGCTGCGAGATCGGGTCCCAAGCAGCGCTCGGGAAGCGGCATCGCGGCGACACCGTCACGCCCGCGGCGAGCGTCCAGGTCGCATTGTCCCATTCCCACGTCCGCGTGCCATTGTAGGAGATCTCGATGCCGACGAGCCGATCGCGGACCCGATCGTGGACCAACGTGTGCAGTGAGCCCGGCAAGCCGTCGTCACCGGACCAGCCGGTAACGTGCCCCGTGAAAGTCACGCTTTTCAGAGCGCTGGCGTATTGGCCGCCGACCGAGACGAGTTGCTGCCGTGCCACATCCCACGTCAGCGAGCTAACCCCGATCGCTTTCGGCAACGGGGAGGCGACGACCCAACTCACGCCGTTCCATTCCAGCGTGGCGGCATTGGAGTAGGGCCATGGATCCCCGAACGGATCGTTGGGCGGCCACCCCGAAATGCCCCCAGCCAACGCCAACCGCGCGCGGATCGGATCGAAGGCGACGTTGGCGATGCTGCGAGGCGACAAGGTCGCGTTGCGATGCTGCCACTGCGTCCCGGTGGCCGCCAACGAGTAGGTATCGGTGAAGACGACCTGCTGTGAGTAAGGGTAGACCGGGATGAACTGCGTCGCATGACCGCCGACTCGCACCAGCTCGTTGGCGATCGGGTCGTGGGCGAGCGCGGCGCCGATCACCTGGGGCCCACCGACGGCATTGCGTGACGCCCACGCGGTGCCGTTCCACTCCCACAGATCTGCGAGCCCGGCGCTCCATACGGAGGTCGTCGAGCTACCGCCGTACACGACGACGCGATTGCGACCGGCGTCCCACGTCATCGCGTGCAGGAACCGCGGTCCGGGTGCGTTCGGCGCGAACGTTCGCTGCAGCCAGGCGACGCCGTCGAACTCCCACAGGTCGCCGAACAAGTTCGCGCCGGCCCCGTCCCGGCCACCGAACATCACCAACCGGTTGCGCGCCGGATCGAACGCCATCGCGTGACCCTTGCGGGGCGGCGGCGTGGGCGCCGTCGAAGCGGTCCAGGTCTGGCCGTCCCAGCTCGACGTCCGGAACACGCCGTCCGGACCGAAGCCGAGGTGCCAGACGCGTTGGTTCGGCCCGAACACGGCAGGCCCAGTAACGTAACTCACCGGCGTCAGCTGCTGCCAAGCCGCTTGGCCGTGCACGAAATCAACGGTCGCCACGACGGCGAGGGCGAGGGCAAGATGAGCACGCATGGGCATGTTCGTGTGGGTTTAGGAATTTCAACCTGGGCTTCCGGACCACCCATTCCCCAGGCCGACATTCTGCTTTCGCCGCGCACCCCTGTCCAACCGGTTGCGCCACCTGCTCCACCTGCTTCGGTCAGGTTCACACCCCATCCCCGCCAGCGAATACACCGCTGCTTCGCCACGACCCACCCGAGGTCACCGCGCAATCGCCATCTCGAATTCCGCCACGACGCTGGCGGTGGCAGGCCCCATCGACCTGAGCACTGCTAGCTCAACCCAGGATCGTGGATCGCCCTCCCCGCCCGCGACGGGCTCCTATGCACTCAGGCAGACCAACAACTCCGCCGCGCTAGCCGAGCTAACGCCGAGCGCCGACGCGCCGGTAGAGTCCCGCACCCGCCCGATGAACCCCGACTTCACGAAGATCTCGTACGGCTTCGCCGAGTTCGGCAAGGCCTCGCTCGCCGAGTGGCAGAAGGCTGCCGGCTCCACCGAATCCTGGCAGAGCCCCGAGGGCATCCTGCACCGCGGCGTCTACACGAGCGCCGACGCGCCCATCCCCCATCAGGGCGGCCTGCCCGGCTTGCCCCCGTTCCTCGGCGGTCCCTATGCGACGATGTTCGCGCAGAAGCCGTGGACGATCCGCCAGTAC
>SXGT01294445.1_pt1 | contig 14379 bp, 14 predicted proteins | sample 3176221 | NCBI WGS metagenome assembly SXGT01 (sample SAMN11356862, study PRJNA531348) | freshwater metagenome | isolation source: freshwater sample F1-120 | place: China: Fuxian Lake, Yuxi | collected 2017-12-25
AATCCGGCGTTGCGCAGATCGACCGAACTGTAGAAAGGCGCGGCGTGCTGCATCCATTGGCGACGAAACCAGTGTTCGATGTCGGTCTGTGCGTCGATGACATGGCGCTCAAGTTCAAGCAGCGGCCCGGTCAGGGCGGTTGTGAGATGGGGAACCATGATGGAGGTTGCTTGAAGAATGTGATTGAAGCGAAGTTTAAGGCCGTGTCGCGCCGCTCAAAAGCAAACACCGAATGTTTACCGTCCAACATGTTGCCGGACTTTCTGCTGGGCGAATTCACGCATTTCCGCACCAAGCCGGGTTTGCAGTGCACGCTGGTAGGCTGCACCGGCATCGTCCCGATTGCCGGTTTGTTCCAGTGCCACGGCGAGTCCGATCCACCAGTTGCCTTGCGCAGGTTGCAACCGCAATGCTTCGCGGTAGGCCCGCGCGGCCTCTTCCTGGCGGCCCAGTTTGCCGAGCGTGCCGGCATACAGCGCCCAGTTGGCGGCATCGGCATGGCCGGCCAGAGCGGTCTTCAGGATGCCGGCGGCTTGCGTGTAATCGCCATTCTGCATGTGCAGTTGCGCCATGCCGCGCGGATACCAGGCGTCCTGCGGGTGGAGTGCCTGGCCTTCCTGCAGCAGCACTTCCGCGCGCGCGCGATCGCCGGTTTCAAGCACCAGCGCGATCAGGCTCTGGCGCGCGGCTGAATGCTTCGGGTCGAGTCCGAGCGCGGACTCCAGGCGCTCGCGCGCATCGTGGTTGCGACCTTGTTCGAGCAGACGGCCGGCTTGTCGCCACGCATCCTCGGCCTGGAGTTCCGGCGTCGGCGGCTTGGTTTCCTTCAACACCCGCGCAGCCGGCTCGGACAGGCGAGTGTCCATGCGCGGCAGCGGCACGGGTTCCGGTTTGCGTGGCGCGGGAGCGGCGGCAGCGGCGGGCAAATTCACCTTCGAGGACGCCGCGAGGCGCCGGTTTTCATGGCCAGGCTGGTCGGTATTCGACGGTGCCGCGGCGAGTTCGCGTGACAGGCGCAGTTGCGGTGTAGCCGGATCGGCACGCGGCGATGCGGCGGCAGAGGCCGGCAGGGATGTCGGCGTCGGCGAGACCACGGCTGGCTCCGTCGGCCAGAACCACCAGGCAGCCGCAAGCACCACACCCAGGCCGCCCGCCAGCCAGGCCAGCCGGCGCGAGTCGGTATCGCGTTCAGCTTCCACCGCGATGACGCCGTGCGGCATCGTGGTATTCGCGCCCTGGCGATCCAGATCCTTCAGTACCTGATTGATGACACTCATGCCGCGTTCGCCAGAATCCGCCACCAGGGTCGGCGCGCGCCCGGCGTGTCGCGCGCGGCAAGCCGGGCATGGCGCGGTTCGGCTTGCGCCAGGCCTTCGCCGAAGGCGAGCAACAAGGTCTTGTGCGCCAGGATGTTGAGCAGTCGCGGTACGCCCTGGCTGAGTTGATGCAGCTTGTGCGCGGTTGCCGGCGTGAACAGGGGGGCGCCGGCGCCGGCCTGGGTTGCCCGATGCATCAGATAAACCGGGGTTTCCCGCGCCGTGAGTGGCGAGATTCGCTCGTGAAACACGATGCGGCTACGGATCTGGCGGACAGAGGGCGCTGCCAGACGGGCATCCAGTTCCGGCTGGCCGAACAACACGATCTGCAACAACTTGCGCTTTTCCGTTTCCAGATTGGTGATCAGACGCAGCGCTTCCAGGCTTTCCAGCGGCATCGCCTGCGCTTCGTCGATCAGCGCCACCGCGCGTTTGCCGGCCTGCGCCAGTTCGAGCAGGCGGATTTCAAGCGCCTTGGTCAGCCCATAGGCGACACTGCGCCGGACATCGCCACCCAGTTCGGCGAGCAAGGCCTGATTCAATGCCGCCGGGGAAAGATGCGGATTGGGTACATAGGCGGCAGCCCAGTCCTGCCGTTCGAGCTGGTTCAGCAAATAGCGGCAGAGCAGGGTTTTGCCGGAGCCGACCTCACCGACGATCTTGATCAGACCCTCGCCCGATTCCAGTGCCACCAGCAAGGTGTTCAGCGCCGCCTGGGCGCCGACGCCGGGAAAGAAGTAGCCGGTATCCGGTGTCAGGCCGAAGGGGAATTCCTTGAGGCCGAAGTGGGCGAGATACACCGTGGCTACTTCCGCGCCGAAGGCGGATCAAACCCGAGCAGGCGCGTGCTTGCATCGCGCGCGCTTTCGGTCCAGTCGGATTGCTGTCTGATCAAGGTCGGCTTGAGCAGGATGACCAGTTCCTGCTTCTGTCTGACCCGATTCGTGTTCTTGAACATCGCGCCCAGCAGGGGCAGATCGCCGAGTCCGGGGACTCCGCTGCCGCTATCGCGAGACTCCCGTTTCATCAGGCCGCCGATGGCGGCGATCTCGCCATCCTTCAGGCGCACGATGCTGTCGGTCTCCGAGATGCTGCTTTTCGCCAGCGGCAGCTTGTAGATGCCTTGCTGGCTGCCCAGGTCGATCACCTTTTCGTCGGTAACGACCAGACTGACCGAGGGATGCACGTGCAGGATGATGTTGTCCGCGTCGTCGATTTGCGGTGTCACATCGAGCGCGATGCCGGAAAAGAAGGGCTGTGTGGTGACGCTGGTCGAGGTGGTCGAGGTGTTGCCGACGGCGGAGGGCGTGCTGCTGATTTCGGTGATGAAGAATTCGTCGGTGCCGACCTTGAGTACCGCCTTCTGGTTGTTGATCGCGGCGATGCGCGGACTCGAAAGCACCTGAACCTGGCCCTGGGTTTCCAGGAAGCGCAGCAGCGCGGCAAAGCTGTCGGTCTGGAACGCCAGGCCGATCAGGGTACTGTTCGCGGCCTGGTTGAGCACGCCGAAGTCGGCGGGGGTGTTGAGGAACGGCGCTGCACTGGAAGGAAACGTCGCCTGGCCATAATTGCTGCTCAACGCAAACGGAATATCCTTGCCGGTGCCGATGGCGGCCCAGTTGATGCCGGTCTGGGCGCCTTCATTCAGCGTCACCTCGATGATCTTGGCCTCGATCATGACCTGCCGCTCGACCTGCACGCGCGCCGCCTTCAGATATTCGATCACCTGCCGCTGTTCGACCGGCAGCGCCCGTACCATCAGCATACCGGTATGCGGGCTGACGCTGATGCCACGCCCACCCGGACAATTACCCGCCGCAGCGGTGGGCCCGGCGGTTGCCGAGGCGGTGACCGCGCAGCCGATCAACATGCCGACCGATGCCTGCATTTCGCCCCAGAAATCACTTGCCACCGAGGTCACCACGCGGCTGCTGTCAATCGACCCGCTCTGGCCGGAGGCGGAGCCGGAGGACGCGGCCGGGCTGTTGCCGGAACTTCCCGTCCTGGCCCCGGCATCGGCGATGGAGCCGGAAATCACGCGCAGCTCGGATTTGCCCTGGCGCAAGGAAGCCGGATAGGCGATGGAGTAGAAACGGGTCTGCAAGGTCAACGGTTGCACATAGATGCGATTGCCGTCGATGCGGTAGTCGTAGCCATAGAGTTCGCGCAGTGCCTCCATCGACTCCGGCACGCTGACATCCTTCAGGTTGACCGTGATGCTGCCGGCCACTTCCGGGTGCAGCAGCATGCTGTAACGGGTGCCGGAGGCGATGCCGAGGAAGACCTGCTGCGCAGGTGCGGCGTTGACGGCCAGATCGAAGCGCGCTTCGGCCGGTTGGCTGGCGGTTCGGGGCAATTCCAGCCGGGTCTGCGGTGCCAGTGCGGCAGCCACGGCGGCGGGAAGCGGCGTCGGCCTGGCAGCAGGGGCTTCGGCGGCCCGGCGGATTTCATCCTGGATCGTTGCCAGCGCCGGCGGTTCGCGCACCTGGGCGCATCCGGCCAGGGCCAGCAACCCGATCAGTCCCGCCGACATCGCGGTGGCGCGAGACGGCAGCGCCCTCGCGCGCACCTTGCGGCGCAGGCAAGCGGCGAGAGCGTTCAATGGCGTCATCATTTCTTCTCCATGCGCGCCCCGGAGGGCGTTCCGGCCGGAGTCTTGACCACGTCCGGCAACCATTTGAGCAAACGTTTGCTTCTGTCCGGCAGGCCGATCCAGACGCCGCGCGCGTCGATGCTGGTCACCTTGCCATCGGCCAGCGGATCGCCCGGCCGCACGATCTGGCCATCGACCACGGCATAGGGTTTGTCCGCCATCAGAAACAGACTGGAAACGTTCAGGCCGGCTTCGATCCGTTTCGTGGCGACGCTGCCGGCCATGTCCCGCTCGGCGAAGCCAGGTGGCGGCCGAGTCGGGTCGGCCAAGTCGGCGTGTGCAATGCCGACCAGCGCCTGCACGGCGAGCAAGGCCACGGCGGGGTTCAGACGGTCAGCCATGTCCGCTCCAGACTCAGGGTGTAGAGAATCAGCGTCAGGCTGATCTCGGGATGAGCGACGGCATCGAGTTCTGCGTGTGCCCAGTAGAAGCCGAACGGCAGGTGTTCCAGCCGCTCCATATAGCGGGTCAGCGCAGCATAGTCGCCGACCAGGGTTAGCCTGACTCCGTGCCTGAACAAGGCTGCGTCGGCGGGTGGCGCCGATGCCTCGGCCACCCCGGCGGCGGCCGGCGGCATTGGCGTGATCGGCTCCGGGGCGAGAGTTTCCAGACTGGCCAGGCGCAGGCCAGGCTGATCTCCCAGCATGTCGCGCACCAGCTTCGGCATGTCCTTGGCCGCAACCATCCTGGCTTGCAGACCGGCCGCCGTGCGCAGGCGCGCTGCCAGGTTGCCGCGTGCGCTTTCCAGACGTTGTCGGGCATCGCGCCGAGGGTCCGGCTGGCTGGCACGCGCAGTGAGCACCTGTTCGGCCTGCGCCAACTGTTCCCGCGCCTGCGCGACTTTCTGCTGTTCTCCCCGGCGAGCGCGATCCTGCGGCGCCAGCAACAATGCATCCACTGTCGCCCAGATCGCTGCCAGCAGCAGCACGAACAGGATGACCCGCTCACGCACGCTCAGCGCATCCACTTTCCGCATCAGTTCCTGCACCTGCTTCATGGCGCACCACCCGGCGCACGCGTATTCGTATCCAGCATCTGAGCGCGCGCATGCAGCGAAAACTCCAGGAAACGCGGCGCGGCGACGACATTGCTGGCGGGATGCGGCTCGCCCTGACCGGGTTCGGTTGCCGGCGGCCCGATTTTCAGGCCGGCAAAGGAAAGGCCGACGAACAGCGGTTCCCGCCGCAGATTCCCGATCAGATGCGCTGCGGCATCCCCGGTCAGCGCACGACCTTGCAGATCCATGCCATGCCCGCCTGTGTGGAAGGTGACGCGGGTCAGCCAGGCGCCACCGCTGGCGGTGTTGCCAAGTGCGCGCGACAGCGCGCGAAACTGTGCCGTATATCCGGTTTCCGATCCCAGCGCGCCGCTGGATATCGCCTCCTCTGCCTGTTGCAGAAGTCTTGCGCGCGTCTCCAGGGACGCGGCTTCCGAACTGGTCTGGTCCAGATTTGCCGAATTTTCCGGTGCGCTGGCGGCGAGCTGCCGGGTGACGGCATCGGCGCGTTGCACAATCTGGCTGACCTGCCCCTTTAATTGGGCCAGCTGCCAGTTGCCCCAGACATACAAGGCGATCAGGCCGGCCAGGAACGCGATTCCGGCGATGCCGATCGAGCGAGCCGGCAATGCGATGCGGGGTGGCCGGAATTCCGCCTGGTAGAGGTTGATCCGCTTCATTGCGGGCGTCCCCGCAGGCTCGCGCCGAGTACATGAAAAGCGATATTCAGGGTATTTACGTCATGCCACTGCACCTGAGCATCGGTATCGGGCTGGGCGGCAAAATCGAATATCCGGTTCAGGTCGATGCTGTCCACACCTACCGGCAAATAGTCGCCAAGGCGACGCAAAAGCGCCGGGGCTTGCTCGGTCGGGGCCAGGTAGAGCTTGGCCAACGGCAGCCAGGAATACTGACGCTCGAAGTAGTCCACCGAGCGTTGCGTCTCCATCGCGACCCGGTCAAGCAGCATCTCGCCGCTCGCACCACGCCCTTCGATACGGCGCGACATGATCAGGCTGGGCCCGAAGCTGAACGTCAACAGCGCGTTTTCGCCATCGTAATGCAGCAACGCAATCGCATAGTCGGCTGGGCTGATGCGCATCGCCAGGTTGTGCTGTGCGGTTTCCCGGATGTCGATCACGTCCAGTTGCAGTCCGGCCGCCTGGTAGGGCTGCGCCAGGGCGCGGATCGCGATCGCTTGCGCGGCGACGACATACAGGCTCGCCGCCCGGCCGCCACCGCCCGGAACGGGCAGGTGATCGAGAACCGCATCATCAATGTGAAAACTGAGCAGATCCTTCACTTTCCAGCGGATTGCGCTGCGGATTTCGTCGTCAGGCACGCTGGGCGCTTCCACCATCACGGTCTGGTAAAACTCCTGATCAAGCAGACTGATCAACGGCGCGTCCTTGATGCTGCAATCAGCCGCAAGCTGGCGCAGCAGGCTCTCGTCAACCGTCTTGTTGCCGCGCTCCGTCACGTCGCCATCCCGCCGGGCATAAGCCAGGACACGAACCCGTTCACCGTCGTCACGCACCCGCAAAGCCACGACGCCGCCTGAAACAGGGCTGAGCACAGCATGACTGCGCGCGCGGGCACGGGATCCGAACCATTTCATGTGTGCGGGCCAACCCTGTTTACGCAGCGCACGAGGCGACTTCGAACACGCTTCGTCATGTCAATAAACCTCCCGCCGAATGATGACCCGATCCTGCCCGCCACGCTTGCCAAAAGCAGCGCGCGCACGCGGGTTGTCGTCGAACAGGTTGGCGTCTCCGGCTTGATCGACGCCATCCCAGTTGTACTTCAGCCAGTCCGGCGCGCTGACGGCAAGGTCGAGATAGCCGAAATTGCCTGCGCCCGGTGCGGACAACCGCAGACCAGCGTCGCCATTGATCAACGGGCTGTTCAAACTGGCTGTGGTTTCGCCGCTGGCGAGCCGGTTATCGGCTGTCTGCGCAAAATATGTAAGGCCCGGAGCCGCAAGGCGGGTGCAGTTGTCGGCAGTGTTGGCCACGAAACCACGGCCGTTCCAGTATTGCGCGCCGAGCGGCACCGGCAGCGGACGTTCCTCCGCTCCGGCGGCGTTGGACATGCGCAGGCGCCCGAAGTAGAGGGCGGCATCGTTACCGGTTGCCGCATTGCCATCGTCGAAACCAATCCCGCCATGCACATGGGGGTTGCCGGCATAGACCACGCCATCGCCGTCACTCACGTTGGCAGCCAGACTCAGACTGGTATTGAACGGTGCCTGCTGGTTGTCGCGGACGAACACGAGTCCGCCGCCGGTGGCAGGATCGCCGACGCCGAAAGTCAGACTGCCGATGCCGTCGCCCAGATCGCTGACACCGACCGCCGGCAAGGCGCCCGGCGACGCCAGCGAACCGCCTGTTGCACTCCAGGTCTGGCTGCCAACAGAGGCAGGCGTGAACTTGAACAACGTGCCGCTGTAATTGCGCGTCGTGGCACCGCTGCTGTTGCGCGCGGTTACCCGCCAGACCGGTTGGATGCCTAGACCGAATGCCTGGCCAAGGTAGGTAAAGCTGCCACAGCCGGGCGTAAAGGCGGGACTGTTGGTGCTGATGTCGAAATGGTCAGGCACAAAGCGGCCGATCGTGAAGGCGGCGGAAGCAAGCGTCCGCTCTGCCGCACTGGAGCCATCCGCAGCATCGACTGCGGCATAGCTGTCGTCGCTCAGCGTGACACTGATGGCGCCGGCTTCGGAGTAGCTTGCCGTGCTGGAAGTGCGCGTTCCCGCGTTGCCTGAAAAGGTGCCGACAGAGAAGCTGCCGGCTATGCATGCGCTGGTCGGCAACACACAACTGACGAGACTGGCGGCGGGATTGCCGGCATAGCCGGTGGTGACCGAACCGAGCGCGTTGTAAGCGGTGGCGATCAGGCTGAAGGGTCGCCCGGCCTTGTGCAGCGGCGCTGCGGTGGCAGTAGCCGCATTCAGGATGCGGGCGGTACCGGCTGCGGCCCAGTCGGCATCTCTGGCGATGCCGACCAGACTGGCGGGGCGCAGGGCGAAATTGTCGGAGGAGCAGGCGGTCACGCTGGCTGCGCCGGCGGCGGGATATTTCATGCGCAGACGAAGATTTGGCCAGGCTTCGTTGTGGCTGACGCTGATCCGCTTGCGTCCGTTGTCCCCGGAAGCAAAGCTGGCGCTACCGACTGCTGCGACGCTGGTGAAATCGGCGCATGCCGAAGCTGACGCGGCATTCACCAGTTCCAGCCCGACATCACCGGTAAAGGTGGTCAGCACGGCCGTGCCGGCCGCATTGATCGGGCTGATGTCGAGACTGAAGGCCTGGCCGGCGATCTTGGTCTTGATCACACCGCTGACCGCGCCGGCGGCGGTGGCCGTCTCGAATGCATTGAAGCCGCTCGGCGTGATGAACGCGGGATCATCATCGAGCAGGGAAAGCTTCATCTCCTGCCTGTCACTGTCCAGCTTGACCGTACCGTCAGCGCTGCTGACCTCCGTAATGCGCAGAATGATCGACTTGGCCGGTTCATAGGTGGCGTCATTGCTGATCGTGAAATCAATGCCGGCTTCGGTTGGCGCCTCGTCATCGGAAGGGTCGATGGTGACGCTGCCGGAGGCCGGCAAGTTGGTATCGCCGGCGCCGGCGCTGCCGGATACCGAATACTTGATGGTGATGGGTTTGTCCGCCTGGACATCCGCAGTGATCGAGACCGAGTAATCCGTATCGGTTCCTTCGGTCAACTCGGCGCTGTCGAGGTCGAAACCGACGTAGTTGAAGTCGCGTACGTTGAGGATTTCGCTGTCGACATCGTCACCCGTGTTGATCAGGCCGTTGGTCGGCGAGGTGATGGCCGATTTGGTGATGAACTCCCCCAGCCGACGCGGTTTGCCGGTCACGCTGAGCGTGGAACTGGCGCCCGCTGCAAGCGTGCCGATTTTCCAGACCAGGCCGCCGGTACCGACTGACGCCGAGCCGCCGCTGGTGCCGAGGCTGGAAAAGTTATCGGTCGAGAGCGTGCTGTCGGTCAGGACGATATCGCTGACCGAGCTTGAACAGGTCTTGTTGGAGACGTTGAGGGTGAAGGTAACCAGGGTGTCATTGACGATCGGGTTGCTGATATCGAGGCTGCTGGAAACGGTCAGATCCTTGCCGGACAGGCTGCATGTGTTGCTGCGGCCGATGGTATGGAATGTGGTGTTGCTGACGCTGCCGGCCCAGTCGCCGCCATCCTTGGCCCGGGAAACATTGCCGCTGGTGTTGCGTGGTGCAGTGGCATCGACGATCTTGACGCCGGAGAAGCATGCCGGCGGTGTCTGTATCCTCTTTTCGATGGCGAGGTAATCGATCAGATACCCGAAACGATCGACCAGTGCGTAATCGTTGGAACGGTTGCTCCGATTGCGCAGCGTAAGCCTCATGCTGTCGTTGAAAATGAACTGTCCATTCGCCGTGAAACCGGAGGACAGGTAATACCCGCCCTTTTTGCTGATGCTGCCCCTGCTGTCCATGTAGTAAACCACCAGTTGCCAGGTTTTCCAGATGGCAGGATCGATATTGTCGAGGTTGTAGATCTCGACCTGGTTGCTGGTCGAGGAGTTGCCGCTGCTGCCGATGCGGATTTCGTTCATCACGGCGCTGCCCATGTAGCTTGAACAGGCTTTCGGGCTGGTCACGCTTTCCGCGCGCACCGCCGGTATGTGCAGGAGGAGTCCGACGCCAGCCAGCGCGAGCGCGGCGGAATACGAGAACAGGGCGTGGCGAAAAGGAATCAAGGATCATTGCTCCAGACTGGCGCTGACCCGCCGCTCGGCATATTCCGGCAGCGTCGGCGCCGGATTCGGGCAGATGCCTGCGGCCGGCTGATTGCAGGCGATGCTGGTGATTTCATGAAACGTGATCGTTGTGCCGGCTTCATCTGCGGTGCGCGCAGTACAGGCGACGCTGGCGGTAAATCGTGACAGTCCGGCGCCAAAGGCGATGTTCTGTGCTGCGCAACTGCCGGCGACGCGTGCGGCATGGATTCCGGCTTCAAGGCCGGCCTCGGCGGCACGATAGGCGCGTTCACCCTCGATCGCGAGCGCGTCCTGCCCTAGTGTGGCTTGCGTGAGTTGCATCAACCAGCCGGCCAGCCCACCCAGGACGACCAGCAGGAAGATGGCGGCAGGAAGCGCGAAGCCGCCGGTGGTCGCGATGGACACGCCCTGCGCGGCAAGGCGACGCCGTGTTCCCTGGCAGTCCGGCGCCGCGCTTTGCGACCGGTATTCAGGCATCGTTGTTCACCACGATTTCACGATACAACGAGACTTGCTCGGCATTGTCGCCCGTGTTGTTTTCCAGTTGCAGCCAGAGCGAGAGCTGACCCAGCCGCTGGCTGGCGCCGGCGGCATAGCCGAAACTGCACGCCTTGATCCGCAGCGCCAGCAGAGCGTTGGTTCCGGCGCCGAAGCCGGTCGGCTGGACGGCCGCCGGCGCGCCATAGCCCGAGTACCTGCGCAAGGTGCCGGCGGCGGGATCGCATACATAGCTGACCGGCGTGGTGACCAGAAAGAAGCGGTGATTCGGCGATTCCAGCGGCAAGGGCGCGCCGGTGGCGCTGAACGCCAGATTCGACACCGTCCCGCTGCTGGTCACCGCACGGCGATTGCCGCCCAGCCAGGCGGAGGTATCCGCATCCAGCCCCAGGTTGTAGATCACCAGATACTGATCGCGGGCCGCGCCGACGCCGGGTCCGAGCACATCGAACCCGGTGTCGGCGCCGGAGGTGAAATCGAGAATGTCGCCGCTACCGTCTCCGGCAGCAGCCGCGCGATAGCGGCCGCCATCGGCAATCGGCAGGTATTCCAGGTAATAGGTGCCGCCACTCTCGGTCACGCGTACGCTGTTCGGTAGCGCACCGCGCAGGTCACGCGCAATGCGGACCAGCGCGCCATCGGCGGTATCGGTCAGTTCCGCCCGACGGGCGGCGGCCAGATAGCCTTCCAGCGGTACTCGGATAAACACTGCGACGATGCCGGCCAGGATGCCGACCACGGCAATCACGACGATCAGTTCGATCAGGGAGAAGCCCTGGTGAGGGGATGGGGGTGACGAAAAAATCGCAACGCCAGGCGGCTTTACCCTTGTTCCCTTCGTCATCGCCGAATCGCCTCAGTAATTCGCCCGATAACCTTCCAGCGCGAGCTGCGCACCGGCGGGGTCGGTGATCGTGACGGTGATGCGATAGCCCTCGCCTGCGGGCACCGTGCCAAAGGCGGCGACGGCGACGGCCACACGGGCCTGATAGTTTTCCAGCCCGGTCACGCCGGCATTGTCCAGGCCGCGTATGCCGCTCATCGAAAAGCCGTTGTAGTCATCGACATCGTCGAACCATTGCCGGTTTTCGCTGGTGTAAGGGCCGGCGAAACCGCCCAGCGAGGGATCGTCGCTGGCGGTGTCACCGAATGGTTTGAAGCTGATTTCATCGAGCAGGGATTGAGCGATGGACAAGGCCTGCCGGCGCAGCAAAGGGTCGGCGCTGCCCTGATTGGCGATGTCGAAGGCCTTCAGCACAACCACCAGCGCGACGCTGACCACGACAATGAACATCACGGTTTCGATCAGCGAAACACCCAGCATGCCCCTTGTCCCTTGCGTCCTGTAGCTTGCCCCTTGTGCCTCAATGAACATAACCGGTCTCCGCTTCCAGCGTCAGCGTGCGCGTCCGATCGCCGGTGATGCTCAGCACGAGTCCGCGATCCGGCCGTCCCAGCGCGTCGAAACCGAGGCTGCTGACGGAGCCGCTCTGGCTGACGCCACTCGGCACGCTGATCCGGAACGGCTGGCTGCCATCCGGCCCCGGCAGCAGATTGGCTGTCGGGCACGGCGTCGTGGCCACACCGCACAGATTCAGCCCGTCGCTGTCCACCAGAACGCTGACACCGCCGTGGCGGGCGATAGCCAGCTTTTGCGCATAACGCAGAAATCCGGCAGCGGCGTCGAAGTAGCCCCGGGACAAAAACGTGGCCGTGTCGAAGAACCGAGGCGCCGCCACGGCGGCCAGAATGCCGGCGATGGCGATGATGCCGACCAGCTCAACCAGGGTGAAGCCACTCGCCCGGGCTGGCACGGTGTTCACCCGGCCAGAGCCCCTTAGTCGCAGTCCGTGGCTGCCGGGGCCGCGCTGATGACGGGCGCCGCGCCCGAGCCAGCCGATTCCGTGTAGGTGATCTTGCAGGCGGTATGCGCCGCATCGACCTGGATGGTCAGGACGGTTGCAGTTGCAGCGGTGGTCGTCAGGTCGTAGTCGGCGAGGCCGCCGGCCGCCAGCACGATGCCGCTCGATGCTGCCGTGGTGTTGACGTCGGGATAACCGTTTACCAGAGGAATCGCGGTACCTTCCATGGTCACCGAGGCGGGGCTGGTGCCCGCCACCAGATAGGCCGAGTGAGCAATCGCGGAAGCCGATTTGACGGCGCCAAGCGCTGCCTGCATCTTCGCCACGCGGGCATCGGTCTGAAGATCGTAGAACCTGGGCAGCGCAACTGCGGCCAGGATGCCGAGTATGACAATGACCATGATCAGCTCGATCATGGTGAAACCTTTTTGCAGCTTGGGCATTACGATCTCCTGTTGTGAGGGTTGAATCAATGCTGGCGCGAGGGGATTTCGGCCAGCGGTGGAAAAAACTTGAATCGTTGAAAAATTCAGTGCTTCAGCATGGTTGAACCCAAATCCCAGACCGGCAGGAATACCCCGAGCGCGACGACCAGCACGATGATGCCGAGACCGGCGATCAGAATGGGCTCGACCTGTTCCGACAAGGTACGGATTTCATATTCGACTTCGCGTTGTTGCAGCTCTCCGATTTCGGACAGCAGACGATCCAGTTCGCCGGTTTCTTCGCCCACCGCCATCATCTGCAACAGGACCGGCGTAAACACGGCAGTGGTGGTTGCGGCGCGGGTCAGCGCCTCGCCGCGTTCGACGCCGTCGCGCATCTGTTCGATGCGGCTGGCGATGAACGCGTTGTCCACCACCTGCGCGGCATTGGTCAGACCCTGCACGATGGGCACGCCACTCTGGTAGGTCATCGCCAAACCTTTGGCAAAGCGGGCCAGCGCCGCCTTGTGCACGATCTTGCCGGCGATGGGGAGTTTCAGCAGCCAGCGATCCCAGACGTAACGCCCTTCCGGCGTGCGCCGCCACCAGCGCAAGGCAAGGACAGCCACGGCCAGCGCGGCGAGCAGGAAAGGCCACCATTGCACGGTCCATTGCGAGAAACCGACCAGCAGCTTGGTCATCAGCGGCAAATCCGCTTGCGAACTCTTGTACACCTTGGCGAAGGCGGGAATCACAAAGACATTGATCACGCCCAGCGCAATGAACAACGCAGCGATGACAAAGCCTGGGTAACGCAGTGCGCTCTTCACCCGGTCGCGCATCTCGCGCTCGAATTCGAGGTGATGAAACAGGCGCATGAAAACTTCGTCGAGGCGACCGGTCGTTTCGCCAACGCGCACCATGTTGATGAAGAAGGCTGGAAAGGCCTGCGCATGCTTGCGCAGACAGACCGAGAGTTCGCGCCCGGCGGAAAGTCCTTCCCGGATATCGCCCAGCATCTGCCTGAACGCGGGGTGTGCACTGGATTCGGCGAGGGAGGCCAGCGCCCGCAGGATCGGCACGCCGGCCTTGAGCAGACTGGCCATCTGGCGCGCGAACAGCATGAGATCGGTTTCGCTGACCTTTTCCTCGAAATAGTCACCGAACAGATTGCGTACCTCGACTTTGCCCGCTCGCGCCTTGACCTCCACCGGCGTCAGGCCGGAACGCATCAGCTCATCCGCCACGGCATCGCTTGACCCGCCTTCGAGGCTTCCGGTCAGCAGTTCGCCGCGCGGGTTGCGCGCCTTGTAGGTGAAGGAGGGCATTCAGGGGCTAATCATGCAGGGTTGGCGGACACCAGGCCGGTTTCAGCAATGGCCGGCCGGGATTCAACATTACTCATCCACCTGATGTGTGACGCGCATGGCTTCCGCGACGCTGGTGACGCCTTCGCGAACCAGGCGCAATGCTTCATCGCGCAGGGTATGGCCGCCCAGTCTTTGCTGTGCGGCGAGCCGGAACGCACTGGTGTCGCCCCGGTTGAGCAACGCGGCGAGTTCCGCGTCCAGTTCCAGCAATTCGTAGATGCCCTGGCGGCCGTGGTAACCGGTGTTGTTGCAGTGATTGCAACCTCTGGCCTGGAGTATCCGGGTCGTTTCCAGTCCGTCGGCCAGGGTCTGGCCGAGCCAGGTGCGTTCGTTCGCATCGAGCTCCGCCGGCCGGGCGCATACCGGACACAACCTGCGTACCAGACGTTGCGCGACGATGCCGGCCAGACTGGTCGCCAGCAGGTATGGCGGCGCCCCCATGTCCATCAGGCGGGCGGCAGCCGACGGCGTGTCG